>Ga0209470_1000463_pt1 | contig 32314 bp, 23 predicted proteins | sample GraSoiAngelo_125_FD_185882 | JGI IMG/M metagenome (GOLD analysis project Ga0209470, IMG submission 185882) | Grasslands soil microbial communities from the Angelo Coastal Reserve, California, USA - 14_0927_05_40cm (SPAdes) (version 2) | ecosystem: Environmental > Terrestrial > Soil > Grasslands ... | reverse complement strand
GGGAAAATCGCCGCCGTCACCGGCGGGGCGTCCGGCATCGGTGAGGCCACGGTCCGACGGTTCGTGGCGGAGGGGGCCAAGGTGGCGCTTGCCGACCGCGACGTCGATCGGGGCAAGCGCGTCGCGGCGGAGATCGAGGCGAGCGGCGGCCAGGCGCTCTTCGTGGAAGCGCACATGGAGCGCGAGGCCGAGGCCGCGGCCTTCGTCCAGCAAGCCGCGGATCGCTTCGGCCGACTCGACGTCCTCGTCAACAACGCCGGCATCCGGATGTATCAGACGGTGGTCGAGGCCAGTGCCGAGAGCTGGGACGAGATCCTGGGCGTGAACCTCAAGGGGTACGTGTTCTGCGCGAAGGCGGCGATCCCCGTCATCCGTCAGGGCGGCGGGGGAAGCATCGTCAACGTCGCGTCGGTCCGGTCCGTGACGACCGCGGGCAAGACGACGCAGTACGACACCACCAAGGCGGCGGTGGCCGGGCTGACGCGTGGGATGGCGATGGATCACGCGCCCGACCAGATCAGGGTGAACGCCGTGTGTCCGGGGCCCATCTTCACCCCCTATCACGAGCGCCGCACCCTCGCGCTGGGTCGGACCTTCGAGCAGTACCGGGAGGACGCCGCCAAGACCACCATGCTCAAGCGTCCGGGCACGCCCGAAGAAGTCGCCGCGTGCATCCTGTTTCTCGCTTCGGACGACGCCTCCTTCGTGACAGGCACGCTCCTGTTCGTCGACGGCGGCGCGACGGCCATGTGACATCGGTCGCGGCTCGGCTACACTACGCGGCGGCACCTCATCGCCCCCCCAGGAGGAGACTCGTGACGCTGACCCAGAGCGAGATCGACCGGCGCGTGTTCGACCTCTACGACGAGTACTGCCATGGGCGCATCGACCGGCGCGAGTTCCTGCAGCGGGCCGGTACGCTCACGATCGGCGGCGTATCGGCGCTGGCGATGGCCGAGGCGCTGCTGCCCCGCTATGCGCTCGCCCAGACGATCTCCTTCACCGACCAGAGGATCAAGGCCCGGTACGTGACCTACCCGTCGCCGGGCGGTACGTCCGGCACCATGCGTGGATATCTCGTGCAGCCGAATACGCCGGGGCCGTTCCCCGCAACTCTGGTCGTCCACGAGAACCGCGGGCTCAATCCGTACATCGAGGACGTGGCTCGGCGCGCCGCGACCGAGGGGTTCCTGGCGCTCGCACCCGACGGGTTATCGCCGGTCGGTGGATACCCGGGCAACGACGACGACGGCCGCACGCTCCAGGCCGGCCTCGACCAGGCCAAACTGCGCACGGACATGGTCAACAGCGCGCGCTTCCTCAAGACGCACGCGCTGTCCACGCGAAAGCTCGGCGTCACGGGCTTCTGCTGGGGCGGCAGCACGACCAACTTCCTGGCGGTCACGCTCGGCGGGGATCTCCAGGCGGCCGTCCCGTTCTACGGCGCGGCCGCCGAGACGGCGGGCGTGCCGGCCATCAAGGCTCCGCTGCTGATCCAGTACGCCGAGAACGACGAGCGCGTCAATGCGATGTGGCCCGCCTACGAGGCGGCCCTGAAGGCGAGCGGGGTCCAGTACGAGATGCACATGTACCCTGGCACCCAGCATGGCTTCCACAACAACTCGACGCCGCGGTACCACGAGGCGTCGGCCAAGCTCGCCTGGGAGCGGACGATCGCCTTCTTCAAGCAACACCTCGCATGAGGCCGCAGGGCGCGACCATGACGAATGAGGCTCTGCGCGCGATCTTGCCGATCGCCGGCCGGGACGAGAAGGGCCTACGTGAGGTCGCGCTCACGGATGACATCGATCCCATCTTGCCGACGCCGTTCCGCATCGGGGAGACGAGCGCCGCCGCGCTCGCGGCGGTCGGCCTCGCCGTCTCCGATCTCTGGGAACTGCGCACGGGCCGCCGCCAGGAGGTCGCGGTCGATACGCGGCAGGCCACGGCCTCGCTCCGCAGCACGCACTACATGAAGATGGACGGCGCGCCCGTGTCGACCGAGCGCAACGCGGTGATGGGCACCTATCCGGCCAGGAACGGCCGCTGGAGCTATCTCCACTGCAATTTCCCGAACCATCGGGCCGCCGCCCTCCGCGTCCTCGGCGTGCCGGAAGATCGCGAGGCGGTGCGCAAAGCCGTCGCGGAGTGGGACGCGCTCGAGCTTGAGGAGGCGATCATCGCCGCCAGGGGTGCCGGCGGCATGGTGCGCACCATGGACGAATGGGCCAAGCACCCACAGGCCGCGGCGATCGCGTCGCTGCCGCTGATGGAGATCGTCCAGATCGGCGCCAGCCCGCCGGAAAAGCCTCCCGACGGCGATCGGCCGCTGTCGGCCGTCCGCGTGCTCGACCTGACGCGGGTGCTCGCCGGGCCCACCTGTGCACGCACCCTCGCCGAGCACGGCGCCGACGTGCTGAAGATCACGGGCGCGCACCTGCCGAACCTCGGCTACCAGGAATACGACACCGGCCACGGCAAGCTCTCCGCCCATCTGGATCTGCGCGAGCCGAAGGACATCGAGACTCTGCGCGGGCTCGTCCGCGAGACCGACGTGTTCTCGCAAGGCTATCGCCCAGGCACCCTCGGCGATCGCGGGTTCTCGCCCGAGGCTCTGGCGCAGCTGCGGCCGGGCATCGTCTTCGTCTCGCTGAGCGCGTTCGGCCACGTCGGGCCGTGGGCGTCGCGCCGCGGCTTCGACACGGTGGTGCAAACGGTCAGCGGCATCACCAGTCGCCAGGGTGAGCTGTTCCCCGGCTCAGCACCGGGCCCGCAGTTCTATCCGGTGTCGGCCATCGACTATTTAACTGGCTATCTGATGGCGTTCGGCGCGATGGTGGCCCTCGCCCGCCGCGCACGCGAGGGCGGCAGCTGGCTCGTGCGGATCTCGCTCGCGCAGACCGGGCGCTGGCTCGTCGGGCGCGGCCAGGTTCCGGAGGCCCAGCTCAGGGACGTGCCGAAGGAATTCACGGCCGCGGAGCTGGAACGCTGGACGACGACGAGCGACACGCCGGGCGGTCGGCTGCACCATCTCGCACCGGTACTGCACCTCTCCGAGACGCCGCCGTACTGGGCCCGGCCCTCGGTGCCGCTCGGCTACCACGAGCCGGTGTGGCCGGCGCGGGCCACATGACGAATGATCCGACGCGGAGCGTGGTGGACGCCGACGGCCACGTCCTCGAGCCGGCCGACACCTGGCTCAAGTACCTCGATCCTCAGTACCGGGATCGGGCGATCCGCATCGACCGGGACGAGCACGGCTACGAGGTGCTCCTCATCGACGGGCAGCCGCTCAAGACGCTCCGCGGTCAGCTCGGCGCGCTCGGCGGGATCGACATGGACGCCGCCAAGCTCTTGACCCGGGGCCAGATCAGCTACGCGGAAGGCAGCCCGCCGGGCGCGTACGATCCCGCCGCGCGGCTGCGCGTCATGGACGCGGAGGGCATCGACGCCGTCCTCCTCTATCCGACCATCGGGATCTGCTGGGAAGGGCACGTCACGGACGGCGCCCTCGCGACCGCGTACACGCGCGCCTACAACCGCTGGCTGGCCGAGTTCTGCCGCGCCAACCCCGCGCGGCTCTATCCGGTGGCGCACATCTCGCTGCTCGACCCCGAAGGCGCGGTGGAGGAGACGATCCGGGCACGCCGGGACGGCTGCGTGGGAATCTATCTCTCGCCGGACCTCGCCGCACGCGGCGGGCGCCACTTCGACGATCCCATCTTCGCGCGGTTCTGGGAGACGGCTCAGGATCTCGAGATGCCGATCGGCTTCCACGTCGTCGTGCGGGACCGGCCGTGGTTCCGGCAGTGGCAGCGGCGCGATCCATCGGACGGCCTCTTCAGCATCGTTTTCCTCGCCATCGACGTCATGGCCGCCTTCACCCAGATGCTGAGCGCGGGCATGTTCGAGCGCTATCCGCGCCTGCGCTGCGTCGTGCTCGAGGCGGGCTCGAACTGGATCGCCGCCTGGCTCGATCGCCTCGACCACAAGTACCGCGTCCTCGCCCACCAGACGCCCATCCGCATGCCGCCCAGCGCGTACTTCTACCGGCAATGCCTGATCTCGGCGGACCCCGACGAGTCGGTCACCGCCCAGATGGTCGAGCGCCTGGGCGCCGACTACTTTGTCTGGGCGTCGGACTATCCGCACATCGACGCCTCCTTCGGCGTCGTGCGCGAGCTGAAGGAGCGCCTCGCGCCGCTGCCAGAAGAGGCGCGCCGAAAAGTCCTGGGCCTGAACGCGCGGCGGTTCTACCGGCTCGCGGGCTGACGCGCAGTCACGCCCGGGGCCAGGAAGCGAAGAGCTCTAGATTTTCGTAGCGTGAGTTTCTCTGAGGTCGGTGGTCGTCCCAACGGGATTCGAACCCGTGTTTGCAGTCCGCCACGCGCTTTCGTCAGCAACTCGGGTAGTTCGGCGATGGTGAGGTCATGGAGCGCAGATCGGTGGGGTGACGTCTATCATGGCTGGAGCCGATGGAGGACCTCGCTGGAACTGCTGTCCGCGTGACGCCCGAGCGCCACCAGGCCGACGAATGGGCCGTGGTGCTCGCCGCCGGCAACATTCCGCACCGCCTCCACCCGGGGCTCGATGGCTGGGCGCTCATCGTCGCCGCCCGTGACGCGGAGGCCGCCCGGGAGGCCCTCGACGCCTATGATCGGGAGAACATTGCCGACACAGCGGACGTGGGCGCCGATGCCGTGGCGCCCGTTCGTGGCGCGGCCGTGGTCGGCGTCGCCGTCGGCCTCCTGCTGGTCGGTTTCTTTGCCGTCACCGGGACGCGTGCCAGCCACAGCACCTGGTTCGAACGCGGTGGCGCCGACGCCGAGCGCATTGTCGCCGGAGAGTGGTGGCGAACCGTCACTGCGCTAACACTCCACGCCGATGCGCCCCACGTGATCGGCAACGCAGGGGCGAGCGTCGTGCTTGTAGGGGCGGTGAGTCACCAGCTCGGCCCGGGTGTGGGCCTCTGCGTGCTCCTCCTCGCCGGCGCCGGCGGCAACGCCCTCACCGCCATCGCCCACGGCACCCGCCACGACTCGGTGGGCGCCTCGACGGCGATGTTCGGCGCCATCGGAATCCTCGCCGCCACGCGAGTCGTGTCCCGTGGACGCCACCCAGCCGCGCGCAAGCTGTGGATGGTCGGCGCGGCGAGTCTCGCCCTGCTCGCTCTCCTCGGCACGAGCCCGGGCTCCGACCTCCTCGCCCATCTGTTCGGGCTCCTGCTCGGCGGCGCCCTGGGCCTCGCTGCTGCGCCCGCGCTGCGGCGACCTTTGCGCCCCCCGGTGCAGTGGGCGCTCGCAGTGGCCGTCCTGGCGGCGGTGGTCGGCGCGTGGCTACGCGCTTTCTCCTGAGACCACACCAGCATCTGCGGCATACCGATATCCAGACGACAACCGTTTACACGCGGCTGACGCAGACCGATATGCAGCAGATCGTGAGCACGTTCGACGATGGGAAATAAACGCCAGTTTGTATCCCGGCACGGGCGGTTCTCGCCGTAATACCCAGGGCGTAAGCTGGGGTCTGGAGTCGCCCCACCATGAATGTGCTGGTCACTGGAGCCACAGGCTTCGTCGGGGCCAACGTGGCGCGACTACTTGTCGCCGACGGCTATCGCGTGAGGGTTCTCGCCCGTCCGGCAAGCAGCGTCACGGCGCTGGAAGGCTGTGCCGTCGAGGTGGTACGCGGGGACATCCTGGAGCCCGATTCCGTGGCGCGCGCGATCCAGGGCTGCGCGCAGGTCTTTCATCTCGCCGCGGACTACCGGCTCTGGGCGAAGGATCCAAGTGAAATCTACCGCAACAACGTCGACGGCACGCGCATCATGCTCGAGGCGTGCATGCACGCCCGCGTCGAGCGTGTGGTCTACACCTCGAGCGTCGGCACGCTCGGCCTGCCCCAAGACGGTCGCCTCGGCACCGAGACCACGCCGGTCAGCCTCCACGATATGATCGGCTCCTACAAGCGCTCGAAGTTCCTCGCCGAGCGCGTCGCCGAGGAGTACGTCGCTCGCGGCCTGCCCGTCGTCATCGTCAACCCGAGCAATCCCATCGGCCCTTGGGAGGTCAGGCCCACACCCACGGGCCAGCTGATCCTCGACTACCTTCTGAGACGTATGTTCGCAACGCTCGACACTGGCCTCAACCTGGTCCATGTCGCCGATGTAGCGCGTGGACATCTCCTGGCGGCTCAGCGCGGGCGTGTGGGTGAGAAGTACATCCTGGGATGCCAAAACCTCTCGCTCACCGAGATCTTCCGCATGCTCGAGAGCGTTACCGGCATCCGCGCTCCGCGAGTCCGCGTGCCCCATGCCCTCATCTATGTCGTGGCGCTGGCAAACGAAGCCGTGGCGCGCGCCACGGGCCGCCCGCCACGGGTGCCGCTCACCGGCGTCCGCATGGCATGCAAGCACATGTACTTCAACGCCGCGAAGGCGGTGCGCGAGCTCGGGCTGCCCCAGACTCCGGTGGCGCAGGCCTTGCGCGAGGCGGTCGACTGGTTCGTCGCCCACCGTTACGCGCCACCGCCGCCGGCCTTTCGCGCTCGCGTGGCCTGAGCGCTCGGATGTCCATCGCTCCGTCTCGACGCATCGCCCCTGGGCCCACGGGTTATCCGCTCGTGGGCGTGTTTCCGAGGATGCGACGCGATCCCCTCAGCTTCTTCATGGAATGCGCACGACTCCATGGCGACGTGATCTCTATGCGGCTCGGCAGGCGCCTGGTCTATCTGCTGAGCCATCCTGATCACGTCAAGCACGTCCTGCAGGACAATGCGCGCGCGTATGCCAAAGGTCCGCCCGCCACGCGCGTGCGCGGGCTGTTCGGCGATAGCCTGACGGTGGTTGATGGCGATCGCTGGCGCCGGCGGCGTCGGCACGTGCAGCCCGCCTTCCAGGCCGGCCAACACGCACAGTTCGCTTCCGTCGTCTCGAGGGCCACGGGCGAGATGCTCGAGCGCTGGCGGCCATTGGCCGAGCGGAACGAGCTTGTCGATGCCGTGACTGAGATGCGGCTCCTCACCCAGACCATCATCATCCGGGCGTGCTTCGGGGATGTTTCAGCCGCGGAGGTCGAGGCGCTCGGTCGCGCGCTGGATGTGGCGGTGGGCCACACGGACCGTCGTCTCTGGAGTGCGTTCGGCTGGCTCGAGGTTTCTGCGCCGGCGGCCGCGCGCTATCAGCGCGCCCTCGGCGCGATTCACGCCTTCGTGTCTCGAATGGTCAGCGAGGCGCGCCGCTCCGCTCCGCCGCCGGGGAGCCTGCTCGCCGCGCTTCTAGCCTCCTCTACCACCGGCGAGCCTCTCACCGACGCCGAAGTCCGCGACGAGCTGAAGGCCATCCTGGTCGCCGGGCACACGACGACCGCGAGCGCGCTCGCCTGGACCTGGCATGTGCTATCTGAACACCACGATGCGCGCCAACAGCTCGAGCAAGAGTGCCGCGCTCTCCTCGGCGGCTGGGCGCCGGGCGTCGAGACACTTCCACGCCTCGGCTACACGCGGCGGGTCATCGAGGAGGTCTTGCGCCTGTACCCGCCGACCTGGCTCACGGCGCGTATGCCCGTCGAGGACGACACGCTGGTCGGCTACACCATCCCGACCGGCGCGATCGTGCTCCTGTCTCCCTACGTCACCCACCGCCATCCAGCCGTCTGGGATGCGCCCGAGGTCTTCGACCCCGATCGCTTCACGGCCGACCGGGCGGCCGCGCGTCCGAACTACGCGTATTTTCCCTTCGGCGGCGGCCCGCGCCACTGCATCGGCAGCGCCTTCGCCACCGCCGAGATGCAGCTCATCGTCGCCTCCGTCGCCCAGTGCTACCGGCTGACGCCGGTGAGCGGCGCACGCGTCATCCCCGTCGTCGGCCTCACGTTGCGCCCGAGCCCGGCCGTGCCGTTGCGACTCCATCGACGACGCGCCGACTGAGCTCTCGTCAGGGAAACATGTTTCCTCCCCTTGTCTTCATCGGTTGCGGGGGCCCGCAATCACCGATATCAAACACGCTTAGATTCGAGGCCGACCTTATCTGATCTACGGAGGGACGCGAACCCGTGTTTGAGTCACGATCAGATTTTCGCCCAGAAATGTACAGCGGTTGCACGCTGTTTAGTTCCGAAAAATGCGACACGACTAAACACGCAGGCCGATGTTTCTTGAAACTCAGCCGGTACTGGTTCAAATCGCGCGCTTGATTTGAACCAATGACCTTTGGGTTACGAGCCCTCCTCGATTTGACATCACCGCCTACGCGCCACAAACAATGCCTCGTTAATTGGACTTTTTCACGTAGGCGACCTGGGCCTCTTTGGCTCTCGTTGGGAGCAACTTCCTGGGTGAAGTCTGGGTGCTCCGAGGGCGCAATTTCTTCCAAGGCCGCGGCCTCGGCTCGGTTCTCTCGCGCGGCACCAAGTTGGCCCAGATGCCACGGAGCGGGCAGATGCCGCACGGCTCGGCTAGCGCCAGTGCCTCACGATCGTGGCCGCGCGCGCAGCGCATGGACGTCACCGGGCAATAACTCGGCCCGGCCGCTTCCGGCTGCCGAGCGAGACGCGAGGGTACCGGCTCGCGCCTTCGGCTATGATCGGCCTCGAACACTGCACCGGGTGGCCGCCATGGGGGACTGGTACGAGAGGCAGACGCTGGGGCTCCTGCCCGAGCGCGCGGCTCGACGGTGGGGTCCGCGCGAGGGGCTCGCCTTCCAGGGAACGCGCTGGACCTTTGCCGAGCTCGACGCGCGCGTGGACGCCGTCGCGAAGGGGCTGCTTGCGCTCGGCATCGCGCCCGGCGACAAGGTCGCGCTCTGGATGGTTAATCGTCCCGAGTGGATCGACGTCATGTTCGCCGTCATGAAGATCGGCGCGGTGCTCGTTCCCGTGAATACGCGCTTTCGCACCGAGGACATGGCCTACGTCATCGGTCAGTCAGACGCCGCTGCCGTGATTCTCGCCGAGCGCTCGGGACCGGTCGACTATCTCGCCCTGATGCGCGAGGTCGTGCCGGCGCTGGGCGCGCGCCCGGCGCCGCGCTTCCCCTGCCTCCGCCACGTCGTCGTGCTTTCGGACCGGGCCAACGCGGACAGCGTCGGCTGGCGAGAGATGCTGGAAGGCGGCCGGCGTGTCAGCGACGACACGCTCCGGGGGCGCGCCAGCCAGGTCGATCCCGAGCAGAGTGCCTTCATCCTCTACACGTCGGGGACCACCGGCTTCCCCAAGGGCGCCGTGCACAACCATCGCATGATCAGGAACACCTGGGATCACGGCGATCGCATGGGCATCACCGTCAACGACGTGATCCTCATGTACCTGCCGCTCTTTCACGCCTTCGGCTTCATCGAGGGGCCGCTCATGTCGATGATCAGGGGCGCCCGTGTGGTGCTCACCGAAGCGTTCGACGCCGGCCACTGCCTCGATCTCATCGCGAGCGAGAAGGCGACGATCATCCACGGGTTCGACACGCACTACAAGGAGCTCCTCGAGGCTCAGGAGGGAAGGCCCCGCGACGTGTCGAGCGTGCGCACCGGCATCTGCGGCACCGGCATGTCGAGCGCCATTCCCATCGCGCGGCGAGCCCGACAGACGTTCGGCAACCTCATGACCGGCTTCGGGATGAGCGAGGTCGGCATCGGAGTGACCTTCTCCTTTCTCGACTCCACCGAGGAGCAGTGCGTGGAGGCCAATGGCTACCCCGGCGCCGGCTACGAGGTGCGGATCGTTGACCCCGAGACCGGGGCCGACCAGCCCGTGTCGGTGCCGGGGGAAATCCTCGTCCGCGGCTACATGGTCACTCAGGGCTACTACAAGCGGCCCGAGGAGACGGCGCGGGCTATCGACGAGGGCGGGTGGTTTCACACCGGCGACATGGGCCTCCTGCGCCCCGACGGCCACATGCGGTTCCTCGGTCGCTACAAGGACATGCTCAAGATCGGCGGCGAGAACGTCGATCCCATGGAGGTCGAGGCCTTCCTGATGAGCCATCCCGCCATCGACGTGGCCGCGGTGGTCGGGCTGCCAGATGCGCGGCTGTCAGAGGTCGCGGTGGCCTTCGTGCAGCTCGCGCCCGGCTGCACGCTGGTGGAGCGCGAGGTGATCGAGCACTGCCGCGGCCGCGTGGCGAGCTTCAAGATCCCCCGCCACGTCGTGTTCGTCGACGAGTTTCCGATGACCAGCTCCGGCAAGATCCAGAAGGTCAAGCTGCGCGAGCGCGCCCGGAACGAGTGGCGGGAGGCGCCGCCGCGATGACCCCCGCCGCCCCCCAGAGGATCGCGACGCCCGACCTGGTGACGAAGTCCGTCCGGGAGACGACACATGACGAACCGCGCAAGTGAAACCCAGGGGCCGAAGGACGTCTTCGAGGCCATTCGCACGCTCCTTGCGGTGCGCAGTTACCAGAACACGCCGGTGCCAGATACCGTGATCCGACGGATCGTCGAGGCTGGACGCCTCACTGGCAGCGGGATGAACAGGCAGCCGTGGCACTTCATCGTGATTCGCGACGCCGAGACATTGCGCCAGCTCGGGGCCCTGGCTTCGAGCGGGCCGTATGTCGCACAGGCACCGGTGGCAATCGTCGTGGCGACTGACAAGACTCGGTTCGCGGTCTCCGACGCGAGCCGCGCGATCCAGTCCATGCTGTTGACGGCGTGGGCCGATAGCGTGGGCTCGAACTGGGTAGGCTTCGGTGGGCTCGAGAAAGTCAAGGCGTTGCTCGACATCCCGGCCGGCCTCGATGTGTTGGCGATCCTTCCGTTTGGCTACCCGGCTCGCACCCTGGAAGGAGGCAAGAAGCAGCGCAAGCCGCTGCGTGAGGTGACGCATCTTGAGCGGTATGGCCGCCCGTTCGAGTGAGGGCCACCGCTTCGCCGATCACTGACTGATCTGATGCGGTAGGGTTGGCGTCACTCCGCGCGGTCGCCCCGGCGCTCCCGGCGTCCCGGCAATGCTTCAGGTATACTGCCGCGCGACAAGGAAGCGGCGTGCCACTCAGGATCGGCGTCGACATCGGTGGGACCTTCACGGACCTCGTGGCGCTCGACGAGGCGACGGGCGCCGTGGTCAACGCCAAGGCCCTCAGCACACCCTCCGAGCTGCTGGACGGCGTCCTGCGGTGCGCAGATCAGGCCGGCGTCGATCTCGCCGACTGTCGGCTGACGATCCACGGCACGACCATCGGCATCAATGCCCTGCTCGAGGGCAAGGGGGCGCGCACCGGGCTCCTCACGACTCACGGATTCGGTGATGTCCTCGAGATCGGGCGCGGCAACTTCCTGCGCATGTACGACGTTCTTTACCGGCGGCCGACGCCGCTCGTTCCGCGGGGACGCCGCCGGGAGGTGCCCGAGCGAATCAGCGCCCGCGGCGAGATCCTCGTGCCGCTGGATGAAGCCTCCGTCCGGGACGCTGCCCGCTCGCTGGCTGCTGAGGGTGTGGAGTCGGTCGCGGTGACGTTCCTCTTCTCCTATCTCGATCCGGTCCACGAGCAACGTGCCGCCGCGATTCTCGCCGAGGAGCTGCCGGGTGTCGCGATCTCGGTGTCGCATCGGCTCAGCCGGGAATGGCGTGAGTACGAGCGCACCAGCACGACGGTCGTGAACGCCTACGTTCTGCCCATCGTCGAGCGTTACCTGGCCACGTTCGAGCAACGGCTGGCGGAGCGGGGCTTCCGCGGCCGGGTCCTGATCACGCAGTCCAACGGCGGCGCCTGCTCGGTCCGGGCCGCGCGCGAGCGGCCCGTGCACACGCTCGAGTCCGGACCCGCGGCGGGCGCGGTTGGCTGCGCGAGCCTGGCGCGCCTCCTTCGCCTCGACCGGCTGATTTCCTTCGACATGGGCGGCACGACGGCCAAGTGCGCCATCGTCGACAACGGCATGGTGCAGACCACCGACGAGTACCACGTCGACGGCCGGCCCTTGCGTATTCCGGTGATCGACATCCGCGAGGTGAGCGCCGGCGGCGGGACGATCGCGTGGATCGACGCCGGCGGCGCGCTCGCGCTGGGACCGCAGAGCGCCGGTGCCGCGCCCGGCCCCGTCTGCTACGGGCTGGGCGGCACCGAGCCGACCGTCACCGACGCCAACGTGGTGCTCCGCCGCATCGACGGCTCGCGCTTCCTGGGCGGCACCATGCCGCTCGACGCCGCCGGCGCCGCGCGCGCGGTTGACGAGCGGCTGGCGCGGCGGCTCGCGCTCTCGCGCGCGAGCGCGGCGGCGGGCGTGGTGCGGCTGGCCGACGTCAAGATGGCGCTCGCTGTCCGCGGCATCACCACCGGGCGCGGGCTCGACCCGCGCGACTACGCGCTGGTCGCCTATGGCGGCAGCGGACCGCTGCATGCCGCGGCGATCGCCCGCGAGCTCGGAATCCCCCGCGTCGTGATCCCGCCGTCGCCGTCGACCTTCTCGGCCTGGGGCATGCTGGCCACCGACCTGCGTCACGACCTGGTGCGTACGATGCTCGAGCCACTCGAAGGGACGGACGCGGCATGGGCGCAGGGACGCTACGCGGAAATGCAGGGGGAGATCGCCTCGATCCTGCCCGGCGAGGGCGCACCGCTCATGCACCGCGCGGTCGACCTGCGTTATTTCGGCCAGGAGCACACGGTCACGATCGCGGTGACCGACCTCGCCGACTGGGCGGATCTGCGCAAGCAGTTCGATGACGCCCACGAGCGGGCCTACGGCTACGCGGCCTCCGACGTGGACGTCCAGCTGCTCAACCTCCGGTTGACCGTCGTGTTCCCGATCGAGCGCCCGCGCCTGCCGAGTCTGCCGCGCCGGACCGGGACCGGCCCCGCGTTCGCGGCGCGAACGATCTACTCGGTGGCGGGCGGCGACTTCGTCGAGCACGGCGTGGTCCAGCGAAGCGACCTCTTCGCCGGCGACACGATCGAGGGCCCGGCCGCGATCGAGGAGCCGGGGACAACCGCGATCATCGACGCCGGCGACACGCTCTCGGTGGAAGAGCACGGCTGCCTGGTGATCCGGGTCAACGCAGGCTAGACGGCGATGGCGCTCGACCCCATCACCGTCGAGGTCATCCGCGCCGCCCTCAACGCGGCCGCGGAGCGGATGCGCCTCACCATGATCAAGACCGCCTACAACCACATCATCAGCGAGAGCCTGGACTTCGGGTGCGCGATCTTCGACGCGAACGTGCAGATGATCGCCCAGGGCATCGGGCTGCCGGTCTTCCAGGGCCACCTCGGCTTTCCGATCGAGGCGACGATCCAGGACCGCGGCCTCGAGGCGTTCCGCGAGGGCGACATCTTCATCCACAACGATCCCTACACCGGCAACGGCAATCACCTCAACGACGTCGCCATGACCGCGCCCGTGTTCTGGGACGGCCGATTGACGGGCTTCGTGTCGGTCAAGGCGCACTGGAGCGACATCGGCGGCCCGGTGCCGAGCAGCATGCAGGTGGGCTCGCGGGAGTTCCGACAGGAAGGTCTGCGCTTCCAATCGGTGCGGCTACTGAGCCGAGGCGAGCTCAACGAGGAAGTCATGCGCCTCATCCGTGGCAACATCCGCACGGAGAGCGGCACCCTCAAGGACGTCCAGGCCATGATCGCGGTGTGCCGGGTCGGCGAGGCGTCGTTTCACGAGATCCTCGGCCGATACGGACGCGAGACGGTCCTCGAAGCCACCGCCGCGTACATGGCGCAGTCCGAGCGCCGTACACGCGCGGCGCTGGCCGCCGTTCCGGCCGGCACCTATCGGGCGGTCGGCCACTTCGACAACGACGGCATCACGCTCGACACGCCGGTGCGCGTCGCGATGGCGATCGAGGTGCGCGACGGCCACATGACGGTCGATTTCACGGGCTCCGACGCCCAGGTCGTCGGACCGTTCAACTGCGGCGATGCGATCACCATCAGCGCGTGCCGGCTGCTCATCAAGTGCCTCACGACCCCCGACGATCCGGTCGACGAGGGGTGTTTCCGGCCGTTGCGCGTCATCGTGCCGCGGCGCTCGGTGCTCGCCGCCGAGGAGCCGGCGCCCACGGCCCGCTATTACGTGCCGATCAATTTGCTCATCGAGCTCGGGCTGCGCGCGCTCGCCGACGCCCTGCCGCACCGGATCCCCGCCGGCGCCTACGGCGATCAGATGCCCACCATCGCCTTCGGCACCCATCCGCAGACGGGCCGGCTGTTCATCCAGGGCGACCTCAACGCCGGCGGCACGGGTGCCCTTCCGGCCTATGACGTCGAGTCGGCGATGATCATCTTCGCGGGCTCCACCGCGCGCAACAATCCCGTGGAGGTCGTCGAATCGCGCGTGCCGTCGATGCGAATTCTGAAATACGGCCTGCGGACGGACTCCGGCGGCGCCGGCAAGTTCCGGGGAGGCCTCGGCATCGAGCGGGTGTACCAGTTCCTCGCGCCGACGTTCATCACCTTCAGCCTGGAGCGCAAAGCGACGCCGCCGTGGGGTCTCGGCGGAGGGCGCGACGGCGCGGTGAACGGCGTCGAGATCACGTCGCCCGACGGCTCGGTCCGCCACGTGCGCAAAGCGACGCAGCATCCGATCGCCGCCGGCGAGACCGTTTGCATCATGAGCGGCGGTGGCGGCGGCTGGGGGCCGCCCGCCGAGCGCGACCCCGACGCGGTCCGTCGCGACGTCTGTGAAGGCTACGTCTCGGCGGAGGCCGCCCGGCGCGACTACGGCGTTCTCGTCGACGGGCCCTGAGAGTGGCGGTCCGCGCGATCCGCTGCGGCGCGCTGTTCGACGGGACGGGCGCCACGCCGCTCCGTGACGCCCTGGTCGTGGTGACCGACGAGCGCATCACGAGCGTCGGGCCCGCCGGCAGCCGAGCCGTCGCGCCGGGGACGGAGATGCTCGACCTCCGCGACCGGTTCGTGATGCCCGGTCTCATCGACTGCCACAGCCACGCCTCGATCGTGCCGGGCCAGGGCGACCAGCTCGGCCAGCTATGCCGCGGGCCCGTGCCGCAGGCGCTGGCCGCCACGCGCAACCTCCGGCGGGACCTCGCGGCGGGCACCACCACGATGCGGATCATGGGCGAGGAGCACTTCGTCGACGTGGAGGTGCGCGAGGCCATCGAGGCCGGGGTCATCGTCGGTCCTCGGCTGCTCGTGGCCGGGCGCGGCCTGGCCGCCGACAACGGGCACGGCCGCGCGCTGACGAGCTACGACGGCGTGGACAGCGTCCGTCGCGGCGCCCGGGAGAACCTGCGCCGCGGCGCCAATCACGTGAAGATCTTCGTGACGGGCGGCGTGAGCTCCCCCGGTCCCATGCCGACCGCGAGCGCGTACACGCGCGAGGAGATCCGCGCCGCCGTCGAGGAGGCCGACCGCGTGGGCACCTACGCCGCGGCCCACGCGCATGGCGGGCCGGGGCTGCAGCTCGCCGTCCGTGAGGGCGTGCGGACCATCGAGCACGGGGCGCTGGCCACCGACGAGGACATCGCGCTGATGATCGAGCGCGGGGTCTGGCTCATCTGCACGTTCGCGATCTTCATGCATCCCACCGGGATCGAGCAAGGCGACGGTCACCGGTCCGCCATCATGGACAAGGTCCGCTCGGCGCGCCGCGTCGTCGCGGAGAGCTTTCCGCGGCACCTCGCCTCCGGCGTGCGCTTCGCGTGCGGAACCGACAGCATGCACGGGCTGATGCCGTTCGAGATGCAGACCCTCGTCCGGTTCGGCGTGTCGCCGGCGGACGCGCTCCTGGCCGGCACCCGCTGGGGCGCCGAGGCGTGCCGCATCGACGACCAGGTGGGCACGATCCAGACCGGCAGGCGCGCCGATCTGATCGCGCTGGACGGCGATCCGCTGAAGGACATGGCGGCCCTGGAGCGCGTGAGCCTGGTCATGAAGAATGGCGTCGTGTACAACGCTGCCCACGAGGGATAACCATGAGCGATCACGACCCGCACGATGCCCCTGCTGCCAATCCGATCGGCCCGCGCTCTGGTCTCACACGGCGCGCCTGGCTCGCGCACGTGGCCGGAGTCGCGGCCGGCGTCGGCCTCGCCGGCCATGGACCGCTCACCGCCTTCGCGCAGGGTGCGCCCAAACGTGGCGGCATCCTCCGGGTCGCCACCGTCGACAAACCCGTGAACATGGATCCGGGCTACGCCCAGCTCTACTCGTCACTGCAGATCTACCAGAACGTCTACAACAAGCTGGCCTACGTGGACGAGGCCGGCCAGTTCATCCCCGGGCTCGCGAAATCGTGGAAGCAGGAGAACGACAAGACCTGGCTCTTCGACCTCGTGGACAACGCCGTCTTCCACAACGGCGAGCCGTTCACGGCCCAGGACGTCGTCTTCACGTTCACGCGTCTGCTGGACGCGAAGAACAAGCTGCCCATGCGCATCTTCTTCTCACCGGTGGAGGGCGTGGAGGCCGTCGGACAGCATCAGGTCCGCTTCCACCTGGCGCGACCGTTCGGACCGCTGCTGGCGATGCTCACCCAGGCCACCGAGATCGTGAACGAGAAGGCCCTCAAGGAGAAAGATCCCAAGCTGTTTCCGATCGGGACCGGACCCTATCGATTCGTCGAGTGGGTGAAGGACGATCACGTCACCCTCGAGCGCTGGGACAAGTACTTTCGCCCCGGGCGTCCCTACATCGATCGCATCGTCTTCTACGCCCCCGCCGACGACACGGTGCGGCTCACGGGGTTGCAGACCGGCCGGTTCAACTGGATCCAGACCGTGCCGCCGCAGCGCATCTCCGAGCTGGAGCGCGGCCGCGACCCCAAGGCCTCGTCGGGCAGGCCCTACCTGCCCTTCTTCCTCATGCTCAACGCGAGCAAGCCGCCCTTCAGCGATCGGCGCCTGCGTCAGGCCATCGCCTGGGCCATCGACCGCACGGAGATCGTCAAGCTCGTCTACTTCGGCAGCCACGTGCCGACGGCGGAGCCGACGCCGGAACCGAGCCCGTGGGCGACCGGCGTGAACGCCCACAAGACCGGGCCCGACGTCGCCCGCGCCCGGCAGCTGCTCAGCGAGGCCGGCGCCGGCGCTGGCCTCACGCTCACCTACCTCGTGAAGTCCCAGGTGCCAGTGCTGGTCAAGACGGGCGAGATCCTTCGCGAGGAGCTCAAGAAGGTCGGCATCGCGCTCGACGTGCAGCCGCTGGAGTCGGGTCAGTACTTCGAGGCGCTCGTCGGCAAGAAGTTCGACATCGCCGCCGCGTGGTGGAGCGTGACGGTCGATCCGGACATGTTCTACTCCCCGCTGCAGCACTCCACGTCGCCGTGGAACTTCTCGGGCTTCAAATCCGAGGAGGCCGACAAGCGCATCGACGCGTTCCGGTTCACGACCAGCCCCGCCGCCCGCAAGAAGATGTACCCCGAGCTCGTCCGCTGGTTCCAGGAGGAAGGCTCGCTGATCGTCTTCAGCAACGAGATCCAGCGCTACTGGATGAAGCCGAACATCCACGGCTCGGCGCCGCTGCCGTCGCTGGAGCTGCGATTCGAGGATAGCTGGATCGCCTGAGGGGCGATGGCGTCGCCCTGGATCTACGCGGCCCGACGGCTGGCCCTCGCCATCCCGCTGCTCCTGGGCATGAGCGTCCTGGTGTTCGGACTCATGCGGTTCGTGCCGGGCGATCCGGCGGTGGTCGTCCTCGGCTACAAGGCGACACCGGAGGGCGTGCGGGCCCTGCGCGAAGCGTTTCACCTCGACGAGCCGCTGCCGGCGCAGTACGCGCGCTGGCTCGCCGGGCTCGTGCGGGGCGACTTCGGGCTGGACTTCCGGCAGAACGAGCCCATCGGTCGGATGATCCTCGATCGCCTCCCCGTCACGGTCGAGCTGACAGTGCTGGCCACCGCCGGCGCCGCGCTCATCGGCATCCCGCTCGGCCTGCTGGGCGGCGCCCGGCGTCGCGGGCTCGCCGACCGCGCCACGCTCGCCATCGGCCTCGTCGGGGTCTCCATCCCCGACTTCTGGCTCGGTATCATGCTGATGCTGGGTCTCTCGCTGGGCGCCGGGGTGCTGCCCTCCGGCGGCTTCGTCCCGATCGGCGAGAGTCTCCTCGAGAATCTGCAGCACCTCGTGTTGCCCGCGCTGACGCTGGCGCTGAGCCGCGCCGCCGTGCTGGGACGGCTGAGCCGCGCGGCGGTGCTCGACGTCGCGCAGCGCGGGTTCGTGCAGTGTGCCCGAGCCAAGGGTCTGGCCGAGCATGCCGTCCTCTTCCGCCACGTCCTGCCCAACGCCGCGATTCCGATCGTGACGGTGCTCGGGCTACAGATCGGCTACATGCTGGGCGGCGCGATCGTCGTGGAGATGATCTTCACGCTGCCGGGCATCGGTCGCATGACGCTCGATGCCGTGCTCGAGCGCAACTATCCCGTGGTGCAGAGCACGGTGCTCGTCATCGGAGCGATGTTCATGCTGGTCAACCTGGCGACCGACATTCTCTACGGCGTCATCGACCCGCGGGTGCGGCGCCGGTGAGGCGCGCGTGGCTACCATTGGTGGGTCTTGGAATCGTGGGCGTGCTGGCCCTTGCCGCCCTGCTCGCGCCGATGCTGCCGCTCGGCAGTCCCACGGATATCTCGAAGGACTTCGCCCTGCGCGGGCCCACCGCGGCCGAGCCGTTCGGCCGTGACGACCTCGGGCGCAGCCTGCTCAGCCGCGTCATCCACGCGTATCGCGTTTCGCTCGGCGTGGCGGTGACGTCGGCGCTGCTGGCCGTCCTGGTCGGTGGACCGCTCGGTCTCGTCGCCGGCTACGCCGAGGGCCTGCCCGACCAGCTCATCATGCGACCGCTCGACGTGCTGATGGCCTTCCCCGCCGTCCTCCTCGCGATCGCGCTCATGAGCGTCTTCGGGACCGGCGCGCTCCTGCTCTCCGTCGCGCTGGCCGTGGTCTACACCCCCGTCATGGCCCGCGTGGCGCGGGCGGCGGTTCTCGCCACCAAGATCGAGGTGTACGTCGACGGCGCCCGGGCGCTCGGCGCCACCGTGCCGCGCCTCGTGCTGACCCACATCCTGCCCAATGCGGCGGCGCCGATGCTGGTCCAGGCCTCGGTGTTGATGGCGATCGGGATCCTGATCGAAGCGGCGCTGTCCTTTCTCGGCGTCGGTGTCCGCCCGCCCACGCCGTCGCTCGGCCTGATGCTGGCCGACGGCCGCGGCTTCATGGTCCAGGCTCCGTGGATGGTCGCCTTCCCCGGCCTCGCGGTCATGCTCGCGGTTCTCGGATTCAACATGCTCGCCGACGGGCTGCGCGACTGGCTCGACCCCCAGCACGCGGCGGGGCGCTGAGCGATGAGGATACGGATCTGGCTGATCTTGACCCACGAATTCTTCGGAAGGCGCCTGGCCAGGCTCGACGATCGCGACAACGAGGTCTCCGGCTCGGCGCGGCCGAGCAGGCGGCGTTCGTCGACACCGTCCTGCCGATGCTCGCTGAACTCGCGGGACAGGACCGCCGACCGCGCCCCGAGTCAATCGACGTTCTGATACCATCGGGCGCGCCTCGCATGGCAAGACGCGATGGCAAGGAGGTCCGCGTGCGCCACGTAGTCGGGGCTACCGCTTGTAATCTCCCATGAAAAGGAATCGACACCTCCGGCTATCCCTTTTCACGGTCCCTGAACTCTCGATCGGCCGCGCTCCGCTAACACCTCAAAACAGCCAGTTCGATCCGAGACGCTTGACGTATTTAGAGGGGATGGTCGATTATCTTAATGGCCTGTTAGAGAACCTTCGAAAAAGTCACTCCCAATCGGAAGCACTTTTCCACCTTGAAAAATTCCTCGCACAATTGCCGTGCTCGGAACTGGTGAAGATCGACACAAGTGGAGAACCCCGTGTAACGGAAATTCCAAGCGCTCGCGACAGAATCGTATTTACCAAGGACCGCTTGAGGATCAACTTCCTGGACGGTCTCCACCGTCGCACCGAGAGTCCTGGTATCCCTGCAGGACGCTACTCGCCGGAGGTTTCCCACATCATTTCAAAGCTTTCACAGGGAGTCTCAGAAAAGGCGCTCTCGCGACTTCTTGAGCAGTGCGACGTGGATCTTTCACCAGTGATTGAGGGTCTCCGCAACCTTGAATTGATCGAAGAGATCGACCCATCGGCGCAGATCGTCTGTCAAAGCCTGTTGGAGGGGAAGAAGGACCGCCTCACTTGGTTGGGACACGCCTGTATCCTCTTTCAAACCTCTCGATCATCGGTTTGTGTTGATCCATTTCTTCGACCGCATATCAAGTGGACAGAAAGGGATTTGAAGTCGTCCTTTTCAGACACCTTCGGGGATCGTTTTTTCTTTGAACCATACGGCCCGCAGCTGACCCAGCTATCACCAGCACAGCTTCCGCCGTTGGATGCTGTCTTTGTCACTCATCAGGACATTGATCATTGCAACTTGGGAGTTCTCATGATGTTGCCCGAGCATATCCCCATTGTTGTGCCGGACTGCCACCCGGATCACATGTGGGAGGTTGATCTTTTGGCGGTCATCCACAACGTTCTGGGCCGAAGGCGGAAGGTAATCCGCCTGAAGCACGGGGAGACGATAACGATCGGTGACATCCGTGCGACAGCGTTCCCCTTTTTAGCAGAAATGCCGTCCTCCCTCAAGACATTCTGGAACTGCTATCTTTTCGAAACAGATGATGCAGCAGTTGCCTGCACAGCGGATTCAGCTATCACGGATGAGTCCGTCGACTTTCTGACGAAACGGCTACGAGGAAAACGAAAACCTCTCGTGCTCTGTGCTCGATTGGTTCACTCAGGCAAAAAATCTGCAGGCTTTCGCGATGAAACGGAAAATCTCTTTAACTTCACGCGGCTCTGGGCATGGTATATGCCCATCTGGGACCTTTTTCAACCCGTCGAGGAATCGGGTATAAGCGAAAGCCGTCTTCGTGATCTCTCCCAGCGAACGAATTTGCGTTTTTATCTTCCTTACGCAATGGGCACGGCTCCATGGTTTCGCATTGTGGATGTGGGCGATCCCTTGCATGTCCCCATGGCCAATCTGTCGGCCCATGATCTGCACGCGTTATCCGAAACACTTAAGGCCATCCCGAGAGGTCCCTCTCTATTCCCCGGCAAGTTTGGCCGGCCTTTCCCGCTCACAGAAGCATGACCTTCGTCGCGCTACTGCCCTCGCTTAAGGGCAACAACCCGGCGGTCCCCCCGGATTCCAAGCAGGAGGCCTCAAGCTGAAGAAAATCCACGTTACCACCAAGACCAGAACTCCACTCGCACGTACCGGGCCAATCTTCTGCTGAGGACGTCGAACAGCCGACGCTGCCCACAATAGATCTTGGCGGTCCCCGTCATATCGGGCCTCAGGAGGAGATCGGGGTTGTCGACGGCGGTCGTCACCCTGAACACCTTGCCCCGCCAGGCCTCCTCGTCCTTCACGGCAACCGGCGCAATCGCGGTCACGCGGCCCTCCGAGGGGCGCTCGGGAAAGGCCCGGGCCTTGACGATCACCGGCTGACCTACCTTCACGTCGCCGATCTCCCGCTCTGGGACGGCGATCTCCACTCTGACCGTGGTGAACTCGTGCACCTCGACGATGAGGTCACCCTTCTTCATGTACTGTCCGACCCTCTCGCGGGGCTTTGGCGTTGTCACGACGCCGTCAACGGCGCTCCGTACTGTGACGAGCCGGAGCTGTTCCTCGAGGTGGCTCCGCTGGCTAAGGAGTCGCGCCAGCGTTGCCTCGGCGCCCTCGATCTCCTCGGGCCGGCTCCCGGCCTCGAGCAGCCGGAGCCGGGCCCGGGCTTCCTCCATTTCCTTCTGGGCCACGGCCAGCTCCTTGCGGAACCCAGCGAGATCGCCGGTCAACGCCAGATCGCCGGCCGACACGGCCGCGACCTCGGCCCGGGCAGCGGCCAGCTCCTTGTCGCCGACCGCCGCCCGCTCCTGGGATTCCTCGAGTGCTCGCCGGGAGACCAGCTCGCCCTCGAAGAGAGCCCGGGATCGCACGAGATCGTTGCGAGCGTACCGCAGCCGCTCTTCGGCCACTGCGACGTCAGCCGTCGCCTTGGCAAGGCGGGCGGCCTGCATCCGTTCCGCCTCCTCGAGCCGGCGGCGGGCGTGCTCGCGCCGGGTCTCGGCGGTCTCGAGATTCTGAATGGCCACACGCCGCTCCTCCACCCGTGGCCCTGCTCGCAGCATTTTGAGCCGGGCACGAATCTCGTCGCTCTGCGCCTCGACGGCCCTGAGCTCGGCGCGATAGTCTCGATCCGCGAGTCGGGCGACCAGTTCGCCTGCGGCGACCCGCTGGCCCTCGTCGACGTAGACCTCAGCGATGATTCCGTCGACCTCGGCGCGCACGTCCGCATTGTGGCGCGGGGCAACCGCGAACTCGCCCGAGACCGTGAGCTCCCACGGCACGAGAAAGAGCGCGGCCACGACGAGGGCGAAGAGCAGGACAACCCGCATGCGTCCACCGATCGGGACCCAGCGCGAGGTCACGCGCTCGCCCCACGCTCGGAACCCGGGTCTGGCTGCCCAGCGCTGAAGCGGATTCTGGAACGCGAGCCCGAGCAGACCTGCGTAGGCAATCGCCCCGGCGCCCTGGTAGCGCTCGGTCAGATAGCCGCCCACCATCAACGCCACCCAGCCGAGGAGCCACGCGGAGTAGCCGCCGGCCAGGAGGCCGTACGCGAGATAGACCCGTCTCTCCCGGGGCGTCGGCTCCTCCGGCGTCCGGCTCGGTGACGCCACCAGAGCGGAAAGGCGGCGCTTGAGATAGCCGAACGCGCGCGCGCGGAGGTTGTGGATCCCGAGGGCGTCGCTCAGCAGGTAGTAGCCGTCGAGCTTGATCAGGGGGTTGAGGTTGATGAAGAGCCTGAGAGCGGACGTGGCGACCACCACCAGCGCGACAGCGCTGGGCCAGGTGCCCGGCTCCGTGACACGCCAAATGATGACTGCCAGGGCCCAGAGGAAAATCTCCAAGTAAGGCCCGGAGATGGTCACCCAGAGGCGCTTGGACTTCTCCGCGATGAGCCAGGCATCGCTCACGTTGCAGTAGAAGGCAGGCTGAAAGTAGATGAGCAGGAACCCCATCTCATGAACGTGGCCCCCGAACCGCTTGCAGGTGAAGCCATGCGCGAACTCGTGCGAGGCAGAGACCATGAAAGTGACAAGCCACGCCACCAGGACCATCTCGACACGCCACAGGCGCCTTAGGTCTCTGGTGATGTCACCCCATTCCGCCACAGCGATGCCGAACCCGAGCACAATGACCGCGACGGAGAACACGAGGAAGGCCGGGGTGAAGCAGAAGGCGACCTTGTCGACCAGCCGGTCCAGGAGGCGGTCGGGATCGAAGGCGCTGAACCTCAGGTACAGTGGGCCTCCACGAGTCCGTCGGCGCCGGGCGGCCGGACGCTCAAGCGCAGCGTCGTCGGTCTCGAGCAGCCCGAGCCGCCTGAGCGACCCGACGAACCCTTCGACCATCCCCGGCTCGGGTAGCGACCCGAATTCCTCCCCGGCCCGCTGGCGGACCACTGCGATCGGAGTGGTGCCGTCAAGCTGGCTCGTGATGAAGTGTTCGGCTTCGCCGAAACGGAAGAAGCGGCCGGTCGCCGGATCCTTCAGGACGACCGCGCCACCCTGCCGGCTGATCACGAGATCGCTCCGGAGCTTGGGCAGCTCTTGTGTCACTACAGTAGACATGGACTTCTCACCAAGGGAGCGAGACTCCTGAGGCCCCAGTGACCTCTCCTGAGGTGGCAATGCCAGCCCAGCGTCGTGAATGCCACGAGTGCGGGGCTCAGTAGTGCCTCCTCGCTATTGCATTAAAGGGTACGCGCCAAGCGCCAGGGCTAGAACCCCTGGCCCCTCGGCGTCGAGCGGGCGGGCGGGTTGCCCCGCCCGCCCGCTGGCCCAGATCTAACGCGTTGTGGAGTTCGGCGTGCCGCTGTTCGGACCGTCGACTGCCGTTGCCGTCTCAGTACTCTTTGAATCTGCCGTGAGACCGTTGTCGCTGCCGGGGTTCGTACCCTCCGCGCCGTTGCCCCACCCATTGTTCCCATTGGTGGGATGGACAACACCGGGGGCGATGCGCTCTTCCAGTTGCTCGATCACGAGCTCGAGTTTGTCCTTCTTCTCCATAATTGATTCTCCCTATCCCTTAGGTTGGAAGTAATGAAAGGACTGACTCAACACAAGTGCGGCGTGAATATACCTAGGTCACAAGTACCACCTCCTCTCGACGAAGAAGAGACTTCGAGCGGCTGGGCGCTCACGCGCGGCCGGCCCGTAAATGAAACGCTCCGAGGGACAGCCCGCCGGGGGCTCTCTCGTGTCAGAGATCGTTGTTCTCGCGTTTGCGGCATGTGCGCCAGCCCCCCTGTTTGGTGCCACGCAATATGCCGGGTGCGTGACGATCGCGCAAAGGGGAACGGTGTCAGCCCAGAGTGACGGGCGGGTGTGATAGTCCGGTGTGAAGCTTCAGTGTGAAGGGTCGGCATTCTGCCGAGTCAGGGGCGGAGGGTGAGACGCTGCAGAGGATGGTCGACGGGGAGCGCAGGGCGATCCTTCTCGGGTTCCTGCCAGGGCCCCGGACGAGCCGTCGTGGCAGCTCGTACTTCGAGAGAAGATTTCGGATGGTGCCTCGGCGCGGTGGCAGAGGCTCGCCGCCTCTCGCACGGTACACCAGCGCTCGACGCCGCCGGGGAGCTGGGTGATCACTCTAATTGGTTGTGGTAGGGGGCATTTCCCGTGCCACAGATCGAGGTCAACGCACGCGAGGATTTAGGAAGACAAGCCGTACGCGCGGATTGCACACTCTGTTAAACAGATTGCAGATGGGTGGGTAGCCAGATGGACAGCTTGCAGATGGGTGGGTAGCCAGATGGACATCCCAAACGCGGCCGCCCCCGGCTCGGGCCCCACGATGCGGTCCACGTCGTCGCCGCGCGCGATCAGCATGAGCACCGGGATGCGACGACGCTGTGTGGGTCCGACCTGCTCCCCGACTTTGAGCCACTCAGGATGTTTCCGGAGCGCCAGGACATTGCGGACGGCCATGGCGGCGAGGGCGGCCCGGCGTGGACCGTCCTCGACCGAGTCGATCCCGAAGCCGGCAGCGGACGCGGGAGGTGCTGACTTCCTCGACCTCGAAGGGCTGGCGCTGCGGCGGGCGATCGAGCTCGGTGACGGGCACTGGGAAGAGCGGGTACGCACGGCCCACGATGCGCTGGCGGCGACCCCGCTGCCGCCACGCGGCGAGCCCGGCCCCTCGTTCGAGCGCTGGCGAATGCTGCACCAGCAATTCCACCTCGCCATCAAGGCGCTGGACGACCACCTCGCGCTCACGGCGGACATCATCATCGACAGTATCGGATCGTGACCGCGAATCACCGCTTCCACACCGGACGAGTAGCGTCTTCGAACCCCGCGGCGCGGTCATCGCGCGCGGGCCATAGCTAACCTGGGAGACCGTGCATCACGCGCAACAGGCGGGCTGACACCGCTTGACGGTGGCGTACCGCTTTGCGCTCCGGCCCAGTGAAGCCTCGCGAGGAGAGGGGCATGAAGACGAAGTCGATCTCGAGACGAACGATTCTGAAAACCGGCGCCACGGCGGGCGTCGCTGCGACGTTCGGTGGCGTGGCGGGCTGGCTCACGACGTCCGCCAATCGCGTGACCGCCGATCCCCCGATGCCGCCCAAGGGACCCGATCTCATCCTGTGGAACGGCAAGATCCACACGATGGACGGCACGAACCGCGTCGTGACGGAGGTGGCCATCAAGGACGGACGGTTCGCCGAGGTCGGTCACGGTGCCCGCGATCATCAGGGCAAGGGCACGCAGGTGATCAACCTGCAGGGACGCACGGTCGTGCCCGGCATCATCGACAACCACAACCACATCGTGTTGATGGGCAATCGACCCGGGTACCACACGCCGCTGGAGAACGCGTACTCCATCGCGGACATTCAAGCGATGTATGCCGCTCGCGCGGCGGGGATTCCCGCCGGCGCTTGGATCACGACGATCGGAGGCTTCAACCAGAATCATTTCTGGCCGCCCTCCGAGCCGACACCGCGCCTCCCGACACTCGCCGAACTCGATGCCGCGGTGCCGAACAATCCGGCGTTCATCTTGCAGGGCTTCACCGGCCCGACGTCGACCAACACCCTGGGCAAGAAATTTTTCGAGGCCAACGGTGTGGTCGTCGCCGCGAACGGGAGCATCGCCACGACCTCGAGCCCAGGGAACAACGGTTCAGGCCGAGCTCTGAATTTGCTTCGACAGACGCTCCTCCGGAACGCCGCGGACGGCTTCGAGCAGCGCAAGCGCAGCGTTCGCGACGCGATCGCCTACGCGGCCCAGGTCGGGGTGACGACCCACCTCGACCAGGGCGCCTTCCAGACGAGCGCGACGAATCCCGAGACGGACGGCGCGGCGCACGAAGACAACTTCACGATGCACCTGCCGTTCCTGGCGGTGTACGACGAGGGCAACGGGATCGTTCGGCTACGCATCAACTTCCTGCACATGGAGACTGACCCCGCCCTGCCGGAGCTCGTGCAGCGGCTCAAGAATCAGTTCCAGTTCTTCGGCGACGACATGGTCAGGACCGGGGCGATCGGCGAATTCATCACCGTCGTGCCGTCGGCGACGAATGCGGCCAGCATCGCGCGATTCAACGATGCGGCGACGAAGGTCGCCAAGGCGGGCTGGCGGGCTGAGGTCCACTCTCTGGGGCGACGCCAGTCACCCACGAGCAACGCCGCGGACTTCGAGCTCGAGATCATGGGCTACGAGGTCGCCGATGCCGCAGTGCCCGGAATCGTCGCGGAGACGCGGTGGGTCATCGCGCACGTTCCGGGCATCACCCAGGAGTGGATCACTCGGTTCAAGAATCTCGGCGGGAGCCTCTCTCTCACAGGGTGGCAGTACCTCGGGGGAGCACTGCCCACAAGTACCGTCGCGCCGTATGCAGGTCCGCCGTTCAGATTCATCGTCGACGGTGGCATCCACGCCGGCATGAGCTCGGATGGCATGCAGATCGCGCCGATGAATCCGTGGCTCCACATGTACTTTGCCACAACCGGCCTGAACACACGACGCGTGCTGATCAACCCCAACCAGCAGATCACGCGTCAGGAAGTCCTGGAGCTCTACACGAAGCGGAATGGGTGGTTCCTGCGCGAGGAGGATCAGCTGGGAACCATCGAGGAAGGCAAGTTGGCCGACCTCGTCGTTCTCAACAGCGATTACTTCACCGTACCAGACGAGGACCTCAAGAAGATTCGATCGATCCTCACCGTCGTCGGCGGCAACGTCGTCTACGACGCGGGCGTGCTGCGCGAAGGCCGTGGTGGTGGGGGACGCTGAGCGATAGAGAGGAGAGTGCCGCGATGAAGGAGGAAGATCCATCGGCAAAGAATGAGCTCTCGCGTCGGAACTTTCTGAAGACCGGCGCCACGGCCGCGGCCGCCTTCGGCGGAGCTCAGGCCGCGATAACGACGACCGCGAGCCCCGCGGTGGCGAGCAGCATCGACGACACGTCGGGAACGCTGGTCTTCGTCAACGGCCGGATCCACACGATGGACGCTGGGAACAGCATCGTGTCGTCGGTGACCGTCAAAGACGGGCGCTTCACGGCCGTCGGCAATGGTGCGCACGCCCAGGGTCCCGGCGTGCGCGTCATCAATCTTAAGGGCCGCACGGTGGTACCCGGGATCATCGAGAGCCACACCCACTTCGTGAGCCTCGCCAACCGGCCCGGCTATCACGTCGCGCAGTGGGAGCTTGCCTCGAACATCGCCGAAGTCCTGGAACTCCTCGCCGCGCGCCGGCGCGACGTGCCCCCGGGGCAGTTCATCACCGCGATGGGCGCCGGCACCCCGCGGATGTTCGCCGAGCTGCGCCTGCCGACGCTCGCGGAAATCGACTCGGCGGTGCCCGACCGGCCAGTGTTCCTCTACCAGGGGGGCGGCGGACCGGCGCGCACCAACACGTTGGGCAAGCAGTTCTTCGAGAGCGCGACGGCGCCGCGCGCCGGCCCGTGCGTCGTCGGCACGGACGGCTCGCTCACCACCGTCGCGGGCGTGAACCACGCGAACCGCGCGCTGTACCACCTGCGCATCCGCCAGACCTTCGAGGACAAAAAGCGCAGCGCTCTCGACGCTCAGGCGTTTTCCGCGAGCGTCGGAATCACCGCGGTGCTCGACCAGACGCTGGTGGCGGTGGCGACCGGAACGCTCGACCCGGCCTCGCTCGATCCGCAGCCGACGCACCCGCTCTTTACCCTTAACCACTACCGCATGTACGACGCGTGGCTCGCGCTGCACCGCGAGGGTCGGTCATTCATTCGGCTGCAAATCAACTTCCTGCACAACCAGCCCTTCATCCCCGCGCTCGGTGATCTAGACCACCAGCTACCCGAGCTGCGCGAGCGACTCAAGAACCAGTTCTTCTTCTTCGGCGACGACATGGTGCGCACCGGCGCAATCGGCGAGTGGGCCGCGCCGTTCGCGACGCCGTCGAGTCCCGACAACTACGCGGTCTGGTACGAGTCACAGCGCCTGGTCGCCAAGGCAGGCTGGCGCAACGAGAACGCGCAAGCCGGCACCCCGACGAGCAGCGCAGCCATCGAGCAGGTCGTCTCCACCTACGAGGCGATGGACCGCGAGTTCGGCATCAAGAACCTGCGTTGGGGGCTGCAACATGCGGCCTTCGCGACGCCAGACCACCTTGCGAGGCTCAAGGCGCTGAACTGCGGCGTCTCCATGTCCGGGTTCACCTGGTTGAACGGTGTCCCGCGCGCTGATGGACTGCCCCTGGGACCGCTCTACCCGCAAATCATCGCGAGCGGCATCCCAGCGGGCTTGCACGAGGACGGTGTCCACATCGCGCCGCATAACCCCTGGTTCGCGATGCACTACGCGACGACCGGCCTCAATGTCCTCGGCCAGCAGATCAATCCCGGGCAGCAGATCAGCCGGCAGCAAGCGCTCTACGCGTACACGCGCGCCAATGCCTGGTACCTCAACCGAGAAAACGATCTCGGCTCGATCGAGGTCGGCAAGCTCGCCGATCTGGTGGTCCTCGATCGCGACTACTTCAGTGTGAGCGACACCGACATGCGCCGGACGCGGCCCGTTCTCACCGTCGTGGACGGCGAGATCGTCTACGACGCGGGCGTCCTGCGCGGTGACCGGGATGAAGGCGTGGGGGCCTGATGGGACCACGATCATCACCACGACGACGGCTGAGGCGATGAGTCAGATGCTGTCGCGACCGGCGGGCGGAGCTTTTGTGGGCGACTACGCCGGCCGCGACAGCGCGTCCGCGAAGCGCGACCATTCCATACAGCCGCGACCACTCGTCAGCGCGGGGCGACCTGTTCTGGTGGACCGTCACCTCATCTGTGCCGCGTGCGGCAACGCCGTCGAGCCGGCCGGCCCCGATACCTGGCGTCACGTTCCCCGGGGTCGACGGTTGGCGGGCCGATCCAAGTGGCTCTCACCCCTCACACTCGCGGAGCTCCGCAAGCTCGAAACGTACGAGGCGTTCAAGGCCAGGTTTGCCACGGCCGTGCGCTCGGACCTCGGCCTGCCGTTCACCACGACAGAAGACCAGTGGCGCGAAGCGCTCCGCCGTCTCGACCTCTACGAGACGCGTCTCCACGCAGCGCGTCGGTGGCGAACGCTCGGCGCCGTCGACAACCCGTATCTCGACCTCTTCACGATCCTCACCGCCGCACCGCTGCCACCGGCGGTCTCCGAGATCCTCGACCTGCGCGGCCGGCGTCGCGAGCTGGCGGCACTGTTCTCCTGGGCGATTCCCACGAACGAGGCGCTCGACGTCCTGGCCAAGCACGCGCCGCTCCTCGAATGCGGCGCGGGGATGGGGTACTGGAGCGCGCTCCTGCAGGCACGCGGAGTCGACGTGATGGCCTACGATCTCGCGCCGCCGAATGCGCGGGCGGTGAACCGGTTCCACATACGGGACCGAAAGCCCTGGAGCCGGATCCGGCGCGGGTCCTCGGAGGCCGCCGTACGTCGCCATCCCGACCGTACGCTGTTTCTCTGCTGGCCTCCCTACGAGGATGACGACGCGAGCTATGCGGCGCTGCGCGCGTACCGCGGCGAGATCGTGATCTACGTGGGCGAGCGCCACGACGGCGCCACCGGGTCCGTGCGCTTTCATCGTGAGCTCCGATTGAACTGGACGTTGACCCAGGAGATCCCGCTGCCCCGATGGCCACGCCTGAGCGACACGCTGATGGTGTATCGGCGCAACGTCGTGCGGCAGCCGCATCGCGAGCGCGATCGCTGCTTCGAGTGCCAACGCTTCATCCGCACCGGAGGCATCGGCCGCTGTGACCGGTGCTTCGAGAACCGTCCGACGGCGCTGGCGTTGAGGGCGGGGCCTCACCGCGTCGAATATCCGCCCGAGGCCATCGACGCGATGCCGCCCGCGCAGCGCAGGGCGCTCGAGGCGAGTCCGAACCGGATCAGCGCTTCCGTGATCCGCCGGATGGCTTCCCGACGCTCTCCCGGATCTCCTCGACGACCATCGAGCCCGTGTCGAGGAAGGCGATGATGCGACACGGGCAGGCGCCTAGGCCCGCATTATGCGCGAACGCGCGGAAACGATCCGTGAGGTGGTCCCCATTGCCCGCGGATACACGTTCCGATGCTTCGAGACGCCGCGGCATGCGGCGGGGTGTTCGATGAGCGACTCGGGACCCGGTGGACGCCCTGCCGACCATCTCCTTGCAGGGCGCACGATCGACACCACGCCCAGGGTCGCGCGGACACTGGGGGATCGTCGGCGTCAGGGCGTGGCGCCGACGGCGTACGCAATCTGGCGCCACGTCGGTCGCCACGGGAACGACGCCGGGAAGTGCAGGACGATCCGCCGGACTGAGCGCTCGACCCACACCGCGACTTTGAGCAAGCGCTCGCGGAGCGTCGTCGCCTGCGCGGTCGCACACGCCGTGCCCGCGGCGTGGTGCCGCAGCGCTTGCACCAGGATGTAGGCGGCCACGGTGAGCAGGAGCCGGAATTGATTGCTGAGAAAGCGCGCGCAGCTCAAGCGGTCGAGGGCCAGGCCATCCTTCAATTCCTTGATTCGGTTCTCGACATCCCCGCGCTGGCGATAGAGCCGGTAGACATACGCGGGCGTGTGCGGAAGATTGGTGACGACGAAGCGGGGATTGTTCTTGGGCGCCCGGCCCGGATGCCGGACGACCTCGGCCTTCATGATGATGCGCCGCTTGCGCGACCATTTCTTGGCCGCATAGCGCGTCTCCCCAAACAGCTGTTCGGTCTCGCCGCTGGCCTTCGACTGCATCCGCGCCTTGCCCATCAGCCGCCGGACGCGTTTGTCCAAGCGGCAATTGCTCCCCATGGCGACGAGGTACTCCACGCCCTCGGCCTCCAGGAAGGCCAGCAGATCCTCGCCGGCAAACCCGCCGTCCAAGCGCACCCGCAGGCGGGCGCCGGGGAAGGCCACGCGCAGTTTCCGGATCAGCGTGCGCAGCCGGCCGATCGTCCCCTGCTTGGCCGGGCTGTTGCCGGGACGCAGCAGCGCAAAGACAAGATACTGCTCCGCCTCGTCGTCGAAGGTCACGAAGCCCAAGAGCGGCAAGTAGCACCACGTGTCGTAGTGGCCGTTGAAAAACGTGAATTCCTGCTGCCCGTGGGTGGGATCGTCGGTCGGATCCAGATCGAGGGTGATGAGCCGCGCGCGGCCGCGCCGTCGAGCGCGATGCTGCTCGATGACGAGGTCGGCCAACGCATGCCCCAGCCGGGTCAGCGCCACCGGCCCGACGGCATTTTCGAAGCGCGACAGCGTGGGCTGCGAGGCCAGGGCCGGCCCTGCCAGCGGATCGCGATCCAGCAGCCATTTGTGGATGGCATCGTCGGCCACCCGGGCGGCGTCGTTGCAATCGGCGTAGCCGCACACGAGTCCGAAGATCCGCTGCCGTACGAGCTCGAGGCCATCGTGCTGCACCTTGCCGGGCTGCCGGCGGTCCTGGAGACAACGGGCGACGGCCTCCGTGACGCCGAGGTGCCGGTCGACGGCCTTGAGCAGCACCGCACCGCCGTCGGAGCTGGCGTGCTCGGTGTCGAACTTTGCCACCACAAGCTTGTCGAATTTGAACGCGACTTGGGTTATACAGTCTGTGGCCATCGAGCCTCCTCGGCGTCGTGTGTGAAAGCGCCTCGACAACGCTTTTCTCGCACACTTGAGGGACTCGGTGGCTGCTTTGTTTCATCTTTCGCGCATAATCCGGGCTAGAGCGTGAGATCCGCCACCGCCTGGTTGATTGGCGAACGATGCTGCGGCGCGAGGTCCCCGAGACGCGCGAGATCCTCAGGAACCTGATCGTTGGCCGGATCGTCTTCA
>Ga0209470_1000460_pt1 | contig 32362 bp, 21 predicted proteins | sample GraSoiAngelo_125_FD_185882 | JGI IMG/M metagenome (GOLD analysis project Ga0209470, IMG submission 185882) | Grasslands soil microbial communities from the Angelo Coastal Reserve, California, USA - 14_0927_05_40cm (SPAdes) (version 2) | ecosystem: Environmental > Terrestrial > Soil > Grasslands ... | reverse complement strand
AGCAGGGGCAGAACCAGCAGGGGCAGAACCAGCAGGGGCAGAACCAGCAGGGGCAGAACCAGCAGGGGCAGAACCAGCAGGGACAGAACCAGCAAGGGCAGAATCAGCAAGGGCAGAACCAGCAAGGACAGAATCAGCAGGGACAGAATCAGCAGGGACAAGGCGGCGGCGGCCAGCGAGGTGATGGCCGGACTCCACAAGGTGGAATTCCGGGCGGTCCCGTATATAACGGCGGCGACGCCACTGGGCCGGGTTCTTACGATCCGCGGCAGTGGCAGCGCGAATTCCAGGAGCGGCTGAACGAAATTCGCGAAATCCAAAACGGTCTGGGCCGAAACGACCCGATCGCCAGAGAGCTTGAGCAGGTCGTGGGCGCTCTCCAGGGTCTCGCCCGAGACGCCAGAGGCGGCGGCAATCCTCAAGCTATCGAGAAGCTGGCGCAGCAGATTCTTGACCCTCTCCGTGGAATCGAACTGGAGTTGAGCCGCAGCCTGCAGCTTCTGCTCGCGAAAGAGAACATCCGGTCGGCGCAGGAGGACGAAATTCCTCAGGGCTACCAGAAACTCGTCGAGGAGTATTATAAGAAGCTGTCGAACCCGAATTCGAAACAGTAGGAGATAGGCGCAAAAAGGCGGGAATTATTGTAAATTCCAAGATTGGAAGTTGCTTCATCGGAGATTTTTCCGGATGAAACAATGAAGCAACTTCCAACCTGCGATTTCCAATCCTTTCTGGATTTTTGTGGCTAATACAAAGGAAACTTTTCGCAGAGTTGTTCTACTTCCCGCCGCACCCGCTTCTCGACGGACTCGTCGCCGATATGATCCAGCACATCGGCAATCCAATCGCCGATAGCTTCCATTTCCGGTTCTTTCATTCCACGCGTCGTTAGAGCCGGCGTCCCAATGCGGATGCCGCTGGGCGTGAGCGGCGGATTTTGATCGAAAGGAATGGTGTTTTTGTTGACGGTGATACCGCCCTTCTCCAGAGCCTGCTCGGCTTGTTGGCCGTTAATCCCTTTCGAAAATACGTCGACGAGCATCAGGTGCGTGTCCGTGCCGCCGGAGACGATGCGGAAATTTCGTGACGCGATCCTGGCCGCGAGAGTTTTGGCATTCCGCACCACTTGACGCATATACTTTCCGAATTCCTCCGTCGCCGCTTCTTTGAAACATACAGCCTTGGCGGCAATCACGTGTACCAGAGGACCGCCCTGCATTTCAGGAAACACTGCCCGATTCAGATCCCTCGCGAACTGCTCGCGGCACATGACGAGGCCGCTCCTTGGTCCGCGCAGAGTTTTGTGGGTCGTGCTCGTCACAAATTCGGCGTGAGGCACCGGTGAAGGATGGATGCCGGCGGCGACAAGACCCGCGATATGCGCGATATCCACCATCATCAGCGCGCCGCTTTCTTTTGCCGCCTTGGAAATGCGATCAAACTCGATCGTGCGCGGATAGGCGCTTGCGCCCACAATGATCAATTTCGGTTTGTGTTCGCGAGCGAGGCGGGCGAGTTCGTCATAATCGATCACTTCAGAATCCTTGCGCACTCCATATGGCACGATGCGATAGTACTTGCCGGAGAAATTGAGCGGATGACCGTGCGTGAGGTGGCCTCCGTGCGAAAGATTCATGCCGAAGACGGTGTCGCCAGGTTTCAAGACGGTCAAATACACCGCCATGTTTGCCTGGCTGCCCGAATGCGGTTGAACATTGACGTGTTCGGCGCCAAAAAGTTTTTTGGCGCGGTCGATAGCAAGTTTTTCGACGACATCGACGAACTCGCACCCGCCGTAGTACCGGCGCCCGGGGTATCCTTCGGCGTACTTGTTCGTGAATACCGATCCTGTTGCTTCGAGCACCGCGCGATACGTGAAATTTTCCGACGCGATCAACTCCAGTCCCATAGACTGGCGCCTTTGCTCGTTCTTGATGGCAGCATGGATTTGAGGATCAAGTTCCTCGAGAGAAGTATGAATGCGGTTCACACGGACCTCACTTTCATTTTGGTATAATTCTGCATCATGTTTGGCCTTAGCGGCAGACAGATCTTCATTTTGTTGGTCTTGGTGGCCATTCTTTTCGCAGGATCGCAATATGTTCCCGCCTACTTCGCTGCGTTCCAATTCAACGATTATATCCGGCAGGAAGTAAAGTACTCCGTAACCAACAGGAAGACGCCGGAGATGTTGCGGACCAACATCGTTCAGAAGGCCAACGAATTTGGCATTATGGTTCAAGCGCGCGACATCCATATCACACGGCGTGGTCCCGCATTCATCTTGGAGTTGGAGTATCACTGGCCGATCAACATGAGACTCTACCGTCACGAGCTCATCTTTCACACGTCCGAATCTGGAGAAGCCTTCGAGAATGCTTCCGATTGAGCGCGGACTGGAAATCGTAATGTCCGTCGCGAAATCCCAGGAGCGCCCCGATAGGGTGCCATTAGAGTCTGTGCCGCTCCGGGATTCGGTGCGCCGAATTCTCCGCGAGGACGTTCTCTCGGATGCTGACTCGCCGCCCTTCGATAAGGCCATCCGCGACGGCTTTGCCGTCCGCGTTGAAGATTTAGACTCGATTCCTGTCGTTCTCTCCGTAGTCGGAGAATCGCGGGCCGGCCTGGCAGCTGATGTGACTGTCGAGCGCGGTCAATGTTGCGAAATCATGACCGGCGCGCCCCTGCCGGCGGGCTCGAATGCTGTCGTGATGGTGGAAAACACGGAACGAGTTTCGGCCAATTCCGTTCGTATTTTGAGAGGGGTCCGCGAAAACGAAGGTTTGTTGCGCCTCGGCGCTGAAGCGCGTCAGGGCGAACAGATTCTGCGATCGGGCCGGCGCATCGGGCTGGCGGATCTCGGTCTGCTGGCGGGAAACGGCAAATCGACGGTCCTGGTTTCCGCAAAGCCAAATGTCGCTGTGATTGCGACGGGTGACGAATTGGTCGAAGTCGAGGAGACTCCCAAGCCCGGCCAGATCCGAAACAGCAACAGCTATACGATTTGCGCGCAGGTCGAGGAGGCTGGCGCCCGGCCCACCGCGCTGGGAATTGCGCGAGATGATCTCGGCGATCTGCGCCATAAGATTCGCCAGGGACTGGAGCAGGACATTTTGATCGTCTCCGGCGGTGTGTCGATGGGGAAATACGATCTCGTCGAAAAGGTTTTTGCAGAGTTTGGTGTGGAAGTTTTATTCGACAAAATCGCGATGAAGCCCGGAAAGCCGACAGTGTTCGGCCATCGCGGGCAAACCTATGTGTTTGGCTTGCCTGGGAATCCCATCTCAACGATGGTTGCATTTCACATGTTCGTCCGTCCTTTGATTCTGTTTTTGCTCAAAGCGGAGAACACCGATCCAAAGATTCTCGAAGCGAAGCTGGAAGCTCCCGCAAAATGTGATTCAGAGAGGGCTGCTCTTCTTCCGGCAATCGTGAGATTCGATAATGGCCAGTATTTGATCCGTACTGCTCCGTGGAAGGGATCGTCGGATCTAGTCGGGCTTTCCCGGGCGAATGCATTGATCATGATTCCCCGCCGGTCGGGAACTCTGGAAACCGGCCAGAACGCACAATTCCTGTTGATGGAGTAAGCGTGGCTTCTCGAAAATTAACTCACCTCGATAAAGAAGGCCGTGCCCGTATGGTCGACGTGACCGAGAAGAGCGAAACGTTCCGAACCTCTCGCGCGGAGGCTTTCGTGGAAATGTCTGCGGCTACGGTGAAGTTGCTGCGCGATCGCGCCATGCCGAAGGGCGATCCTTTAGAGGTGGCGAGAATCGCCGGTATCCAGGCGGCCAAGAAAACTTCGGAATTGATTCCGCTATGCCATCCTCTGTCACTTACGTATCTGGACATTTCGATTGAAGTGATGGATTCGGGTGCTCGTATTGAAGCCACAGCCAGGACAAAGGCTGAAACCGGCGTAGAAATGGAAGCCATGACGGCCGTGTCGGTGTCTGCTCTCACGCTCTACGATATGTGCAAAGCAGTGGAGAAGGGCATTTCCATTGGTCCTTTGCGGCTCCTGGAAAAGAGTGGTGGGAAAAGCGGGCACTGGGTTCGCCAGATCTGATATTGTGGAATTGTATGCTGGGGCGAGCATTAGTCCTTACGATTAGCGATACGGCCGCGGCTGGAAAGCGGGAAGATCTTTCCGGACCAGAAGCCAGGCGGATCTTGACCGAAGCCGGATTCGAGGTTGCCTCGATCGAGATCTTACCCGACGAGCGCAGCGCAATAGAATCGCGGCTCCGGCGCGCGAGCGAGGAAGATTTCCGGCTTGTCGTTACTTCCGGTGGCACCGGGCTTTCCCCGCGCGACGTAACGCCTGAAGCGACGCTTGCCGTCATTGACAGAAACGTCCCCGGAATTGCGGAGATGATGCGGCTGGAGAGCTTGAAAGCCACGCCGCGAGCGGCGCTATCGAGGGCGGTTTCGGGCATTCGGCAGTCCACACTGATAATCAATTTACCTGGAAGTGTGAAAGGCGTGCGAGAATGTCTGACGGCCGTGCGGCCGATTCTGTCCCATGCGATGGATGTCTTGGGTCAGTCATCGTTGGGATGTGGCGAGACCTGATAGGCTGGAGCGCTAAATGAATTCGTTGGTTGGATACATACCGGTTTTCCTGTTTATTGCGCTGGCATTTGCCTTCCCGATCGTGACGCTGCTTGTCGCTAAGCTAGTTCGGCCCCATACCGGCGGCCGCGGAAAACTCATGCCATACGAATGCGGTGTTGATCCGGACTCCGATGCGCGCCAGAGGTACGCCATCCGGTATTACGTGGTCGCGATTCTGTTCGTCATCTTCGATGTGGAAACCATTTTTCTTTTTCCGTGGGCGATCATCTATAGGCAACTGGCTCTTTTCGGACTTGTCGAGATGCTGATATTTCTCGCTGTTCTAATTGTTGGGTACGTCTGGATCATTAAGAAGGGCGCTCTGGATTGGGCCTAGGCGTGGGGGGACCGGCCGGTAGTAAAGAGAGCGCCGCGAAGCGCAAGCCCGATAGGGCGCAGCATAAATAGAAGCGGCGTACCGATCCGGACGGTGGGCGCGACGCTAAGAAATAGGAGATTCGAATTCATGCCTGCATGGATTGAAGATCGTTTCGAAAAGAACATCATCACAACAACCGTCGATTTTGTTTTCAATTGGGCGCGAAAGTCGGCGATATGGCCAATGACGTTTGGTTTGGCCTGTTGCGCCATCGAGATGATGGCAACCGGCGCTTCGCGCTTTGACATGGACCGGTTCGGCGCCGGCATCTTTCGCCCGAGCCCCCGCCAGTCGGATCTTATGATCGTTGCGGGCACCGTAACGTTAAAGATGGCTCCGATCGTTCGTCGCGTTTACGACCAGATGCCGGATCCCAAGTGGGTAATGTCCATGGGTGCCTGCTCGAACGTAGGCGGGCCGTTCGATACATATTCGGTTCTTCAAGGTGTCGATCACGTCGTTCCTGTCGATGTTTATGTTCCGGGATGTCCGCCCCGTCCGGAAGCCCTGCTCTACGGCTTAATGCGCCTTCAGGACAAGATCGATCGCATGACAATCGCCAAGAAACCGACTGAAGTTCGGCTCGATGACGTGAAAAACGATATGCGCATTTCCCAAGCGGCGCGAGACGAAATGGAACGGATTGGAATGAAGATCTAATTGGCAGACATCGTCGGCGAGCTTCGAAAACGTATCCAAAAAGAAGGACCTCTTTCATTCAGAGATTACATGGAAGAGGTCCTTCGCTTTTATTACGCCTCGCCGCGAAATCCAATCGGGATGGGTGGTGACTTTTATACCTCAGCCGATCTGGATCCGATCTTCGGACAGCTTCTCGCCAGGCAGTTTGCGGAATGGGCAGCAGAGTTTACCTCCTTCACCATTGTGGAATTGGGTGCGGGCAAAGGTTTGCTCGCCCGCAACATCCTCGACCACTGCCCCCTCCCTTACGCCATTTTGGAGCTCAGTCCTGCCATGCGCTCCCGCCAGGAACAACTGCTGAAAGGCTATAACGTCGAGTGGATTGACGAGCTTCCGAATCGACTAACCGGCTGCATCTTCTCGAACGAGTTCTTTGACGCATTACCCGTGCATCGAGTAGTGCATCGCGCTGGTGTGTTAAAAGAGATTTACGTGAAGGAGAATTTCGAAGAAATAGAAGGCGAGCTGCAAGAACCGCTTGACGCGCCGCTCGAGGAGGGTCAACTTGCTGATATCAATCTGGAGGCGCGTCATTGGATCCGGCGAATTGCGGAATCCCTCGAGCACGGCTACCATCTAGCGATCGATTACGGCTATCTTCGCGATGAGTTTTACGCTCAGCCACGTGGCACGCTGATGTGCTATTGGCATCACCAGGCGGTAGAGAATCCCTATATCCGGATCGGGGATCAGGATATGACGACACACGTCAACTTTTCCGACCTGATCGATGAAGGCACTGAAGCTTCGCTCGAAGCGGTCCGCTTTACGACTCAAATGGATTACCTCGTTGGTCTTGGCATCCTTGACGAAATCGCCAAGCTCGCGAATGCCGGTGACGCCTTATCCATGGAGCGCCTCGTAAACATCAAAAGACTCATCCTTCCCGGAAGCATGGGCGAACGGTTCAAGGTTTTGGTGCAAACTAAAAGATGACATGCAACGATTCGCCGAAACCGCCGAAGCCATCGGCAGCACCAGCTCGAAACTGAAGAAAATCGCCTTTCTGGCCGATTACCTACGCACGCTCAGCGAAGCCAACCTCCACGCCGCTGCTGTTTTCTTCACTGGCCGTCCCTTTGCCCTGACCGATGCGCGGACCCTCAATGTGGGCTGGTCTGCACTCGTCAATGCCGTGCAGGACCTCTCCGGCGCTTCCGACGAAGATATTCACGAGATCTACCTCGATCGCGGCGATCTCGGTGAAATGGCCGAACGCCTCCTCGCCTCTCCCATCGGGGCGAGGCCGGCGGCATTAATTGATAGGGCGGCGGGTGAGGGTCCCAATCCGGCAACCATCCAATCCAAGTTCGCCGACCTCGTCAAACTCTCCGGCGCTTCCAACAAAATGCCCGCGGTGCTTGATCTTCTCCGCTCCCTTGCTCCCGTCGAAGTGAAATACGTCATCAAAATCATCACGGGCGACCTCCGCATCGGTCTCAAAGAGAACACGGTCGAGGAAGCCATCGCGCGCGCCTTTAATCGCCCGATCGATGCAGTGCGGCGTGCCAACATGGTCCTTGGCGACATTGGCGAGACCGCCGTACTCGCCAAACGAGGCGAGCTCGACAAAATTGCTCTTGGGCTTTTCCGGCCGGTGAAATTCATGCTCGCAACTCCAGCCGATGCGGAAGACGAGATCTTCGCCACATTCCACGGCGCGTTCTATGTGGAAGACAAATACGACGGCATCCGAGGTCAGCTCCACCTGAGCGACGGCCGCGCAGCTCTGTATTCGCGGACCCTGGATGACGTATCTCACCAATTCCCGGAGATTGTCGAAGCCGCTCCGGCTCTCCATGTAGGGTCGCTCATCGTCGACGGCGAGGTCGTGGCTTTTAAAGACGATCAGGTTCTGCCGTTTGCGTTGCTTCAAAAACGCCTGGGCCGGAAGCAGCCTTCTGCGGCGCTGATCCGGGAGATTCCCGTTTCGCTGATGATTTTCGACATCCTGACGTTGGATGGCCGCAATCTGATGGACGAGCCGCTCCTGGAACGAAAGACGGTTATCGAAAACATCGAATGGCCGGCCCCGCTCCGTATTGCGCCGTTTCTGCTTCTTGAAGCACGCACCGAACTGGAGCCCTTCTTTCAACAGGCAGCCCTCCGCCGTAACGAAGGGCTGATGTTGAAGGATGCGGGTTCTCTGTACCTGCCCGGCAAGCGGGGCATGAGTTGGTTGAAATGGAAGAAGGCGCTCGCAACCCTCGACGTAGTTGTCACTGGCGTGGAATTTGGGCACGGCCGGCGCCGAGATGTGCTCTCCGATTACACGTTCGCAGTCCACCACGACGGGAGATTGCTGAATATCGGCAAGGCCTACTCCGGCTTGACGGATCGCGAGATCGAGGATATGACCGAGTTTTTCAAGCAACACACCGTCCAGGATTACGGCCGCTTCCGCGTTGTGGAACCCAATGTCATTCTCGAGGTCGCCTTCAATGGGATTCAAAAAAGCAACCGCCATGCCAGCGGCTACGCATTGCGCTTTCCTCGGATCGTCCGGATCCGCCACGATAAGACGCCTTCCGAGATCGACACGCTTGAAACCGTCGAAAAACTCTATAACCGGCATATGGGAAATTCGGGGTCAGGAATTCGAGGGATGCACCCCGAATTCTGAACTTCAAGAATTCGGGGTGCGTCCCTCGAATTCACCCTTTGAAGGAAAATAGGGAATTCACCCGTCTGACCCCGAATTTCCCCCGCCGCGCGTGCTACTATCTTCTGTTACAGGGTACACGGTGGGCGTTGACACTTGTTCTATCGATGTGGTTGAATCCACGTCTTTGCGTGAGAGCGTCCTTTCGAAACGGATAGTCCTTCCGAGAGTTTAGATGGCAGACGAACAGAAAGACAGCCAGCAGCCTGAAAAACCGGCTGAACCACCGAAGCCTGCGGCGCCCGCTGGGGAAGCCAGGGCCGCCGTCCCCAAACCGCCGCCGCCCCCGCCGGGTGCGAAGCCGGCAGCCCCGGCCGCTCCGCCGAAGCCGAAAGGTCCGCAGCAGGAGCCATGGTCGAGCCCGTTGGTGGATGCGATCAAAGAGAAGTTCGGCGGCGAATTCATAAAGTCCTATAGCTTCCTGGGTCAGAATCAAATCGTGGTGAAGAAGGATCGGATCGCGGAGATCATGACGTTCCTACGCGACAACGATATTGTTCCTCTCAACTACCTCGTGGATGAGACTGCGGTTCACTGGCCAAAAACGGAAGAATTCGAAATCGTCTACATCCTTTATTCTCACGCGAAGAATGAGCGCATTCGCGTGAAGACGCGAATCAAGGAATGGGAACCGATCGAAAGCGTGTCGGGCGTCTGGACTACGGCCGACTGGCTGGAGCGCGAAGTCTTCGACATGTTCGGCGTCCAATACTTGAATCATCCGAACCTGAAGCGAATCTTGCTTCCCGAGGATTGGGTGGGTTATCCGCTACGCAAGGATTACAACATCCGGCTTCAGGACGTCGAGTGGGTTCGAAAGCATCTGGGCATTGATTCGGGGCAAAAGTATTACGTTGGTGAAGCACGGCACGAGGATGGGGGCTACGTCACGCCTAGCGACTGAAAATAGTTATGGAACTTTATGTCGACGAAGGAAGAACAAACATTATTTGATGCAAGCGAAATAACCGTCAGCATGGGTCCCCAGCACCCGTCTACACATGGCGTGCTTCAAGTGAAACTGAAGCTCGATGGTGAACGGGTCATTGATGCCGAGTGTGTCATCGGGTACTTGCACCGGGGCGTGGAAAAGCTCGGGGAAGCCCAGACGTACGGCCAATTCGTTCCCACTCTCGACCGGATGGATTACATCGCAGCGGTTTCCAATTGCCTTGGCTATTGCGAAGCCGTAGAGAAACTGCTGAGCGTCACGGCGCCGCCTCGCGCACAGTACATTCGCGTGATCATGACAGAGCTGAATCGCATTACGAGTCATCTGCTCTGGCTCGGCACTCATGCCATTGATCTCGGAGCAGTCACGGTGTTCCTCTATTGCTTCCGCGAGCGGGAGGAAATCCTGAAGATTTTCGAGAACTACTGCGGAGCGCGGCTCACGACGCACATGTTTCGCATCGGCGGCACGCAATATGAGATCTACGACGGATTTCAAGATCAGGTGCGGGTTTTCGTCAAAGACTTTCCCAAGAAGGTGGACGAGTACGAGACGCTGCTCACGGAAAACCGCATATGGATCGGCCGCACGCGAGGCGTTGGGGTCATCTCGGCGAAGGACGCAATTGATATGGGCCTGACTGGACCTTCGCTCCGCGGCTCGGGTGTCGAATGGGATATTCGCAAAGCGAAACCCTACGCCGCGTATTCGGATTTCGAATTCGATATTCCGGCCGGCGAGGCGGGCGACACCTACGACCGATATATGGTCCGGCTCGAGGAGATGCGGCAGTCGGCTCGCATCATCAGTCAGGCTGTCGAAAAAATTCCTGACGGGCCGCTGATGGCAAAGATGTCTAAAATCATCAAGCCGCCGATTGGCGACATCTATCACTCAATCGAATCGCCCAAGGGCGAACTGGGTTACTACATCGTGAGCGACGGCAGCACTCAGGCATATCGGGCGCGTGTGCGGCCGCCGTCATTCGTGAATCTGCAGTCGCTGAAGAGGATGGTGGCCGGGCATATGGTTGCAGACGTCGTCGCGATCATTGGCACCCTCGATATCGTGCTGGGTGAGATAGACAGATAATGGACTTTGCCATCGATTACATCCTCATTCCGTTCATCAAGATATTCATCGTCTTTAACGTTGTCGCTGGTGTTGTTGCGCTGCTGACCTTAGCAGAGCGAAAGGTGGCAGCCTGGATTCAAGTCCGGCTTGGTCCGATGCGGGTTGGTCCCTACGGCATCTTGCAGCCGCTTGCCGATGGCCTGAAGCTCATGTTGAAGGAGGACATCGTTCCGGCCGGAGCCGATAAATGGATCTTTACGTTAGCGCCGGTCATTTCGCTGGTTCCGGCGTTCATCGTATTCGCCGTCATTCCGTTCGGGCCGGCGGACGGCTTCACGATCCTGGGTCACAAGATCAGCTACTTCATCACTGACCTGAATATCGGCGTTTTGTACGTGCTCTCGATATCTTCGGTCGGCATCATCGGAATCATCCTCGGAGGGTGGGCCTCGAACAGCAAATATCCTCTGCTGGGAGCCTTGCGATCGGCAGCACAAATGGTGAGCTACGAAGTGCCGCTCGGCTTTTCGATCATCGGCGTTTTGATCCTGGCCGGCAGTTTGAGTTTGGTGAAGATCGTTGAAGCCCAGAAAGCTGCGGGTTTTTGGTACGTATTTCTGCAGCCGGTAGGCTTCATTCTCTTCTTTGCGTGCGGTATTGCGGAAACAAACCGCGCGCCTTTCGACTTACCGGAGGCCGAATCGGAATTGGTCGCCGGTTTTCATACCGAATACAGCGGATTCCGGTTTTCGCTGTATTTCCTGGCCGAATACGCCAGTATGATCGTGGTGTCGTGCATGGCCGTGACGCTGTTTTGGGGAGGCTGGCTGCGGCCCTTTCCGAATGTGCATGCGTTCGACTTCCTGGATGCGTTTCCGCTCGCTCCTCTGGTCTGGTTTGCCGCTAAAGTGGTCGTTTTCATTTATGCGTATCTGTGGTTCCGCTGGACCTGGCCTCGATATCGGTATGACCAGTTAATGAAAGTGGGCTGGCAATGGCTTCTGCCCTTGGCCATGGCCAACGTCATCGTCACGGCGGTGCTGGTACTATTGTTGAAGGGGTGATCCGATGAAAGTCCGACGGCCGAATTTAAGTCTTCTTAAAAAGATCTTTTTGGTCGACCTGATCCGAGGGTTGTTCCTGACGTTTTCGTATCAACGGCCTTCCTTGAATTACACCGAGCAATATCCCAAGGTGCGGCCGAAGGTTGCCGAGCGATTCCGTGGCGCCCCCCGCTTGAACAATGATCCAGAAACGGGTGAGACGCTTTGTATCGCGTGCAATCTTTGCGCTCTGGCTTGCCCGGAACATTGCATCGAGGTCGGCTGGGAGCGGGATGCGAAAGGGAAGAAGGCATTGACGAGCTATACGTTCGATATTTCCCGCTGTATGTTTTGCGGGCTCTGCGAAGATGCTTGTCCGACCCCGGCACTTGAGCTGACGCAGGATTTCGAAATGAGCCTGTATGATCGGCGCGATATGAAATGGGACCGGCAGAAGCTCGAGGAAGGGAATCAGCCCGTCGTGTACACGAAATAACTCATGTTGGAGCTCATTCTCTTTTATACGTTCGGAACGATCGCGGTTGTTTCAGCGATTCTGGTTATCACGCGTCATAACGTGGTTCACAGCGCTGCTTTTCTCGGCGCGACGCTGTTCGCCGTCGCCGGAATTTTTCTGACTTTACACGCCGAATTTCTTGCCGGTGTGCAAGTCATTGTGTATGTCGGCGGCATTCTGGTCTTGTTCGTTTTTGTGATTATGTTGATTGCGGTTGAGCGGTCGGTTCACGAGCGGCAATACAACAGGCAGTGGAGGATTGCGCTGATTACTTCGGCCATTCTTATCGTGGAGATCGCTTATGGTCTGTATCGCGGAAGGGATTCCTTGATTCTGCCTCCTTTCGTGGCGCCGCCGGTTGCCGCTGCGGCGGCCGGAAACTCCGAGCAGGTGGGGACGGCGCTCTACACATCTTATCTGCTGCCATTCGAAATCGCGTCGATTCTGCTGTTGGTAGCAATTGTCGGTGCGGTCGTGTTGGCGAAGAGACGCACGCCCGCGGAAGACTAACGGCTAATGGTAACGACATTTCATTATTTATTGCTGGGAGCGGCGCTGTTTACGATTGGCGTTATCGGCGTTCTGACTCGCCGGAACATCATGATCATCCTGATGTCGATCGAGTTGATGATGAACGCGGTAAATATCAACCTGATCGCGTTTTCAAACCGTTTGCAGCAGGTGACTGGTCAGGTTTTCGCGATTTTTGTGATTACGGTTGCCGCTGCGGAAGCCGCGGTTGGTCTAGGGATCGTGATCGCGATGTTCAAGAACAAAGAGACGATGAACGTCAACGAGATCGATCTGATGAAGTGGTGAGGGGCGGTTCATACAAGTTGTGAATGAATTGGCAATGCTGAGAAATGTGGCCGAATATTCCCCTCCTCGCAGAGGAGGGGTGGACGCGCCATTAATAAAATGGATCCGTTCCGAAATGGGCGCGGCCGGGGTGGTCAGTTCGGCGAAGCCATTCAGGCGTAAACATTTCGCCGAACTGACCACGAGCCCCCCACTAGCCCGGGCTAGCGCGGGAGCTCGGCAATACCGAAGGGATGCCGGTCTGACCACCCCGTCTGCGCCGCTTCCGTGGCTTTGCGGCATTTTTGTTGGTGGCGCAGCCACCCCTCCTCTGCGAGGAGGGGAATATCCCGAACTCAAGTTCTCGCCAATTCATTCACACCTTCATAGAGCGCCGCTACAATTCGGCAACAACGGAACTAATCGATGGACTTCTTGAATCTGATTTGGCTGATTCCACTCTTCCCGGCCGCTGGGTTCGTGATCAACGGTCTCGTCGGAAAGCGCATGTCAAAGACGATGGTTGGTGTCATTGCATGCGGACTTGTCTTTATTTCGTTCCTCTTCTCGGCCGGCGCCGTTTATCAACTGCTTCAGCTCGATTCGGCGCATCGTTCGCACACGGTGAGATTGTACGAATGGATTAATGCCGGTCCTGCCCACACGTCGGAAGGACCGCTGGCGAATTTCAGGGTGGATTGGGGATTTCTGCTCGACCCGCTTTCCTCCGTCATGATCCTCGTTGTTACGGGAATCGGATTCCTGATTCACATTTACTCCACCGGCTACATGCACGAGGAGGATGGTTACTATCGCTTCTTCGCGTATCTGAACCTGTTCATGTTCTCCATGCTCACGCTGGTTCTGGGCAACAACTACGTGATGATGTTTGTCGGATGGGAGGGCGTGGGCCTGTGTTCGTATCTGCTTATCGGCTACTACTTTCACAAGAAGAGCGCGGGCGACGCGGCGAAGAAGGCGTTTGTTGTGAACCGGGTCGGTGACTGGGGATTCTCCATCGGGATCATGATGATCTTTGTGACCTTCGGCACAATCGATTTCATCCAGGTCGGCGAAAAGGTTCGCGAAGGCGTCATGGCCGGCACCCTCCATGTGGGCGACCCGCTGTTCATTGGCATCGCGCTCGCCCTCTTTGTGGGAGCCGCAGGGAAGTCCGCTCAGATTCCTCTGTATGTATGGCTCCCCGATGCTATGGAAGGTCCGACGCCGGTTAGCGCGTTGATCCACGCCGCAACGATGGTTACCGCTGGCGTCTATATGGTTGCTCGCAGCAACTTCATTTATCAGATGGCGCCGCAGGCGATGACGGTTGTCGCCGTTATTGGGGCCGTCACGGCGTTCTTCGCGGCATCGATCGGACTCGTTCAGAACGATATCAAGCGCGTCCTTGCTTACTCGACCGTGAGCCAGCTGGGTTACATGTTTCTCGCGCTCGGCGTCGGCGCGTTTGCAGCCGGCATCTTCCACCTCATGACGCATGCCTTCTTCAAGGCGCTGTTGTTCCTGGGCTCCGGCAGCGTGATTCACGCCTTGCATCATGAGCAGGACATGCGGAAGATGGGCGCGCTGAAGAACAAGATTCCCGTGACGTTCTGGACGATGTTCGCGGGAACTCTCGCCATCACAGGTACGCCTTTTCTGGCGGGTTTCTTCTCGAAGGACGAAATTTTGTGGAAAGCCTTTTCCAGCAACCAGGGACATGTCCTTTTGTGGCTGCTTGGCGCGGCGGTAGCTGGCATGACGGCTTTTTACATGTTCCGATTGATCTTCATGACGTTTTTCGGGCAATCCCGAGTGGATCATCACACCGAGCACCACATCCATGAATCACCACGTTCGATGACTGTCCCGTTGATCATTCTGGCCATCGGATCGGTTGTCGCCGGTTACGTTGGATTTCCGGCATGGCTTGGCGGCAGCAACGCATTTGAGAAATTCCTCGATCCGGTTTTTGAGCCGCTGCCGATTCCGCACGGACCCGAAGCGGAATACAGCAGTCTGGCCGAGGCGGGCATGGCTGCGGCATCCGTCGCGATCGCTCTGATTGGATTCGGATTGGCGTATTCAAAATACTGTAAACGAAGCTGGGAAGAGCAGCGCGAGGTGCGGCAATACGGGTCGCTGTATCCCGTTTTTTTGAACAAGTATTACGTCGATGAGGGTTACGACTTCCTTGTTGTCAACCGAGCGAAGGATGCCGGCACCGGATTGTGGAAGTTCGATGCGGCAGTCGTTGACGGCGCCGTGAACGGTTCGGCGTGGACGACCGTTGAAGGCGCACTCGGTTCCGGATGGTGGGACCGCTGGATCGTGGACGGCATTGTGAAATTCATCGGCGGCTTTATCCGGACCATGAGCTGGCCTCTTCGGCTGATCCAAACCGGATACGTTCAGAATTACGCGCTCGTCATGATCCTGGGCCTTTTGATTTTCATTGGCTATGTTTTGTGGGGGACCTCCTAATGGACTATTTTCGCGAGCATATTCTGACCATCGTGGCCTTCTGGCCTTTGGCCGGAATGATTGTGCTCATGCTGTTCAACAAAGAGAATAAGACCCTGATCCGGTGGTGGGCGAATTTCGTCATGATCGTTGGATTCGTGATCTCCATTCCACTATGGGTGTGGTTCGATCGCGACAATGCCGATCAGATGCAGTTCGTCCAGAACATTCCCTGGATTCAGACGCTCGGCGCCAATTACCACGTCGGCATCGACGGCATTTCGCTGCTGCTCGTCATGTTGACGACCTTGCTTGGACCGCTGGCCGTGTTGTCGTCGTGGGAAGCGATCCATGATCGCGTTAAAGAGTATTACTTCTTCATGCTGATGCTGCAGGCCGGCATGTTGGGCGTCTTCATCTCGCTCGACTTCTTCCTGTTTTATGTGTTCTGGGAAGTGATGCTCGTACCAATGTATTTCATCATCGGCGTCTGGGGAGGCCCCAGGAAACTTTACGCCGCCATCAAGTTTTTCCTGTACACATTGTTCGGATCGGTTCTTCTGCTGCTGGGCATCCTTGCCTTGTACTTCATCTATCCGAGCCTCGCCGTACAGCATCCGGAAGTAGCCAGCCGGTTTGGAACGGGCTCGACTTTCGACGTTCTGGCGTTTCAGGCCGTTGCATCGTACCTGCCGTTCAGCTATCAATATTGGATCTTTCTGGCATTCTTCGTCGGCTTTGCGATCAAGGTTCCAATGTTCCCGTTCCACACGTGGCTTCCGGACGCTCATGTGGAAGCGCCGACCGCGGGTTCTGTCATTCTTGCTGCCGTGCTCTTGAAAATGGGGACTTACGGGTTTTTGCGATTCAGTCTGCCGATTCTTCCCGACGGCACAAAATACTTCGTTCCATTCATGATCGGCTTATCGATTATCGCCATCATTTATGGGGCGTTGGTCGCGATGATGCAGCCGGACATGAAGAAGCTCGTTGCCTACTCTTCGGTGAGCCACATGGGCTTCGTTACGCTCGGCATGTTTGCGCTGAATCCGAATGGCCTGAACGGAAGCATCATCCAGCAGATCAATCACGGAATCTCGACGGGCGCGCTGTTCTTGATCGTCGGCATCATCTATGAACGAAGGCATACGCGCGAAATTGCGCAGCTCGGCGGACTTTCCAATGTCATGCCGATGTATTCCGTCGTTTTTCTGATCATGACTCTGTCATCGATCGGTTTACCGTTGCTGAATGGGTTCATCGGCGAATTCACGATCATCATGGGCGCTTTGCAGCAGAATTTGTGGTTTGCCGTCGCCGCCGGATCGGGCATTGTTCTTGGCGCCGCGTACATGTTGTGGCTCTACCAGCGCACGATGCTCGGTAAGATCGAAAATCCCGCGAACGAAAAACTTATCGACATGAACCTGCGGGAACTGGCGACACTCGTGCCGCTGATCATCGTGGCATTTTGGATCGGCTTATATCCTGCGCCGTTCTTCCGTGTCTTGGACAAGCCGGTCAACAACCTCGTTCTCAAAGTGCGGCCGGATTACTTCCAGGGCGCGCAACGGTTGAACGCTGAGATCAGGGAGCCGCGCTAATGTCGCAATTTTTCCAGATACAGGACATCGGAGCGATCACTCCCGAGCTCGAGTTGGTCGCTTTTGGGATGTTCCTGCTCATTTTTGATCTGCTGATTCCAGACAAGCGGAAGCTGGGGCTCATTGCGCTGGCGGGGATTGCGATTTCCAGCCTGTTTCTGTTCCGGCTCCGAAACACCGATTTCGCCGCCTACGGCGGCGTCCTCGCCCTGGATCCCTTCTCGATCTTTTTCAAGTTCATATTCTTGATTGCCGCGGCTCTCTCGATTGCAATCTCGCTGAAATATCTAGATATCGAACGTGAGAACCATGGGGAGTACTACGCGCTGATTCTATTCGCAACCATGGGAATGATGTTTATGGCCGGCGCCGTGGATCTGGTGACGTTGTATATCGGACTGGAGACGATGGCGATCGCCACCTACGTTCTGGTCGGCTTTCTTCGCAGCAACCAGCGTTCGAATGAAGCATCGATGAAGTATTTCCTGCTGGGCGCGTTCTCTTCCGGCATTTTGCTTTATGGAATGTCGCTCCTGTACGGGTTGTCGGGTTCGACGAGATTCGTGGTTATCGCGGAAGAATTGTCGCGCCGTCCGCTCACGGACCCGATCTCAATGGTGGCGATGATCACGCTTTCCGCCGGTATGTTCTTCAAGGTTGCGGCGGTGCCTTTCCATCAGTGGACTCCGGATGCGTACGAAGGCGCGCCGACGTCGATCACCGCCTTTATGTCGGTGGCCGTAAAAGCGGCGTCGTTCGCGATGATGGTACGCATCTTTATGGTCGCAATTTACCCTTTGCGGCCGCAGTGGGTGCCGATCATGGCGGCGGTTTCCGTGATGACGATGACGATCGGCAATATTGCGGCGATCACGCAATCGAACGTGAAGCGCATGCTGGCCTACTCGTCCATATCTCATGCCGGCTATATTTTGATCGGTTTCATTGCCGGCAATGAAACCGGCCTTACAGCCGTGCCGCTATATCTCTTCATCTACACGTTCACGAACCTGGGCGCCTGGGCTGTAGTCGTCGCGTTGCGGCGAAAGGACGTCATCGGTGAGCAGATCGACGACATGGCAGGCCTCTTCTTCAGACACCCGTCCGGGGCGGTTCTGATGTTGATCTTTTTGCTGTCGCTTGCCGGTATTCCACCAACCGCAGGCTTCATCGGGAAGTACTATTTGTTTGCTGCGGCGATCCAAACGGGTCACAACACACTTGCAGTCATCGCAGTTCTTAATGCGGCAATCTCCATCTATTTCTATTTCCGGATTGTGGTCGCGATGTTTATGCGGGAGGCCACGGAGAAAACCGGTCTCGTCTACGCTCCCGGCCTGACGATGACTCTTGCAATAGCAACCCTCTTCACGCTATTGATCGGCGTCTATCCGGATCCCTTCATCGCGATGGCGCGCCAAACCGTTATTCATGGGTTTTAGGAAACACCTCCGGGTGCTGAACTGAGGTAAATAGCCCCAACGGGAATTGAACCCGTGTTTTGGCCTTGAGAGGGCCACGTCCTAGCCGCTAGACGATGGGGCCTTCGGGCTCATTTAAGGTAACACAAAACGGAGGGCGGTAGTACCCAATGGGATTTCAGCATCGAGTAGACCACCAAATCCACGTAGTGATCGTAGAGCCACTCGGCTTCGCGCAGAATACCTTCCTGAACGAAGCCAAGGCGTTCGGCTACAGCACGGCTTTTGAGGTTGCCAAAGGCGCAATGCAAGATAACGCGATTGCAGGCCTGCTCGGTGAACGCGTAATCGGTGAGGCGGGCGGTGGATTGTGTCACAATTCCGCGGCCTTGATGAACCGTGTCGAGCCAATAGCCGAGCTCGGTTCTTCGATTCAGTGAGTCCAGATAGTGCTGGCCGATGACGCCGGCCAGCTCGCCATCGCAGACAATGGCGAATGTGAGTCCATTATCGTCGGCGGCCTGTTCGAGCGATCGACCGATGAATCGCGCGGTGTCGTGTATTCCGTTGCTGTTGTCCAGCCACGGCAGCCACTCCCTCAAATGGGCGCGATTGCGGTCGATGAGTGCGCTGAGCTCTTCGGCATCTTCTTCCGCGATCTGCCGAAGCACCACGCACTCATTGACCCGCAACTGCAATCTACGCATCAGAGCAGTATAGGTGGACCGCGTAGCTGCTGAAAGATGCTTCGATCCAGGAATTGAAACTCGCGGCCCGCCGCTGCCGAGCGCCGGGTTGTTATTTGCGACGTCCGGCGTCGATTGTGATGCGCCGAAAGATCCGGGAGCCCCGAATGGGACATTGCCGCCGGCTCCGTTGAATTGCGGATTGCCGTATTGGGTCTGATTTAGAAGATTGAAGATTTCAGCCCGGAACTGTCCGGTTACTCTCTCACTGAACTTCCAATCCTTCATCAGCGAGGCGTCCCAGGTGTGGAGGCCGTTGCCCCGGAACACATTCCGAGTCAAGGCAATAAAAGATTTTGAAATTGGACGAAGCCTAATCTCAAATCCGAAATCTGAAATCGCAAATTGGACGTATGTTAGTACCCTCTGCGAGGAGGGGAATATTTCACCGTCGGCGCTAGCAGGTCGGCGGAGTGCGCTCGAGCCGGGAAGCGAACGAAAAAACATCTGCAAATTTCGTGAAATGCAATAGGTTCGGTTCGGGTTTTTTTGAGTGTTCTAGACTGACGCGCGGCGTGAGGGTCTCAAGGTTTGAAGACCTGTGACCCTCACCCGCGTGTCAGCCTGGCGGCTGTCGCGCTGCCCTCTCCCATGGGAGAGGGTATCCTTAGAATTCGAGCCGCAGCGCAAACTGGATCTGCCGTTCGCCGTGTGAAGGTGCGGTCTCGGTGATTGCTCCTGCCGAGCCGGCGTACCTGGATGGGTCGGAGGTATCGAACACCACATTACCCGCGATCGGACTGTTGAAGTTCGCGTGATTGAGAATATTGAAAGCCTCTGCTCTGAACTGCAGATTCAACTTTTCCTTCAGAGGAATCCGCTTGAACAATGACAGGTCAACATTCCAGAATCCCGGACCCGTAAACCTGCCGCGCGACACGTTACCGAAGGTTCCGGTCGCCGGCAACAAGAAGGCGTTGGGATCGAAATAGCGGCCGGTCTTCTTGAATCCCTCCACACCCAAAATCACCGGACCCCTGAAGTTAGGATCCAAGATGGGCACATCGGGAATACGGGTATCGCCGTTTCCGCTCTGGTTGATGCCAACCACCGGCGTCATGGGGAAACCGCTTTGGGCATTGAAGATGGTATTGACTTGCCAGTTGCTGACCACCTTGTCCAGTAATCCAGCGTTGTTCTTCCCAAATGGTAGTTGGTAGCTGGAATTGGCATTGAATTGGTGCTTCAGGCTATAGGATCCAACTCCGCGACTGAGCTTGGGATTGTACGGGTTTCGAAGCGTCGCGGTGTCATTGTCCGCCGACGGGCCCAGGATGGCGGAACTGATATCCATGATCTTTCCAAACGTGTAGTTGGTCTTGAAACTCAGTCCATTTCGGCCACGCCTGGTCAGAGAGACATTGGCCGCATGGTAACTTGCGGTTCCCATATACATCCATGTGTTGGTCGTGCCGAGAAATGGATTCGGACGCGTCCGCACCGGAACGTACTCGGTTCCCTGCGGAACTGTGACCTGGAAGCGGGCCGGGCGGACTCCGCCGCTGCGGCATCCCGCCGGGTTATCGCAGATCACCGGCTTAATCGTGTTGTTATCCACGGAGGTCGACAGATGATAGGACTGGTGGCCAACATAACCCACCTGCACTGCCATGTCTGAGGTAATGGACCGTTCGATCTCCAAAGTCCATTGTTGAATCGTCGGAGTGTGCATCGTGGGGTCGAGCCCGCCGACTGTGTAGATGGCGCATGCCGGCTCCCGCAACGGTGAAGTGGCGCTGCACGTCGGCGGCGCTGCCGCTGAACCGGGAAGCGGAATGATGGAAAGCAGCGGTCTCCCTGCGATCAACAGGCGAGCGTTGAAAGGTTGATTCGCATTGAGCCGATGCGCGAGATTATCCTGGAGATCGTTGTGGATTCCAAACGCGGCCCGCACCGACATGGTTCCTTTGCCGCTCGGGTCCCACGCCACGCCTACGCGCGGCTGCAAGAGCGCTTTGGCGTGGTTTTCCACGAACGGGGAGCGGCCAATTATCGGATCGGTCTGGAGGACTCCAGTCGCGTCAAAGAGATAATTGGAAGCGCGGTTGTTCACTTCATTCCAGCCGTTGGTCATTTCATCCCGTAATCCCAGACGGACCGTGAGATTCGGTCTCAACTTGATTTCATCCTGGAAATACACGGCGGCTTCAAGCGAAGTGAAGGTCAATGGCTGCGGATTCACAGCTGCCAGGAACTGCACTGGTGTATCCTGCAGAAATTCCGTCAAGCCGATATAACTGGCGGTGCCCGCATTATTCTGGGCTGAGGAGAATGCAGTTTGACGGACCCGCATAAACCATGTGCCGAGGCTAAAGCTGTGCTTGCCGCGCGTGATGCGCAGGTCATCAGACCAACTGTAGTTCCGCCGCTGATTGAAATGGAGGTTCTGGCCATTGGGCGGCACGATGGAAGTCGGTGTGTTCGTGGTCGCGCCACCTCCGAAAACGAAGGCGCCGGGAGCGCCTTTGCCCTCGCCTGTCATCATCAGCAAGTTGGAGGGAAACGGCTCCAGGGTTAAGTTCGAATTCTGTCCCCGCGCGTGCGAGACCCCGAACATCGCCGTATTCAAGATGGTGGGAGAGAAGATGTGCGTATTCTGGAAGCTGAGCGTATAGAGGACTCGCCGATCGTTGCTGCGGAAAATCGGATCGTCCGCCGGGTTGTTGCGTAATCCCTGCGACTCGGTGAGATTCAACGAGAAGGAATCCGTTGTGGATGCGTTGTAGTCGTAGCGGATCAGGCCGAAATCTTCCTTAACCTTCCGGGAAGGATTGCTATTGAAGTACGCCAGTCCGGTCGGCAAGCCTCTCGGGTCCAATATCTCTGCACCATTCGGCTCCGGCCAGTACTGAAAGAACGGCAGCATGCCCCGCTGAAGGTTGGGAACTTCCGCGTATTGCCCGGAAGCGTTCGGCAGACGGCCCTGCCGTGCCTGAAGGTTGGGCACAATGGCGACGCTGGTCTGCGCCAGCCGCTCGCGAAAGCCTTCATAATTTCCGAAGATGAACATCTTGTCTTTGATGATGGGGCCACCGAGCGATCCGCCAAACTGGTTCCGCTTGAACGATGCGGCATCGGCTTTTCCGTCTCCATCGCGGTCGGTATAGTCGAAGTAATTCCGTGCATCGAAAGCGCTGTTGCGCAGATACTCGAATGCGGCTCCGTGCCACTGGTTCGTTCCCGATGTGGTCACGACCGTGATCTGGCCGCCGGCCCGTTTACCGTACTCCGCCCCGTAGGTGTAGCCGAGGACGTTGTATTCCCGGACTGCATCCACGCCCAGCAACTGCTGGCTTGCACCTTGTGGCGCAATGTATTGGCCGGTCGCGTTGTCTCCAACGTAATCCACGCCATTCATCGTGAAGCGGTTGGTTTCGGTCCTCTTCCCACCAACTGAGAACGATGATCCGCCGGAATGGACATTATTATTGACCGTGCCTGTGTTGAGCGTCAGCAACTGCTCGAAACTGCGTCCGTTCAGAGGCATGTCCTTGATTTGCGTTTCGTTAATCAGTCCTGAAGTCGAACTGAGCGTCGTGTTGACAAGGGGCGCTTCTTCGGTGACCTGTACTTGTTCGGACGCGCCTCCGACTTCCAAGGTCAGATTCACGACAGCTTCCTGACCGATTACCAGATTGATTCCGCGCCGCACTTGCTGCTTGAAGCCCGCAAGATCTGTGGTGACTTCGTATGCGCCAACGGGAAGTGCCGGCACGTTATACCCGCCGGTCTCGTTGGTGACAGTGGTCCGAGTCAGGCCGCTTTCGGTGTGTTTGACGGTGATTGTCACTCCGGGTATGACGGCACCCGATGCGTCATGGACAATGCCCGATATTGCTGCTGAGAAATTCTGTCCCAAAACGGCGCCAGTTGCGAATGCGATGGTCAATAGAAGCGCAGTTGGCCACTTTGAGATGTTAATAGACAGTCTTCGCCTGCTGTTCACGATGACCCACCTTTCTTAAGATGCGACTTGCTTTAGCCGGAATCACGGTCGCGGCGTAAATTCCAGCTTTTCACGGGAAACCAATTTGGGAGATGAGGGATTTCTTCTTCTTCCTTATTCTTTATTTATCCGCCCCGAAGGCTACCACTGGTTTTCCGGGCGGGTCAAGCTTGATAAACGGGCAACGTCCGCAAGAAGCACGAAATCGTCAAAAGCAAAAAATCGTCTTGTCTTTTTTGTGACCTTCACCCTCTTGTGGTTGAATCGCGCGACTGTACGGGCGCTCCGCGAAGCGCAAGCGCGATAGCGCGCAGCCTCAAGAAATGAGCGCCGTTCTTCTGCGAATCGTTTTCAGCCTGTTAGAGCGCTAGTTCGACGGGCGGCGTCGAGACGTGCAACAATTCGACCGATTGAGCCGAGAGCGGGCTAATACGAGCGCCGGGCAAGACGATGCCGGCGAGGTTGAGAGGATCGGCGGCGGCGATCTTCAGTGTCATGTCCGACGGCGTGCGGCGGATCGACCGCAGAAGATCCACGGCTTCGGGCCTTGCGAACTGTTCGCCCAGAAAACCCGAAACGAAACGACCGCCCCGAATCTCGCCGCGAGCTTCCATACGGCGGAGAGCCATCAGCAGGTCACGCCACGCAGGGGCGAGGGTCTCGCGGGCGAGAAGGTCTCGGAAAATCACGCCCCATCGCAGCAGAAGCTGGCGGGCAAAGGTGTCCGCCCTTTCATCGGAAGAGGGCGCGGTATGCGGAAGATCCAGTAATGCCCAGCGTCCGGCAGCATGCCGGGGCATCTTCAGCCGCGAACTGCCCTCACCACGCCGGCGTTTGGGGTCGATCAAAGCGCGCAGGTTCTCAAAACCGTCGGCTGTGACAAGCCCCGCAGCCGCAAGTTCCCAGAGGGCATCCTCAACCTGGCTCGTGAGTTGGCCCGTGGCCTTGACCAGTTCCGGTAAGAACGAGGCGCCGCGACGCTGGAGCGCGTCAGCTACCTCGCGGCCGGATTGCGACAAGCCGTTTCTTTGTGCGGGCGAATCCAGGAGCCATGACGCATCTTCCCTGAGAAAGATCGCGACGGGCGCGACCCGGGTGGGCCGGATTCGCCGATTTCGGACGGTTGCATCATCTAGTAATAAGGATGGATGCGGTGAGAGACGTCCCCACATCACTTCGCCGGACAGGCACAGACGGTCGAGCAAATCCGGCGTGTACCGTGCAACGCGGCGCCGCAAGACCTCGGATTCCCAGGCTGCTGCAGAGATTTCATAGCCTTGAAGCTGCTTCACGATCTGCAACACGCCATCCGGTCCATGGAGCTGTGTCCCCGGCGCCACATGCTGCCAGGTAAACAAGAACCGAACGAAATCGGCCGATGTCACCGGCTCGATTTCTTTTCGCAGCCGCCCCAGCGTCAGCCGGTGAATCCGCGCCAGTAACCGGCGGTTGCACCATTCGATTTCGCTGCTGTCCGCCTTCGATGCCGGAGTGAAGCGTCCGCGGAGCACCTGGCCCCCGGATTCCAGTTTCGCCATTGCGGATTCGACGGTATCCCGCGGCAAAGCCAATCGCGCTGCCAGAGCCGCGATAGTCATTGGTCCTGTGGATTCCATCCATCCTCGAATCGTTGCAACAGGACCTTCTTCACTCTCCGCTACAGCAAGGCGCTCGGCGGCAACCCAGAATTCGCGGCCGCCGCGTTCAATGACTCTCGCGCGCCGTAGCTTGAGCAGATCTTCAAAAAAGGGCTTCCATTCGGGCACGGGTGGAAGGACGATCAATGTCAGCAGGGCGTCGTGCAACTCATCGGCATCGCGAACCAAAGGCCACGACTCGCTGAATACCTCTTCAATCGCGGCTGGATCCAGCGCGCCGATCTCGCCCGCATCGACGCCCAGGGTCCTTCGCATTTGAACGGCCCTCGCCCTTCTTTCTTCAAGAGGCGCATCATCGAGATACGCATATGGATTGGCATTCAAGATTTCATGCGACAGCGGAGACGGCTCTGCCGTATCGATGGCGACGCTCTTGATTTCGCCGGTTGCTATGCCGTCGAGAAGGTGCTTCAAACCGTCAAGATCCATCGCCTCATGCAGGCAATCGCGGATCGTTTCCTTCACCAGCGGATGATCGGGAATACGGATCTCGCCGGGCACGTTGTCGCCGCAGGCGGCCTGATCGGGAAAAACGGCGGCGAGCAGATCATCCGAACGCATCCGTTGGATCGGAGGAGGCACCTTGCGCCCTCGTGAGAACCGGAGAACGGCCAGGGCTCGCGATACGTTCCAGCGCCATCGAGCTGTAAACATCGGCGAGTCCAGCATCGCTTGCGTCAACACCTGTTCAACGGTCGCGGCGTTTAGAAATTCAAAGACCAGCCCAAGAGGGAAGCTGTGCTGCTCGCCGAGCGAGATCACGATGCCGTTGTCGGTTGCCGCCGCCTGAAGCTCGAAGTTGAAAGTGCGGCAAAAACGCTTGCGCAGAGACAGCCCCCACGCGCGATTGATCCGCGCGCCGAAGGGAGCATGCACAACAAGCTGCATCCCGCCGCCCTCGTCAAAGAAACGCTCCGCCACCACCGTCCGCTGAGTGGGCAATGCGCCCAACGCCGCGGCACCGGCGCGCACGTACAGCGCCGCCTGTTCGGCGCCGCGACGGTCCAGAGCGCATTCGCGCATGAGCCATTCAACCGGGTCGTTCTGTTTGAGGATTTCGGCGCGAACGTTTGCAACTTCTTCCGACAGCTCAACGGTACGCCCGGGCGCTTCTCCACGCCAGAAGGGAATCGACGGCGCGGCCCCGTGAGCATCTTCCACGCGCACACGTCCGGATTCAACGCGCCGAATTCGCCAGGACGTGGTGCCGAGCAGGAAGACGTCGCCGGCGAGGCTCTCGACGGCAAAATCCTCGTCGAGGGTTCCGACAATCATCTCGTCCGGTTCGGCAACGACAAAGTAATTGGCGTTTTCCGGAATCGCGCCGCCTGAAGTGATCGCGGCGAGCCGCGCGCCTCGCCTGCCGCGGACGACGTGATTGATTTGGTCGCGATGGAGAAAGGCGCCGCTGCGGCCGCGTTGCGTCGCGATTCCTTCTGAAAGCATTTCAATGACGGCGTCGAAGTCTTCACGGGCAAGATCGCGGTACGGGTAAGCCCTCGAAACCAAATCGAACAAATCGTCTTCATTCCAGGATTCGCATGCGGCCGCGGAAACGATCTGTTGCGCGAGCACATCGAGCGGCCAGGGCGGAATCTCCAGTGCGTCCAAAAAACCGGCTCGAATCGCGCGCATGAGGGCGGCGCACTCGACCAACTCGTCGCGTGTCGTTGCAAAGATGCGTCCCTTGGGAATACTGGCGGGATCGACGCGATGCCCTGACCGGCCGATTCTCTGTAGCGCCACAGCAATGGAGCGAGGCGAGCCGATTTGGCAGACCAGATCGACCGATCCGATATCGATTCCCAACTCGAGCGATGCAGTCGCAACGACAGCCCGCAATTCACCGCTCTTCAGCTTCTGTTCGGCTTCCAGTCTCAATCGCCGGGACAGGCTGCCGTGATGCGCCAATACAGCGCTTTCCCCAAGACGCTCAGCCAGATGATGCGCGACGCGTTCGGCGAGCCTGCGCGTGTTGACAAAGACCAATGTCGTGCGGTGCGCAAGGATCAGTTCAGAAATCCGATCGTAGATTTCCGCCCACATCTCGTTGCTGGCGACCGGTCCGAGTTCGTCCTTCGGAACCTCGACCGCGAGATCCAATCGGCGGCGATGACCCTGATCAATGATCTGAAGCGGCTTATCAGGCGATACGAATTTTGCCACTTCTCCGATCGGACGTACTGTGGCCGATAATCCGATTCGTTGCGGATGGCGCCGGCCCGCCTTCATAACCAGATCGTCCAGCCGCGCGGCCGAGAGTGCGAGGTGTGCGCCCCGTTTGTCGTCGACCAGCGCATGAATCTCATCGATGATGAAGGTCTTCGTCGTCTTCAGCAGATGCCGGCTGCGCTCTGCCGTCAGCAGGATAAATAGAGACTCAGGAGTAGTGACAAGAACATGCGGAGGCCGCTTGATCATCTGCTGCCGCTCGGCCATCGGCGTATCTCCGGTTCGGACGGCAACGCGGATGGGCGGCATCAGCAGACCTTTTTCCCCGGCGAGTTTCGCAATCTCGTGAAGCGGACGTTCGAGATTTTTTTGGATGTCGTTGCTCAGTGCCTTCAGAGGCGAAACGTACACGACCTCGGTTTCGTCCTGAAGAGAACCGTTCAGAGCCGCTCGTACGAGCCGGTCAAGACAGGCCAGAAAGGCCGCCAGCGTTTTGCCCGATCCCGTAGGCGCCGAGATCAGAACATCGCTGCCAGCCACGATCTCTTGCCAGGCCGATTCCTGAGTTTCGGTTGGACGTGCAAACGAGTCCTCAAACCATTCTTGAATGATGGGATGAAACTGCATAGAGGAAATCTTGAAATCGGACAAACGCCCATTTTAGATCCGAAATCCGAAATTTGAAATTGGACCGGTCCAATTTCAAATTTCGGATTTCGGATTTGAGATGCAGGATTCGTCCGATTTCAAAATTTTCCTTTACGGTGCGAGTGGTTCCACACGGATCAGCGTGTTGCCGTGCTGGTTTCCCACCCAGAACTTTGACAGCGATCCGGTTTTCTCGACCTCGACGTGGCGGACGTTCGTTTCATGCGGCAGCAGGTATTCGGTGAATTCTCCAGTCTGAAAATTCAGCCGCACGGCGAGGTCGTTGTCCATGCCGGCCCCCCAGAGATACGCCTTGTCATCGAACTGCGCGTCATAGGGGCGTGTCCACGGCGTGGGTACGTTCCATTCGGTAATTTTCTTGGTCTTCGGATCAAACATTGCCAAAGCGTTGCCGTTGAATTTGCCACACCACACGCGGTCCTGCGGGTCGATGTGGCCTCGGCGGCATCCCGAGCCCTTGGTGGGGAAGTCATACCAAACGGTTTGTAACGTCTTGCCGTCGGTGAACCAAAGCTTGTCGTTATTCATTTGCATGCCGTACATGTTGTTCTTCGAATCCGCAACAACATCGTAGGCCTGGGCACGCGGACTGCCGGGCGGGTACGTCATGCGCGTCCATGTGTTAGTCCCGAGGTTTACATGCCATGCGCCGCCTGCCTCTCCAGTGGCGAAGGCGACATTCATCCACAGGAAACCATCCAGATGCTGCTGTGCGGGATCGATCATGGTCAGATGACCATCTCCAAGTTCGGACTCCGATACGGGGACTTTGAAAGTCTCCATTTTTTCGGTCTTCGGGTCGAAGCGAACGATCTGCATCTGCGACATGTTGCCGTAATAAATCCGGCCTTCCTTATCGACATCGATCTGCAGACCACCCTGGGCGATCTGGCCAAGGCGGGCTTGTGGAACGCTATACTCCACGACTTTGCCGGTTTTGGGATCGAGCTTCCCAAAATACTGTGAATTGAAATCGGAATACCAGACGTTTCCTTGCGCATCAAATACCTCGTCATGCGGGGACGCGTCCGGCCGCGGCAATTCGTAAACCGTGTATATGACTTGCGTGGCCTTACCTTTGGGCCGCGGCAAGGTCTTCAGAGGGAATTCAAATGTGTCGGCCGCGCTGAGGTTAATCGAGCTGAGGTATTTACCGAAATTGATTTGGCCAGAAGTCGGCGGACCTATCGGTCCCTCTAAAGGACGCATCCACGGATGCAGGAACGAAGAGTTGTTCGTATGCCTCGTCATCCGTTGGACGACTACGGCCATCTCGTCGGCATCGAAACGCGAAAACAAGACTCGCTGCAAGGTGTGGCAATTGACACAGCCGCCGAGTTGAAGCTTCTGTTCCTGAGTTCCCGGCACGCTCATCAGTAATTCTCCGTTTGACATTTGCGTGGCGAGCTTGGTCGGGCTTGTCACTTTGTTGAGTTTCAAATCCAACTGAGCCGGTTGCGCTGTCACATCAATGGAAGTCTTAGGGAGTTCTTCGTAGCCGACAGCGCGAATACGGATATTGTATGTGCCCGGACCCATTCTCTCGCGGGGAAAACTGTACTGTCCCTGGGCATTGCTCACCACCCAGATAGAGATTGTGGATCCCACTTTTTTTGCCCCGATGAGCACACCTTCCATCGCCCCTTCGGCTTGCGAGGTCACCCTTCCTGTCAGCGCGGACGAAGACGGGGTCTGTGCCGTCAGAAAACCGGTAAAGCCAAGGCACAATGCGACGGCCACAACGATGGTTCCTCCGACAAGTATTGCTCTAGTCATAAGAGATCTCCCTTTCCAATGGTCTCGGGCCCAAGATTTTCGGTCGTCCTAGCATGCCGCGTCCGGCGTGTTCTGGCAATGGTTTTTAGCATTCCCCTCCTCGCAGAGGCGTGGTGGCGCGAAGCGCGAGCACAGCGCGAAGCCTCAATTGAAGTTCGGCTGTAACGTTTCAACCGGGCTGACCACCCCGTCTGCGCGGCTTCGGTGGCTTCGCGGCGTTCTTTTGATGGCGCAGCCACCCCTCCTCTGCGAGGTGGGGAATGTACGCGGCCCACAAACCTCTTTATGGCCGTCCTTAATTTGGACTCTGGACTGCAGCCTTAGAGCCGGTTAACGAAATGACGAGATTCGGTTTTCTGATGTTGCCGTTGATATTTTTAGTTCTTCTGAATGCGACTGGCTCTGCTCAGACGCCAACCATAACCACTTACGTAGGTCCGACATTACCCGTTATTGGTGCTCGTGCAAACACTCAGAGTATCGGTGTTCCGCAAGCCGTTGCTGTCGATGGCGCGGGAGGTTTTTATGTAACCAGCTCGAGTCACAATCGAGTGTATCGTGTCGCTTCGGACGGCACCCTGATATTAATCGCCGGCACCGGATTCACAGGCTTTAGCGGAGATGGAGGTCCGGCATCCGCAGCTCTGTTGAATTACGCTCACGGTGTGGCTGTGGATGGTGCGGGCAACGTGTTCGTTGCAGATACATACAACAATCGGATCCGAAAAATAACCCCGGACGGAATCATCAGCACAGTGGTAGGCAGTGGAGCGTGGGGCTCCGGCGGCGATGGTGGTCCCGCACAGGCTGCGCAGCTTGGGGCCCCGCGAGGCCTCACCATCGATCGAGCGGGTAATCTGTTTATCGCCGACGTCGAGAATAACCGCATCCGCATGGTGACGCCCGATGGTGTCATCAACACGGTCGCAGGCAACGGAACGGCTGGATTCAGTGGAGACGGAGGGCCGGCAACATCGGCACAACTCAATTATCCGGTCGCTGTCAGCGTGGATGGCGCCGGCAATCTGTTCATTGCGGACCGGCACAACAATCGCATCCGGATGGTCAACGCGGCGGGTATTATCATCACGCTAACCGGCGGCGGTGGCGCCGGATTTCGCGGAGACGCAGGCCCGGCGAGCTCCGCTCAGATTTGGGATCCGCGTGGTGTCGCTGTGGACAATGCCGGCAACGTCTTTATCGCCGACAGCGGCAACAACCGAATCCGCATGATCAACGCCGCAGGCATCATCACGACTGTCGTGGGCAATACACCTGGCTTTAGCGGCGATGGTGGCGCTGCGGCTTCCGCCCAACTCGGGCTTCCTGTCGATGTTGCCGTCGATAGCGGCGGCAATCTCTTCATCGCGGACCGGGGCAACTACCGAGTCCGTCAAGTCAACTCTGCCGGTGTAATCACTTCTGTTGCCGGAATCGGCGACGATGGCGGTCCCGCTCTGGCAGCCCAGCTCAATTACCCGAACATGAGTGTTATGGATAGCGCGGGCAATCTGTTCGTCGCCGAAACAGATAATCAGCGGATCCGCAAGGTCACTCCGTGGGGTACGATCACGACCATTGCCGGCAATGGCAGTTGGGGTTTCAGCGGAGACGGCGGGCCCGCGACATCGGCTCAGCTCAACTATCCCGGGACTGTGGCGGTCGATGCAGGCGGCAATATTTATATTGCGGATACACGAAACGATCGCATTCGCAAGGTCAGTCCTTCCGGAATGATGACCACTATCGCTGGTACCGGCGGCGGGGGCTTCGGAGGCGATGGTGGTCCCGCATCGCTGGCCATGCTGAATTATCCGTGGGGTGTCACGGTCGATAACAACGGCAATCTCTTCGTCGCCGATACTTTGAACCAGCGGATCCGCAGGATCGGTCCTGACGGAATCATTCAAACTGTGGCCGGCAACGGGACGAGGGGATTCAGCGGAGACGGCGGTCCTGCTGTGTCCGCTCAATTGGCTGAACCGGCCGGTGTGGCCGTCGACGGCTCGGGCAATTTGTTCATTGCGGATACGGACAACGAACGAATACGAAAGGTGACACCCGAGGGCATCATTACCACTGTCGCGGGTACTGGAATCCAGGGGTTTAGCGGAGACGGCGGTCCGGCCCTATCTGCCCAACTTGCGTATCCCAATAGTGTCGCGGTAGACGGAGCAGGCGACCTGTTCATTGCCGATACGAACAACCAACGGATTCGCCGGGTTACACCCGACGGCATCATCACCACTGTCGCGGGTAATGGCAGATTTGGGTACAGTGGAGACGGCGCCGCAGCCCTTGCGGCTCAACTCGGTTCTCCTTACGGTGTTTCGTTAGATGGAACCAACACGCTCCTCATTGCCGATTCCGCTAATAGCCGCATCCGGAAAGTGGTCTTTCCGGCGACGTCATTCGCCATCACGGATCGGGGAGGATCGACGATCCGGACCGCCGGCAACTCGACATTGCTCCAGACAGGATACGGGCGCATTCAGCCTGACGCCGGTCGAACGACGCCGGCCGGCCTTGCGATCTATAGCTACCATCCCGGTAATTACCTGATCAGCGAGACGGGTGTGCCCGCCGCGCCCGCACTTCAGTCCGGAAGAATCTATGCCGAAGTTAATGGTTCAGTGAATACAGGTCTCGCGATCGCGAACCCGAACGGTCAGACGGCGACCATCACCTTCTTCTATACGGACGGCTCGGGCAATGATGTCGGGTTCGGGAAAATAGTGCTTGGCTCGAACCAGCAGATCGCCAGGTTTCTCGACTCGGATTCATTCAAGACGTTCAACGGAAATACGTTCCAGGGGACGTTCAGCTTCACGTCCGACATGCCTGTGGGCGTCGTCGCCATTCACAGCCTGCTCAACGAACGCGGGGACTTCCTTATGTCCACACTTCCGGTTGTCGACACGGGAGTCACCCCGTCTGACAACGTTGTGCTGATTCCGCATTTCGCCGACGGCGCGGGTTGGACAACTCAGATCCTGCTGGTCAACCCCACGAGCGACACACTGAGCGGGACACTGGAGTTCCGTGCGGATGACGGCACATCGACAAATGTGACGATCGGACATGATACCGGCAGCACGTTCTTTTATACGGTTCCGCCACGGTCGTCAGCCAAGCTTGTAACCGCCGGGGTGGGGCAAGT
>Ga0209470_1000458_pt1 | contig 32364 bp, 28 predicted proteins | sample GraSoiAngelo_125_FD_185882 | JGI IMG/M metagenome (GOLD analysis project Ga0209470, IMG submission 185882) | Grasslands soil microbial communities from the Angelo Coastal Reserve, California, USA - 14_0927_05_40cm (SPAdes) (version 2) | ecosystem: Environmental > Terrestrial > Soil > Grasslands ... | reverse complement strand
CGCTGAAGGTCATGTACAGGCTGACCGTTTTTGTCGTGCACGCTAACGTCGAGTAAGACAAGATCGACAGCAACTTGCAAATTTCCACTCTTTTGCCGGCTCTGGACTTCGGAAAATTTCGCCGAAATGATCAGTAGGAAGAGAGCCACTATCGCTGTTCGGAACAAATCTCGAAGAGTGATTCGCATTTGGGCTGAATTAACTTTTGAACTCAAAAAAGAAAGCCAGCGGCGGAAAGGCAAAAATTGCCACTGGCTTTATTCTGAAGACAGCCTTTTCTAACCTATTCCGCACGTGGGTGTCAATGGACGCAAAATGGTTGATCTGTTAAGTTCCCTTCGCTTAGCGAAACTTTGGTTGTTATAGGAGGCGTAATGAAAAAATCGCGGCGTTATAAAATACGCTCCGAATGCTACATAAACACTGATCCATGCAACGGCAACACCGAACAAATACGAGCCAACACCGGTAAACGATTTGCGGATGATGTCCGCTGGTAACCCGCTGAGGGCGAAACGACACAATGAGCAGGCCTCCTTCACTGCGAATCCGGCGGGTTACCCGCCTGCCCACGGCGCAATTCACGCTCCCGAATCGTTGTGAAGATCACCGGCGTCACAATGAGCACGAGCAACAAAGAACTTACCATTCCGCCGAGAACCGGCGTGGCAAGGGGCTTCATGACTTCGGCGCCGGTCCGAGTTGACCACATGATAGGCAAGAGGCCGGCGACGACGGTGGCGACGGTCATCACTTTTGGACGGAGCCGCAGAAGCGCGCCCTCCATGACTCCTTCGTAGAGGTCTTCAATTGTAAGGCGTCCGGCATTCGCCGCCATCTTCCGCCGCACCGCCTCCTCGAGGTAGATCACCATGACGACTCCGGTCTGAACGGCGGTGCCAAACAGCGCGATGAACCCCACCCAGACCGCTACTGAAAAGTTGTAGCCCAAAAATTTAAGCAGGAAAATACCTCCGGTCAACGCGAAGGGTACAGCCAACAGGACGTGGAGCGCTTCTTTGGCGGAATGATAGGTCATATACAGCAAGACAAAAATGATGACCAGCACGATCGGTATCACAATCTGTAGGCGCTGCTTGGCGCGAATCTGGTTTTCGTACTGTCCGCTCCATTCGATGTAGTATCCACCCGGCATTCGAACGCGCTCGGCAACTACCCGCTTCGCTTCGTCGACGAAACCGCCGACATCCCTGCCGCGCACGTTCATCAGCACCGTCCCGCGCAGCAAGCCATTTTCACTCGTGATCATCGAGGGTCCCATCACAACGCCGATGCGGGCGATGTCTTTCAGCGGGATTTGCGTCCCGCTCGGCCCGGCGACGAGAACGTTCGCGAGTGCTTCGACATCTTCACGGAAATCTCTGGCGTACCGAACGCGGACTGGGAAACGCTGCCGTCCTTCAATGGTAAAAGTAATGTTCTTTCCGCCAATTGCCGATTCGATCACGTCCTGTGCATCGCCGACGTTGATGCCGTAGCGGGCCGCTGCCGTACGATCAATATGAATTTCCAGATAGGGAGCGCCGGTGATCCGTTCGGCATAAAGATCGGCCGCTCCGGGCACGCCATGTAAAACGCGTTCGATCTCGATGGATTTCTTTTCAATCGTCTGCAGGTCAGAACCGAACACTTTAACTCCGACTTGTGTCCGGATTCCGGTGGACAACATATCGATGCGGTTGCGTATCGGCTGGGTCCAGATGTTCGTCACACCCGGCATGCGTAGCTTTTCGTCGAGCCGCTGCAAGATCGCATCCTTCGTCAGTCCCCCGGGCCATTGATTTTTCGGTTTGAACGTCACGATCGTCTCGCTCATGTTGATCGGAGCGGGATCGGTGGATGTTTCGGCGCGGCCGATTTTTCCGACAACGGAAGAAACAACCGGATCTTGAGCGATGATCCGATCCTGCTCCCGCATCAATTCGGTAGCCTTCGAAAGCGAGATGCTGGGGTCCGTTACCGGCATCCACATCGCTGTCTCTTCGTCCAAGGGGGGCATGAATTCGGAGCCGATGGAGGTTGCCAGGAAAAGGGCAAAGCCGAGGAGCAGCGCCGCGGAAATCAGCGTGATCGCACGATGCCTAAGCGCGAAGCGAAGCGTGGGTGCATAGATTGCCCGCAGCAGGCGCATTACCGGGTTGTCTTCTTCACGATGAAGCCGGCCGCGGATTAAGAACGTGCAAAGCACCGGCACAAGAGTCACGGCGATGATCGTGGATCCGGCCATCGCGAATGTCTTGGTGAACGCTAGAGGGTGAAATAGCTTCCCTTCCATCCCGGTCAATGCAAACACCGGCACGAAAGCCAGTATGATGATCGTCATCGCGAAGAAGATCGGCCGCCCAACCAGACGCGCGGCAGCGAGCGTGACTTCGCCCATCTTTGACCGGTATTCCCCATGTTCCTCGTAATGCTTTTCCGCCTGACGGATGACATTCTCCGTCATGACGATTCCAGCGTCGACGAGAACACCTATGGCGATCGCGATTCCTCCCAGGGACATGATGTTGGACGAGATGCCGAAGTAATGCATGAACAGAAAGGACGTCAAAACCGCGAGGGGGAGCGGGATGGTGACGATCAAGATACTTCGGAAATGCCACAGAAAAACAATGTGAGCCAACGTCACGAGGATGATTTCCTCGATCAACGCAGACCGCAATGTGTCGACCGCGTTGCGAATGAGTGAACTGCGATCATAGAAGGGGACGACTCGAACGCCCTTCGGCAAGCCGGGCTGCATGGCTAGGATCTTCGCTTTTACAGCATCGATGATGTCGAGCGCATTGGCGCCGTAGCGAATGATCACAACCCCGCCAACAGCGTCGGCGCCCGCTCTGTCCAGAACGCCGCGCCGGAATTCGGGTCCAAGCTGGACAGCGGCCACATTTCGAACATAAATCGGAATTCCGTTCATTGAAGAAAGAACGATGTTTTCGATGTCTTTGATGGATTCGATGAGCCCAATGCCGCGAACGACATATTCCACGTCGTTCGCCTCGACAACCTTTGCGCCGACATTGTTGTTGCTCCGCTGAATGGCGGAGAGGACGGTGCTCATCGGCGTATTAAAAGCGCGCAGCTTCGCTGGATCGACATCGATCTGGTATTGCCGCACGAATCCGCCGATGCTTGCGACTTCTGCGACTCCGGGAACCGAGTTGAGCTGATACCGAATGAACCAATCCTGAAGCGAACGGAGCGTGCCGGGATCGTAAGGACCTTCAACCGTGTACCAAAAGACCTGACCGACGCCCGTCGCGTCCGGACCAAGCGTAGGGACGACACCGGAAGGCAGGAAGGTCGAGGCCAGGTTCAATCGCTCCAGGACACGTGTTCTCGCAAAATAGACGTCAACATCGTCCTCGAAGATGATGTTGATCATCGAGAAGCCAAAAGCGGAAGACGACCGCACTGTTCTCACGCTTGGAAGGCCTTGAAGATTGACGGTGAGCGGGTAGGTGATTTGGTCTTCCACTTCTTGAGGGCTTCTGCCGGGCCAGTCGGTAAATACGATCACCTGGTTCTCGCTCAAATCCGGAATGGCATCGATCGGAGTCTTCAGCAGGGCCCAATATCCCCAGCCGGCCAACAGCGCGTACGCCATGAATATCAGGAACCGGTTTTTCAGTGAGAATTCGATCAGGCGGTTGATCATAAGATTCTCACTTCGCGTCGAAACGGCTTCTGTAGACGCCCAGGAGCTGTCCGCCGCGTTTGGCTTCAACAGTGACGTTCCACGGCCCCGCCATGGCAATTGTTCCCTTCCCCACGTATTCCGAACCGTTCCACATCAGGTTTATCGTCGAACGCATTTCGCCCATCCCCATTGCGGGCATAGCGGGCATGATCAGCGTGATCGTCACTTGAGCGTCGCTGACTGGTTTGCCGTCAGGGCTTGTCACCGTCACGTGAATCGTGCCTTCGGAACCTCCTTTCGGCGGAGCCGGCCCCGATTGAAGTGTGACCGTGTAATTCGAAGCGGGCGCTTGTGAAGATGCCTCCGTCCCGTACGCCTTCGATCCACCGAACATTCCGGTGACCGTGCCTGTCAGGCGTGTTTGCGAATCGATGAGGAAGTTTCCGTGTGTTACGACGCGCTCGCCGGCTTTAATCCCTCGCGTCACGGCGTAAAATTCATCGCCTGCCATCGACGCTTCGATGGAACGCTTCTCGAACACGCCCTTGCCCTTGGCGACATAGACGACTTTTTCTTTGCCTGTATCGAGCACGGCCGAGCGCGGAACTGAAACGACATCCCCACCGAGGGATCTTTCAAGTGAAACCTGCACGAACATCCCCGGCCGCAAGCGCATCTCCGGATTGGGCACCTGGATGCGTGCTCGCATCGTCCGGTTTTGCGGGTCCACAGCCGGCTGAAGGAAATCGACGATGCCCTGGACGGAGCCGCCCCCAAGTGTGGGCGCCCTGATCTTTGCCCTCTGTTCGGTCTGCACCAGAGGGATGTCGGATTCAAAAATGTCGGCCTGCACCCAGACTGTACTCAGATCGGTCACTTCGAACAGGACATCACCTTCTTTGATATACTGCCCTTCGGCAACGTTCCGCTTCGTAATCACACCCGAAACAGGCGAATACGTTGTGATTTGTACCGCTTTCTCCGCAGCCGACGCGATTTCCTCAATCTGTTGCGCGCTGACACCCCACAGCTCGAGACGCCTGCGGCTGGCTCTCACCAGTTCGTCCGCGTCACTGATCGCTTGAGCTTCCTTACTCGCGCCGAGGCGCTGGCGATTTTCCAGGGCGAGCCTGTATTCCTCTCCGGCCGTGAAAACTTCGGGACTGTAAATCAGAGCGACGGGCTGTCCGCGATCGACAGTCTCCCCGGTAATATTGATGAGTAACTTCTCGATACGGCCCCCGATTCTGGCGCTGATGGCACCAATACCCGTTTCCGGTTCTACAACTTTGCCGGGAGCGACAATTTCTTTTCGGATGGTTTGCCGTTTGACTTCCGCCGTTTCCACGCCAATCACCTTTTGTTCTTGTTCGTTGAGTTCCACCGACACTGCCGTATCCGCGCTCGAGGGGATGTCGGGCTGAGCTGCCGGCGTATCCAGTGAAGTTCCCGCGGCTGCCGCGGTCGGCTCCTGACGTGATACGACGTACTGGCGGCCAATGACAATGGACGCTGCTACGACGGCACCCATGACGAGTCCGATCACAAGCCAAGTTCGTTCACGAGTTGTCATGGTCTACCTCCACTGCCGGTTGCGTGAGGGTCCCGCGGAAGCGGTACTCCTACAGCGCGCTCGATCTCAACGACACGGCTGTCGAATTCGGCGAGCGCCCGGTAATAGGAATACTCGACATCCAAGGCCGTGTTCTGACTGTCGATTAAGTTTAAGAAGTCGGTTTGATCCGTCTGGTATGCGGCGGAGGCCGCCCGAAGCGTTGCCTGAGCTTGGGGGCGCAGCGTATCGCGATAGATTTCAACAAGGCGTGCGGCTGTGTTCGCGCGTATGAGACCCTCCTGAATCTCCTGAAAAACTACCGCTTGCTGTGCGGAAAGCTGAGCGCGCTGAACGTTCACTTCGGATTGGGCCTCACGAATCTCGGAATCATGCTTCGATCGATTGAGCCATGGAAGGTTGAACGAGAGTTCGGCCATGTAACCATTCCGATTCATAGAACCGGAAGGCATGAGCATGTAACCGGCACCAACGGAGACATCCGGTTTGTAATTCCTCTGCGCCATACGAACTTTGGTTTCCAACTGCCGGGTTGCAGCTTCCATGGCTTTCAGGTCGGGCCGGTGATCCAGCGCGATCTGTTTCAGTTCGGCAATCGTGGGCAGTCTGCCCGGTGCTGCATATTCTCCAGCAACTTCCAAAGGATTCGCCGGATCACGGCCCATCAGTGTGTTCAGCCGGGCACGCGCGAGATCGCCGTCTTGAAGGAACATCGCGAGATGATCTGCGAGCTTTGTGACAGCAATCTGCGCCTTGAGCACGTCCTGTTGAGGCACGCGGCCGACGGTATATTTGATACGCGCCGCAGCTACAGCCTGTCGCGCGAGCGCAATCTGTTCATCGTGCAGCCGCAGTTCATCTTGATTGCGGAGGAGTTCGTAGAAGGTGCCACGGACCCGGGCTGTCACATCCAGTTTTGTGGCTTCGAGTTGAGCTTCCGCCACCTCGACGGCCTGATTCGCAGCTTCGAAACGCAATTCACGTTTTCCAGCCGCCGGCAATGTTTGGCTGAACATGAACATGTGTTGGGTCTGATTCACGTTCCACGGCGCCAGCAGTGGGGTTCCCCATGCCCGATACATAAAGGACGGATCATCGATCGCTGTTGCGGGTGTCACGCCTGCCTTCGCCAAAGTCACGCGTTCTTTCATTGCCGCGATCTCGCGGTTGCTTTCGAGTGCTACAGCTTCGATCTCCGCAAGCGTCAACGGCGCTACATGGGACCGGTGGGTTTCGTGCTCTTGAACCAGAACCCTGTCGCTCAACGGCTCCGTGGATTGAAAGAGTAGGAAAAGAATAAGTATTCGCATGGTTGCTCCTGATGAGAAACGGATGTGCAGGCACACACGTACCCGCACGGGACCAGGGCAAAATGCGAAATCAGATACGCAGGACTAGAGGATCCCCGCCGGGTCTATCCGGTGGAGCGTGATCAGTTCCTTTTGAAAGTTGATGATGAAAGATGGAGAGGAAATCTGGGCCGATCCCGCTCGCTATGTCGGCCGCGTCCACGCGAGGGATGACGTTGCGAACTGCTTTAGCGGGTGCGGACTTAGTCTCAGCAATTGCCTCTTGGGTTGAGAAGCACGTTGAGGCATCTGTAGGTTTCGGTTTCGACTCATGGCAAGGCAGATTGTGTGTGACCGGCAAACAACAGTCACGCACCATCGGCCAAGTCATAAGGAGCATCAACAGTACTATGCCAAGTCGGGACATAGCCGTCACGCTGTTTTCCTTGGAGAGACCGTCATCGTTGCTTCGGTTTCGGTCTTCACCAGGCTCCTGTTGTGCATCCAAATGAAATATGAACCGAAAACCCACACAAAAGCAAACATATAAACCCCGGCGAGAATCACACTTTGAACGACTTAACGAAGCCGGCCGCGCAAATATCTCGAAACTCGTGCATTTTCCACTGTAGCGGCGGTCTATGAAGCCGTAATAGTGGTCAGTCCGGCGAAGTGTTTAGGCCTGAAATAGCTTCGCCGAACCGACCACCCCGGCCGCGCCGATTTCCGAACGGATCCATTTTATTGATGGCGCGTCCACCCCTCCTGCCAGGAGGGGAATGGGTTCAGCAGGTCCATCAGGTCCGTTTTTTCGGACCCGTGATGATGAGATCCCCCGTCGCTGCTATGTTAGAAAATTAAAAGAATCTCTTTCCAACGTAGTTGTGCCTCGCGGATCTGCCCGCACCGGCGTGTTGTGACGAATTTTCTCCGACGTGACGTGTAGGCGCGATTCGGACAGGAGCGGCACCAAAGAGCCAACTCCAAGCGGTAAGGTGTTGCGAGCACCTTCAGCGGATTGAACGACTTTTGTAAATCCCTCATTCTGTCGGAGCATAGCGATGGATCTTTGGTGCTCCTTTTCCAAAGATTCGGCGGAGCCGGATTGTCGGGTTATTGGTGTGTCAGAGGAAGAAAGGAGAAATAGGATCGCGATGAACACGACGGCCGAGCTGGCGGCGATTGAAACAGTGATTGTCCTGGGTGCTGTGATTCTCCTAGTCACCGTCAGCTTCGCTTGGGTCATGTTCAGGCCGCTCGATGAGAAACAAAAAAAACACAACAGCAGAAAAAGCGTCAAGCGCAAACGATAGATTTCACTCTTCGGTTGTGTCACCTCGGTGCAGCCATAAGGCCCCCGTTTCTTACTAGCGTGGAAAGTGGCGAGGTAGCGATCGTGCGCATGATCCTGTCGTGGCGGTCGTCTATGAAGGTGCGAACACCCCTGTTCACTCACGCGGGGTCTTCCGCACCCGTTCATTCACCGTGAATGAACGCTGCTACAGTACAAGATCTCGCTGTCCATGTCTGTACGGTTTCGTACAGGGCTCGGCACTGGGCGCCGCCTTAGTAGGATTGCAGCCGTTGGACGTGCCGGCGGAAAATGCCGTAGCATTCACACGACATCGCCTCCAGGTCTGGATTGCGCCGGAACTCATCATAGATTCTCTGCCCCCGAACACGAAGTGCGCTTCCGCCCATTTTGGACTATGGCGCCATAAGGTGCCACGCCGCCCAAAATCGCAGGCACGCCGACCACGCCCTCATTTCCGACGAGCCCAATCTCGGCGGCATTAGTGCTTGGCTTCTCTCCGGGTTTGCCCTTTACCCCTTTACCAACCGGGCCGCGCGCTTCAGGCTTGGGCGACGATCGAACGGAGTTGTCAAGAACTCCGATGTGGCAGTTGCCATCCACTATGCCCTCGGACGATGGAAGCCGTTGTTTCGACATCAGCACCCGGATTGGCGATCCCCACGCGCATTCGGCGCGGCGGAAGTGGTTTTTGTTCTAGATCGATTGCCGAGAGTCTACCCGCAGGCTATAATATCGCCTGGAAAAACGCTGAATCGATAAGTCTGATTTTCTGTGCAACAGTTGGGGCCACCCCACTTTTTTACGGCCTGGCCTATATTATCCCCTGCGAAAAAAACTGAATCGGTCACGACAAGACCACAGATCAAGAGCAAGAGTAGCGGCGGTCCACCTTAAACGGACGCTGATTTTTATGTGCAACAGTTTGGGGCCATCCAATGAGACACATCGAGCCTTCGAGACTCTTCGGCGCCGCTGAAGGACGCGTTGAGTTCAACGAAAACGAGCGAGAACACCTCAAGAATTGCGAAGAGTGCAGCAGAGTCGTCGAGAACGCCTGCGCCACAGGAAAGCGCGGCACATCCGGGCGGGGCAGCGGAAACGAGTACGGCATGTTGCAGCGATTCAGCCGAGGCAATAAGGTCTATGTCATTGGCCCGATCGCCGAGAACTATTTACGCGCGATCGGCACCGTGCGCGCGGTCACCTTCGACGGCAACGTGTACCGGTATGTTGTCGAATTCGAAGATAGCCGTACCGACACGTTCTTCGGATTCGAACTCCGGCGGGCGTCGTCGGGGGAGTATGAGCGCCATTCGCGTATGCGTCCTGAAGTTTGATACCTGAGCACGAGTCTCGCTAAGTGGCTTGAAAAAAAGAGGCCTCTGTGGAGGGAGAGGGGGGTCCCGGACTCAACTTTCCTCTGATCGAATCCTACGGCACGCTAATATACGCCTACAAGCTGTGTCGGTCAAACTCACAACGGCCGCCATGGGCGCCCTTGGTCGCCGCCAAAGCCATGAACGATCGAAGGCAGACCGCTAGCAGCGCGGGTTTGAATCAAGGCGCGGCTTTCAATCTGCGTCTGCCTCTGGGTGCCACCGTTTCCCCGATCAAGTGAACTTAGCGGTGGTCGCGGCATTCCACGTGCAATTAACTCCGTAGCATTTTCCAGGGTTTCCGGAAGCGAATGAACGAGTCCGCTTTTACCACCGTTGCGGCAGACCGCGTGCCAGCAACTGGCGGTGAAACAGCCGTTCGAGATCGGAGAATTGTATGAAAACAGGAACAGATGTTACCAAGACGGGGCTTTACGCGTCAGGCTGCTGTCTAGCAGAAACTGGGCTGCAAAAGGATGCGATGTTTCCGCGCTGTCCGAACTGTTTGAAACTCACTGTATGGATGGCCGTCGCCCTGCCGGCAGTGCCAAAGGATGAAAAGACTGCCTGAGCGCGCAGCATGGAAACTCTATCGTTTACCCTATGCCGGAACGTGCCGAAATGATCACCGTTTGCCACCGAGTGGTAAGGACGGCGCTGTCCGGCATTAAAAATCAGGAAGCAGCCCGCCGCTGAAGAGCATATGGCCTGGCCTGGCGACGATGAAAGCCAACACAGCGGCCGGATTTATCCTGTGCGGGGGGCGCTCTGGCTGCTGCAGGACGAGAGAGTCAGTGAAAGGCCGCGCCGCCATCTCGGTCAGGCATGCGCGGCACTGGTCTTACTCCTCGGCGCTCTCACTTTCAGCGAATATGTCTTGGGTATGGATTTCGGCATCGACGAACTGCTGTTCGCGGATAGTCCTTTTTCGCCAGTCACGTCCAGTCCGGGACGAATGGGCCCGAATACGGCGCTATGCTTTCTGCTGATCGGCCTGGCTCTCTTGCTTCTGGACGCCGGCGCGCACCCTGGCACGCGTCAGCTGCGCCGTCCGCCGTTCAGTTGATGGAGTGGCTATTGTTTTCGTCAAAGTCCCGCGCTGGTAGCAGATGCCTTACCGTTCTTCGCATGCTCTCTCGTCGCATCCTCGACAATGGCCTCTATTGACGAGTGGGCCGTTTTCCAACGTGCCTCACGGCTTCGCTTATCGGTCAAACAGGCGACCCATTCTGCCCGGCGGGCCATTGCAAGCGCGATATTTTTGCCCTGTCCCGGGTGGAAGAGTGCGTTGGGATAGAACGCACTGAATGTCAGGTCTCCATTCGATCCCGTGCACCACGTTCCGTAGAATTTGGTCGACAGTTCGGGGACGGCTTCCATCTGGTTGAGCAGCCCGGCGGCAACTGATGCAGATCGCGGGAACACGTTGTCGGGCACCTTTAGGGAGACATGCAATCCATGACCTACCTGCGGGTGAACCCGGTCCGTGTCGAAGGTGAGCAGGCTGCTAGAGTCGTGGTAAGGAAACTCGGCCACGAGCCCCTGTTCATCGCCCGTTGCGATCATACTATACCGTTCCAACAGGGCGAGCGTGTCCAGCATGTCTGAACCGGCCCAAGCCGAAGGTCCCTTCCCGTGCGGAACGATCAGGTGTTCGATAATATCGAGGCAATCGTGCCCATAGTCCAGGCGTGGACCGGAAGTGGGATGTGCGCTTAGAGCCTGACGGCCCTTGAGCATCTCGGCGAAGAAGGGTGCCTTGATGTGCGCGTCGGTCACCTGCATTGCGGCGATAAAAGAGAAGAAGTGCGAAACGAATTCGAGCATCTGTTCGTGAACCGTGGTTGCGGCCACGTAGCGGACCACTCCGTCCTGACCGAGAACCAGCGCGCTCAGCGTGCCGAAATAGGCATTAGGCACGTTTATAAGGTGATAAGCGTTCTCAGTAACGTCCACACCCTCCACAATCGGGGTAACCGCGATCAGCCGCGATACCAGGAAGTCGCCGGATTTCACGGGCTCCGTTACGGTTATGTGCTGGACGAAATCCTTCGCCCACCAACTGAAGCTGCGCTCGCCGCGAACGCTCCATTCGGTGTCGATCTGCATGCGTTGAAAGATGTTATTCAGTGCTCGCAACCCAACCTCTTCATGCGGTGGGTGAAAGATATGCTGTTCGACTGTCATTGATCGCTCCTCTAAATGCGGCAACGGTGGTTCGCCATAGTTCGTAATACGACAGGGATTATTTTCGATGAAACAGCGAAGGAAGCGAATGGGAAGGATGTGCCAAATGACTTTGGTCTGCCAGATATGGCACTTTAGTACGCCTTGTGCGCGTTCGCGATTCCCGCATTCAATACTCGCCGGCTTTGGGCCGTTATTACGTCAGCTTGATCTGCTCTAATCCCTCAGGAGTCGTATAGAGTCCTTCAAGTTTTCCGACGAGATATTTGTAGGCATCATCAACAGAATCCGTCTTGTAGAACACCCGAAGTTCTTCGGCGCCGACTGTACCCCATCGGACGAACGCGTCGAAGTCGATTACCTCGTCCCAATATTCATTTCCGAACAGCACAACCGGCATGGTCTTTCGCGGTTTCTTCGTCTGAATCAGAGTCACCACCTCGAAGAACTCATCCATCGTGCCAAAGCCGCCGGGAAAGATCACCAGCGCCTTCGCAAGATAGACGAACCAGAACTTGCGCATGAAAAAGTAGTGAAAGTTAAAAGCCAGTTCGTGAGGAACGTAGCTGTTCACAGCTTGTTCCTCCGGCAATTGAATATTCAGCCCGATGGTCTTGCCTTTGGCGAGCGTAGCCCCGCGATTGGCCGCTTCCATCATGCCTCCCGAACCCCCCGAACAAATAACGAAATCACGTTTCCCGGTCAGCGATTTGGACCACTGGGTTAATCGGCGTGATAGCTCGACGGCATCCTGGTAGTAACGCGCCAGCCGGACTGCAGCCTCCGCTTTCCTTCGGGCATCTTCCAGTTCCGCCGAGACAACGCCCGCTCGATCGATCTGTTCCCTAACGTGCGAGAGCCGCTCCCCCGCCTGTTCCGGAGACGGCGAACGCGCCGAACCGAAGAAAACGATCGTGTCACGAATACCGGCGCGGCGGAGTCGTTCGGCTGGTTCGAGATATTCAGCCAGAATTCGAATGGTTCTGGCTGCCGGACTTTTCAGGAATTCGATATTCAAAAAAGGTACCGGTGAGATTTCGGAGTCTTTTTTCTCGGGCATGTCGGTCCTCAGTGGTTTGGCAATCTTCCGGATAGTTACTTCCGGAGATATTTACATTCGAGAGCGCGCAAATCCTCGAGCTTCTCGTCACGTACCTGCTTGTCCAGGGCGGTATCAAATCCGGTTAACTGATCAAAAACAATTACCAGTTCACAATTAGCATATTGTCAATAGTGTTGACATAAGTTTGCGTGCCGTCCAGTGGGGGTGCGATCCTGGCGGAGCTAAAACGTTATGCCGAAGCCCAATCAAGCAATGCAGTGTCAAAATGATCGGTCAGTTCGAAGCGCCGTAATCTCACGGTCGATTCGAGGAGAAACCAAATGTCTAAGAACAAAAACGCCGCAAACGAAACTGAGACAAATGTTGAGCCAGGATCAAGCACAAGTCTCGAGGATTTCGGCGCCCTCGTAGCCCGTCACCGCAATTACTTCCGATCCGGCGCCACCCGCCCTGCAGAGTGGCGGCAAAGCCAGTTGATCGCGTTGCGGTCGATGATGAAGGACCATGCTGAGGAGTTCTACGCCGCGTTATGGGCGGACCTCCGCCGCAACCGTCTCGACGCAGACTGGACGGATGTGAAGTACATAACCAGCGAGGCCGGCCACGCGCTCTCTCATCTGCGCCGATGGATGAAACCATTACGCGTCAGTACGCCTCTCGTGCTGACTCCATCCCATACGCAGGTGCGCTTCGATCCACTTGGAGTCGGACTGATTATCGGCACTTGGAACTATCCGGTGATGATGACCTTGTCCCCGTTAATCGGGGCGATTTCTGCGGGAAACACGGCTGTCATCAAGCCCTCCGAAGTGGCCGCTGCCACTGCCGGACTGATCTCGCGGCTCGTCCCAGAATATCTGGACCGCAGCGCGTTTTCAGTCGTCCTCGGTACGGTGCCCGAGACCACCGCACTGCTGGAACAGCACTGGGACCACATTTTTTTCACCGGCGGCGCGGCGGTCGCGAAATTGGTCATGGCGGCCGCAGCGAAACGATTGACGCCGGTCGTGCTCGAACTGGGCGGAAAAAGCCCGGCCATCGTCCACTCGTCAGCCAACCTGAAGGTGGCAGCCCACCGCATCGCCTTTGGACGCTGGTTCAATGCCGGCCAGACGTGCACCGCGCCGGACTATGTCCTCGTGTTCAGCGACGTCGCCGCGGAATTTCTGCGAGAACTGAAACAAACGTTGCTCGAGTTCTACGGGGATGATCCGCAGAAAAGCCCCGACTACGGGCGTATCGTCAACGCCCGCCACTTCGATCGGCTAATGGGCCTCGTCGGAAGCGGGACGATCTACCACGGCGGCCGGCACGATCGGGCAGACCGTTTCATCGCGCCGACGGTGCTGGTCAACGTGTCGCCCGAGTCGCCGGTGATGCAAGAAGAGATCTTCGGCCCAATCCTGCCGGTCCTCGAGGTCAGCAGCCTCCAGGAAGTGATCGAGTTCGTCAATGCGCGGTCGAGCCCGCTCGGCTTGTACCTGTTCTCGGAGGATGAGTCTGTGACCGAGCAGATCTTGACCTCGACCACCTCGGGGGATGCGGCGGTCAACGACTGCACGGTGCAGCCGATCATTCACGACTTGCCGTTCGGAGGCGTCGGGGATTCCGGCATGGGTAAGTACCACGGCGAGTGGGGATTTCGCGCCTACACAAACGCGCGCGGGGTTCTGTACCACAGCTCGAAGCTGGACTTCGGCGGCTTGCGTTATCCGCCTTACAACCGCAACCGGAAATTGCGCGAATTGGTCATACCGTCGTAGCCCGGAATTCGCAGGAGGTGTGAACGAATTGAAGAAATGTTGAACGTCGAGTACTCCCCTCCTCGCAGAGGAGGGGAATAGTCTGCACGAGTTCAATTCATTCACATAGACCGCCGCTACAATGCATTCGCCTACTTGACCAGCCACCTCACTACGCTGTAGTCGGCGGCAGCGAGTTGCTTCGGCAACTCGAGGTGGCCGTAGTGCGTCATGGGCGGATCCCAGACAATCAGGCGGATCTGCGCGTTGGGATTCACGGCCCTGTACTCGTTCGCCACGTAAACCTCGAGCGCGTGCATCGGATCTTCGGGAAGCCAGTGATTCCGATCGAAGTGGGCGACCGTCCAGACCATTTTCTTGTATCCGTCCATTCGCGTGAAATGCGTGGAGTAGAGATCCTTGTCGACGTCTTCGAAGTTCACACCCCAGGGATTTTCAGTCTTCTTGAGAAGTCCCAAAATCTGAGCCTCGATCCATCCCTTCTGATCGATCGCAGCACCGTGCTCCAAATCCTGAATCTGCTGCTTGAACTGAGGACGGCGGCGGGCTTCCGCATTCAGCCACGTGTCCGCGATGTTGGCGATCGACATACCCGGTTCGTAAAGCGGATTCAGAAACCAGCTATAACCGCGGCTATACGCTGCTGTGTTACGACGGGTCAGCATCTCCAAGGGCCGCTTTTGGCCTCCGCCCCCTTCGTCGCCCGTTCCACCCGCACTGATTGCCGGCGATTTAATTGTCCGCGTCAGGACAACGCGGGCCGGGCCGCCGCTGCCCCAGCCTAGGTATCGTCCTTTGAGGCGTGTAGCGAGTTCGGGATCCTCATAGGAAAGCATGGACAGTTCACCGGAAGTGGAGTGGCCAATCAGCAGGATGTCACCCTGCGTATTCTTCAGAATCAAATTCTTCAGCCCCTGCATCACCAGACGGTTGTTTAACAGAGTGTTGCGGAGCTCCATTTCCGGCATCGGAAGGTCACGATCCAGCACGTACTGCGGCTGGCGCTTGAGGCTTTGAATGGGTTCCTCCCAACCGCCGTACTTGAAATTCCCGGGGATGGTGACGATCATCACGTTCAACTTCTGGGCAAGGAACTGTCCCCAGCCCGGACGGTTCTTCAGATCGACAAAGAACTCATAGAAGTTCGCCGCTCCGCCGTTCATGATGATGAACCAGGGATACTTGTTCGCATCCGGATTCAGGCTGGTGAGCTTCAGCCCGGTGATGTCCCAATCCAGGTTGTAGCGCTTATAGCGCTCGACGACCCACTCGGCCTTATAGCCGAGCTTTTCAGCCGGGATCTTTGAAAGGTTGCGGGGATCGAAAGCTCCTCCGGGCGCCGACATCGCGAGATCGGTAACTGTCTTACCGCCATCGGGTAGATCGAAGCCTTCTCCGAGAGCTCGAAAATCTGGCTCCGGCAGTGTGACAAAAACCGATTTGTTGTCCTCGAGCAACTTCCAGATCTTTTCCTCTATGACCTTGTTGGTCCAGTCCGGCGAGTGAGCCGCGCTCCGGGTTTGCTGTGCGAGCACGGCCGTGACGAGCAACAAGGACGCAATAAGGGCGATGCCCACTTTTTGAATCGTGCCTCTAATGTTGTCTTTCATGGCCCTCCTAAGGGGCTTTGCACAAGGCGGTCATAGACCGCCCCTACAGCTTGGGGCTCGCGACTGTAGGGGCGTTCTATGAGCGCCCGCGATGTATTTCTTGTGCATCGCCCTCCTACCGATAGTCCACAATGAGCCCTAATCCTCCAGCCACGCCGCCTCCGGGCTTCGGCGTTTCGACCCCGATCAGATAGTTCCCTGGATGAGACGTTTGCTTCGCCGTTAGCCGTCCCTGGAGTTCGTTATCACCGACGAATTTGGTTTCCACAGGCTTTCCGTCGAACAGAACCACCGAATTCGGAGAGAAATTGGCTCCCGTCACACGAACCCACACCTCACCTCCCTGCACTACTAGCGCGGGCTCAAGGTTTGCGATGACAGGCGGCTGGCTATACAAGTGTTTCGTCAGGGGACCGGTCAGATGAAACGGAACGTCATAGCCGGCATGGTAGCCGATGTTCTGCATCACGCCGCCTTTGATTACCTTTTCGACGGTTTGCGTGTTGTGAATATCCTTGAGCGGATCGGCTGAAAGGATAACTACGTCTCCATACTTCCCCGGTTCCACCGTCCCGAGGTTCTTATCCATCCGGGCCATCTCGGCGGCCCATTTCGTGGAAGAAAGCAGCGCTTGCATCGGCGGAATACCGGCATCCACAAAGAGTTGCATTTCGTGGTGGAGCGCTAAACCCGGCGTGTTCGCGGACGCCGAATCCGTGCCGGAGTACAACTTACCTCCGGCCACAACAAACTTTCGTAGAAATTCCTGTACCTTCTTATAACCCGTCAGGAACTGTTCCCGATCCGACGCGTCCCTTGCATCCGCCCAGTGATACTGGCCAAGGGTGACCAGGCGCTCGTCTTCAGGTACATATTGGAGCGCAGGGTTGAAGAACAACTTCTGATCCTCGAGCTCAAACTGAGGCGTTCTATCGATGATGCCCTTCCATTCGAAGTCCAGCGTCGGGTTGAGAAACGTGTGATTCTTCACAAGGTGCTGGATCATCTCGTCGAAGTACGACGTATCCATCCATTGATAAAGCTTGCTGTTCTTGTGCCCGGCTGCAATGCAGGGCAGCGACTGCTCGAGGATCGGCGCGTACTGGTGAGTACAGAACCCCATGGCGGCCAAGGCCTTTTTCGCTTCAGGGCTGCGGGCGGCGGCGATTCCCACTCCGGTCATATGCTCAATGCCGTCCCCTCCCCAGTCGGATGTATCGAGGGCGTTGAAAGAGTGCGAAATGATACTCAGCCCGCCGGCATGCGCGGCGCCGGCGATGGCTTTGAAATAATCCGGCTTCCAGTCTTCGTTGAGTGTGATGATGTCGGCTTTGCCCTTCAGAGCGGCAACCGCCTTTGGCGCATCCGCCGGAGTATTGACGTTAGCGGCAAACCGCATCTTCGCGGTATTGGTTCCGGCCAAAGGATCGGTCTGTCCCGTTCCTCCACCACCGAAGACGCCGTGGAAGTAATACCGGGGGCCGACGATTTGGCCGGAGTTCAGTCCCTTCTGAACCGCGCTCGACCAAACCGGCCCTCCGCCCAGATCGAAGACCGTCGTCACGCCGTGAGTCAGAAACAACTCACCCATGTACCAGTTGTAATGAACGTGAGAATCGATAAGTCCTGGGATGATGAACTTGCCGCCGGCTTCTACGATTTCCGTTCCCGCGGGAAGCGCCGGCGCCCCGGTGTCTCCGGACCAGACGCGGGCGATCCTGCCGTCTGTTATGAGAATTCGAGCGTTGGCGATCGGAACGCCTCCCGTTCCATCGATCAAAGTTCCACCTCGAACCAGCACGCTGGCTGCGTTCGCTTGCGTCAAAGCCCCCCAGGCGAAGACCAGCAGGCATAGTGAAAACTTCAGATGGCCAATCCATCGAATTCGTCCCATAGCCGATAACCTCAGTGCTGTTCCTGGAAATGGATAACGCGAGAATCGTATCCCTCCTCGACCATCAGTGCCAGCGGAAACGGAATTGGTACATAATCGCACCTCGAGAGAGGTAAATAGATCAAACATTCTGGTCAATTCGATAGAATCCCGGCTCACCGGCGGCGTAGTGAATCGCGCAACTGTAGGGGCGCTATATGGAGCTGTTAAAAATTGGGAACGAGGCGCTAGGAAGTCGGTCTTTTGGACGAAAGCTGGCTCGATCGAACTCCGCCCAAACTGCGGCCGCGGTTACAGCAGTTGCTGGACAACCCTGAAGGCTAAGTACTGCTTTTCGCAATCACGGTGTCAAGTCACTTCACGAACGACAAATTTCCAACTGCGGAGATCGGCGCTGCTGCCGGCTCTCCGAGCTTCTTCATCGGATCGATCAGCAGCGAGACGAGAGCGCCGACGACCAGCAGCCCTGCCGAGAGGAAGAACGGGAGCTGATAGCTTCCGGTGTGTTGAATCAGAAATCCAAACGCGACCGGCGAGATCATCCCGGCGACGCCGAAGCCGGTGTTCATCATGCCTGCAGCGGTCCCCGCAAAGCGGCCCGCGATATCGATGGGCAGCGACCAGAGCACGGCATTAGTGAGCTCGAGACAGAAAAATGATAGCGCGAGATACACCACGGCGGTCGTTGGACTAACAGTGATAACCGCAGGCAGAATGAAAATCACCGATCCGATCAGCCCGGCCAGCAGCAGCGCGCAACGGGCAACTCGTAGGTTCCCGGTCTTGCGGTAGATCGCGTCGGACACGATACCGCCCGAGGCATCGCCAATCACCCCCGCCATCAGCGGAAGCATCGTCATGATGGCCATCTGATTCAGCTTGAACCCGCGAGCTTCCGAGAGATATGACGGCAACCACGTCAGAAATACCCAGAGCGACCAGCCGTAGCAGAAATCGACCAGCGTCACAAGCCACATCCGACTGATCATCTCTTTCCACGGTATCCTTCTCGCCCCCTCGACCGGGCGCGTCGAATCGAATCCGAGCTCGTGGAGCTCCTCCCGGGTCATCCATCGATGATCGGCGGGCGAGTCGCGGAAGAACAGCAGCCACCCGATCGTCCAGGCGAGACTCGCCACTCCAAGCACGATGAACGCCTGACGCCACCCGCTGGCGATAACGATCCAAACGACGATCGGCGGCGTGACGGCGCCGCCAAGCCGTGACGCGCCATGTGTGAGGCCTTGCGCAAAGCCGCGCCGGCTGATTGGCATCCAATGCAAAAACGCGCGCGTGGCGGCGGCGAACGCGCCACCTTCGCCGACGCCCACCAGAAATCGCCACACGATCAACGCCGGCACGCCGGTGGCGACGCCGCTCATCACGGTGGCCACGCTCCACAGCGCGCTCAACAGCGAGAGGCTGAGGCGCGGACCAAACTTATCAGCGAGCCACCCGCCGGGAATCTGCATGAACGCGTACGAATAGGCGAATGCGGAGAAGATGACGCCGAGCTGCGTCGGGCTCAGGCCCATCTCTTTCCTCATGAACGGTCCGGCAACGGAGATGTTGACGCGATCAATGTAGAGAATGAACCCCATCAGGCAGAGGCTGAACAGCGTCAGGTGGCGGACTTTGATGGGTACGGACATCTTCGTGGGAGGATAAGCGATTGAAAGGCCGTACGGCAAGAACTGTGTCCGAACTCTTGGGCAAGCGTGTTCCCGCCTTGCTGAGGCGTAGCGGCACCGACATGCCGGAGCGCGGCGCCGAAGAGCTTGCGCTGCGGTTGCGAAAGGCGCAGCTCGACCATAGCAGACGCGAGCAGTTTCTGTCCGCATTGTTGGCGGCACCGGCAACAGGCGCGACGCGTGTCGCAAAATGAATGCCGAAATGTGTGGCAGCTTGAGACGTTGGTGACTCCTGGAACCACTCAACCAGCAGCCGCGGTTCACATCGAATCCCCCTTCCCAAGCTTTGCTTGGCGCGATATTCTTGCTATCCCTTTCATATAATCCTCGCACTGGAGGTATCTGTATGTTGCGCTGTTCACGGATCGTGATGTTAACCCTTGTGATCCTCGTCGTCTCCGTAACCGCTATGGCGGAGACACATCGGTTCGAGCCGAAGGTGTTCTACAACACGTTTTCCGGCGCGCATGCGCCTGCACTGCGGATCAAGCCGGGCGACCGCGTGAATACCTACACGATCGATGCGGGAGGCAGGGACGCCAGCGGCATGCAGCGCGGGCAGGGACCTAATCCGCAGACCGGACCCTTCTATATCGAAGGTGTGGAGCCCGGCGACACGCTCGTGGTCCATCTGCTGCGTCTCGAAACCAATCGCAACACCGGTTATTCGGGATCTCTTCTGGCGCCCTACAGCGTCGACCCGGGCTTTTTGCGCAGCGAAGCGCTGCGGGAACCCAGGCAGATGATATGGCAGATCGACAAGCAGAAAGGCGTTGCCACGCTCGAGCCCGGCGATTACAAAGGTCCTCGTCTCGAGCTGCCGCTGCGACCGATGCTCGGCTGCATCGGTACGGCGCCGCCGAATAAGGCCGCCATTCCGACGTCCTATCCCGACAATTTCGGCGGCAACATGGACTACAACGGAATGAACGCCGGCGTGACGGTCATGCTGCCGGTGTTCGAACCTGGCGCATTACTTTTCCTGGGCGACGGTCATGCCCGACAGGGCGACGGCGAGGTCACGGGCGGCGCGATCGAGACGTCGCTCGATGTCGAGTTTTCGGTCGACCTCATCAAAAAGAAGCGCATCAACTGGCCGCGCCTGGAAAACAACGATTTCATCATGGTGCTCGGCAGTTCCCGCGCGATCAACGAAGCGATGCAGCACGCGACGACCGAACTGATGCGATGGCTCATGGCCGACTACGGATTCGATGAGCGCGGCGCGAGTCTGCTGTTGGGCCAGGCAATGGAATTTGAGATTTCAAACGTCGTGGATCCGGAATTTACGATTGTCGCAAAGATGCGAAAACGGTACCTGGGACAGAGGTGAACCCTTACCACCCGGCCGCGCCTGATTCCTTGAATCCTCCCTTAACTCCCTCGGGGTCTATTTTGTTCAGCTCAGGTGGCCGGCTGGACGCCCCAGTCGCGGTCCCGCGTTCTGTTTCTTCCTTCCGCATTACGGAGAGCCATTTTTCAGCTACGGGTTTTCCGCAAGCGCGAGGTGAAGATAGGCCCCCGCCGCGCGCAACCGTACTCTATGGTTCTTATCTTCAAAAAGAGGAAGAAGCGATTCACGTAAGTCGTCCTGTGCAGTTTGAGCAATGATTTGAGTTGCGGCCGCACGAACAGACCAATCCTCGTCGTGAAGGGCTCGGCTAAGCAGGTCGCGGGTCTCCTTGTTTTTCGTTCGGCACAGGACGAAGAGAACTTCCGCGCGGTCTGAAAGCAACGGATCTCTCAGGAGCTCAATGATTGCAGAATAGCCGTCTCCTGCTCCGGGTACCGGGACGTAGCCGATTCCCTGAGTCAGGATGAACCGCAGCGTGGACTGAGGTGAATGAAACTCCTCGAAGAAACTTCGTTTCTTTTGCTCGAGGAGGCTCGATCGTGTTTTGCGCTTCCGCTCATACACATCCATCAGAACTTTCGTCGCCGCTGGATCTTCTAATCCGGCCAGCGCTTTCGCGGCAGCGAACGATACCTCCGGAGCACTGTCCTCCTCGATTGTTTTGTGTAGGCCCTCTGTAATTTGAGGGGATTTTAAATCCGCCAAGGCTCGAATGGCGGCGAGTCTGACTTTCACATTCTTGTCCCTAAGAAATGCCTCGAGCCGCACAACCATCGCCTCATTGGTGCCAACCATGCTGGCCGCCGTGATCGCCTGGATTCGGATTGCAAAGTCGTTTGACTCGAGGCCCTCCATGAGGATAGCTCGCGCACGCGCATCGTTGGACACGAAGAATGGTCCGTCTACCTGCGGCAGTTGAGTTGCCGATGCGGTGAGCAAGTAGCACCAGAGAACTAGCGTTATGACGCAAATGAGCGGTCTGAGCATCTTCGTTCTCTCTATTTTGGGGCTGCAAGAGCCTTGCCAATCCGCGGATAGCCAAAATAGGCGGGGTGTGGCCGCAGGTCAAGCTGCGGCCAGTCCCTAAAAAGGGAGTCGTAACTCAGGGAGCGCGCGGCCGGAGGACAACAAGCCGGGCACGCAGCACGATTGCCTACATGTCACCGGAACGGATCTCAGGCCGGAGGATACTGTCAACGTCCGGTACATTAGACAAATATTGATGAAAAGTGTTTAAGTCCGACGCACTTTCGCAGGAGACCTTGTCGGTAAGACGCAGAGCACCTGCTGATCTTATAGACAAATAGTTGCACTTCCCCTCACGAATGTTTGCTCCCGAGGTCGTTTGCTATGAAGGAAGGAAAAGCCCGAACCACTCCCCACGCTTCGATTAGGAAAGCAGCAACCGGTATCCAAGGTCGCGACGAGGTCACCGAGGGCGGTTTTCCGGCTGGCCGTCCGACTCTGGTTTGCGGAGGCGCCGGGGCCGGCAAGACAATGCTGGCCACTGAATTTCTCGTGCGTGGTGCGACGGAGTTCGATGAGCCTGGAGTCTACGTCATGTTTGAAGAGAGGGTTGAGGAACTCTCCGAAAACGTAGGTTCGTCGGGAGGCTGGCCAACAGCGAGCTCGATTCCGTCTGCGACATTGCAGCACATCGCGATCGCTGCCTGCACCGCAAACAAAGAGCATCGTGCCGTGAAGGAGCACCGTTCACACCAGCGGTCGCAATAAGAAGATATAGAGTCAATACGGTCGGCGTTCATGATCTCGAATATCTCTCCGGTCCGGCATTCTTGCAATACGTTGCACGCGTGGCGAGTGCGCGGGGGCGCAGCATTGCTGGTGAAAATCCATCTTGACACCTTGCAGCAAATTTTGCGATTGTGGCTGTCGCCGATCCAAAGATCCGACCCAATCCGCGCCGGCGACAGCCGCGAGTCAGGAAGCCCATCGCGTAGCTGCTGTGACTGTACAGGCCGTAATCCGGAAAGCACATTTCGGCTTGGGCGGGAAGCCTCTTGCCAAGATGAGTTCCGGAACCGCCGATGTCGATGCGTTCTCCGTAAAGCGCCTGCAGCGCGTCGATCCGCTTCCTTGAGCTCGCGCGGAAAAATACCGTGCTGGCAAAATATTTGTCCGCTTCAATCCGAACAGGTTTCCTCGCGAGTACGACTTCGCAGCCTCGCGCTTTGTTATAAGCGCTGAGTTTCATGAGCGCCAGGTTGGGAATGCGGCTGTCCACATCGAACAACGCAACCCGATGTATACCACCGGACCTCACGAAACTTGGGCGAGGCGTTGCATGTACTGGGCATGAAGCCGCGGATGAAGCGTCTTTAGTTGCTTTCGCGCATCGATGAGCTCGCCATCGGAGCAGAACGGCTTGTTTTCGCTGACGATCCAATAGAGACAAAACCGGCGCGGCGATGGCGACTCGAGACGCGTTGAAATTCTTCCATCCGTCGCAGAGCGCTGTGAAAATCCAGACGCGCGATCGCATCTTGCAGTTCGTTTCTCGCCATGGCTTCCGGTTCGAAAAGAAATCCCTGCTGCATCTAACCTCCGCAGCATTTTTTGAATTTCTTCCCGCTGCCGCAAAGGCACGGATCATTGCGGCCAACCTTCGCCGCACGAGCCTGAAGCATCACGCTTGCGGGCGCCGTTAGCGCGGATTGGGGTTTCTTGCGTGGCGCAGCCTCAGCCTTGTCAAAGCACGCCCACCAACTCATCTCTGCTTCGACATCCGAGATCATCCGGTGTCGGTCCTTGAGGGATCGCAGGCTTGCTTCTTTCCCGCGGGCGAGAGCGTGTTGGATATCTTCCCAGCCGATGTATCCCGGCTCAATATAGCCATTTTCGTAGGCGCCGCGGATCTCGTCCATGACCTCCTCCGGCCAGAGGTCCGCGCACGCGGAAGCAAGCCCGTTCCAGATCATGGGCGGCTCGGGCTCGAAGAGGTCGAACAGCCGGCCGAAATACGCCATCACCTCCTCCCGGCTGCGCAAACCGCATGCGACGAGAGTCAAGAGACCGTCCAAAGCCGCCGCTCTTGCGTACTCGTCGGCCTTCGTGTTCTCTGCCAAGGCGGTCATACCGCTGATCTCGCCGCCGGAAACGGACGCCAAAATAGACCCCAAACCTTCAGTGACGACGTCGCCTGCCAGATCGTGTACGGATTCGCCGGGCGCGGAAAATATTTTCACGAGCAAGGGATAAGCGCGCGTCTCGCGGAATTGCGCCAGCAAGTACATTGCGAAGATGTGGAGCATCCGGTCCTGACTCGCGAATGGCAGGGGATCCCGGGCCACGTCCTCCAGGACTCCGAGCAGCGCCGGGGCCACCTCGTCGCGCCGGGCGACGGCCTCCCGGGCCGCTGTTCGGGGAAAGCGCCCGAGGGAGCCGTCGAGCTGCGAAAGGATGTCATCGATTTCCATGAACGTTCTGAAAAAGTTGCCGGATGACCTGATAAGGTTTGATGGGAGTATCCGAGAAATACTGCGCCATGGCCATAATCTCGCGCATTTGCATTGCGCCTTTTATGTGTTCTTCCCCGTCTTCGTAAAACGCCGTGAGACGGTGACGCTCCAGCGGCTCCAGGGTCCGTTCCGGAATGGCCGAAAGTTCCGCGGCAAGCCGGGCAGGGTCGTCAACAATCGATTCGATATCGTAAAAACGGATTCGCGATTCGTCCTTAAAGAAATCTTCAGGCTCCGGAAGCGGCCGTTGCGGCTCTTGCGCCGTAAGCAGGTTGTATTCGTCCATGTACTCCGCTCTCGCGCAGGCGCGAGGAATATGCCGGTCGAAGAAGACCAGCGCTTTCGAAACGCGGAGAGCCGATCGTACATAGACATGCATCGCGCCGCGGTCCAGCAGATAACAGGAAGCCAGGACCAACGGCTGACGCTCGCGGGGAATCAGGCGATACTTGACCGGAAAACCGATACGCGTGGCTTCAAATTCGTGCTGCCACATCCAACGAACCCTGAAAGGGTCATACATCATGCAGCGGAGGTTTTGGAATTTTGATAGGAGTTCTTCCCGATCCTTTACGCGGTAAACGATTCGCGTGGGGAGGAACAATTCGTCCGTCAGTGTCATCATCAGCCGGCGGCCGTCGCTGCGTTGGAAAAGACTGATGGGTGCCCGGCCGGCGCCGCCGCTACGGATGCGGTCAAAAAATTTCTCCAGTTCGATCATGGTGCGCATTCTACAAAACCAGATTCCATCCCAGGTCCACGCCGGTTCTCGGCGACCGGTTTAACCAGACAACGGTTTGGAATGCCAAGCCTCCATCGAGTTCTGGATCGTGCTGGCCATCTACGGATTTGAGCAAGTGGGCGAGAGTTGCGCTCTCGTATTGGAACTGGTGGAAGGCCCGACGTTGGCGGATCGCCTGACAGCTGGTCCCATTCCAGTCAAAAAAGCTTTACAGATCGCCCGCCAACTCGTTCGACACTCCCTGCTATGGGCGGTCGACTGAGCTTTGCGTGCACAGTGTCGGCGTTATGAGAGGCGGGTGATGCGGACCGACGCATAGCGTTTGGAAAGGCCTCGGTCGAACGTGATGAACTCAGCGCCGGCCGCCTGAGCGAAGGCGGCCAAATAGTCGTCTGTCCACAATAGGTAGCTCTTGTCGTCACGCTTTGAGAATGCGACCCAGAGTCCCTCCAGCCCATGAGGTTCTGCGAGAAGCCGGATGCGCGGATCCGCTATGAGCTTTTCGTAAACCTGCCAAGCCTGGCGGCGGGACAGAACGTCCTCTTGCGTGATTGCCGGGTTTGTCAGCAGACGCAGCAAAGCCATTTGTGAAACCCGGCAGAATGCGAGTTCACTCTTCTCCGCGTCCATCCAGCGTTTCGCCGCGTCGTGCTTGGAGTGACGAGACCATACTGCGGCCAGCCAGATATTCACATCCAATATTTTCACTTCTTCCGAGACCGCTTCGGGCTCCGGCTTCGATTCGCATCGTCTTCGGCCAGCACCCGCCCAATATCTTCACTCGTTACGTGGACCGGCTCTCCCTTGGGATTCCCGAAAAGTGGCAGGCGGACCTGGATTCCGGTTTCTCGATGCCGCGATTTGCCCAACTCGGATGCCACCGCTCGCGTCAAAAGAGCCTTCAATGACTCGCCTTGAGCAGCCGCGCGGGCTTTGGCCTCCCTCATCAACTCGGGGGGTAGTTCAACCGTTGTGCGCATAAAAACATAAAAGCATACACCCACCTCGTCGTCAAGAGCCCGCGGTCAATCTGCACTGCTGTCCCAAGAGGGATCGGACACCCTGTCCAAAGAAACGGTGGGGGCCCAGTTGCTGTCCAGCGTCCCCTTGGTGCTCGAGACCAGCCAATTGGTCCGCAATGCGCGATTCCGCTTTAGTCACCGCCCGCTGTCCACGAGCTCTATGACAGCAGCAACTCCAGGTGTTCGCGGCTGAGGCCCGCAAGGACGCTATTGTCGGCCGTGATGATTGCGTCAGCAATTTCGCGTTTCATTTTCTGCAACTCCAGCACTTTTTCCTCCACCGTGTCACGGGCGATCAAACGGTAGGCGAAAACGTGGCGGAATTGACCGATGCGATGGCATCTGTCGATCGCCTGAGCTTCGACCGCAGGATTCCACCACGGATCGAGCAGAAACACGTATTCGGCCGCAGTCAGATTGAGTCCCAGCCCTCCCGCTTTCAGGCTCATCAAAAAAACCTGGCAATCCTTCGTTTCCTGGAAGCGGCGCACCGGGGATTGGCGATCTCGTGTTTTGCCATCCAGATATTCGTATGGGATCTTCTCGGAGTCGAGCCGGTTGCGCAGAATGGCCAGGAAGCTTGTGAATTGGGAAAAAATGAGCGCTTTATGGCCCTCTGCTGCGACCTCCGCCAGCTGCGGTAAGAGCGCATCCAGCTTCGCACTGGATTCGTGTGCACGTTTTTTATCGATCAGACCGGGATGACACGCCGCTTGCCTCAGCCGGAGGAGGGCTTCGAGAATGTGCATTCGAGACTTCTCGATCCCTATTTGTTCGATCCGGCCCAGCAGCGACTCGCGGTAGTGCGTGCGCAATTCATCGTAAAGGGTGCGCTGGATTTGATCCAGTTCGCAATAGATGGTCTGTTCCGTTTTCGGCGGCAACTCCTTAGCAACCTGCTCCTTCGTGCGCCTTAATATGAACGGGCGAAGAGCCTTCGAAAGGATAATGGCCGAATCATTCGATATCGTGGTGTCTGAACCACTTTCTTTGCCGGCAGTGGAAACGCGGAAAGCAGATGCGCTGCCGAGCATACCGGGATTCAAGAATTCAAAAAGACTCCACAAGTCGGCCATGCGATTCTCAACGGGCGTTCCGGTCAAAACGAGTCGGTGATCGCCTTTCAGCAACCGGACGGCTTTGGCCGACTCCGTAGTCGCATTCTTGATGGCCTGAGCTTCGTCCAGAACAATCATATCGAAGTGAATATCCTTAAGCAGTGTTGCGTCGCGGCGCAGCGTGCCGTAAGTGGTTAGGACGATATCGTGATTCCGAATGTCTTCCCACCGGTCTCTTCGGCCAGCGCCGGTATGATCGAGCACTCGCAGTTGTGGAGCAAACCTGCATGCCTCCTGCTTCCAGTTGAAGACGAGTGATCTCGGCACGACGATTAACGCGGGACCTTTCCGATGATTGGAATCCAACAGCGCCAGCACTTGAATTGTCTTTCCAAGCCCCATGTCGTCGGCGAGACACCCGCCGAAGCCGAAACGCCGGAGAAAGAGGAGCCACCCAAGACCCTCACGTTGATACGCGCGAAGCTGTCCGTTAAATGTGGGCGCCGAGTCGGTGGGCCCAACACCGCCAAAACTTTCCAGTTCCTGCCGCACCCGATGAAAACCTGCGTCGAAAGTCGCTGCGGGTTCGCAGGCCAGCAGAGCGTCGAGCAATCCTGCTTGATGCGGGGCAAAACGCAATCGTTCGCCGCTGCCTTCAGCAGCGAAACCGGCAGCAAAGCGGTATCGCTTAATCCATTCTTCGGGAACAATGCCGAACGATCCATCGCCGAGTTGCACGACTTCTTCACCGCGTGCACTCGCTTTCAGAAGCTCAGGCATCTTGACCGAGTGACCATCGAAATCGGCTCGAGCCTCCAGTTCAAACCAGTCGATTCCCGAACGGACATGCATGCTGAATTTGCCGTTCCGCCGGTATAACTTTCCTTCCGCTTCAACGAGCCAGCCTTCCGAAACCAGCGTTCGCACGAGTGCCGGCAGCTTCGATTGTTGAAGTTCCCATTGATGGCCCTGCCACGACGCCGGACGGACGCCGAGTTCCGCAAGCCTTGCAAGCCAGGCGCCTTCCGCCGCGCGGTCTCGTAGAAAGAACCGGCCGAGTGCTGGATCTTCGACGGCGATATTTGTATTCGACTCCGGAATTTTGACAGCGCCGTAGTTGAATATGATTTCGCATCGCAATTTCGGTTGGGCCCCGGCCCACGTCCTCTCGGGGGCGCGGATTCGCAGATCCGGAGGAGCATCGGGCGTCCGCGCCTCGATCCGGAGTTCTTCGGGCAATTCCATCCGTGGCAGATTATGAAACTTCGCAATCTCTCCCATAAGCTCGGAGCAGGCAGATAGCGGAACTGTAAGATTGCCCGTACGGCGGAGAAAGCTCAGCCACTCATAAGCCCCTCCGTCGTCCAGCCGTGCAACACGATCCTTGAAAAAAACGAACCCATGCGTAACTAGCGGCGCTTCATTAATCGGGATCTCGACACTGTCACGGCGATAGGTGGCCGAGATTTCATAGCTTCCGGCGGCTTCATTCCGCCGTATGCCGACCTGAAAGATCCAAGGTGCACCGTCATCCCAAGAAAGCGGATGGAGAACTTCCGCGCTGTGATCGGTCTTGAAACAGAACCTTCCGGTTTCGCAAAGCATCGGAATAAGAACTTCCTGAGATCCTCTGGATACTCGATAAAAGGTTGAGGCGGATTCTGTTTCGTGTTGGTAGATACCTCTGCTTCCGGACAAGAGCGAAAGAATTTTTGCATCGGAGGGCTCCAGCCATTGGACTTCCCGAATCGTGCTCTCGTGGAAATTCGGTCGACCCCATTCTCCGTTTTTCTTGAGCTGGCATGCAGCGGCCCTGACAATCAAACCGCAGGACGAGAGGCACTCCTCCCGATCAACGACGTATACAATCCGCCGCTTCTTCCCGGCGGTCGTATCCTTTTGTACCGAGGTTAGGACTCGCAGCGCTTCGAGATGCTGTTTCCAAATGTTCGTCTTGGCCGCTGCCTTCGTCTGGCCACGAATGTCCCTATATTCGAAAGCTGACGAGCACTTCGGCTTGTCCAGTTCACCAATTCGGGACAGGGTTCCTTCTTTCTCCGCGGCCGCGAGTACAGCCCAAAGGTGCTTGCAGAGTCCGAAGCCATTGAAGTATGGACATGTGCAATCCACCAGCACATCATGTCCTTCTACAAAGATATCGACCTTGGATTGGGGCGATCCGGCGATTAGACCTTTCACGCGATCGGGTGTTGCCAACGTCAAATGGACGGCTCCGCTGAAGAAGTAGTCCCAGCCTTTTTTCTGAGCGCCCGCGGAGGCGAAACCTTGCAATTTAAAAAGCCACTTGACTGCGGGGTGGTGGCCTTGCGCGACGACCGGCCGAATATCCTGCGTACTCATCGGGTGGACTCCAAAATGAAATTGTGACCCGCAGGATGGAACGGCAGCGGGACGCCTCAGGTCCTTCCTTGATGGACGGGCTGGAAGGACGAGATCGTCGAGTGTGTCTTTGCCGAGGTAGGAAAGCGGGCGCGCCATTCAGCAAATCCGAAACCTTAGTTCGCAGAACCGGCGCGATGCTGTGCATGAAGCCGAGCGTTGGATTAAAGTTCCCGCCGATCTGCTAATCTTGGAGTCGAAACTTTTCTGCGGCGGCTGACCGGATACAGATTGGGATATTCCGTGAAGAAGCCGACGACGCGCTGTTCTTGTTGGAATGGTTGAATGGCTCCATTCAGCAGGATTCGATCAAAGCAGCGGTAATAGAACCGGATGTTATGTTGAGCGCTGGAGTTCGCGTTCAACGGCTTCCAGGGAAGCGCCAACTCTTTTTACGGCATCCCGCAGTTCGTCGGGCGTGACGCGGAACTTCTTGCTCCAGTAACCGAGTTCATACTCCTCATGAACATTGATCTTTCTTCTGTCCTGACGGCCTCGTTTGGTTTTATCGTCTGACATGTTGCCTCCTATTTGCTTCCGTTCATTTGCAATCTTCTCTCCGAACCATGCTCAGGTAACACGTAAACCAATCTTTGGCGAGAATCTCCTGTCCTCGCTTCAACGTTAAGCCGCTGTGTGGATGATAGATTTTCGAGTTCTTGCGGCTGTCAGGAATGGCAAAGCAGATCTCGTCATGAATGAAGCTTTCGACGAGATCTTTTTGCCTCGCACCAACGATCTGGCCGTTGATCTCGCTGTTGTACGGCTGCGGCCAAAGGTTCTCAGGGTCGGTAGGATGTCCACCCGCTTGTAGCCAAATCAGATGGTCCTCTTCATAACACTTCGGATTATTTGACCGTGGAACACATGCCTCCGCCGCGTCGGGAACAGTGTCCCCGTACTGTTGCATCTGGTCCAATTTCAATTTGCGCGTGTAGTTGCGGGGAGGCCGGACCTGACGGGTGGACCACTGGTTGCTACAAATGTTCTCCGCGATATTGCCCTACGTAATGTCTGGATTGACTTTGCCCGGCGTGCGTTGGGCGTCCTCCACAATATCGACCGTCTGCTGGATGAGTATTCCGATGCCAAGGTTGCCCATATCCTCAACGAGCGCGGGATGCGCACCGGCGCTGGCGATGCCTTCGACACCGTAAGCGTCAAGTGGGTCCGCTATTCGGCGAAGATCAAGAGCCTCAAAGAACGTTTGCTCGAGGAGGGATGGCTGACTGTCAAACAAGTCTCGGCCCGACTTGGGATCGACCGTGGCACTATCAACAAGCGCCGCCTTCAGGGACAGATCAAGGCGCTCCTCTGCAATGACCACGGCCAATGGCTATACTGGCTGCCCGATCCGGTAACCAGTCTTTCAAACGATAAAATAACCAGCGTCAGTTCCACTGCGGGAGATGCAGTATGAAAACTGTTCCTTCGCCGCAGACGTCTTGGCTTGTATTCATTGCGGAGGCCGGCTTACCATCTTGGCAACCATCCGCGCCCCGGAAATCACGGGTCGGATTCTGGATCACCTCGGAATTCCGTCACGCCCGCCTCCGGCGGCGGCGGCCGTCTTCCAGCAACTTCCCTTCGCCTTCGAATGACCACGGCCAATTGAAGCTCAGGATAGGTGTATCCCCCTCCTGCTGCATCACGCCCCCCACCGCGCTTATTTTCACCCGCCTCCGGAAAAGCTGCGGCAGACCTGGGCAGCTCTCGCCCCGAGTAAACATAAAACGCATTCTGTGACGTCGCCACAGTCCGCAAAACCCCGCAAATGGCCGCCGGATACGTGCGGCATTGCGTTTGAAAAGCTTATCCTTAAAGCGAAACACGCCGATCCAATTCCCTACTGCCAGCTTGGGAAGATGGACGTAGTGAAGGCTTCCAACAAAAATAAAGCACTCACGGACTTTCGATCCGAACCGCAGTGGCCAGTGCGGACTCCAACACCTCCACTGCGTCTTGGCGTTTGTCGAGGGCGGCGACGGTATAAACGTCCAGATTCACATCCAATCCGTGGCCGAGTTGATCGGCGACCAGCTTCGGATCGATACCGGCCTGTCGCAATAGACTGGCGTGCGTGCGTCGCATGATCTGAAGGGTCGCCCATTCCAGTTGGATGGTTTTCAGCCGCGGCGCAATCAGCCCCCGCCAGGCATTGTCGCGCCCGAGGGGTGTGGTTAACTTCGCCGAAGGGAACACCCACGCGTCGGGATCGCAGGATGGACTCTGTTGCCGCCATTGGGTGATGAGACTCTGGGGTGTCGAGGACAAGGCGACGGTTCGTTTCGAGCGTTCGCTCTTGGGCCGATCGAGCTTTCCGCGGTAAATCCGATGCACGACCTCGACGTGATCGCCAGCGATATGCTGCCACTGGAGAGCGAAGATCTCACCCGGGCGCATCCCCGAAAACAGAGCCAAGCGAACAATCAACTGCTCGCGGAGAGGAAGAACTTGAAGGATCTGTTGCACCTGATCGGGCATCAGAACCCGTCGGGATGGAGGGGCACGGGTGCGCGGAGTAAAAAGCATCCCGGCCGGATTGGAGGCGAGTAGGCGATCTTGTGCGGCCAGACGGAAGATGGCGCGTAAGTTTATCGAGCAGTGCGTCTCTAATCTGACGAAAGGATTTCAGCCCTTCAACCGCCTTCTTTTGCGGAATACCCAGGGTTTCCCAACGCAGAGCCATTTGCATGTAGTAGTAGCGCGCCATTCGCATACCCAACGTTTCGCAATGTGCCTCTAACCACTCTTCGAATCGACCATGATGCCTGCCGTTCCTCGTTTCTGTCGATACAGGCTTGAGGAATTGTCTCGCGCTGTGCATCGTGAGTACGCTCGCAATCAGTGCAGTAGAAGTATTCAAGCCCCTTTGGGGTTTTGGCCT
>Ga0209470_1000453_pt1 | contig 32669 bp, 37 predicted proteins | sample GraSoiAngelo_125_FD_185882 | JGI IMG/M metagenome (GOLD analysis project Ga0209470, IMG submission 185882) | Grasslands soil microbial communities from the Angelo Coastal Reserve, California, USA - 14_0927_05_40cm (SPAdes) (version 2) | ecosystem: Environmental > Terrestrial > Soil > Grasslands ... | reverse complement strand
GTAGTATACACCGCATGCCGGGCGCTGCCGCCGCGGGACCGGCCTCCCCGGTCGTCGAATGCGTACCGAACGTGAGTGAGGGCCGCGACCGCGCCCTCATCGAGACACTCGCCGCGGCGATCCGCGCCGTCCCCGGCGTGACGCTCGCGAACGTTCACGCCGACCCCGACCACCATCGCTCGGTCGTCTCCTTCCTGGGCGGGCCCGAGGCGGTCGAAGCCGCCGCGCTCGCCCTCGCCGCGCGCGTCGTCGCGCTGCTCGACATGCGCCACCACCGCGGCATCCACCCTCGCGTCGGCGCCCTCGACGTCCTGCCGTTCGTCCCGCTCGTCGGCTTCACGATGGATCAGACGGTCGCCCTGGCGCGGCGTGTAGGACGGGCGATCGGCGCGCGCCACTCACTGCCCGTCTACTATTACGGCGGGGCCGCCACGCGCCCGGGACGTGAGACGCCACGGCCGCTCCGCCGCGGCGGGTACGAGGGGCTTCCCGCGCGTCTCGCCGCTCCGGACGGCGCGCCCGATGACGGCCCCGCGCGCTTCGACGCGCGCTCGGGCGCCGTGCTCGTCGGCGCGCGCGACCTGCTCGTGGCCTTCAACGTGTGGTTGACGACGGACGACGTGACGGCCGCCCGCGAGATCGCCCGCGCGGTCCGCGAGTCGTCGGGAGGGCTCCCCGCGGTCCAGGCGATGGGCGTCCCGCTCGCGAGCCGCGGGATCGCGCAGGTCTCCATGAACCTCCTCGACCACCGACGGACGCCGATCCCGGTCGTCTTCGACCGCGTCGTGGACGAGGCACGCCGTCGCCGCACGGGTGTGAGCCGGAGCGAGCTCGTCGGGTTGGCACCGCGCGCGGCCTTCGGCGGGCGCACGCCGGAGAGCGTCGGGCTCGAGAACTTCACGTCCGAGCTTTACCTCGAGACCTACCTCGAGCCGGACGCGCGCGCGTCCGGCTGAGCGGGCCAGTCGAGCACGAGCCGCGTCCATCGTTTGGCGCTGATGACCCCTCCCGCGGCGCTCACCTCGGCTTGCCGCTCCCGAGGTACTTCTCCGGCTCCCTGTCGAACTTCGCCTTGCAGCCGACGGCGCAGAAGTAGTAGGTTTCGCCCCTATAGGTCGACTGCGCCGCCGCCTTCGCGGGCTCCACGCTCATCTTGCAGACCGGATCAACTGCCATGCTGTGGCCTCCAGCGCTTGAGCCTGAGACTGTTCGTGACGACCGAGACGGACGAGAACGCCATGGCGCTGCCCGCCAGGATCGGCGAGAGCAGGACACCCCAGACCGGATAGAGGACGCCCGCCGCGACGGGGATCAGAATCGTGTTGTAGCCGAATGCCCAGACGAGGTTCTCTCTGATCACGCGGATCGTCGCGCGCGAGAGCTCGATCGCCGTGACGACGCCGTTGAGATCGCCGCGCATGAGCGTCACGTCCGCCGCATCGATCGCGACGTCCGTGCCCGAGCCCATGGCGATGCCGACATCGGCCTGGGCGAGCGCGGGGGCGTCGTTGATCCCGTCGCCGACCATCGCGACGCGGCGCCCCTCGGCCTGGAGGACCTTGATCGCGCGGGCCTTGTCCTCGGGGAGCACCTCCGCGAGGACACGGTCCAGCCCCGCCTGACGCGCGATCGCCTCGGCCGTCAGGCGGTGGTCGCCCGTGAGCATCGCGACGCTCACGCCGAGCCGCTTGAGCGCCGCGACCACGCTTTTCGCCTCAGGCTTCGGCACGTCGGCGACGGCGATCACGCCGAGGACCTGGCCGGCGAAGGCGACGTAGATCACCGTCTTGCCCTCGGCGGCGAGCCTCTGGACACCCGGGGCGAGGACGTCCACGTCGATCCCGCGCGCGTCCATCAGCGTCCGGTTGCCGAGCAGCACGCGACCGTCCGTCGTCATCGCGTCGATCCCCTGGCCCGCTACCGTCGAGAACTCGCGCATCGGCGGCAGCGCGAGCCCGCGCTCCTTGGCGCGCGCGACGACCGCTTCGCCCAGCGGATGCTCAGAGGCCTGCTCGGCCGCGGCGGCGAGCGCCAGGATTTCGTCCGCCGCGGTCATCTCACCGCTCGCCTCGGCGGCCGCACCCCCTGCGGCGCGCACTCCTACGGCCGGCCCGACCGGGACCACATCGGTGACGACGGGGCGGCCGACGGTGAGCGTCCCGGTTTTGTCGAACACGACCGTGTCGACCCGGTGGAGTCGCTCGAGCGTCGCCGCACTCTTGATGAGGACGCCGAACTCGGCGCCGCGACCGGTGGCGACCATGATCGCGGTCGGCGTCGCGAGCCCCATCGCGCACGGACACGCGATCACGAGGACGGCAACGGCGTTGGCGAGCGCCAGGAGGCCGGCGGGCTCGGGGCCGAAGAGCCACCACGCCATGAACGTGAGCGCCGCGATCACCAGCACGATCGGTACGAAGACCGCCGCGACCCGGTCCGCCAGGCGCTGGATGGGCGCACGCGAGCCCTGCGCCTCCGCGACGAGCTTGATGATTCGCGCCAGCGTCGTCTCGCTGCCGACGCGCGCGGCGCGGAAGACGAAGCTCCCGGTCCGGTTCACGGTTCCCGCGAAGACGCTGGACTCCGGCGCCTTCTCGGCCGGGAGGCTCTCCCCCGTCAGCATCGATTCGTCCACCGTGGACGCGCCCTCGGTGACCACGCCGTCCACCGGCACGCGCTCGCCCGGCCGGATGCGGACGAAGTCGCCGACCCGCACCTCCGCCGTGGGGACGTCCATCTCCACGCCGTCACGGATGACCCGCGCGGCGCGCGGCGCCAGGCTCATCAGCCGCCGGATCGCCTCGGAGGTGCGTCCGCGCGCGCGCGCTTCGAGCCAGCGGCCGAGGACGACCAGCGTGATCACCACAGCGCTCACGTCGTAGTACGTCATCGCGCCGTGCCGCATGAAGGCGTGCGGCCAGAGCGTCACGGCGACGCTCCAGAGGTAGGCCGCGCTCGTGCCGATGGACACGAGCGTTGACATGCTGGCCGTGCGGTAGCGGAGGTCGTGGACGAAGCCGCGGTGGAACTGCCAGCCGACCCAGACCTGGACGGGCGTCGCGAGCACGAGCTGGACCCAGGGGTTTTGGAGAACGCCCGGCACCCACGGCAAGACGTGGGACATACCGCCGAGGAGCACCGGCGCCGACAGGACGGCGCCGACGACGAACTTCAGCTTCTCGCGGCGCTGCGCGGCCTCGCGCGCGGCGCGCTCGCCGTCGACCGCCTCGCCCGGCACGCGGTCCGGGCGCGCCTCGGCCAGCTCGTAGCCGGCGGCGGCGACCGCCGCGCGGAGGCGCGCGAGGTCCGTCCGTGCGGGATCGAAGACGACCGCCGCCTGCTCCGTCGCGAGGTTCACCGACGCGGACTCCACGCCCGGCACGGAGGCGAGCGCGCGCTCGACCTTGCCGACGCACGCGGCGCAGTGCATCCCGCGGACGGGCGCGGTCATCCGCTCCATCACTTCCCTCTGAAGCGGGCGAAGACGTCGAGCAGCTCGTCGATCTTCTGCTGCCGCTCGCCTCTCGAGCCCGAGCGCATCGCGTCGGCCACGCACGACTCGATGTGGCGCCCGAGCAGGAGCTTCTCGACCTGCTCGAGGGCCCCTTGCACTGCGGCGACCTGCATCAGGATGTCGACGCAGTACGCCTCGTTGTCGACCATCCGCTGGAGCCCCTGCACCTGTCCCTCGATCCGGCGCATCCGCCCGAGGATCTTGGCCTTCGTCTCCTGGTTGATCACGCCCTTATACCCCCCTGGGGTAGTATCCCGCCCGGCGCCCGCCGAGTCAAATCGACGCGGGGCGGACGGAGGTCGCGCCTAGGGTTCGGCGTCAGACCCGTCGAGGTGCAGCTCTCACAGGTCGAAGAGCGACGGCTGCTCCGCAGTCGGGGCGGGCTTGCGACCGCGGGGCTTGGCGGCGCCCTTCTTCCCCTTCTTCGCCCTTGCGGCAGCGCCGGCTGCGGGCCTAGGGAGCTTCCAGCCCTTCTGGTGGGCGATGCGGTCACCCTGCCTGATCACGAGGAGATCGATGAGACGCGCGAGCGGGCTCGCGAGGAGCGTCAGGTACCGCTCCCAGTAGCGCGGCGAGTGGGCGAGCGTGCGCATCTGGTCGAGCGCGAGCGCGAGCGCCGTGCGGTCGCCCCGCCTCGCCGCGAGGCGGAGGTTGGCGAGAATCTTCCCCTGGTTGATGCGCGAGGGGGGCGTGGACGCCATCCGCCCGCGCGTCACTGGACGGCGCCGGCACCGCCCACGCGCACCCGGACCTCGTATGCCTCGCGGTCGGGCTGGTTCGGGATCGCGTGGACCGTGACCTTGCGGTCGATCAGCGCGCCGAGCCGCTCGATCGCCTCGCGCCCCTCACCCTCGAGGTAGCGCGCGACGTCGGGATGCACGCGCACGACGACCTCGCGCCCGGCCGGCGCGTCGGGGGCCGCGACCTTCGCGCGGACCGCGCGGAAGATCTCCTCGGCCAGCGGCGCCTCGGCCTTGACGACGCCCCCGCCCCGGCACGTGGGACACTGCACGGACAGGATCGAGCGGAGATCCTGACGCACACGCTTCCGCGTCATCTCGACCAGGCCGAGCTCGGAGATCTGGAGCACGTTCGTGCGCGCCTTGTCCTCCGCGAGGGCGCGCTTGAGCGCCTTGAAGACCTGCTCGCGATGCTCCTCGCGCTCCATGTCGATGAAGTCGATGATGATAATGCCGCCAAGATCGCGCAGGCGGATCTGGCGCACGACCTCGCCCACCGCTTCGAGGTTGATCTTGAGCACGGTCTGCTCGAAGTCGCGCTTGCCGACATACTTGCCCGTGTTCACGTCGATCGAGACGAGCGCCTCGGTGTGGTCGATGACGATGTAGCCGCCCGACTTGAGCCAGACGCGCCGGCGGAGCGCCTTCTCGATGTCCTTCTCGATGCTGAACGCCTCGAACACGGGCGCGCGGTCCTCATGGAGCCGCACCCGGTCCGCCAGCGCGGGCACCAGCGCCTCGACGTAGCCGAGGCACTTGTCGTAGACCTCTTTCGCGTCCACGACGAACTCGTCGACGTCCGGCGAGAGCAGGTCGCGCACGACGCGAAAGGTCAGGTCCCCCTCCTCGTGGAGCGCCGCCGGCGCCGTGGCCGACGCGAAGCGTGCCTGGATCTGCGCCCAGAGGCGGCTCAGGAACTCGACGTCGTTCGCGAACTCGGCCTCGCCCTTGCCTTCCGCATTCGTTCGCAGGATGAACCCGCCCGCCGGAAGCGGGAGGGCGCGGAGCGCGGCGCGGAGCCGATCGCGCTCGCGCTCGTCACGGATCCGGCGCGAGACGCCGATGTGACGGGCCTGGGGCATGTAGACGAGGTAGCGGCCCGGCAGGGAGATGAAGGAGGTGATGCGCGCGCCCTTCGTGCCGAGCGACTCCTTGGACACCTGCACGAGAACCTCCTGGCCCTTCCGCAGCATGTCCTCGATCGGGGCCGCCGCCGGCCGCGTCCCGAGATCCTCGACGTCGACGTCCGCGTCACCCTCCTCGTCGCCGCCCGCGAGCATGGCGCGAGCGTAGTCGCTCAGGTTGATGGTGTAGTCACCGGCGTAGAGGAACCCGTCCTTGTGGAGCCCGATGTCGACGAACGCCGCCTGCATGCCGGGCAGCACGTTCGTCACGACCCCCTTGTACACGCTCCCGACGATCGAGCGCTGCCGATGGCGCTCGAGATAGAGCTCGGTGAGGAGATTACCCTCCTGAACCCCGACGCGCGTTTCGGTGACGCCCGCGTTGACGACGATCCGTTTGCCCACGGCAGCACCTCGCTGACGCGGCGAACGGCGCCGGGTGCGCGCGCGTGCCGCGTCTCATTGGAACTGCCGCATCCGGACCGAGAGGAGGAGCCCGATCGCTACCAGGGAGGCGAGCATCGAGGAACCGCCGTAGCTCATGAGCGGCAGCGGGATCCCGACGATGGGCAGGAGCCCGGTCACCATACCCAGGTTGATCACCACCTGCACCGCCAGGAGCGACGTCACCCCGAGCGCGACGAGCCGGCCGACCGGCTCCCGCGACGAGCCCGCGATGTCGAATCCGCGGAGGAGGAGCAGGAGGTAGCACATGAGCAGTGCGAGACAACCGACGAACCCCCACGTCTCGGCGAACACGGCGAAGACGAAATCCGTATGACGCTCCGGGAGGAACGCGAGCCGGCTCTGCGTCGCGCCGACCACGCCCTTGCCCAGGAGCTGACCCGAGCCAATCGCGATCTTCGCCTGGATCACGTTGTACGCGCTCCCGAGGGGATCGCGGAACGGGTCCAGGAACACCAGGATGCGCTCCCGCTGGTAGTCCCTCAGCACGAGCCACGCCAAGGGCAGCGCGGCGAGCCCGGCGGCGACGGCGCCGCCCAGGAGCCGGAGCCCGAGGCCGGCGCCGACCAGAAGGATCATCAGCACGGGGAAGAGCAGCAACGCGGTGCCGAGGTCCGGCTGCTTGATGATCAGCGCGAACGGCACCGCGGCAATCGGCAACGTCATCACGAGCGTGGTTCGGCCCACGGGCTGCGCCCAGCGGGACGTGATCACCCAGACCGCCATGAGGACGAAGAAGACCTTGAAGAGCTCCGACGGCTGGACGGAGATCGGGCCGAGCACGATCCATCGCCGCGCGCCGGACACGGAGCGTCCGAGCATGTAGACGAGCGTCAAGCCCGCGAGCCCCAGGAGGTACAGGGCAGGCGCGGCGCGGACCAGTCTCCGGTAGTCGAGGCACGCGACCACGACGAGCGCGAGCAGGCCGACGACGAACCACGCGGCCTGGCGCAGGGCGACGGCGGCGCCGGCGCGCCCCACGCTGAGGGTCGCGAGCGTCATCACGCTCACGACGACGAGCGCGCAGGCGGTCGCGAACAGCGCCCAGTCGACGTTCTGTAGGAGGCGGCGGTCGACGCGCAGCATCAGCCGCGGACCTCGATCGCCGCGACCCGCTCGAAGAAGATCGCGTTCAGGATCTTCCGCGCGATCGGCGCGGCGACCTCCCCACCCCTGCCGCCGTGCTCCACCAGCACGACCACGACGACCTCGGGGTTCTTCACCGGCGCGAACGCGGCGAACCAGGCGTGGTCCTGGCCGAGCGTGGCCTTCGACTTCCCGATGATCTGCGCGGTGCCGGTCTTGCCCGCGATGTCGAGCCCGGGGATACGGGCCGCGGCCCCCGTGCCGTCGTTCACCGCCGCCCAGAGGCTCCGGCGCAGGAATTCCCACACGACCGGGGAGAGCTCCACGTGGCCGTTCACCTGCCCGGCGTCGCTGTAGACGAGGCCGCCGTCAGACCGCTCGATCCGCTGCACGAGGCGCGGGCGCCACAGCACGCCGCCGTTCGCCACCGTCGCCATGAAGCGCGCGACCTGCGTCGGCGTGACGAGCACGGCGCCCTGGCCGATCGACAAGTTGACCGTCTCGCCCGCCGGCCAGCCGCGGCGGTCGGGACGCGGCATCAGGCCGTACTTCTCGCCCTGGAGCTCGATCCCGGTCGGCGCGCCGAAGCCGAAGGCGCGCGCGTAGCGCACGAGCGTCACGCCGCCGACCTTCAGGCCCGCCTGGTAGAAGAAGATGTTGCACGACTGCACGATCGCGCGCTGGAGGTCGACCGTGCCGTGGCCGCCCTCCTTCCAGTCTTTGAACGTCGCGGTGCCCAGATGGAACTCGCCGGCGCACTGGGTCCGGTCGGCGGGCGTGAGCGAGCCCTCCTGGAGCGCCGCGGCCGCGACGAGGATCTTGAAGATGGAGGCCGGCGCGTACTGGCTCTGGACCGCACGGTTCAGTAGCGGGAAGTGCGGGTCCTGGACCAGGCGTAGCCACGCGCTCCGGTCGATCGTCCCCGTGAAGCGGTCGATCTCGAAGGCGGGCGTCGAGACCATCGCCAGGAGGTCGCCGTTGCGCGGGTCCATGACCACGACCGCGCCCGCGTGCCCCGCCATGGCCCGCTCCGCAGCCTCCTGGATCCGGCCGTCCACGGTCGTGACCACCTGCGCGCCCGAGTGCGGCTCGCTCTGCTGAATCAGGCGCACGGGACGCCCCATCGCGTCGACCTCGATGCGCTCGCCGCCGTCCTGACCGCGCAGGTGCTCGTCGAGCAGCCGCTCGAGACCGCTCTGGCCGACCATCTCACCGCGCCGGTAGCGGCCCTGCCGGAGCTGGTCTTCGTTCGCCTCGCGGACGTACCCGAGCAGGTGCGCGGCAAAGCGGCTCGTCGGGTACACGCGCTTCGGCTCGACCTCCGCGATTACGCCCGGGAGCTCGAGCCTCCACTCCTCCACCTTCGCGACATCCTCGAGCGTGAGCCCGCGGCGCACACGGACGGGCGGGAACGAGTCGGCCTGCACGCGCGCGACCGCGTCCTGGAGCTCCTGGTAGGGGATGCGCAGCAGCGCGGCGACGCGGCCCAGCACCGCGTCACGACTCGCCGGGTCGCGCGGCAGCTCGCGGGGAATCAGCGAGAGCGTGAACGCAGGGCGGTTGTCGACGAGCGGCACACCGTGGCGGTCGAAGAGGATGCCGCGCGGCGCCGCGATCGGGCGGATGCGGATCCGGTTTCTGTCCGAGGCGTCGAGGAAGCGCCCGCCCTCGAGCACCTGGAGGTACCAGAGCTGCCCGACAATGACGACAAACGCCGCCGTAACGGCGAGCCCGATCGCCATGACACGTCGCTGCGCGGCGTCGGGACGCCCGACCACCCGGCGGCGGCGGAAGACACGGCTCACAGGCGCGGGCTCACGACGCGCGGGCGCGCAGCGACTGGAACCACGCGAGGCCCATCACGAGCGCGGCGCCCAGGAAGCCGTTGTAGAGCGCCTGCGGGAGGACGACGTAGAGCATCACGTCGCCGAACGCGGCCGGGAAGCGGAAGACCTTCAGCAGCGCGAACCGGACGAGGCCCTCGGCGACCGTGAGGAGCACGAGCCCGGGGACCTGCACGAGCGGCTGGGTCACCGAGAGTCGGCTACCCGCCGCCCCGATCGCGAAGCCGATCACGGCCTTCGTCAGCGCCTGGACGCCGATCAGCCCGCCGCCCGCCGCGTCCTGGAGAAGCCCCGCTCCGAACCCCGCCACGCACCCGAACTCAGGGCCCCGCCGGAGCGCCAGGAGCACGACGACGATGAGGGGCAGGTCGGGCGTCACGCCGCCGATGCCGAGCGCCGGGGCGAGCGTCGCGTGGGCGACGCTGCCGCCGAACACGGTGAGCGCCAGCAGTACGCGCATCAGTCGTCGGTCGGGAAATACGTGGCGAGGTCGTGCCGCGTATCACCGGTCACGAGCAGCACCTCGTCGACCCGCGCGAAGTTCACCGCGGGCTCGAGCACGGCGTAGTGGAAGAGCGCGGACCCGCGGTCGTCGATCGCGCGGACCCGTCCGATCGGGATGCCGCGCGGGAACAGCGCGCCCTGGCCCGACGTGACGAGGACGTCCCCGACCTCGATCCCGGTGCCGCCGCGCGCCAGGTACTTGAACCGGAGCGTGCCGCGGGGGTCGCCCTCGACGATGCCGGACGCGCGCGTCCGCACGATGTGAGCGCCGACCGTCGAGGCCGGATCGGTGAGGACCTGGACGATCGCGGCGCCGGGCCGGACGTCCACGATCCGCCCGATCAATCCGTCCGGCGAAATTACGGCCGCGAGACGGGGCACATGGTCGCCGCGCCCGCGGTTCACGGTGAGCGAGCGGATCCAGCCGCCCCAGTCGCGCGCGATGACCTCCCCCGACAGCGTCTTGAGCGGTAGCCGCTCTTGGAACGCCAGGAGGCGACGCAGGCGGCGGTTCTCGTCCGTGGTCTCGCCCACGCGGAGCGCCTCGACGCGCAGTCGCTGGTTGTCGTCGCGCAGGCGGCGGTTCTCAGCGCGCACGTTCTTCCAGTCTTGGTAGGTGTCCCAGATGCCGAAGGCTGCGCGGTGCGCCCGGGCGACGCCGGCCTGGACCGGCGTGGTCACCAGCGCGAGGAGGTCGCGGGCGCTGGCGCCGTAGCCGCGGGCCTGGAGCGTGAGGAGCAGCAGGCAGACACCCACGACCGAGACGAGCAGCGCGAACTTCCGAATCTTCACCCCTGCCCTCCGACTACCGAACGCGGCGACGCGCCCTAGGCGGGGATCGCCACCTTCTCCAGCAGATCGAGCTCGTCGAGCACTTTCCCTGTGCCGAGCGCGACGCACGACAGCGGGTCGTCGCCCTGCGTCACCGGGAGGTTCGTTTCCTGGCGCAGCAGGTGATCGAGGCCGAGGAGCAGTGCGCCGCCGCCAGTGATCACAATGCCCTTGTCGACGATGTCGGCCGCGAGCTCCGGCGGCGTCCGCTCGAGGCACGTCCGGACCGTCTCGACGATCGTCATGACGGGTTCGCGGAGCGCCTCGCGGATCTCCTCGTCGGTGATGACGATGGTTTTCGGGATGCCGTCGATGAGGTCACGGCCTTTGACCTCCATCGTCCTCCGCTCACCGCCCATCGGGTACGCGGAACCGAGCGTCACCTTGATCTCTTCGGCCCGACGCTCGCCGACGAGCAGGTTGTAGTGCTTGCGGATGTACTGGACGATCGCCTCGTCCATCTCGTCACCCGCGATCCGGACTGACTTGGCGTAGACGATGCCGGAGAGCGAGATCACCGCGACCTCGGTCGTGCCGCCGCCGATGTCCACGATCATGTTGCCGCCCGGCTCCTGGATCGGCAGCCCCGCGCCGATCGCCGCGGCCATCGGCTCCTCGACCAGGTACACCTCGCGCGCCCCCGCCTGCATCGCGGAGTCGCGGACGGCGCGCTTCTCGACCTGGGTGATCCCCGACGGCACGCCGATGACGATGCGCGGCCGCACGAGCGTCCGGCGGCGGTGCACCTTGGAGATGAAGTAGTGGAGCATCTTCTCGGTCACGTCGAAGTCTGCGATGACGCCGTCCTTCAGCGGCCGGATCGCGACGATGTTGCCCGGCGTGCGCCCGAGCATCGCCTTGGCTTCGCGGCCGACGGCCAGTACCGAGTGGTCCGCCTGATGGATCGCGACGATCGACGGTTCGTTGAGGACGATGCCCTCACCGCGCACGTAGACGAGCGTGTTCGCCGTGCCGAGGTCGATGGCGAGATCGTTCGAGAACATTCCGGCCAGCAGGTTGTAGAACATCATCGCTCCATCATTCAGGCAGAGTGAGAGTCGAACCCAGGGGTCACGGTAGCACAGTCCGTGCCAGAGGAAAACGAAAAGTCCGTCTTTCCAGGGCTTTAGGGCTCTGGGCCTGGCGCCGCGTCGGCCAGGAGAGCACGGGTCGTAGAGAAAAGCCAAGGGTTTTCGCGGGTTCCCGCATCGAGGCATTATCGGAATCGGGGCCCGAGGCCCCCGTCCTCGCCGATCGCCTTGGGAGCGGGCGGGACGCAGTGAGGCCGCGACGTCTTGCCGCTCGCGACGTCCAGGATGGCACCGTCGTGACGTCGATGGCACCCGGCGTGACGTCGTTCGGTCATCCAGTCACGCATGGGCTCCTCTTCGGATCGTGCGGATCGGAGGATTGGCGCGAACCGCCGTTCAGGGATAGCATTTCCCGCGCTCAGATGACAAGCGACGAGTTCGAGACGTGGTTCGAGAAGGGCGTGACCGATGGGCTGCCGGTCGTGCCTCCGACGCGCGAGCGCGTCCAGCTGATGCTCGCTGGGACGCGTCGCAGCCGCGACATGCTCATCGGCGAGATGCCGCCGAACTACGGCCGCCTCACGGTGGAGAAGGCCGCGGTCAACGCGGTGATGGCGGGTTGCCGGCCCGAGTACCTCGCGGTCCTGCTCGCCGCCGCGGAGTGCGCGTGCGACCCGACATTCAACCTGCACGGCATGTCCGCCTCCACGCACTTCTCCGCGCCGCTCATCGTCGTGAACGGCCCGATCCGCTCCCGGATCGCTCTCAACAGCTCGTTCGGCGTCTTCGGCCCGGGCTACCGCGCGAACGCCACCATCGGGCGCGCGCTCCGGCTGCTCATGATCAACATCGGCGGCGCCCGGGCCGGCGAGACGTCCATGTCCACCTTCGGCCATCCCGGGCGCTACACCTACTGCATCGCGGAGCATGAGGAAGCCAGCCCCTGGGAGCCCTACCACGTGAGCCGCGGCTTCGCCCCCGAGATCAGCGCCGTGACGCTCTTCGCCGGCGAGGCGCCGCACGGCATCTCGGACCACGCGAGCCGCACGGCGAAAGCACTCGCGGGCTCGCTCGGCTGGTCGATGGCCGGCGTCTGGAACAGCAAGCACTTCCCGCTCTACTCGCACACGATGCTGGTCGTGGGGCCCGAGCACGCGCGCACGTTCGCGGACGACGGCTGGACCCGAGAGCGGCTCGCGCGTCATCTCTACGAGAGTGTGCGTATGCCCTACCGCAGCCTCCTGCCCGACGACGACCACGGCGAGGGTACGAACTTGAGGTACGGAAAGACCCCTCCGGCCCCCGACGCGCTGATCCCCAAGTTCCCGTCGCCAGAGGAGATCCACATCGTCGTCGCCGGGGGCACGGCGGGGCGGTTCTCGGTGGCGATCCCGGGCTGGCTCGGCACGAAGAACGGCTCGACGCCCGTCACCCGGCCCGTAGAATTCGATTGACTTGGCTAGAGCGCCGTGTCATGCTGCGTCCTGGTTCTGGTGCATACGGAGTCGAGTACCGATTGAGAGATAGAGACACACGCCGCGCGGACCCAGTTCGCGCGGCGTTTTTGTTTGCCTTCCAATTCCGGAAGGCAACCCCGCCGGCTCGGCGGGAGCACCCAGGGGCCTGAAGACGCCCTAAGGAGAGGTTCGAAGTATGGCGACAGGACAGGTGAAGTGGTTCAACGACGCAAAGGGCTACGGGTTCATCACGCAGGAGGGCGGTGAGGACGTCTTCGTCCACTACAGCGCCATCCAGTCTCAAGGCTTCAAGAGCCTCGCCGAAGGTGACAAGGTCGAGTTCGAAGTCACCCGCGGCCCGAAGGGTCTTCAGGCAGCCAACGTCAGGAAGGTTCAGTAGCCCGCGTTCGCTCCCGCCCGGGCCCGCTGACGGGCCCGGGCGGTCAACTCAACAACCAGCCCGAACGGTTCAGACGCTCGTGGTCCACTCATTCGCGGATCTTTCGCTCGCCTCCAAAAATGAAAAGCCCCGACGGAGGCTGCGGCGCGTGGTGACATCACTCACGGCGCGTCGCGCCGCCCCGCTGGTGAGAGCGGGACCGTCGGGGCCGGTGGTGCCTGGGACACCCACAGGCATTCCACCTCGAGCTAGCGTGGATCCTGCCTAGGAGGCAACCACCTCACAGATCACCGTAGGGGTACACATCGGCTGGATCACCTCCTATCTCGGCAAGGGCGCCACGCAGGCCCAGGTTCCCACCCACCCAGAACCGGATGCCGACTCCCGGCCCGGGGCTCGACCACGGCAGCCGCTGGCGGAATTGCCAGCGGGGACGCTGAAGGAACGCTGTGACGTTCCGATCGATTTGACCCCATCCTACACCGGGCTCCCAGGGTGCCAAATGAAAAACTGCGGCCGTTGCTACTTGACGACGATGCGGGCGCGATTCCGCTCCCAAAGGCCGCTGCCGATACCCTCGACCTTCCGGATTGCCTCGGGTTTCTGGAACAGGCCGTGGTGCTCACGGTACTCGACGATCTTCTCGGCGACCTTCCGACCGACGCCCTCGAGCTTCATCAGCTCCTTGACGTCCGCCGTGTTGATGTTGACGGGGTCGCCGGCCGTCTCGGCCGCGTTCACAACCTCCGACCGGCCGTGCTGCGCGGCCGCGGCCGGCCACGACGCGACGCTCACCACGGCGACGAACCAGACGACGAGTGCGCTGCGACGGATCATTCGCGTTCCTCCTCGGGGTTCGGGTTCACGATCTCGACGTTCACGACAGTCACTCCAGTGCTCGCGAGCGATGCCATTGAACAGGCACCCCGTGGAACGCGTCAACGTCCAATGATTCAGACAGCGTGCTGTCAGTCATCGGAGACGGAGCCAAGCGAGCCCAGGTACTCCTGCCACTCGACCGGCACCATCGACTTCTTCTTCGAGTTGCAGTCCTTGCAGGCGGGCACGACGTTCGCGCGCGTGGACCGGCCGCCGCGGCCCATCGGGACGATGTGATCCATCGTGAGGTTCCTGGGTCCGACGCTGCGTCGGCAGTAGTAGCAGGCGCCGTCGGCGATCCGACGCTTCCACCACTGGCTCTGGCGCAGCTCGCGCGCTTTCGCGCGCTCGCGCCGGAGCGCGCCGGGGTCGATCGGTACCCAGGGCTCACTCATGGGCCGCGAGCGCTGCCGACAGCTCCTCCCACTCGTGCATGAGCCAGGCGACCCGCTCCTCCGCGCGGCGGCGCTCGGCCGTGACGGCGCGCGCGCGCGCGCCGTCGGCATAGAGCGCGGGATCGCCGAGCGCCACGCCGAGCTCCCGGAGCCGCCCCTCGAGCGCGTGGATCTGCTTCTCCACCTCCTCGAGCCGCGTGCGGAGCTCGCGCACCGCCTGCGTCACTCTTCCGCCCTTGGAGGCCTCCTTGCGCGACGCCCGCTGGCTCTGCTCGCGCCGCGCCGGGGAGGAGGTCGGCGGGGTCCCGAGCGAGCGTCGTTCCGAGCGGAGAAGCCGCCCCGGCTTCATCGCAGGCGTTGACTCGAGGGCTCCTCGGGATTTCGCGGCGAGATAGTCGTCGTAGTTCCCGGGATGCCGGGTGAGGGTCCCACGAATGATCTCGACGACAGTCGTGGCGAGGCGGTTGATGAAGTAGCGGTCGTGCGAGATGAAGACGATGGTGCCAGGGAACCCGGCGAGCGCCTCCTCCAGCACCTCGCGCGCCGCGAGATCGAGATGGTTGGTCGGCTCGTCCATGCACAGCAGCGCGGCCGGGCGCACCAGCATCTTCGCGAGCGCGACACGCGCCTTCTCGCCGCCCGAGAGCACGGCGATCTTCTTGTCGACCGCGTCGCCCGAGAAGAGGAACGCGCCGAGGATCGTCCTGAGCCGCGTCAGGCCGAGTTCCGGCGCCGCCCTCTCCAGTTCTTCGAGCACCGCCAGCGTGGGCGTCAAGGCGTCGAGCTGGTGCTGGGCGTAGTAGTGCGCGGCGACGTGGGCGCCGAGCGCGCGCTCTCCCCCGTCCAGAGGCAGCACCCCCGCCAGCAGGCGGAGGAGCGTCGACTTCCCCGCGCCGTTCGGACCCACCAGCGCCACACGCTCGCCGCGCTCGACCTCGAAGTCGACGCCGGCGTAGACGACATTGTCGCCGTACGCCTTGCGGGCGGCGCGAAGCATCGCGACCCGACGGCCGGTGCGCGGCGGCGTGGGGAACGCGAATCGGATCCCGCGCGTCCGGCGCTCGACCTCGACGCGCTCCACGCGTTCGAGCATCTTGATGCGGCTCTGCACCTGCCGGGCCTTGGTCGCCTGGTAGCGGAAGCGCTCGATGAACCGCTCGATCTCGGCGATGCGCTTCGCCTGGTTCCGCGCCTGCGCCTCGAGGAGCTCGCGGCGCGCCGCGCGCTCGACGAGGTAGTCGTCGTAGTCGCCCGGGTACACGGTGATGCCCGACGGCCCGAGCTCGGCGATCGACGTGACCATGCGGTTCAGGAAATACCGGTCGTGCGACACCAGCACCACGGTGCCGTCGTAGTCGACGAGGAATCCCTCGAGCCACTCGAGCGACTCGATGTCGAGGTGGTTGGTCGGCTCGTCGAGCAGCAGGAGCGCAGGCCGCAGGAGCAGCAGGCGCGCGAGGGCCGCACGCATGCGCCAGCCTCCCGAGAACTCGGCCAGCGGGCGGCCGAAGTCGGCGTCGCGGAAGCCGAGGCCGCCAAGGATCGCCTTGGCGGCGGTCTCGAGCCGGTAGCCGCCGAGCGCCTCGAACCGGTGCTGGAGGTCACCGTAGCGCGCCGTCAGCGCGTCGCTCTGCGCTCCGTTCGGGGCGCCGCTCAGCGCCGCGGCCACCTCCTCCATCTGGTACTCGATCCGCCAGACCTCGTCGAAGCCAGAGAGCGCCGCGGCGAGGACCGAGCCGCCGACGCCGCCGGCGACCTCTTGGGACAGATAGCCGACCGTCGTCTCGCGCGGGCGGCTGATGCGCCCGGCGTCGGGCTCCTCGAGCCCGGCAAGGAGCCGGCAGAGCGTCGTCTTGCCCACCCCGTTCGGGCCGACGAGCCCGATCCGCGCGCCGTCGGGAATCCGCCACGACAGCTCACGGAAGAGCCGCTGCCCCGCGTACGCCTTTGCGATGTCCTCGACTTGGATCATGCGAGCGCCCGACCCGCCCCTTGGGTCCGGGCTACCCCGAGGTCTGGACCTTCTCGGGCAGGATCTTTACGAGCACGCGGACTTCGCCGGGCTGGCGGTACGGGTACGTGTCCTTGCCGAGGTACTTCTTGGCGAGCGCATCGATGTGCGCGTCGGCGCCCTGCTCCGTCATCTCGGCCACGCGTCCGCGGACCTGGATGTACCGGTACGGATTGTCCGGGTCCTGGATCGAGAGCGCCACCTTCGGATTCTTCCTGAGGTTCTTTTCCTTCACCCGGCCGCGCGCCGTGTTGATCCTCACGTAGGTGCCGTCCCAGTCGCACCAGACCGGTGTGACCTGGGGCGCGTTGTTGGCCCCGACGGTCGCCAGGTGGGCAAATGCCTTCTTCGTGAAGAGGTCGCGGTAGGTCTCCGGAATCGTCGCCATCGTCACTCCCCCTGTGTCGCTTTGAGCTGTTCGAGCACCGAAGACAGCGCCGTCAGCTCCTCGACGTCCGACGTCACGCGAGTTTCGTCGTCAGCTCGGCCGCCCGCGCCTCGGCCATGGCGCGGAGCGCCAGGAGCATGCGCACCACGCACTGCTGGACGAGCAGTGCGTCCTGCGTGAACGGGTCCGCGAGCCACTCGCGAGCCCACTCCGGCGTCTCCGCCGCGAACCCGAGCGTCGGCGACAGCGCCCCGAGCCGCAGCAGCAGGTCGTCGAGCGGCAGCCCCGACGCGCGCAACCGGGCCACGACGGCGGCGCGCACCGCGGCGTTCCAGATCCCCGTCAGCCCCTCGAGCAGCGCCGCGTAGCACGTGAGCTCGGCCTTCTCCTGGAACGACTTGAGCACGGCGGGGACGAGCGGATTGACGACGAGGTCGCCCTCCTCGTCGACGCCAAACAGCGGGCCGACCACGGGATCACCCTGGGGCGCCACGAGCCGCTCGACGAGCGCCGCCACCTCGGCGGCGGGCAACGGCGGCAACTGGGCAAGACGCTCGAGCAGCGGCACGTCACCAGCCATGGTTCACCCTCCCACCCGCGTCGGCTCCGCGCGTGCAAGATCCCGGGCGCGTCCCGCCGGCACGAGCAGCGCGGAGGCGACGGCGAGGACGCAGACCGCGAAGCCGACCAGAAACACGCCGTGCAGCGCCTCGGCCATCGGGAGCCCCGCGTGGAGCCGCTGGGCCATGACGGCGCCCATGACCGAGAGCCCCACGGCGCCGCCGATCGACATGAAGAACTGCGTCATCGCCGTGGCGGCGCCCAGATCGCTTCGCGGCACAGCGCTCTGAACCGCGATCAGCATCGGCACCACGACCATGCCCATCCCAACACCGGCGAGCAGGACGTCGCGCATCGCCACGCCCTGGGTCAGCGTGGCCGACCAGCGCGTGAACAGGAGGAATGCGCCCATCAGGCACGCCATGCCCGCCGTCACGACCGTGCGGTAGCCGATCCGGAGAACCAGCCGCGCGCTCGTCACCGACATCGCCACCCAGCCGAGGATGAACGGCGTCAGGACCATGCCCGCGCCCGTCGCCGTGGTGCCCGTGACCGACTGGAGGAAGAGTGGGACGAACGAGATCGCGCCGAACATCGCCATGCCCGCGAGGAAGCGGGTGACGACGGCGGCGACGACCATGCGGCTGCCGAACAGCCGGAACGGCACGATCGGCTCGGCCGCCCGCTGCTCGACCGCCACGAACAGGACGAGCGCGGTCAGGCCCAGTCCGAGCGGGGCCAGAACGTCGCCGCCAGACCAGGACCCGGCGCGTCCCGCCTCCACGAAGCCGAGCAGGAGCGCGGACACGCCCGCCGCGAAGAGCGCCACGCCCGCGTAGTCCATGACGGGTCGGCGCGCCGGGCGCGCCTCCTCGACGAGCCCCGAGGCGATCAGCGCCATCGCGACCGCTCCGAACGGCAGATTGATGTAGAACACCCAGCGCCATGAGACGTGGTCGGAGAGCACGCCACCGAGCCAGGGGCCTACGAGCGAGGCGACGCCCCAGACGCCCGAGATCCACCCCTGGAGCTTCGCGCGGCGCTCGAGTCCGAAGAGCTCGCCGATGAGCGTGTAGCCGAGCGTCATCAGCGAGCCGGCGCCGAGCCCCTGCACCATCCGGAACACGATCAGCTGCACCATGCTCTGGGCCGTGCCCGAGAGCGCCGAGCCCCCGAGGAACGTCGCGAGCCCGATCAGGAAGACCGGACGGCGGCCGTAGAGGTCCGAGACCCGCCCCCAGAGCGGCATCGTGACCGTCTGGGTGAGCAGGAAGCCCGAGAAGACCCACGAGTAGATCTGGATCCCGCCGAGGCTCGCGACGACGGTCGGCATCGCCGTCGCCACCACGGTCGACTCCATCGCCGCGAGAAAGATGGACAGCATGATCCCGACGAGGACGCGCCGCTTTGCACGCTCCTCCATCAGTGGCCGCCGGTGCAGCTCGCGCAGCGGCACAGCCCGCGCAGCGCCGGGTAGGGGTAGAGGCTCACGTGCGCGTCGCCCCACGTCACCCGGAGCCCGTCGTCGGTCCGCTTGATCTCCTGCGGCCACGCCATCGCCTGCGTGAGTGAATCGAGCGCTGCGCACGCGCCGCACGCGCAGTCGCGCCGCAGGCGGTCGAAGGGGTAGATGGACCCGTGGTTGTCTGCCCAGTCCACGCCGAGGGCGTAACGCCCGACCAGGTGCACGTCCTTCGGGACGTTCGGGTCGGGCTGGCCGAGAATCCTGAGGCCGACCTTCGTGGTCATCCGCCGCCCGCCACGCGCCGCGCGAGGCGCATCCCGGCGAGCAAGTAGTGGACGGCGAGGTTCTGGTACTCGCCCCACGCGCGCGCCCGGCGGCGGATCGCCTCCTCGCTGCGCGTCCGCCCACGGCCGTAGAAGTGCTCGAAGGCCCGGCGCACCCCGAGGTCGCCCGCCGCGCAGACGTCGCCGCGCCCGAGACAGCGGGCGAGGAACCAGTCCGCGGTCCAGCGGCCGAACCCGCGCTGTTGCGTCAGCCGCTCGATCACGGCCTCGCTCGGCGTCGCCGCCAGCGCGTCGAGGTCGAGCCGACCGGAGACGACGGCCCGCGCGAGGTCGCGGATGTACTCGCCCTTGCGGCGCGAGAACTTCATCGCGCGGAACTCCCTCAACCGCGCCTGCGCGAGGGCCGCGCCGTCGGGGAACGCCCAGACGGTGTGGCGGCCGAGCGTCAGCGGCGTCCCCCACCGACGCACGAGGCGGGCCCGGCACGCGAAAGCGAACTGGAGATTGACCTGCTGAGCGCTGATCGACCCCACCAGCATCTCGAGCGGCGTCGGCGCGAGCGTCGGCCGCATCCCGTAGAGCGGCTCGACGAGTGCGGCGAGCACGGCATCGCTCTTCGCCATCCGGTAGAAGCCGGAGAGATCGAAGTGGAGACCGAAGATCCGGCGCACCTCCGCCGCGACCGCCTCGCCCGTCGACGCGTCGCGGACGCCCGGGATGCGCATCGCGAGACGCGCGTCGTCCACCGGGCCGGTCGCCCGAACCGCGTAGGGCACGAGCCGGCCGTGGTACCGGAGCACACGCAGCAGGGCGCCGTCCGCGAGGCGGTTCGCGGGATCTTCTCCCCACAGGTGGTAGCGCGCGAGCGTCGCGCCGGCGTGGAGCGGTCCGTCCGGAGCGAGAACGATGTTCATCGGGTGGTCACGCGGCGATCAAGTGTACCAGAGTTGTCGCGCGCGGCGGTCGCGCCGGGCGCCCGCACGCGCGGGGCCTAATGCTTGAGGTGGAAGGGGACGTCGGTGACGATGACGTTCTTGCGGAAGAGCATCGCGCCCTTGATGAGCAGCGCCGTCTGGTTGTGCAGGCCGAGCTGCCACCAGCGGGCGGGAATGAACTCCGGGAGCACGATCGTCACGACGTGGTTCTCGTCCGTCTGCAGGTGGTCGATGTACTCGAGCAGCGGCCCCAGCAGCGAACGGTAGGGCGACGCCAGGACGATCAGCGGCACGCCCATCCCCATCTTGCGCCACTTCTCCTCGAGCTTCCGCGTCCGCTCGGGGTCCGTCTCGACGAACACGGCCTTGGCGTTGGGCGAGAGCGCCTGTGCGTACTGGATGGCCTTGATCACGCCGCGGTGGAGGTCGCCCACGAGCACGAGCACGGTGGTCGTCATGGGCGGGGGCGGCGCGAAGCCCTCGAGCGAGAGCTGTTCGGCGACCTTCTCGTAGTGGCGGTGCACGCTGAGGAACATGACCACGAGCGTCGGGATGAGGAAGACCACGATCCAGGCGCCGTGCGTGAACTTGGTCGCCGCGATCGTGAGCATCACGAGGCCCGTCACGAGCGCGCCGAGGCCGTTGAACCACGACCGCCACCGCCAGCCCTCCTCCCTGAGGCGGAGCCACCGGCGGACCATGCTCGCCTGCGAGAGCGTGAACGAGAGGAAGACGCCGACCGCGTAGAGCGGGATCAGGGCGTGCGTGTCGCCGCCGAACACGACGAGCAGCAGGGTGGCGAGGCCGGCGAGGATCACGATGCCGTTGGAGAAGACGAGCCGGTCACCCTGCGCCGCGAATTGTCTCGGGATGAACCGGTCGCGCGCGAGGAAGAAGCTCAGACGCGGGAAGTCGGCGAACGACGTGTTCGCTGCCAGCAAGAGGATCAGCATCGTCCCCGCCTGGATCACATAGTAGAACGCGCTCCGGCCAAAGACGTGGCGCGCGACTTGGGAGATGACGGTCTCCTCAGGGCGCGGGAGGATCCCGAAGTCGTACGTGAGCACCGTGATCCCGAGGAACAGGGTGATCAGAATCGCGCCGAGCCACGTCAGGACGACGCGGGCGTTCTGGGCCTCGGGCCGCTTGAACGCTGGCACGCCGTCGGAGACCGCCTCCACCCCGGTGAGTGCCGTGCAGCCCGAGGAGAACGCGCGAAGGATCAGAAAGAGCCCGACGCCCTCGAGCCCCGGCGGGTGTTGCGGGTATGGCGCCTCGGGGATGAAGTCGAAGATCGCGCCCAGCCCCCCGTACACGAGAAGCACGCCGAGGCTCCCGATGAAGAGATACGTCGGCGCGGCGACGAGGTTGCCCGACTCGCGGATGCCTCGCAGGTTGGCGACCGCGACCACCACGACCGCGGCGACGCAGAGCCACACACGGTATCGGAAGAGGACCGGCACCGCCGAGGTCACCGCCGCGACACCCGCCGCGACCGACACGGCGACGGTGAGCACGTAGTCGATGAGGAGCGCCGCGCCGGCGACGAGCCCCGCGCAGGTGCCCAGGTTGTCCTTGCTGACGATGTACGCGCCGCCCCCCTGGGGGTACGCGTGGATCGTCTGCCGGTAGGAGCTCACGACGATCGCGATCAGGACCGCGATGGCGACGGCGATGGGGAGCGAGTAGCTCAGCGCGACGCTCCCGGCGAGAATCAGGACCAGGAGGATTTCCTCGGTCGCGTACGCCACCGAGGAGAGCGCGTCGGAGGCGAAGACGGCGAGCGCCGTGGTCTTGCCGAGGCGCTCGTGCCGCTGCTGCGCGGTCGGGAGCGGGGTGCCGACGAAGAGCCGCTTCAGACGGTGCAGGCGCACAGGGTCAATAGTACGCCGGCCGGCACCTCAAACGAAAAAGCCGCACTCAGAACGGTGGCTGTCGATCGAAGCTCGCGAGGTTCTCGAATCGCGCGTATTGGGCGAGAAACGAGACCTCGATCTTGCCGGTGGGGCCATTCCGTTGCTTCCCGATGTGCACCTCGGCAGTCTTTTCCGGTGGGTCCTTCGTGTACAACGAAGGCCGATGGAGGAACATGATGACGTCGGCGTCTTGCTCAAGGGCGCCGGATTCGCGGAGATCCGAGAGCCGCGGCGTATTATCGCCTCGGGCTTCGATCGCCCGGGATAGCTGGGAGAGCGCGACGACAGGCACGTTGAGCTCCTTCGCAAGCGCTTTGAGTGAGCGTGATATTTCCGAAATCTCCTGCTGTCGATTGTCGAGCGCTTCTCGCCCACGCATGAGCTGCAGGTAGTCGACGATGACGAGATCGAGCCCATGCTCGGCCTTCATGCGACGCGCCTTTGCCCGCACTTCGAGAACCGACAACCCGGGACTGTCGTCGATGAAAATCGGCGCTTCCGTGAGCCGACCCGCCGCAGCAGTGAGACGGTGCCAGTCCGACGCGGCCAGCTTCCCAGTCCGCACGGCCAGCGAGTCAACCTTGCCTTCCGAGGACAACATTCGCTGCACCAGCTGCTGCGCGGACATCTCGAGGCTGAGGAGCAGCACCTTGCGCCGCAGCTGGATGCCGACGTATTGGGCGATCGAGAGCGCGAACGCTGTCTTGCCCATGCTCGGACGGCCGGCAATGAGGATAAGGTCCGAGGCCTGAAGACCCGCCGTCTTCTCGTCAAGCTCGGTGATGCCCGTGGCAATACCGGTGATGCGCTCCTGTCGCTGATACAGATGCTCGATGTACTTGAACGTGTCGTGGAGAATCTCCTTGAGCGCAACCGCACTCCCCTGAAGACGACGCTCGGCAAGGGCAAAAATCTTGCGCTCGGCGTCGTCGATCAAGGTCTGGACGTCCTGTTTGGCCTCGAACGCTTCCGTGATGAGCTGAGTCGACGTTTGAATGAGCTCACGGAGCGTCCCCATGTCGCGGACGATCTGCGCGTAGGCGATGAGGTGGGCGGCGATCGACGCCTGCTCGACCAGGAGCGCGAGCGCGGCGGGCCCCCCGACGAACTCGAGCTGCTCCGCGCGGCGGAGCTCCTCGCTGAGCGTGATGAGGTCGACGGGCTCACCCCGGTCGAACAGGCGCAGCATCGTCGCGTACATCACGCGGTGGGCCTCCGTATAGAAATCGGGGGGCCGGAGTACCTCGATCACGCGCGGGAGCGTCTCACGACCTTCCAGGAGGAGGGCGCCGAGGACCGCGCGTTCGGCGTCCAGGTTGTGCGGCGGGATCCTGGACGGCAAGTCCACCGGCGGGCTATTCGCGCGCGACGTTGACTTTGAGCTGCGCCACGACGTCCTGGTGCAGCCGGAGCGGGACCACGGTCTCGCCGAGCGTCTTGATCGGCTCGTCCAGGCCGACCCGCCGGCGCTCGACCTTGATCGTGTGCTGCTCCAGGAACTCCACGATGTCCTGTGAGGTCACCGAACCGAAGAGCTTGCCCTCCTCGGAGGCCTGCCGGCGCACCTCGTACGCGAGGGCCTCGATCTGGTCGCGCAGCGATTCGGCCGTGCTCTTGATGCGGCCCGCCTTGGCGTCCTGCTGTGTCTTGATCTGCCCAAGGTTCTTGAGGTTGCCGGCGGTGGCGCTGAGCGCGAGCTTCTTCGGGATCAGATAGTTGCGCGCGTAGCCCTTCGACACCTCGCGGACCTCGCCGCGGCGCCCGACCTTGGGCACGTCATCCAGCAGGATGATTCGCATCGCTCGCCGTCCTACTCCGTCGCCAGGTACGGCAGCAGGGCCACCGTGCGTGCGCGCTTGATCGCGTGGGTCAGCTGGCGCTGGTGGCGCGCGCAACTCCCCGAGATGCGGCGCGGGATGATCTTGCCGCGCTCACTGACGAAGGTCCTGAGCCGGCGCACGTCCTTGTAGTCGACGAGGTCGACCTTGTCAGCGCAGAACTTGCAGACCTTCCGCCGGCCGAACCGGCGGCGCTTCACGGGCTTCTGGATTGTCGGAATCGGTCGCCCTCCCTTGCGCCCCGCTAGAACGGGACGTCGTCGTTCTCCGAGGGCCGCGTTTCCTCCGCAAACGACTCGGCCGCCGGCACGGCGGCCGGCGCCGCGGGCTTGCCGCGTCCCATGAACTGGACGCGCTCGGCCACCACCTCCACCACGTTCCGCTTCTGGCCGTCCTTACCTTCCCACTCACGCGTCTGGAGCCGGCCCTCGATCAGGATCGGACTGCCCTTGTCGAGGTACTCGCCGCAGCTCTCCGCCTGCTTGCCCCAGGCGACGACCGTGAGGAACGAAGTCTCTTCGCGCTTGTCGCCCCCCTGCGTCGTGTAGTTGCGGTTGACCGCCAGCCGTAGGTCGGCCACGGCGGTGCCGCTCGGCGTGTAGCGCAGCTCCGGGGGGCGGGTCAGGTTGCCGATCAGGAAGACCTTGTTGAGGCTCGCCATCAACCGACCTCCTCAAGCACCTCTGGAGTTTTCGCCGGCCGAGCCTTCTTGCGGATCGGGACTCTCGTCGAGAGGAAGCGCAGCACGTTCTCGTTGAGGCGGAGCTGTCGCTCGAACTCCTTCACCATCGACGGCTCGGCAGAAACCTCGAAGACCGCGTACGTGCCCTCCCGTTGCTTGCGGATGTCGTACGCGAGCCGGCGCTTCCCCCAATTGTCGACCTTGATCACCTCGGCGCCCAGCGCCTTGAGCTGCCCGCCCAGCTGCTCGAGCAGCGTGGCGACTTCTTCGTCCGTCGGGCGCGGATCGATGATCACCAGAATTTCGTATGGCCGCAGTTGCCTCACCTCCCCAGGGGTTGAACTGAGCGCCTAACGGTATCAAACATCCTAAGCCCCTGCAACGTCAACGCCGCAAAACAGATACGGCCCGGGCCATGGCAATCGCCACGACCCGGGCCGTCGCCCGCGCATCGCGCGGGCAGGAATCACTGCCTCTTGTTCGAGCGGCGGCTTTGCCGCCGCAATCCCTCCTGGGGGGAGGCGCCGGAAGGGGGGCGAAGCCCCCCTCCGGGTCTAATACATGTCGCCATGCGGCATCGGCGGCGCGGCCGCCGACTTCTCCTCCGGAATGTCGGTGATCAGCGCCTCGGTCGTCAGCAGCAGCGAGGCGATCTCCGCGGCGTTCTGCAGCGCCACGCGCTCGACCTTCGTCGGGTCGATGATGCCCACCTGCAGCATGTCCACGAACTCCATGCTCTCGGCGTCGAAGCCCCGGGTCGGCACCGTCTCGGCCTTGACCTTCTCCACCACGACGCTCCCCTCGAGGCCGGCGTTCTCGACGATCCGGCGGATCGGTTCCTCGAGCGCCCTCCTGACGATGTGGGCGCCCACCTTCTCGTCACCCTCGACCTTCAGCCTGTCGAGGGCCTTCTGGCACCGCAACAGCGCGACGCCGCCGCCCGGCACGATGCCCTCCTCCACCGCCGCGCGGGTCGCGTTGAGCGCGTCCTCCACCCGCGCCTTCTTCTCCTTCATCGCCGTCTCGGTCGCGGCGCCGACCTTGATCACGGCCACGCCGCCCGCCAGCTTGGCCAGGCGCTCCTGCAGCTTCTCCTTGTCGTAGTCGGAGGTCGTCTCCTCGATCTGCGCCCGGATCTGCTTGATGCGCCCCTCGATCGTGCTGGCCTTGCCCGCCCCCTCGACGATCGTGGTGTTGTCCTTGTCCACGACCACCTTCTTGGCCTTCCCGAGGTCCTCCAGCTTGATGTTCTCCAGCTTGATCCCGAGGTCCTCGGTGATCGCCTTGCCGCCCGTCAGGGTCGCGATGTCCTCGAGCATCGCCTTGCGGCGGTCGCCGAAGCCCGGCGCCTTGACCGCGGCGCAGTGCAGCGTCCCGCGGAGCTTGTTGACCACGAGCGTGGCCAGCGCCTCACCCTCGACGTCCTCGGCGATGATCAGGAGCGGCTTGCCCGCCCGCGCCACCTGCTCGAGCAGCGGCAGCATGTCCTTCATCACGCTGATCTTCTTCTCGTGGATCAACACGATCGCGTCCTCGAGCACGACCTCCATCCGCTCGGCGTCCGTCACGAAGTACGGCGAGAGGTAGCCGCGGTCGAACTGCATCCCTTCGACTACGTCCAGGACCGTGTCGGCCGACTTCGACTCCTCGACCGTGATGACCCCGTCCTTGCCGACCTTCTCCATCGCCTCGGCGATCAGGTTGCCGATCGTCTTGTCGTTGTTCGAGGCGACCGTCGCGACCTGGGCGATCTCCTTCTTGTCCTTGGTCGACTTCGACACCTTCTTGAGCTCCTGGGTTACCGCGTCCACCGCCGCCTCGATCCCCCGTTTGAGCCCCATCGGGTTGGCGCCGGCCGTGACGTTCCTGAGCCCTTCCCGATAGATCGCCTGCGCGAGCACGATCGCGGTGGTCGTGCCGTCACCCGCGATGTCCGAGGTCTTCGAGGCGACCTCCTTCAGCATCTGGGCGCCCATGTCCTCGTACGGATCCTTCAGCTCGATCTCCTTGGCGACCGTCACGCCGTCCTTGGTGATCGTGGGGCTCCCGAACTTCTTGTCGATGACGACGTTGCGGCCCTTGGGGCCCAGCGTCGCCGTGACGGCCGCGGCCATAATGTTGATGCCCTTGAGCAGGCTCGACCGGGCCTCCTCGTCGAACTTCAGCTGCTTCGGCATCGCTCGTGTCCCTCCTTACTCGAGAATGGCGAGGACGTCTTCCTCGCGCATGATCAGGTACTCCTTGTCGTCAAGCTTCACCTCGGAGCCGGAATACTTCCCGAAGAGGATCTTGTCCCCGGCCTTGACGTCGAGGGGAACCTTCTTGCCCTCGTCGGTGACCTTGCCGTTGCCCACGGCGACGACCTTGCCCTCCTGGGGCTTCTCCTTGGCCGTGTCCGGGATGATGATCCCGCCCTTTTTGACTTCCTTCTCCTCGAGCCGCTCCACCAGAAGGCGATCGTGCAACGGACGAATCTTCATCGGCCGGGTCCCTCCTTCGGATTTCGGAATTCGACGAGCCCCCTTCATCATGGCCCTAGACGCCCCTAAAAGACTCCCCATCGACAGCGATGAACACGATGGCTTGATCCCATGCGGGTCGGTCCACCCAGACGGGCGATGCTACTGATTTCGTGTGCGCTTCTTGCCACACGCCGCCCGCCATTATGGCTTGATGCCAAAGCGGCCGATTCACCCAGGTCGCCGAAGCCACCGATCCCGTGCGCGTATCGACCCCCTGCCACACGCCGCCGGGCGGCTGCCAATCACGCCGGCTCGTCGTTGTCTCGCGGTTGCATTCTTCGAAGCCATCCCTTGAGAATGCCTTCACGATCTCCTCCGGCGCCGCGACCCATCCGTGCTCCTGTTCGATCCACGTCATCAGGCCTCGCTCGCGAAGCTCATTGAGGCCCGTCATCTGTCGCATCGTGTTCTCCCGCTCCCGAGGCTTACTTGCCTCCTCCGATCGCGATCGCCGCCCTCCGTCGGTGCGCCTGGCTCAAGCGGTGGCCGCCACGGGTTCGCATTCTCAGGCGATGGTGGGGACGGGCTTGGCCGTCCCCACCAAAGACCTGTCGGCTTCGGACTGGTTACCGAGCGGCGATCTTGTGCCAGGTCGAGTTGGAAACCTCAGAGGCTTGGACCTGAGGAGTTCCTTCAACCACCTTCGCCATGGCCTTCAGCACTTCTGGATAGGCTCCGCGGTGATAGGCTTCCGCGTTCTCCTTCTGCTCCCACAGACTGATTCCGACCGCTTCCCTTCCTTCCGAGGGGACGAAGGTGATCTCGTCCTTGAAGCCTTGCTGTTTCCGAAGGACGGGAATGACTTCCCGCTCAATCAACTGGGTGAACTCCGGGACGCTATTGGGCTTCAGCTGCATGCGAACGGTGCGAGCAAACATGTCGACCCCCTCGGTGGACTAAGAGGAGCGCTATTCAGATAACCGGACTTAGTTCAGGCTACCTGGAGGCAGGAGCAGAATCGCCCGAGCCGTTCACTACCGTAAGTCTATTAACTTTAGTTGTCAAGCAAGATACGATATGGATACTAAACCGGTAAAGACTTAAGCAAATAAAGTTAATGACTGAGGAGGCTCAGGATGGACGTCCCGTTAGTGATCAGGCAGCGGCTAGAAGAATTGGGGGCGGAGCAGAGAGCTCTGGCAACCGCCGCCCAAGTGACGGAGTCCTACATTTCACAGTTGCTGACGCGCAAAAAAGCGCCCCCTGCACCGAACCGGACGGACATTTACGACAAGATGGAAACCTTTTTGAAGCTCCAGCGCGGTGAGCTCTCGAAGCTGGCCACGCTTCAGCGCGAGGAGGAACTGAAGCGAAGATTGGGGGACCCACTCACACCCTTGTTTAAGGAAGTTCGAGAATTGATTCTTCACAAATCCAACCCCGACAACCGAACGGAAATACGCGTTATTTTTGAAAAGCAGTCCTTCGGCGAACTCGAACGCCTCGTCACACAAAAGCTTCTCGACGTGGTCAAAAGAGTTGCCAAAGAGGAATTGGAGAGTGAGCACTGGCTCCGCACGGTGGCTCGACTCAGCGATCGAAGCTACGAACAGATGCGGGTCACGGTGCTCGAGTTTCTGGATACGGATATCTTCAACCTGTCGATTGAACACTGCGTCGCCTTCTTGGATCCGCTCATTGAATCCTGGGGCATCGACCTCGCGACTTTTGACATGGAAGTTGTCTTAAACCGCCGACTGGCTCCGGGACCCCCGAAGAAGTTTGGGTTTGTGGAACGGGAACCCGAACAACCGTTCGATGAAGAGCCGGGGCTCAAAGACTTCCTTCAAGATCCGTCCCTCAGCGGGGATGCGACCGAGGAGGAAATCGCGTTTCTGAAGAAACTGAGATTCGGCCGAAAGCGGCCGGCTCCCCTCTATTATTACCGGGAGCTGCAGAACCTCAGAGACCGTCTCCATTTTCGCACTACGTAGACCGACATGGGAGCGCTCGTGCAGCTGACCGAGGATCATTGTGGTGAGCCGGAGCAGACCGTAGAGGGATGGCAGGGGCGTTGCGGTCGTCCATCCAATTCATGAAGGCCTGGATTTCTCATCTGCCTGTGGATAGATGCCTGTGGTAGCTATGCGGGCAAGCACCTGACTCGACATGGGGACGGCCTCCCTTTGCATTAAGAGGTGAGATCGCGGCGGCTCATCGCTCGTGCTCCTGCTGCCCGTAGCCGAGGCGATGGAGGTCGCTCATATGGTCCTGGATCATCTGGTCGCCACCACGTTGTAGGTCGTGACAGCCTCTCCGCCGCGTACCTGAACGGGGATCGGGGAACTCGGCGGGGAAGAGATGAAACCCTCCGCCTTGACCACCCCTTCCTTGGAAATCGACGGCGCCGGTGCCGGCTCCGGGCCGTCCACGAGCCTGGCTCCGTCAGCGTGCATCCACAGAGGAAGACACTGGAGAGAAACACACCTTAGCTTGCGGAAATCGATCAGCGCAATCTTGATATGCGACGGTGCGGCCGATGCTATTTTCCGACGAAGCTCAGCCGTACACGCATCGGTCCACCCCTTCAAGTCCTCCTCCTGAATGTGTAAGAGTCGGTCGTGAGTGAATCCGAAGCTCGCCTGCCGGAGGATCTCAAACTTCTTCTCGACTAGCGCTCGCCGGGCTTCATTCAGAGGCGAGCTTTGTTCTCGCTTTCTCTTTTTAGAGAGGAACATGAACACGGGGCACCTATGTCGCGTGCGCTGGCGCGACGCCAGTTGATCCGTGCCCGTTATCCTTCACGATCCGGTAGAGAACCCACCCGCTTGCGTCTTGACCCCCGACGCGCTCGGCCCGCTCGAACAAGCTGAGCCGGCTTCTTCGCGGAGTCGATGGATACTCCGCGAGAACCGCATTCCGGCCCAACAGGACCGCCGCCGCTGGTAACGGCGCCTCAATGCCGTAACGCGCCAAGATCCCCCGCCTCTCGTTGTAGAACTCCATGAGCCACCTCATCCCACATCTCCTCGTGCCTTCCAGCCGCGGCGGTCTCTGGTCTATCGGAACCGAGCCGGGCCCGCTCCAGCAGGCCAGCAGAGGTACCGGAATGTCGTGTAGTGCTGGCGGTCCGGATCCCAGACCTTGATGCCGTCCGAGAGCCGTTCGGTCATCGGCCCTACCCGAGGCAACTCCTCCTTTGCCATCGCCGCGCGCTGCTCAGCCTCACACTCCGCGTTCCTGTCGTACGAGGTGACTTGGTACGTAGGGCCGGCGAGCGGCATCAGCTCAGCGACGCGGTAGACGCTTAGGTCGTGCCATAGGACCCAGGCGAACATCACGACGAGTGGGGTCATGCCCTGGTCCTCCCCGGCCGCGTCCGGGACAACGAGATTGGAAAGCCATTATCTTCTCGAGGGCCTCGCCTCCACCTGCCTCCTGAGCGGATCTCTCCTGACCCCGATGCTCCCCTGCAAGCGTTGGCGAAAAGCATTTGGTGTTCAGCGAGCTCCAGCCCCGGAAACACGCGAGCCCGCCCGAGGACGTCCTCGCGGAAACTGAGGAGAACCCTGGTCTTATTCGCGAACATCGCCACCCCCGCCTCTCACGACATCCCCGAGGATAAGGACCCCGAGAGGGTCACGTTCCTAAGCGTGCGCGACCGGCGCGGGCCAGATCTTGCGCTGGAGCGTGATCATGAGGGCCGCCCCGACGAACGCGGCAATACCTGTCCCGCCCCAACCCGCCTTCGGCGCCCCCAGGGTTTGGAAGATCCCGCTCCCCACGACGCTCCCGCCGAGACCGAAAATGACGTCCCAGACCAGCCCGTACCCTCCGCCCTTCATGACGATCCCGGCCAGCCAGCCGGTCATTATTCCGACGAGAACCGCCCCTCCGAACATTTCGAAATGCATGACTCGTCCTCCTCGATCGGGTGCTCCGGCCTTGCGCCCCGCGATCTCGCTTGACTTACTAGATATCACGATATAAATTATATATCAACTAAAAAACATATAAATACTAGACGGCGGCGCGGGCGGGCCGGTCAGGAGTCAGCTGGGCCGACAGGAGATGGCGATGTTCATGAATAAGACGAAAGTCCTCCTCATTCTCACGCAGGATGTCCTGGACGGGGCTCGGGTCTTGGCGGGGAAGGCGACGGCCGCGCTCAAGCTCCCGGTGAGCCTCCAGATTGTCCTCCGGGCCCTCATCGAGGTGGGGCTGAAGCAGAAGGATCGCCCGGTCCTCCTCGCGAACATTGAGGACCAGGCCAAGGCGGTTCGCCTCAAGCGGGCGCGGCGCCACGAGCAGGGCTGAGGGGAAACCGACCAACCTCTGGTCTGGACCTCCGCCCGGGGGGCTGAGCGGCCGGGGGCCGCAGAGGCGCAGAACCTGAGGAGAGCGTTCCAGCGACGAGACGAGCCGGAGCGAAGGGGCTCGATGCCAGACACGCGTGACGACAACCAAGCGCTGAGGATCAGCGTCTTAGCAAGGAGACGGCGATGTCGAAATGGATGGGGTTGACAATCTTGGCCGCGGGGGTGGCGATGATCCTCGGCTGCTCCCAGCAGCCGTCAGGGACGGCAGCGATCATTGAGGACAAGACCTACACGGTGACGCCGGCGTCGGTGACGGTGAAGGCCGGGATCGTCACGGGCGAGGTCACGGAGATGAAGGTCACGGAGCGGGTCGAGAAAGGCTCCGACCGTGTCGTCTCCCCGGCGAAGCTCACGGGGACGCTCAAGCTGAAGAATACGTCCGCGAATGAGACCGTCCGCCTTGTCGCGGGCAAGATCCTGTACATCGATGCCCAGGGGCAGCCCATCAAGCTCGAGGACTCACGGACCGAGCCGGTCGTCAAGTTCGCCACCTACGGCAGCGAGCGGCTCGACCCCGGGCAGGATGCGACCCAGTCCCTGGACGTGGAGTTTCCAGCCGAGGCCCTGAAAGCGAAGAAGCTGAAGGAGATCCGGCTGGAGCTCGCGTACATCCCGTCACCGTACCGGGAGGAGAGTATTAACTTCACCGTGTCGATCGGCGCGGGCAAGTAAGCCAGGGAGGTGGCTGCCTTCCGGAGTCACCTCCAGCTCCGGCTCGGACGTCTTCGGGGGCACGTGGTGGTGCCAGCGCGGTTTCTGCGCTGGGAGCGGGAGAACACGATGCGATCGATGGCCTCAATGAGCTTCGCAAGCGGGGCAGGATGACGTGGATCGCCCAGGAGCACGGATGGGTCGCAACCCGGGAGGACATCGTGACGACACTCTCGAAGGATGGTTTTGAGGAATGCAAGCGCGAGATGATGACGAGCCGGCGTGATCTCCGGCCGGCGGCCGTCCTGTGGCAAGGGGTCAATCCGCGCACGGGATCGGTGGCCTCGGCGATCTGTGTGACTCGCCCGACCCGGCATCAAGCCATCGTTTTCATTCCGATCGATGGGGAGTCGCTCACGGACGACCACCGCGACCCAGCAGTCGAGGGTGATCCGTATACGGAGGAGGGGGGAGAGGGCTGACGCCTCACAACGATGGTGCCGAGGGAAACGGTCGCCATCTCTCCCTCGGACCACTACGCCTTCGAGGGCCCGCCGGGCTCGAAGGCTCCGGCATCCCGAATCGCCGCTCGCGCTTTCTTCTCGACCTCCACTGAAATCGCCGCCATCTTGTGAGCGCTCTTGGCGTGCTCGGCGGTCTTCTTCATCACCTCGCTGTCATCCTTCCCTCGAGCCACGAAGTTGCAGCCGGACATCAGATCGGCGCACCTGAGTTCTCTCACCGTGCGAAAACCCTCCTTTGGATGGTTCATGATCTCCCGAATGAAAGGAATGGCAACGAGCGGATGCCAATCCTCAGCTCGAGCC
>Ga0209470_1000449_pt1 | contig 32722 bp, 28 predicted proteins | sample GraSoiAngelo_125_FD_185882 | JGI IMG/M metagenome (GOLD analysis project Ga0209470, IMG submission 185882) | Grasslands soil microbial communities from the Angelo Coastal Reserve, California, USA - 14_0927_05_40cm (SPAdes) (version 2) | ecosystem: Environmental > Terrestrial > Soil > Grasslands ... | reverse complement strand
TCCCCACGCGGAACCGCGCCCAGCTGTACCGACTCCGGAAATGGCAACGCCGAATCCGCGTGAGCAACGCGACGGAACGCAACCTCGCGTTCGCGCTGAGCGAGTTGGACCGGATGGCGAGCGGCATGGGCCTCCCGAGGAACGTCCGAGAGACGGCCGCGATGGTGTACCGAAAGGCCGTGAACAAGAACCTAATCCGCGGTCGGTCGATCGAAGGCGTCGTCGCGGCTTCCCTGTACGCGGCGTGCCGGCAGTGCAACGTGCCGAGGACCCTCGACGAGATTGCGAATTCCTCCCGCGTGGGTCGCAAGGAGATCGGCCGCACGTACCGGTTCATGACCCGCGAGCTCAAGCTCAAGCTGATGCCGACGAAGCCGCAGGACTATGTGTCGCGGTTCTGTTCCGAACTCAAGCTCACCGGCGAGGTCCAGTCGCGGGCGGTCGAGATCCTGAAAGAAGCCCAAGACAAGGAACTCACCTCCGGCCGCGGACCCACCGGCGTCGCCGCGGCGGCGATCTACATCGCGTCCATCCTGTGCAACGAGCGCCGCACGCAGCGCGAGGTCGCCGACGTCGCGGGCGTGACCGAAGTGACGATCCGGAACCGATACAAGGAACTCACCGAGAAGCTCGGCATCAAAGTCGAACTGTAACCCGTCCTCGTGTGGGACCTCGCTCGACGCGAATCCATCGGCCTCAGAGATCATAGATGACGGCGACGATGCCGATCGACCAGCCCACAATCCCCGAGACGACGTACACCAGTTCGAACGCGGGAATCGCGTACGGAAGGACGACGACGAAGGCGACGGCGAACAGCACGCCCGCGGACCAGATCGGCCACATCTCGGCGGTCTCGCGGGGTCGCATCCGCAGTCCCGCCCGCACGATGAGGATCGACGCTCCGAGGGCCATCACGAGCTGCTCGCTGAAGATCGCCACGTTCGCGGGTTCGGTGCCGGAGGCGAGCACCACGAGATGATACGCGAGGATCGCGACGAGCACGACGAAACCACCCGCGACGGACCAACGGAACAGGCTCCACCATCGCCGCACCTCGAGCCGATCCTGAAGGCGCCGATACAGGAGGAAGGGAGAGGACAAACGTAGCGCCACCGTGATGCCGGCGATCGGGACGAAGTAGACGGGGTCCGAGATCGCCGAATTCACCAGGAGGACCGCTCCGATGCCGAGGGCCAAGATGATTACGATCAGCACCGCGAACAGAGTCCGGGAGGCGGCGAACGTCCACGCGTGGTGCAGGATCGGAAGGAACGCCAACAGCACGGATCCGGCGACGAGCATCGCGGCGAACACGTAGACGAGTTGGACTTCGGCGCCGGTCGCGATCGTCAATCCCTCCTTGGACGTTGCCCGCTCAGGGGAGCCGGAGATTACCGCGGATGAGCGGGACGGATTGCCCCCCGACCCGCACGATCTTCGGCTTTCCGTCCTCCGTCTCGACGCTCACCTCGATGCGGCTCGCATGATGGACTTCGATCCCCTGTTCAATCACGAACGTCGGGGCGGGCAGCTTCCCGCGAAACGCGAGGTACGCGCCACACGCCCCCGCCGCACTGCCGGTCGCCGGGTCCTCGATTCCAAGATCCGGGGCGAGCCCCCGTGCGTGGACGGCGGCCCCGGGCGTCTCGCCCCCGAGGGCGAACGTGTAGCAGACGACTTTCTCCCCAAATTTGGAGAGGACCTTCCCGAGGGCCCGCAGGTCCGGATCGAGGCCCTTGACGACGTCAATCGAACGAAACGGAACCTGAAGGGACGGGACCCCGGTCGCGGCGATCTGGGGGACCAGCCCTTTCGGACCGAAGTCCTTCGCGCGTACGCCCAGGGCCGAGGCGAGGGGCTCGACATTCTTGACTTCCGCCCCGAGGGAGGGCTCGCCTTGCGTCATGATGACTTTCTTCACTTGTCCGGCCTCGCAGATCAATTCGAGCGGGAGCACGCCGATCTCGAGTTCCTGGTAGACGACCGAGGATCCGTCGGGATGAGGGACGAGGCCTTCCATGGCCGCGACGAATGCCGTGCCGATCGAGGGATGGCCGGCGAACGGGATCTCGCCCCCCGGCGTGAAGATCCGATTGCGGTAGTGGGCCGTCGGGTTCGTCGAAGGGAACACGAACGTCGTCTCGGAGAGGTTCATCTCCCGCGCGATTCCCCCCATCTCGACGGCCGAGAGGCCCGTCGCCCGCGGAAACACGGCGAGCGGATTGCCGGCGAGCGGCGTGTCCGTGAAGACGTCGACCCGCCAGAAATCGAAAAACCGCTCCGCCAGGCTCGTCACCTCGGTCCGCGCGGATGGAGATGCGCGCTCTTAATCCTCGCCCGACAGGTTTTTGGACGCGCCGACCATCCGTCGCGGGGGGACGTCCATCCCGACGCCGAGCTCGGCCATGCGCGAGGGCATCGAAATCCGCGACCGACGGGTCGCTGACCGGGTGCAGAAGTTCCCGGAGTCGGTCATTCGGGAGATGACTCGGATCGCCGCGCTGCACGGCGCCGTGAACCTGGCCCAGGGCTATCCGGACTTCGAGCCGCCGAAGGAGCTGACAGAGGCCGCGAAGCGCGCCCTCGACGGGGGATACAACCAGTACTCGGTCACCTGGGGCGCGCGCGAGCTGCGCGACGCGATCGCGCGCCGAGCCAAGGCCTTCAACGGCATCGATGCGGATCCGGAGTCGAACCTCGTCGTCACGTGCGGCTCGACGGAAGCGATGATGGCGGCGATGCTCTCCCTGATCAACGACGGCGACGAGGCGGTGATCTTCGAGCCGTTCTACGAGAACTACGGCCCGGACGCGATCGTGAGCGGCGCCCGCCCGCGGTATGTCCGCATGGCGTGGCCCGCCTGGACCGTGGACGAGGAAGCGTTGAAGGCCGCCTTCACGGACCGCACGAAGGTCCTCATCCTCAATACGCCGAACAACCCGACGGGCAAGGTGTTCACCCGGGACGAACTGCGCACGATCGCGGACCTGTGCGCCGACCACGACGTCGTCGCGGTGACGGACGAGATCTACGAACACATCGTCTTCGACGGCGTCCGTCACGTGTCGCTCGCCACGCTCGGCGACATGGCCGAACGGACGATCACGATCAACGGCCTCTCGAAGACGTACAGCGCGACGGGATGGCGGATCGGCTGGGCGATCGCGCCGAAGACGCTCGCGGACGCGATGCGCCGGACGCACGACTTCCTGACCGTCGGCGCGCCCCATCCGCTCCAGATCGCGGCCGTCGCCGCGCTGAGCCTGCCGGAGTCCTTCTACGCGGACCTAGCGCGCTCGTATCAGGCGAAGCGGGACTTCTTCGTCCGCGGACTGCAGGACGCCGGCCTCGAGTGCCGCCCTCCCGGCGGCGCATACTACGTGATGGCCGACTTCGACCGGTTTCCGTTCGACGACGATTGGGCGTTCGCGATGTACCTCGTGGAACGGCTCCGGGTCGCGGTGGTCCCCGGCTCATCGTTCTACGGCGACCCCGTCGACGGCCGGCCCTACGTGCGGTTTATGTTCTCGAAGAGAGACGAGACGCTCCGCGAAGCGATCGCGCGCCTCGGGGATTTGCGGGACGTGCGCTGAGATGCGGGGCGACGCGGACGTCGTCCTCGTCGACGGCAAGGTCTTCACGGCCGCGCGCGAACGACCGTGGGCGAAGGCCCTCGCCGTTCGGGGGGACCGCCTCGTGGCCGTCGGGACGTCGGCGCAGGCGGAGCGATGGCGCGGTCGCGACACGGCCCTCGTGGACCTCCGAGGCGCCGTCGTCCTGCCGGGATTCATCGACGCCCACGCGCACATGGCCGACTCCGCGGGCGAGCGGGGATGGACGCGGCTCGATGCGACTCGCGACTTGGCCGATGCCGTCCGCCGTCTCCGGAAGGCCGCGGCATCGACGCCGCTGGGCGACTGGGTTGTCGGAATCGATTGGGACGAGGCGAAGTGGCCGGAGCGGCGTTTCCTCCTCCGAGAGGACCTCGATCGCGCGTCGACCGACCACCCCGTCGTCGCACGCCGAATCGACTGCCACCTCGGATCTCTGAATTCGAAGGCCCTCGAACTCGCGTCGGATCTGGCTGGCACGCGGGGCTTCGAGGTCGACGCCTCCGGCCGTCCCACGGGCGTCTTGACGGAGGACGCGTTCGGGGAGTTCCATCGGCGGTTCGAGACCAACGAGGCGGGGATCCGGCACGGCCTCCCCGCCATTGCCCGAATGGCCCATCGCCTCGGGATTACGTCGATCCACGATGTCGTGACCCGAGCCGGCTGGACCGCGTACCAGCGCGCCCGCAGCGCGGGGACCTTTCCCCTCCGAGTGTACGCGATGCCGCACGACTCGATGTTGGCGGCGCTCGTGAATGCGGGACTCGGAGCGGGGTTCGGGGATCCGTGGCTTCGACTCGGCGCGATTAAGGTCTTCGCGGACGGCTCGCTCGGGGCCTACAGCGCCGCCCTCGCGGCTCCATACGTCGGACGGCCGGGAGAGAGGGGGATCCTCGTTCACTCGCTAACCGAGCTTCGTTCCATCCTGACCACCGCGCACGGTGCCGGTTTCCAGACCGCCACCCATGCGATCGGCGACGCGGCGATCCGCCTCGCCGTCGAGACGCTCGAGGCGGTTCAAGATGCCGCGCCCCGAAAGGATCCGCGGCACCGGATCGAACACTACGAACTTCCGGATGACGAGGTCTTGCGTCGGACGAAAACCGCGGGAATCGTGGCATCGTGCCAGCCAAACTTCGTCGGTCAGTGGAGCGGCCCGGGTGATGTGTATGAGAGCCGGCTGGGGGCCGAACGCCTTGCCGCGAACAATCCGTTCCGCAAGATCCTCCGCATGCGGATCCCGCTGTGCTTCGGTTCCGACGGCATGCCGTACGGTCCGCTCTACGGCGTCCACTGGGCCGTGAACGGATTCTTCGAAGGCCAGCGCCTGTCCCCGGAGGAGGCGATCCGAGCGGCCACCGCAGGGGGCGCGTACGCGACGTTCGAGGAACAGGAGAAGGGAACCCTTGAGACGGGAAAGCTGGCCGACTTCGTCGTCGTCCGAGGCGATCCGTTCGAAGCGCCGGACCAGATCGCGCGGATCCGAATCGCATCCACGTGGATCGGCGGCGAGTGCGTCTACAACAGCGCCTCAAAATCTTGAAGGCGCTCAACGCGATGCGGTCTCACCCCAAAACGGGGTTGCCCAAAGACAACCCGACGCGCGGCCTCGTGCCCGCGTCGTTTCTCGTTTCAGCCGCTCGCCGCGGCAACTTGGGCCTTCAGCGCGCGATGCAAGCTGCCCCACACTTTTCCGTCCTTGCGCAGCTTGTTTTCGTAATTGTTCATCTCGGCCCACGCCTCGAACGCGGCCTTCGTCTTCGGGTCGAACTTGCCCGACGTCGGGCCGTGGTACAACCCGAGGGCCGCGAGGTTCGCCTGGATCTCCCGGACGACGTCCGGCTTGAGGACGACGACATCCTTTGGATCTTCGCGGGTGAGCAGGGTGAGATCGTACACGTTGAAAATGCGAATGAGCTCTTCGATCGGGGCGGGATGGTCGTCGACGCGGATGTCAATCCAGCGGTCGTTGAAGCCTGCGTAACCACCCCCATGCCGGACGACGAGGATCGCTGCGCTCTGCTGGCCCCGCTTGTCGCCCCCGGCGCGCTGCCCTGCGCTCAGCGCCGCGAGGAGGCGCACCGGCAGGTCGCCCTCCGTCACCTCGAAGGCACGGGCCAACGCCTTCAGGACTTCCTCTCCCGCGAGGATGTTCCCCTGAGCTGCGAAGTTTCGGCCGGCGACATGTCCGGCCCACGGGAAGCATTCTTTCCCAGTGTACGACGCGGCGCGACCGCGCGCGTCGACGACGCCGACCTGGCGTTGCGCCGCGTCCTTGTCTCCGGTCACGAGCCTCTTCACGACATCCTTCGGTGCGACGCCGCGCTTCAACATCGCGAGGGCGTCGCGCCCGTACGCCGTGTTCGCGTACGCCTGCGTCGCCACGGCTCCGACCCGGGCCGCCGCGAACGGCACGACGGCCCCGACCGCGACGAATTTCGATTCGACGGCGACGCCGAGATCCTTCGTCTTGGGATCGAACGCGACGATGCTGAACGTGGACGGTCGCGTCCGATGCATCGCCGCGGGAATGGGCGAACGCTATTTCGCGATTTCCCCGTTCCCGCAACGCTTAAGGTCGACTCTCGGCTCCGCGACCTCGCGGTGCACGTCCTCCTCGATCTCTACGGAGTCCTGCTCGACCATGAGAAGATGTTCCGCGGATATCGGGAGCGTCTGGCAGAGCTCCTCGCGGCCCGTTTCGGTGGCACTCCGGAGACGTGGAGGCGCGCGCACGACGAAGCCTGGGTGACGTATGTCCAGCGGGTCAACTCGGTCGACTGGGAATCGAGGGGGTACGCGGACATCGTGGACGAGCTCGACGCGCGACACCTGTTGGAGATATTCGAACGGGTCGGCGTAACCGGACGGCCCGCCGATACCCTTGCGGTCTCGCGGGAATTCGAACGGGAGGCGATGTCTCATGTCAACGCGCGCTACTCGGATGCTCGCACCGCGATCGAGCGGCTCCGATCGGCCGGGCACCGGGTGTACGTGGCCACGGGCGGCAGCGAGACGAACGACGCAGCGCTCCGCGGCGCCGGCCTGTTCGACCTGATCGATCGGATTTTCACGGGCCATTCGCAGAACGCGCAGAAAGGACAATCACGGTACTGGCAAGAGATCCCGCATCAACTCGGAGTCGAGCCCCGGGATTGTGTCCTCGTCGATGATCGGCTCGACTATCTCGAGGCCGCGGCCTCGGTCGGAATCGTCGCGCTGTTGCTGGACCGGAAGGCTGCGCACCGACCGGAGTCGATGCCGCCGTACGTGGAGGCGACCCTCCGTAACCTCGCGGGACTCCCTCACTGGGTTGAACTCTGGACCGCGACGAGACACGATTGAGTCAGACTGGCCCCAAAGGGCAGGCTCGAGACTCAAGTAGATGTACCTCTACATAGAGGTATATCGCGTCAATCCTCGCGAGCGCCTCAGGGCCTTATGCGCTCCAGCTTCACATAGCGCACGCCATCGCCGACTTCACCGAAGAGGATCTGTTTCTTCACTCCGTGCGCAAGTCGGACCGCTCGGCTGATTTCCGGCCACGCCCCGCGGTGGCCTTTCGGGACCACGTGGACGAGGTACTTCGCATGGTGGGTCTCCGGGTCGCCCTCGTAGGCGCGGAAGTGGGAGCCGTACTTGAAGCCGGTCTTCGAGATCACGCCGCGGCCCGTCAGATCCTCGTATGCTTGCAGGCGCAGTTCGAAGTCGGGCTGGATCGCCTTCGCTTCTTTGATCAGCCTCGGGAGCCGGATCGGACGGTCCGTATCCGCGTTCCGAACCTCGACGAGGCCGGCCTTCAGCAGGTAGGCGGTCTCCAAGAGGCTGAGCTGAAGCCGGCGACCGACCATCTTCCCGAAGAACCCGGCGTCGTGGAGCGTTCTCGCCTCGACCTCGTCGATCACGACCGCGCGGTCCCCGAGAAAGTGGACAACGACATTCGTCTTCCGGAGGGGCGCGGATTGATGGCCGCGCGGGTGCGCCTCTCGGACGCTGTAGTACGTCAGATCGCTCTCTTCGTCCACAAGGCCGAGGAGGAGCGTCTTCCGGACCGCGGCCGCTTCCTCTGCTCGCCCGAGGAGTTCCGCCAGATCGAACACCGCGCGCTCGCTCAGCGCGCGCACCCAATACTTGCTCGGCGTCTTCTTCGGAGCGCCCCCTCGCGGGTACACCTGGAAATCGACGGGTCCCCCTCGGGCTTCGACGACGTAGCCGCGGGCCCTCAGGTCCCGGTACACGAGGTAGCGAATCTCGAACGCTTCGATCGACGCGCTCGCGGCCCGGAAGAGTTCGCGTGAGGACACCGCCCTCCCGCGTCGTCGCACGTCGAGCCGGCCTCCTTCAACCAAGTACACCGCCTCCAGGAGATTCAACTCGAGGCCGCCTCCCGCTCGAGGGGAGCCGAAAAACCCGCGGTTGTAGACCGCGCTCCCCTCCGCTGCGTCGTCGACGATCACGCGGTCGCCGACGAGTTCCCCGGCCATGAAAGACGGCGAAGGCCGGGACCGCGATAAAGGGTTCGCCGGCGTATCGGCCCCGACGATCCCGGGAGGACGCATCCCGAGGAATTTATATAGAAGTCCACACGATGAATGACCGATGAAACGCGATCGGGTCCTGGAGGAGACACGACGGGGGCTCGCGAAGACCGGGTTCTTCCTCTCCCGCCCGCACGGCGAACGGGGGCTGTGCTTCGACCTCGTCGCGCGCCGCGACGACACCCTCCTGATCGTCAAGGTCCTGCAGAACGTCGACGCGCTGAACAAGGAGACGGCACACGAGCTGCTCGAGGTGGCGCGGATCCTGGAGGGATCGCCCCTCGTCGTTGGCGAACGGAGCGGGACGGGAACCCTGGAGGACGGCGTCATCTACACGCGGTTCGGCGTCTCGATCCTCTCCCGCCGGACCCTCGGTGAGTTCCTCGAAGAAGGCGTCCCTCCCTTCCTGTACTCCGCGCCGGGCGGGTTGTATGTGCGATTGGACGCCGACGCCCTCCGCCGGCTGCGCGAGGAACGACAGGTGTCGCTCGGTACCCTCGCCGATATCGCGGGCGTCACGCGCCGTACGATCCAGATGTACCTCGAAGGGATGTCCGCGACGATGGAGGTCGCGATGCGCCTCGAGGAGTTCTTGAACGAGTCGCTCGTCGTCCCCGTCGATCCGTTCGCCCTCCTCGCCGATTCGGCCGTGCGGGAGGAGCGCCTGCCGCGGCCTGCGGGCTTCGAGCGAGAGATGTTCGAACGGCTCGAACGCTTCGGCTATCAAGTCCTGCGGACCGTGCGGAGCCCCTTCGACGCGCTCTCGAAACACGAGGAGACGACCTTCCTGACGGGCGTCGGAGATGCGGACCGTGCGCTCGAGCGGAAGGCGGAAGTCGTGTCCAACCTGAGCCGGGTGGTGGAGAGAGACTCGGTCATGTTCGTGGAGCGCGCACGCGTCCGCATGAGCATCCGCGGCGTTCCGGTCATCGCACGTGAAGAACTGCGCCGGGCGAAAGATCGCGACGATGTCGAGGAGATGATCTCCGAGAGGAGGGGTTGATGGACGAGGTTCGCCTCGGCCTCGCCTCCGTCAACATCCTCCCGGTCGTCCGTGGTCTTCCCTCGGAGAAGTCGACCGTCGCCGAGGCAATCCGCACGACGGACCCGAACGTCGTCGCCCTGAGCATCGGTCCCGAGGAGCTTCAGACCTTGCGCGTCTACCGCGGCGGCCCGCTGGAGCCGGATAACTTCGAGGAGGAGATCTACGTCGCCGGACTCTCGGCGTGGGAATGGCCGGTGAAACCGCCGCCGTGCTTCACGGAGGCGATCCGAATCTCCGAGAAGCGAGGGACACGCCTGGAAGCGCTCGACATGGACGAGGTCACGTACACGGAGAATTACGTGGACTGCGTCTCCGGATTCGAAGTCGTCTTCCAGGGACGTCTCGAGCGTCGACTGCGGAAGAAGGAATTCCACGCGACGACGCCGAAGGATTTCGTGATCGAGTGGGATGCGGAGGTGAACGGCCCGCCCGGATTTGCGCACCTTCAGGCCAGGAGAGAGTCGTACATGGCCGCGCGACTCCGAGAAATCGCCGCATCCGGAGCATCCGTCCTCGCGGTCATCGAACTGGAACGGGTGAAAGGCGTGTTGGCGGCGCTGCGCGGCTAACGCCCGACGTACTGCGACTTGCTCGCGTCGCCCAGGTCAATCGAATAGACGTTGGCCCCGGGAGAGTCGATGTTGATGGCGCTCGTCCAAGAAGTCCCGTCTTGCTGGTTCGACCAGTACCAGACGTTGATCGCCGTCCCCACGACGATGTCGTCCGGGCCGTCACCGTTTACGTCCCCCGCCCCAAGCGCGTTGATCGGGCCGGCCGTCGAACTCGCGGAGCTACATCCCTGCGTCGAACCGGCACCCGGCAACGTGTTGCAGATCACGGTCCCCGTCGCCCCGAACCCCGTCAAGATGCGAACGGTGGTGCCGAATGCGATCGCGATCTCCAGGCCCGATTGCGTGCTCGAGAAGTTCCCCATCTTCACGCCGACGATCGAGGAGGGCGCGGTGTAGAATGCGCCCGATGGCGTCGACAGGCCCCCCGCGCTCCCGAGGTACTTGAACACGTTGCCGTTCGCCGTGCCGACGACGATGTCGGAGAATCCGTCCGCATTTCGATCGTCCGCGTCGATCGCGTTCACCTGGCTCGTATCCCCGCCGGGATTCGTCAAGCTCACGCCCGTCGTCCCGGAGGGCGTGGACGCTTGGATGTACATTTGATCCACGAGCAGGGTGTCGAGGTTCGTGTTCCCGACCGTGTGATCCATGTCCACCGCACGGATCCACACCTGTTTTCCCGCCACGGAGGAGGGCAGGATGAACGAGTACGACTGGTCGGACGTCGCGTTGACCCATAACATGGTCGTGTACGTGCCGGTCGTGGGATCGTTGCTCACGACGTTCGTCGAGTATGCGAACACGAAGTTGTCGCCCTCGGTGTTCGCGTTGTGCCTGGCGAGCAGGGAATACGTGAAGGTCGTCCCCGGGCGGCTGGGCACCTGGGTGATACGCCAGTACTGCTGCTGTTCGCTCGCGAGGCCGCCGGTCGACGACCAGGTCAGGCCGACGTTGTCGAAGCCTCCCGACGTGGTGGTTCCGCCGGCTGCGTTCTGCGTGCGCACGGCGACCTTCAGGTAGTACGTGCCCGCGGAGGCGATCCGCGCGCTCACGTCAATCGGGCCGACATTCGCCCAGTTCGTCGTTCCGGTCTGCGCCGTGGAGGACCAGACCTGGGTGCCCAGGACGGGTGCGCCCGTCGTCGTGTCGACGAACGCGTACAGGACAACATTCCCCCCGGCCGGTGCTCCGTACGTGACGACCCTCCAGGACAAGTTGAGCTGCGCGGTGAAGGGGGGCGACCCGCTGACCGTGAAGGGCTGGTAGAAGTAGCCCGAAATCACGGTGTTGGCGAGGAAGTTCGTGGAGACCGAGGCGTAGCCGCCCGGGTTCCCTCCGGAGCTCGCCCAGGCCCCGCTCGCATACGTGGCCGGGTCCTGCCAGTCCGCATATGTCCAGCTGCTCACGTCGGAGTTGAACCCGTTGTTGGTCGTGCCGCCGGATTGGACGGGCTCCGTGTAGGGGTATTCACGGACCTGCTCGTCGCTGCCGTCGGCGACGAACGTGTTCAGGTAGCTCCCGGAGGTCACGTTCCCCTTCGTCGTTTGCTCGCCCTCCGCGAACCAGTTGTCGCTGATCCCGATGTTCTGGAACTTGCCGAGCTTGTCGAGGTTCGGGTACCACGTCAGCCTCCCGGACGCGCCCGCCACGGCGATGTCATTCGCTCCGTCCCCGTTGAAGTCGCCCACCGCGACGGCGGCGATCGATTGGGGGCGTGACTGGTCGACGATGACTTTTGTCGCGGAGCCGGCCTGCCAGCTCCCGTCGTTCTTGTAGTACCAGACGTTCCCGTTCGACGCGCCGCAGACAACCTCGGGTGCGCCATCACCGGTGAGGTCGCCGACGGCGAGCGAGTTACAGTAGATTCCGACCAGGTTGTCCATCACGAAGCGGGTGAAGACGACGTTCCCCTGGGAGTCGAGGTCCCTCCGGTGGAGCACGATCTGGCCGTTGTTGTTGTCGACGAAGATGCTGCTCACCGTGTCCAGATCGCCGTCGCGGTCGAAGTCGATGTACACGATGGAGATCGTGTGGTACGACGACTTGCAACTTCCCGACAGGCCGCAGTACTCGATCCGGGCTGTGCGCCATCGGTCGAGTCCGTTCAGGTTCTCGTAGTAGTACGAGTAATCCTTCGTCCCCCAGGCGTTGTTCGTGGCGGCATCCGTCCCCGCGACCACGTCGAGTTTGTAGAGGGGGGCGACGATGACGAGCTGGGTCGCCACGTTCGCGTACGATTCGTCCGAGTCGCGGACGCTCGTGATCGTCAGGGCGTAGTTCTGGGTCCCTTCGATCCACGGGTCCTGGTTCGCCCTCGTGAAGTTGATCGAGAAGCGGTACACGCGCTGCAAGGAGTTGATCGAGATCGCGGCGGTGCCCGCGGAACAAGCGGCGGTCACCGGGCATATCGGCACGTTCACATCATGCCCGTTCACCGGAGCGCGCATGAGTTGGGTGCCGCCCGCGTAGTCTTTGATGATGATGTTCCCAAAGACGACGTTTGTAACGGTCGCGTCGGTCGTGAACATTCTCAGTTGGATGTACGCGACGGCCGTGGACTTGAACGTCGTCGTCGCCTGGGTGAAACCCGAGTCCTTGAAGGTCTGAACCTGCGGGAAGTCCCGGAAGTAACCATCCGTGTCCGTAATCGTAATCGAGTCGGTTGTGTTGAAGCGAACCGCGCTCGAGGAAAACAGGAGGATGTCCAGCGAGTACTTGGCGAAGTAGTATTGCGGCGGATGCAACGGAACTTTGTAGTAGTTCGTCCCCACCTGCGGATCGGTCGGCGCGTTGAGTTTGAAGCGGAACGCGTAGATGTAATACCCGTTGACGAACTCGAGGAAGGTGAAACCCTGGGATGTGGAAGGAGTGCTCGACGCTGAAACGACTTTGCTCGTCCCGTACACGACGGGTTGGGACGGGTAACCGCTGAAGGGATCGTACAGCGTGAATCGGTCCGTGTCGAACGTGTTCTCGAGATCCAAGCTCCCGACGACGACCACGACCTCATCGGTGGCCCGGAACGTCCGCGTCTCGGATGCGGTGTACTTGAATTGGTCCCACTGCGACGCGTTGAAAATGTTGTAGCCCTGGCGGCCGTTCCAGCGTAGGTTCGCGGGGCGTCCCGTGCTGTTCCCGCCACCGCCTCCGGCGCCACCCGTTGGGCCGGGGATCACGCTGAGGATCGTCCGGGACTGGGTCGTGTGGCCCTTCTTGTCCGTCGCGTTGAACAGGATGATCGAACTGTCCCAGTTGAGGTTCGGATACGGCGACTTCATGCACGTGAGCCCGCCGAGGGAGAAGACCCCGTCACCGGCCGCGCGGTCCGGGTATATGCCGTTGTCCGTCATCTTCTGCGGCTGGGCGCACGAATCTCCCGTGCCGTACCACGCGGTGAGCGTCGCGTAGACGGAGTTCACATTCAGGTCGCCGTCCGGGTCGACGACGTTCGCGAAGACGAAGAAACCGAGGCCCGACTGAACCGGGTCGATTGCGGTCGATGAGTAGAGGCCGTCCGTCCACTTGTCCACAAACACCGGCGGACGAGAGCCCGCCGGCGGGGTCACTTGGGACGACCAGAGCACGAGGCTCTTCAACGTGTCCACGATCGTGATCGTGATCATGTCGGTGGACCGGAGGGTCACGTTCTTGTACTCCCACCGTTCACCGACGTTCCACACGGTGTCGCTGCCGTCGACAATGCCGCTGGGAGCGGCGAGGAGCTTGTTGTAGAGATGCAGACGCTGGATGTCCGTGTTTGCGGGATTCGTGCCGCGTTGGGACGTGACGTAGATAACCGTCGCTACGGGTTGCAGCGCCTCTCCGCCCTGGTGCGTCAAGGTGATGTTCAAACCCGCCTCCGTGCCTCCGTTGTACATCACCTCCATCCCGGATTGGATGTCGAGCCGAGTTTGCGCGACGGGCGTGGGGATGCTGGAGACCCAGATGATGATCGTCGAGAACAGGACCACAGTCATCGCGAGGATCAGGATCGTGCCGATGACTTCGGAGATGCCTGATTCATCTTCGCGCAAGACGACTTTCATCGAGGGGCCTCCCGGTGGGCAGGAGAGAATTACGTTTGCAGCCGAGCCGACGATATATAAAATGTTCGCGGTAGTTACCACGGCGCAGAAGCCTGAGAATCAGGTGCCGCACTCTTAAGTAAACGGGACCGGTTCAGAACGCTTGTGGAGCTCACCGCGACGGAGCGAGTCCTGCTCCACCTCCACGCATTCTGGAATGTCCGTGAACCGGGCCGCGAAGGAACCCAGGCGGGGATCGCGGAGGGCGCCCGGCTGCTGCGCAGCCATGTCCCGCGAACCCTGAAAGCCCTCCAGGGCCAGGGCTTCGTCGATGCGCGGGACGCACGCCTCCTCGGGCAGACCCGGAAGGTGCGGGTGTACGCGCTCACGGAGGCCGGCGTGCGCCGCGCGCGGCAAATCCTCGGCGAGGTCGACGCGACACGCGTCGAGATCGAAGGACGGCCGACGACCCTGGGAGAGGCCCGGCGGGATCTCGGCCTCCAACCGCTTCCCGCCTTGGCCGCCGTCGACGCGCATGGACGGTTGCAGCCGCGCGTCACAGACCTCGAACGGCCGAGCCTCCTGCAGCGAGAGGACGATCTCGCGTTCCTGCATCGATGGCTCTCGGGGGCCGCCCCCATTGCCGTCGTGTACGGATCCCGCGGCATGGGGAAGACCGCGCTCGGATGGGCTTTCGCGGAGCGCGTCCAGCGCTCGGTGTGGATGGAACTCGGGCCGGGCGACGATCTCGAGTCGTTCGCCGAAACCCTCGCTCGCTCGACGGGCGAACGGGCTTCGGACCCGGACCGGCCGGAGTCCGTGACGGCGGCCCTCGCCCATGTCTTCGTGGGCGAGAGAAAGCTGCTCGTCCTGGACGGGTATGCGGACGTCGAGGAACCGATCGTCGACGCGCTCGCCGGGTTCGTCCGGAGTCCGCGGGGTCGGGGCAAGCTCCTCGTCCTCGCGCAAGAATCCACGCCGGCGTACTGCCGGTTTTACTCGAAAGCGGACGTCGACGCGGGACTCGTCGCGGAACGGCACCTCCGCGGCCTCGACGTCGAGGGATGCCGTGCGATGCTCGGCCGCCCGGCGATCGACGCGGAAGCCTTGCGGCGCGTCTACCTCCTGACGAAAGGATGCCCGCTCTACCTACGGGCGATTCGGGAAGGGGACGAAGAGACCCTGCGGGCGCACAGCCGGTTCACGAAAGCGGAAATCCGCCTGCTGATCTACTCCGGCGGCTTGGCGCGCTGAGTTCGCGGCACTTCGGACAGCGACTCCATGAGCCGCTCCGCATAGCCCTTCGTACCGGGCGCCTTCCGGAGCGCGTAGAGGACCTGCAGCACGTCTCGCTCCGGATCCCGGACCAGGATCGGCAGGACGGAGCACGACACGCGCACCCCGTCGCGGGCCCGAAGGCTCAGTACTTTGGCCGCCGGGACGGCGCCGCCTCGCTCCTTCTTCCAGGCGACGTCGGCTTCCGCCTCGGAAATCTCGAAGACCTCGTAGACCCGCCGACCCCGGATCTCGGAGTTCTGCCAGCCGAGGAGCGCCTCCGCTCCGGAGTCGAGGTGGACCATGCGACGGTCCCGGTCGACGATCAGAAGGCCGTCCATCAGCGCGGTGACGAGCGCCTCGAACCGACGTCGCTCGAGATCGAGCTTCCCCACGAGCTCCGAGGTGTTCAGCGCGATCGCGAGCTCGGTGGCGATCCCTTGGACGACGTTGATTTCCGTCGAGGTGAACAGGTGAGCCGACCGCGTGTCGTCGAGCCAGAGGCCGCCGAGGAAGCGGCCGCGACATGCGAGCGGCACGACGAGCGCGGTGCTGACCCCGAGCCGCTTCTGGATGAACGCCGGAAGCATCGCCTCCGGGGACGGCTCTTTGAGGAGCGCCGGAAGCCGCAACGACACAATCCGGTGAGCGAGGCGGGGAATCTCGGCAACCTGGATCCGGAGCCCCTCGAACGGCGTCGGGGTGCCGCCGGGCCCGAACGCCGCCAGGGTCCGGAATTCCCGGGCTTGCTTGTCGTACCCGAGGACGGCGCATCGGTCGACCCCGACCAGGCCGGGCGTGATTCGCACGATGGCGGCCAAGAGCTCTTCCGGGTCCGTCAGGTCGCCGGCCATCTCGGCGACCCCGAGGAGCGCCGCGAGGATCTGTTCTTCATCGACCTCGTCTCGATTCGGCAACATGCGCCTATCCGGGCGGACGCGATAAGAAACTTTGCCGCTCGTTATCAGGTTGGCATGGGCCGCGAAACCCCTTTAACGGGCCTCCCCGATTCGTCGGCCCGTGGAACCGGCGCGGGTGTTCCTCGCGGTCCTCGGCCTGGCGTTCGCGGTAGCAGGCGTCGCGATCGCGTGGACCTTCGACAAGTTCACCGGTCTTGCCGTCCTGGTCATCGGCGCGTTTCTCCTCTTCCTCCCGTTCATGCGGTCCCTCGGAGACGAATGAACTTTTAATAGGACCGGCCGCGGTGCGGCCGGCGTGTATCGTGTCTTCCGAGTGCCCAGTGCCCACGCCGCTCAGGCGGACGTCGTCTTGAAGGACGACGTCGTGAGCCGCCAGAGCATCACCGCGCGGGACGCGAAGAGCCTCGGGATGACCGGCGACGACCGATACGTCCTCGTCGAGGGGAGCGATACGGGGGTCGCGCGTGCGGCCGAGCTGCTCAAGGACATCGCACGAGCCCTCACGGGCGCGGAAGCGGAACGCGTCTACCGCCGATTCCGCGCTCAAGACGAAGAAGCCGCGTCCGGCATGGGCCTGATTTTCGGGCCGTGAATCCTAGGCGACCACGCGCTGCTCCGCGCGAGCGGCAATCGCGGTCCGCGGGAATGGGTCGAGCTCCCGTTCGAGCCACGCGATCATCCGCGGGTTGGTCCCGCGAGGATCTGCGAAGACAATGAGGATCGCGTTCCGGGTCGCCGTCTCCTCGTGCAAATCGTCCACGAACCGAAGCACGCGCTCGACCCCGGAGTGGACGACGAGCCGATCGAGGCAATCGACCACGAGGGCGCCGGGCCCGCGCTCGTCGAAGAACGTCGTGGCCGCGGCCCGCAGGTCTTGGAGCCGCCTCGGGTCCGCGGTGCCCATCGCGCCGGCCAGGGTCGTCACGCGGATGAGATCCCCGCCATCCGGCGGAGCCGACACACTCCGGGAGGTGATCCAGAGGAACGGGGTGTGGGATTCCGCGAGGACCCGGACGAAAGAAACCGCGGTCTCTGCCGGGTCCAGGGCGAGATAGCCGAGGCCCCGCTCTAGCAACGGGCCCATGATACTCCCCCCTTATGCGCGTGCAGAAGGGCTGACTCGGATGGGCTCGATTTGATTTAAAGGCCGCGGTCTGATTTCGTTGAGTCGAGCACGCCGCCCGATCACAGCGTACGAATCTTGTCCGCGACGAACGCGCGAACTTCGGGATCGTCGGGGATCGTGAGGGAGCGCTTGAAGCGCTCCGTCTTGTCGGGAAGGTAATAGCCGCGGGACACGGAGATGAACTCCTTTGTGCCCTCCGACGTGGTGGCTCGTTTCCGCGCGACTTCGAGGAAGTTGTTCCGCCCGAAGTTGACCTTCTCCGCTCGAATCGTCTCGAACGACACGTCGGCGCTCCTGCGGTCTCTCTCCTCGGATTCCATGCCGTCGTTCCTCCAAGTCCGTCGGAAGCCTCCGCCTCATAGGACGGAGAGCCGCGCAACCGACCGATTCGATATAAATCTTCTCGGGCGATCGAGAGGCGCGGATCGCGTTTGCCCGGGTGGTGCACCGCAGCATTAAATAGCGCGGGGCGCTCGTGTGCGAACGGATGCAGTGCGTCCGTTGCGGCGCTTCGTTCGAGGGTCGTTTCTGCCCCCGTTGCGGCGCGCCGGCGGTGGCCGTGGCCGCCGCGCCCATGGAGTGGCCGTGCCCGCGGTGTGGCACCCTCTTCCGCGGAAACTTCTGCCCCCGATGCGGCCTGCCGACCGCGGCGTGGGCCTACCGGCCTCCGCCGCCTCCGTCCGGAGGACGATCCGTCCTCTCGGTCTTGTGGACCCTCGCGTTGGTCGGATTCATCGTCTTCGTGGTCACGGATTTCGCGGCCCTCGTGGCGAGTCCCGCATTCGTCGTGCCGGGCATCCAAGCGATCCGGTCCGGACAGACGGTGAACAGCGGCTTCGGCTTCGACGCCAGCAATTGGACGTTCGACCAGTGGGGGAGCGCCTCGTCCGCGGCGTACCGGAGCGCCGGCGGCAATCTCGACGGCTTCTTGGAGATGACCTTGCCCAACTCGGGTGCGCGGGGCTACTGGTGGCAGGCGTTCCGGGTCGAAGGCTCGCTCCCCTTTACGGGGGCGGTCCGGCTCGACATCGAAATCACCGGCGCGCTGACCTCCGGCCGACTCATCGTGGCTGTGGATAGCGCGAACTCGGTGCCGGATGCGACCGTCGCGATCGGGGTCGTCCACTTCACCGGACCGACGGCGTGGACGGCGATGCCACGGCTCCTCGCGGATGACCGCCTCGCTGGGCCGGGCGTCTACTACCTGAAAATCGCATTCATCGCCGATACCGCGACGACCCCCGTCAGCGTGGGCTTCGACAACGTCCGCCTCGCCTGGAGGACGGATGCGGCCGTCGTCGTGTACCTTCCCGCCCCCGCGCCGTTCGTCCTGTACTTCTCCCAAGACCGGACGCTGTTCATCGCATATTTCGCGTTCATCGCCTCCGTGATCCTCCTCGCCGCGGGCTACCACCTGATCCGCGAGCGCCGGGAGGCGTGGACCGCGTTCCGAGCGCCTCTCGAGGCAATCGGGACTCGGCTCAAGAGTCGAAGCGCGTGGATCGCGCTGGGCCAGGTGTGGATGGCGGTCACGTTCTTCCAAGTCGTGTTCTTCTACCTCGTGCTGGCCGCGGGCATCAACCCGTCGTCCCCCGTGAACCCGACCCCGCAGAGCGCGTGGTTCTGGCTCTACGAGCTCGCGAACGCGGGGGTGTACGAGGAATTCGCGTTCCGCCTCCTGTTGATTGGCCTGCCGATGGCGCTCGGATCCGTTGCGCTGCGCATCCTGGACGTGAGGCGCGGCGGGACCGGCAGCACGCCGGGCGCGGCGGGGCGGCACATCGCCGGGGCGTGGCGGTACCTGATCGGCGGGGCCGTCCGGCGGGACTCGCCGAAGGAAACGCTCGTGGCCTCGTGGGCCTTCTTGATCGCGAGCTCCGCGATCTTTGGACTCGCCCATGCGCCGGGCTGGGGATGGTGGAAGGTCATCCCGGCGATGGTCGCAGGCCTCGGGTTCGGTTACCTGTTCCTCCGTCACGGGATCGGTGCCGCGATCCTGGCGCACTTCGTGAACGACTATGCGGCCGCCTTGAGCTACGAAGGCTTTGGCGGCGAGGCGTTCCTGATCCTCCTGAATCTCCTCTTCCTAGGGCTCGCGATCGCCGGAGCCGGGTTCTTCGCCTGGTACGCGATCGTCGCGTGGAGACACTTCCGAGGGCTGATCGAGCGGTTCTGGCCGCCGACCCGGGCCGCGGCAACGTCGGGTCCCGCGGCGCCGTACTTCTCCGCGATGCCGCAGCCCTTCGCGACCCCGCCGGCTTCCGTACAACCCCCGCCTCCCGGACAACCGCCGCCTCCCACGCAAGTGTGGTCCATGACGCCGTCGACTGGGCCCCCGACCGTTGCCGTGCGCAATCCGAGTCGCATCCCGAGGGAGTATACGCCGTCGTACGTCCCGCCCCCGTACGGATATCCGCCGGTTCGATTCCAGTGCCCGTACTGCGCGTGGGTCGAAGCGAAGTACGACGCGGGCCGGTTCACCTGCACGCGGTGCGGCCGCACCGCTTAGGCCTTCGACGCGACGGTGCTCTCCGCGACATAGTCGATCGCCGCCCCCAAGTCATCGGACTCGATTTCCACGACGATGTCTCCGAGGGGCGACGAAGCCGCGAAATTCACGACGCCGACGAAGGCGGCCTGCTTGCTCAAACTCACCGTGGTGCGATTCCCCCGACGACCCGCGAGCAGTTGACGTCTCGCGGTGTCGCGGATCCTCTGGATGCGGATCAACTCACGAAGCCGGTCGAGGTTCTCCGTCGTCCCGACGATTCGGCCCGGTGCCGGCTCAATGCGAAGATCGGGGAACAGATTTCGCAGCGCCGTCTCCACCTTCTCCGGACTTTCCGTCGGATGAGTCGGCGCCTCGACGCTCACCCGGTTCACACGACCCGATTCGCCCCTCCGCCTTTAATTTTCTCGAATGTTCCAGCGGCGCGACGAAGGTTTTTTGACGGGCTCACCGTAATGGCCCCCGGGATGCGCGAGGACCTCTTGGCGTTCGTGAGCGATCGGGGCACGCTGCTCGAGCCGGACGCCGTCGAGTTCCTCCTGACCCAAGACGATGCGGTGAAGCGCCTCGAGGCGTTCCTCGAGTCGTGCCCCGAGACGCCATTCGTCGTCACCTTGGGCGATGTCATGCGCGCCGGGGAGGTTGGCCGCAAGGCCGCGGCGCGAGTGTCGACCGTGCCGACCCCCGTCAGGAACGTCGTGGAAACGTTCATTCCCGCGTCGTTCCGGCGGCTCGGGGAGAGGGCCGACGACCACGACCCGGAGGTGCGGATTCTCCGGGACATCACCGGCCATTCGACCTGCGAAGGAACCCTGGCGGACTTCACGCGGTACTTCCGGCATCGCTTCCAAGTCCTCCGGAGCCTGCTCCGGTCCCGCCGCGAGCTGGCCGGCGCCCAGGAGATCGCGAAAGCCCGACGGTCGACGCGAGAGGTGCGAATCATCGGGATCGTCGCCGATGTGCGGACGACGAAGAACGGCCATCGAATCCTGGAAATCGAGGACGAGGCGGACCGGATCGCGGTCCTCCTCCCGTCGGAGTCGGCCGTCGCCTCGGAAATCGCCGTCCTAGACGAAGTCGTCGGCGTCGTCGGGACCGTCAACGACCGCGGCCTCGTGATCGCCCAAGCGATCATTCGACCGGACCTGCCAACCGTCAAGGCGTTCCGGGGGACACGGCACCACGTCCGCGCTGCTTTCATGTCCGATATCCACGTCGGGAGCCGGACGTTCCTCGAAGACAAATGGTCGAGGGCGGCCACCTGGCTCGCGGGCGCCGACGAGATTGCCGCCTCGATCCGGTACCTAGTGGTGAGCGGGGACGTCGTGGACGGGATCGGCGTCTATCCGCGTCAGGACGAGGAACTCACCATCGATGACATCTACGGGCAGTACGAGGCGCTCGCGCGGATGATCGCGGACCTCCCCGACCGCGTCACGGTCATCATGCTCCCGGGAAACCACGACGCCGTGCGCCCGGCCGAGCCGCAGCCCGCCTTCCCGGCCTCGATCCAGAACCTGTTCGATTCGAACGTCATCTTCGCGGGGAATCCCTCGCTCCTCGCCCTCGAAGGGGTCCGCGTCCTCGCGTACCATGGCCGGAGCATGGACGACCTCGTGTCCGCGATCCCCGGGATGAGTTACGCGCGTCCGCTCGACGCGATGAAGGCGATGCTCCGCATGCGCCACCTCGCCCCGATCTACGGCGGCAAGACGCCGATCGCGCCCGAGGCCGAAGACCATCTGATCATCGACGAGGTCCCGGACATCTTTGCGACCGGCCACGTCCATGCGGCAGGGGTGGACCAGTACCGCGGAGTCGTCCTCGTGAATTCGTCGACATGGCAAGCCCAGACCCCATACCAGAAGATGCGGAACATCGAGCCCATGCCCGCCCGTCTCCCGATCGTCGACCTCGCCTCAGGCCAGGCGATCGTCCGGGAATTCTGAGCGCGAGAAAGGTTCATCGACGCGGCCGACGTTCGGCGCGGCCGTGCGAGTCGCGGCGGTCGGGGATGTCCATGGGCACGAGAACCTGGCCCGGGTGACCGCTGATCTCGATCGGCTGGGACCGGTCGACCTGTTCCTGCTCGCCGGGGACACCACGGATCGAAACGACATCGATGCGTTCGGCGCCGTCGTGCGGACGATTCGGGCGCGGGTGACCGCCCCCATTTGGGCGGTCTTCGGGAACAACGAATACGCCGGCGACCATCCGACGTATGTCGCCCGATTCGCCGACGCGTTCGGCATGCGTTTCCTACAGGACGAGGCGGCGATCTTCGAGTCGCCGGCGGGGCGCGTTCGCATCATCGGGAGCGTCGGCAGCTTGGACCGGCCGACGTGGTGGCAGCGGAAGAATCTGCCCCGCGTCGCAGACGAGTACGAAAGGCGGGTGAAAGTCCTCGACGGGCTCTTGGCGGGAGACGGCACGCGGATCCTCCTTACGCACTATCCACCGACGTACGTGACGATGGGTGGGGAGAAAGAAGAATGGCGGCCCGAGTTGGGGTCGAAGGCCCTCGAGTCGGTCCTCCTCCGGCGACGACCTACGCTCGTGATCCACGGGCACATCCACAAAGGCATTCCGGCGGCCGAGCTCCGTCCGAAATTCGACCGCCTCGACGACTTCGAAGGAGACGTCGCACCGATTCCGGTGCACAACGTCGCGTATCCCGTGCGCCGTCTCGTCTCGACGTTCGACCTGTAGCGGCCCGCCCGCGAGGGGTTTATACGGATTCCCATCCTTGGCCACAGCGCCGATGCCCCGCGACCGCTCGCGAGACGATGAAGACGACGAAGAGGAAGAGAACTTCTGGAAGGGACTCGGGAAGGATCTCCTGGTCGCGGCGATCATCGTGGTCGTCTTCCTCGGGATAATCTACGCATATGCGGGCGTCTGGCCGCCCCTCGTCGTCGTCGAGAGCTCCTCGATGCAACACGCGGACCGCGAATCGTTCCTCGGGGTCATCGACACCGGAGACATGGTGTTTCAGCAAGCCGCGCCGACCCGTGCGGACGTCGTGACGTATCTAGAGGGGCGAGCGAGCGGCTACTCGACTTATGGAGACTACGGCGACGTGATCATCTTCCGGCGGGCTGGCAACCCGACGCCGGTCATCCATCGGGCGATCATGTACATCACGCTCTATACGAACGGCACCGCGGACGTGCCCGCCCTGTCGGCCATCTCGAACTGGACGGCGGTCGGCGACGCCGGTCCGACGACGAGCCCGTACTACCTGCACTCCGTGACGATCCACGGCATGGGATTCCAACACAACCTGGGCATCACGTTCGACTTCCTGAACTTCCGCAACTTCGCGCCGCGGTCCGGATACATCACGATGGGGGACAACAACGCATACGACTATTGCCTCACCCTGGATCCGTGCGGGGGCACCCCGTACGACCCGACCTGGGTGGTGCTTCAATCCGACGTCATTGGCCGGGCCCGCGGCGAGATCCCTTGGTTCGGTCTCCTGAAACTCACCCTCCAACCGACGGACTCCTGCTGCGCGGAGGGCTGGGGCGACACCCACGCGCCGAAGAACAGCTGGGACAGCCTGCTCGTGAGCCTCCTGTTTCTCCTCGCCCTACCGTTCATCCTGGAGTACGCGATGCGCGGCTGGATGAAGTACGTCTCCCCTAGACTCCCCGAGATCCGATGGCCTTGGAAGCGGAGGACCAAACCCGCGGCGCCGAACGAGGACCCCCTCGAGGAAGACGGGGACTCCTGGAAGGACGAACCGGACCAATGATGCAAGGCGCCGGCTAGAGAAGGGTCGTCTGCACTTTGAGGCGGTAGCCGCGGGCCTCCGCGAGGATCTCGTCCTTCTCGAGGACCTTCTTCACGTCGAGCAGCGGGACGGATGCCTGGATCTCTTTCGTCCGCCCGCCGCGGCCGAACGATCGGACGCGGGCGTGGACGAGGCCGAGCATGTCCAACTCCGAGATCAGGTCCGTCACCCGGCGCTGCGTCAACGGGGTCACGCCGGTCTTCCGGGACAGGTCGCGGTACGTCGTGTAGACCTCCCCGGTCGTGAGCTTCGTGTTCCCGATCTCCTCGTTGAGGAGGATGCCCAGGAGGATGAGTTTGGACTGGGTCGGAAGGCTCTTCACCGCCTCGATGACCGTGTCGAGCTCGATCTTGTTCTTCGCCCGCTGCACATGCTCCTCCGTGATGTGCTCCTCCCCTTGGCGTTCCGCGAGCTCCGCGCTCACCCGGAGCAGGTCGAGGGCGCGCCGCGCGTCGCCGTGTTCTTGGGCCGCGAGGGCGGCGATCAACTGGAGCACGCCGTCCGTGGCCGTGCCGTTCTCGAACGCGAGGCGCGACCGCTCCGCGAGGATGTCGTACAGTTCGTCCGCGTTGTACGGCGGGAAGACCATCTTCTCGTCGGCGAGGCGGGAGCGGACGCGAGGATCGAGGTACTCCGTGAAGGTCAGTTCGTTCGAGATGCCGATCAGGGAGACGCGGGCTTTCGACAGGTCGTCGTTGATCTTCAGGAGCTGGTACAGGATGTCGTCGCCGTTCTTCTGAACGAGCTTGTCGATCTCGTCCAAGGCGACGATCACCACGCGCTTCTCCTCGTCGAGCTTCTCCAGGAGAAGGCTGTACACGCGGTCCGTCGACAGCCCAGTGAAGGGGATCCGCTGATGGAAGTTCTCGATGAACTTGTTCCCGATCGACTGGAGGACGCCGTACGGGGTGTCGACGATCTCGCAGTTCAGGTAGAGGTACTGGACCATCCGCGCGCCGTCGGCTTTGCGGAACTCGTTCTCGATGTACTTGACGACGGCCGTCTTCCCCGTGCCGGTCTTTCCGAAGATGAGCACGTTGCTCGGACGCTCGCCCTTCAGCGCGGTCACCAGGATCTGCGCGAGCTGTCCGATGTGGCTCTCTCGATGCGGCAGGCGGTCTGGCAGGTATGACGGACGCAGGATTTCCCGGTCCATCTTGAATATCGTCCGCGTGCTAAGGTACGGTTGGAAGATGCTTTCTTCCATGTTATCCCCGCTCCCCCTGAAAGCGAGAAGGTTCGCCTCGCGCGTGTCTCCTCCTGGAGAAAATCGCGCGCGAGAGGGCCGGTATCAGGGGAACACCACAAAAAGGTTTGCGAGTTTTGGACGCGTCCATCGATGCGTGCCGATGGCCCGATTTTTATTCTCATCCGTCTATGATAGGACCGTTCGAGACCGGGTTGAAACTTCACGCTCCGAGCAACACCCCATGACTCGGCCGCCGCAGACGTAGTCACGACGGAATCCGACGGAGGATGCGCGCGGTTCAACGCCGGAATGGTCATCAAGTTCATTAATGCGCGTCACCGCCGTGAGCACTACGCTTATCCGAAGCAACACGAGTCCGGGACCATGGAGAAGCGACTCACGTTCGCATACGGGCGGACCCTCGTCACGAGCCGCATCTTCGTGTTCGCGAGCCTCGCCATCCTGGCCGCGATCTTGATCGTGTTCACGTCGAGTCCAGCCTCGGCGGTCATCGGGCTGGTCGCCCTCCTGGCGGCGTACCTCGTCCTGTTCGCGGTCTCTCCGCTGCTCACGCAGCATTGGATCACGCGGTCCCGCGTCATCCTTCGTCAAGGCTGGTACTTCCGGGCCGTACTCCCGTTCTCCGGCATCGAGGAGCTGGTTGCGGCGGACGACGCCCATACGTTCCGCACGCCGCTGGGAATCAGCCGGCCGTTCGGCCAGCCCGTCTTGTTCGTCACGGGAGGGCGCACGAACCTGGTGCGGGTGCGACTGCGGCGCCCGCGGCGATTCTGGCAGGCGTTCGGCCTGTCCGCCGCGGAGATCGTGTTCGACGTGACGGATCGAGACGGCTTCCTCGCAGCGTTCGAGGAGCGACGGCGTCTACTCCCGCCAGTCCAATCCGATCGTGCGCGCGCCGACTTTCGGGATTAGAGGCATCTTCCGCTTGTGGATGCTCGAAGCGACGAGCTTCTGGACGTAGGTCACATGGTCGAGCGGGACGCCTCCCTTTTGCGCAATCGCCTCCGGGTCCAGTTGAAGCTCAATCCCGAGGAGGATGCGATCCAGTTCGTCGTACGAGATCCCGAGTTCCCCTTCGTCCGTCTGACCGGGCCACAGGCCCGCGGTCGGCACCTTCTCAACGATCTCCGGCAGGAGGGCCAGGTAGCGTGCCATTTCTCGGACCTGCGTCTTGTACAGATCCCCGATTGGGAGGAAGTCCGCGGCGCCGTCCCCGTGGAGCGTGAAGTATCCGGTGAGGAGCTCACTCTTGTTCCCCGTGCCCATGACGATGCGTCCCTCCGTGTTCGCGATGAAGTACAGGACGATCATCCGCGCGCGGGCCCGAAGGTTCCCGCGGGCGACTTGGTCCGCTTGGAATGCCAGGAGCCGTTTCTCCACGGAGGTGACGATCGGCGAAATCCCGATGATCCGGAGGTCGATTCCGAGCAACTTCGCGAACTTCTTCGCGTCCTTGAGGTCCTTCCCGCCTCGCCCGTCCGGCATCGCGACGGCGAGGACTCGCTGCGGCCCAAGGGCATCCGCACACAACTTGGCAACGAGGGCCGAGTCGACGCCGCCGCTGAGCCCGAGGACCACGCCCTTCCGACCGCTCTCGCGGAGACAGTGGACGAGGAACGCCTCGATGATGAAGACCTGCTCCTCCTTGAACCGCGGGACCAGCTCGCCCACGGGGAGCGCAACCTTCGGCGCCATCATAAACCCTTGCGGCGCGAAGCCTTTATCGCGCGAGGCCTCTTGGCGGCGGGTCCGTGAACGCGAACGAGGCGACCCTCGTGTGGGTCGACGAGTACAGCCGCATGGCGGAGGCGTACGACCGGAACGTGACACCGCGATTCGAACCGATCGCCCAGGAGGTCGTCCGCCTCGCGGACCCGAAACCAAATGAGCTGTTCCTCGACGTGGGGACGGGGACCGGGCTCCTGGCATGCCTCATCGCGCCCCGGGTCCTGCCGCAAGGCGTCGTCGCTATCGACCTCGCCGATGGAGCGATCTCGGTCGCATCGTACCGGGCGGGCAACGCGGGCATCCGGAACATCCGATTCGAGATGCTCGACTCGCGGAACATCGTATACCATGGGAAACTCTTCGACGCCGCCGCCAGCAACCTCGGGATCCCGGCCCTCGGTTACGACCGCGTGTTCCAGGAGGTCCATCGCGTCCTGAAGCCTTCCGGGCGGTTCGTCTTCAGCGAGTGGCCGACCGACCCGAGCCCGTCGTTCGCCGCGTTGCGGGCTCTCCTGGAGAAGCACGGGACGCGCACCCCGTCGAAGGATCTCGCCCAAGTGCGCGAGGCGGTGCGGCTCGTCCGCACGGATCCGGAGGCGATGGCCCTGGGAAATCCGCGGGCCGTCCTCAAGGCCCTCGGGGTCGCGGGCTTCGAGCGACGGGATGCGACGACGAAGACATTCCCGGTCCGGTTCGGGGATCCGGCAGAACTGGTTGCGTTCGGCGCATCGTACGGATGGTATGAGCGGGAGCTGCGCGAGATGTCGACCGAGAGCCGCAAGGCATTCGACGCGGACCTCGCAGCTCGCCTCGAGCCGCTGACGATGTCGGCCGGCATCGAGGACACATGGTCGCTGAATCTGTTCATCGCGCGGTGCGAGTAGAACAGTCCTAACGAAACCCTAAATAAGCCGCGGCTCATCGAAACGGCGCGCATGGCGGCCGAGCCGATCATCCGGGGAGTGGACGCGCACAAAGTGTACAACTCCGGGGTCGTCAAGGTCCACGCGCTCCGCGGAGTGAACCTCGCGATCCCTCGCGGCGAGATGGTTGCGATCATGGGACCGTCTGGGTGCGGCAAGACGACGCTGTTGAATTGCTTCTCCGGCCTCGACGATCTGACCTCTGGAGATGTCCTCATCGAAGGCGTCTCGCTCGCCTCGATGGACGACAACGCGAAGAGCCGCTACCGGTCGCGCCGCATGGGATTCGTGTTCCAGACGTACAACCTCCTACCCGTTCTGACCGCCGTGGAGAACGTCGAGCTGCCGTTGCTCGTCGCGAAGGCCCCGGCGAAGGAAGCCCGCCGGAAGGCGCTCGCCCTGATGACGGCCGTCGAACTCGACGGATGGGCGGACCACAAGCCGGCGCAACTGAGCGCGGGACAGCAACAGCGCGTCGCGATCGCCCGCGCCCTCGTGAACGACCCCGCGATCGTGTGGGCGGACGAGCCGACCGGCAACCTGGACTCGGAGACATCCGCGCAGATCATGGACCTCCTCGTTCAGTTGAACCGCGAACAGGAACAGACGCTCGTCCTCGTGACGCACGACGCTGTCGTCAGCTCGCGGGCCCACCGGATCCTGCGCATGCGGAACGGCGAGATCGTCGAGGAGACGCGGGGCGGGTAGGATGGCCCTCCCCGAGGCCTCCATGTGGGCGATCGTCATCGGGGTCGTCCTCGTCGCGGCGGTCGTCGCGTTCCGGCCTCTCCTCGCCCGCTTGGCGGCGCGGAACATCGGACGCCGGAAATCGCGCGTCCTGATCGTCGTCGCGGGGCTGCTCGTCGGCACGGCGATCATCTCCTCGAGCCTCGTCGTCGGCGACACCCTGAGCTATATCTTCCTGGAGGACGTCTATGCGCGCCTCGATGCGATCGACGAGCTCGTCTCGAACACGTTCAACGGCCAGCTCTTTTCCTTCTCTGAGTCGAACTTCACTCAGATCGCAACGGACCTGGCGGCATCGAACAGCCCGATCGACGGGATCGCGCCCGCCCTCCTGAAGGTCATGCCGGTCCGGAACGTCGCCGGCAACAAGGGGAACCAACAGATCACGGTGATGGGCCTCGGCGCGACCCTCGAGGGCGGCTTCGGATCGCTGACGACCCTCGACGGGCGGACCGTCGACACGGACGACCTCACGCCGACGGAGGTGTACGCGAACGAACGCGCAGCGGCGGACCTGAACGCGACGACGGGCCAGGATCTCACCCTGTTCTACGGCACCACGAACCAGACGATCGTCCACGCGGCTGTGGCGTCGATTGTCCGGGACACGGGCAAGGCCGCGTACGAAGGGATCCCAATCCTGTTCATGGACTTGGGCCACGCGCAGACCGCCTTCAACGAGAGCGGCGCGATCAACCTGATCCGCGTCTCGAATCTCGGAGGCGTCGCGGACGGCATCGCGTATTCCGATCGCGTGACGCAAGACCTGCGGCTCAGCATCGCGACCCGCCACCTCGCCCTCCGCGTCCAACCGGTCAAGGCGGACGAAATCGCCCAGGCCATGCAAGTCGGACGCGACGCGACCCAGCTGTTCCTCGTCATGGGAGCGTTCGGCATCCTCGCGGGCATCCTCCTCATCGTGAACATCTTCGTGATGCTCGCGGAGGAGCGGAAGCCGGAGCTCGGCGTCGCGCGCGCGGTCGGCTTCCTTCGGGCGGACCTCTTGACGACGTTCGCCCTCGAGGGGACGTTCTACGCCGTCGTCGCGGCGGCGCTCGGGGCCCTCGCGGGTCTCGGCCTCGGGTACGTCATGGTGTACTTCTTCGACAAACTCGTCCCCCACGGGGACGTCGTCGTGACGTTCCACTTCGATCCCTCCTCTGTGATCGCTGCTTTCGTCGCGGGGACTGCGCTCACCTGGATCACGATCCTCCTGGCGTCGTGGCGGGTGAGCCGCTTGAACATCGTGCGCGCGATCCGGGACCTGCCCGAGCCGGGGACACGGGAGCGGTCTCGCGATGTGCTCATCGCAGGGACCCTCGTGACCCTCGGCGGAATCGCGCTGACGACGTGGGGCTTTGCGGTCGACACGGGCATGGGGAAGATTCCGGGGCCGCCGGTCTTGGCCCTCGGACTCGGCGTCGCCGCGGCCTCCCGGGGATGGGCCCGGGCTGCGATGACCCTGGCGGCGGCCTTCAACCTCGCATGGATCCTGCTGCCTTTCACCTTGCTCAACCAGGCCACGGACAACGTGTCGGTCGCCTTCGTCATGGTGGGCGTGATCCTCGTCGGCTCCGGCATCCTGATCGCCGTGTTCAACGTGAGCGAGGCGCTGCGGGCCATCCTCCGGCGGGCGAACCGAGGCGTGGGCCGGCCCGTGTTGAAGACCGCGGTCTCGTACCCGATGGAGAAGCGGTTCCGCACGGGCATGACCGTCGCGATGTTCGCGCTCATCCTGTTCATGGTCACGTTGATCTCGATGCTCCAGGGGCTCCAGGCCGCGAGCCTCGACTCGTTCGTGCAACAGCAGTCCGGCGGGTACGACGTGATCGCCTACACGACGTCGTACGGGGAGATCCCGAACTTCCGACAACGGCTCCAGGCAAACTTCAGCGACTCATTGTTCCTCAACGGGTACAACGGGACCTCGACCGCGAGCGTGATGCCGGCGAAAGTCCAGGCCGTCGGAGGCAATCGGACCTACGACTACACGCTCTGGGGCGTGGACAACTTCCTGATCCAGTCGAACCAGTACGGATTCACGAGTTTCCTGCCGTCGTATGTGAACGAATCGAGCGGCCAGAGACAAGCCCTGACGAACCGCACGGATGTCTGGCTCTCCCTTCGATGGAATCACACGCTGGCGATCGTGGACCGCACGGCCACCGGCCCGAACCAGTTCGTGCCGGACGAGAGCCGCCTTCGCGTGGTGCCGGGAGACCGCATCCGCGCGTTCGACGCGGCCGGTCGCACCGTGAACCTGACGATCGTCGGGGTCCTCGAGCAGGCGCTCCAGTTCACGTCCGGGGTTTTCGTCGACCAGAGCGTCGTGCGCGGCGTCTTCCCCGCGGAGGAACGGTACACGGCGTACTTCTTCCAGATGGCGCCCGGCGTGGACGTCTCGGCGTTCCGGACGGACCTCGAGCGCACGTTCTTCGTGTACGGCCTTCAGACGATCGACATCCGCGAGCAAATCGGGCAGGCGTTCGACGCGTCGCAGGAGGTCCTGACCCTGATGCAGGCGTACCTGGGGATCGGACTCCTCGTGGGGATCGCGGGCTTGGCGGTGATCACGCTCCGCGCGGTCGTCGAGCGCCGGACGCAGATCGGGGCGCTGCGGGCAATCGGCTTCACACGCGGGATGGTCCTGTCGACGTTCCTCGTCGAGATCGCCTTGATCGCGGTCCTGGGGATCGGGATCGGCGTCGCCCTCGGGATCGTGTTGGCGTACAAGATCTACATCGTGTACTTCGCGGACATCGTGGTCTTCAGCGTGCCGTGGCCGAACCTCGCGTTGATCGTCGGGGTCGCGTCCGCCGCGGCCGTCGCGAGCGCGGCCCAGCCGGCGATCCGCGCATCCCGCATCCCACCCGCGGAGGCGCTCCGGTACATCGAGTGAGCCGTCGAGCGGGCCTCCAAGGCCCGGGAGAGTATACCTCTAAGTGGAGGTATGCTCCGAGGCGATGAGCTGCTCGATCCGAGCCCGCCTACGGCCGAACTCCTGTTCCGCCTTCCGGTGGTATGCGGCCATCCGCCGGAGGAGATCCGCCTTCGCCTTCTCCGAATCCACGCGCCCGACGTAGTCCTCCCGCCGCATCGAATGACCGTTCATGCGCTCGTAGTGCCAGAAGTAGAAGTACCGCCGACCATCGAAATCCCGGACCCTCGCGCCGCAGCCGATTTCCATCGTTTATACCTCTAAGTAGAGGTATATCGATCCGGGGCTTGAACCCTCCGGCGGGGTGTGTGAACCGCCTGCGGACGTCGCGCGGAACAATCCTTTTATGGGCTCCGCGACTCTCGACGGTCCGTCGATGGGTGAACCGAAACTCCGGGAGAAGACGTGGGAGCCGGCCTACGAGGAAGACGTCCTGAAGTCGTGGCGCGCCGAGCCCGACCTGTATCGCTTTGCCCCGGAGCGCGGGCAGCCGACCTACGTGATCGACACGCCCCCGCCGTATCCGAGCGGCTCATGGCACGTCGGCGCCGTGATGGCGTATGCGATGATCGACATGATCGCCCGGGCGCAGCGCATGCTCGGACGCGCCGTGCTCTTCCCGTTCGGCCTCGACCGGAACGGAATCAACATCGAGCGCACGGTCGAGCAGAAGACGGGCAAGGCGCTCCACCGTTGGGACCGCGAGGCGTTCATCCAGGAGTGCCGAAAGGAGATCGAGGCGATCGGCAACGGCCTGCTCGAGCTCGCGGTCCGCGTCGGCATGTCGGCGGACTTCGAGCACACGTACTACACGGACTCCGACGAGTACCGAGCCTTCAGCCAGGCGATCTTCCTCGAGCTCTGGCCGAGAGGACTCTTCTATCGCGGCGAACGGCCGACGTTCTGGTGTCCCGTCTGCGAGACGCCACTCGCGGAGGCCGACATCGACTACGAGGAGCGGCCGTCGAATCTCGTCTGGATGAAATTCCCGCTGACGTCGAAAGGGGAGATTCGGATTGCGACGACGCGGCCGGAGCTGCTCGTCGCCTGCCGCGCGGTGATCGTCCATCCCGACGATGCTCGGTTCGCGGACCTCCCCGGCAAGAAGGCGCGCGTTCCTCTATACGGACACGAGGTCCCAATCCTCGCGCACTCCGCCGCGAAGCCGGAGTTCGGGAGCGGGGCCGCGATGATCTGCTCGTACGGCGACATGGTGGACCTCCAATTGTTCCGCGAACTCCGACTCGAGCCGGTGAAGGCGATCGAAGAGCACGGCAAGATGACGGAACTCACCGGGGCGCTCAAAGGATTGAAAGTCGGGCCCGCCCGCGAGAAGGCGATCGAAGCGCTCCGGACGGGCGGCTTCCTCGAGAAGCTGGAGCCGATCCAGCACAAGACGCCGATTTGCTCGCGCACCTTGAACCCGATCGAATTCCTCTCCTCGGATGCGTGGTACCTGAAGCAGCTCGAATTCCGTGACGACCTCCGGAGGCTCGCGCAGGAGATGGAGTTCCGGCCGACGCGGCACCGACAGCTCGTCCTCGACTGGATCGATAGCCTGACGATCGACTGGCCGATCTCCCGCTTGCGGTACTACCACACGGAGATCCCGCTGTGGTATTGCAAGAAATGCGGCGAGACGCTCGCGCCGCCTCCGGGCAAATACTACCGGCCGTGGAAGGATCCGGCGCCGTTCGCGAAGTGCCCGAAGTGCGATTCCAAAGAGTTCGTCGGCGAGGAGCGCGTGTTCGAC
>Ga0209470_1000448_pt1 | contig 32757 bp, 21 predicted proteins | sample GraSoiAngelo_125_FD_185882 | JGI IMG/M metagenome (GOLD analysis project Ga0209470, IMG submission 185882) | Grasslands soil microbial communities from the Angelo Coastal Reserve, California, USA - 14_0927_05_40cm (SPAdes) (version 2) | ecosystem: Environmental > Terrestrial > Soil > Grasslands ... | reverse complement strand
GGATCTGCGCACCCTCGTGCGGTCCGGTCGAACGGAGCCGCTCGAGCTCTGCCGCAAGCCGCGCGTTCTCCGCCGCGAGCGCCGCCCGGACCGCCTCGGTACGCCGGGCCGCCGCGAGCGCCTCGCCCACGTCGTGCTGGCCGACCGACGCCCCCCGCTCCAGCGCCGCCTCCAGCTGCTCGCGGACCCGCTGCTCGTGCGCCGCCCCCGCCTCCGCTTCCGCCAGCCGCGCCCGCAGCCGGTCGATCTCCACCGTCTGCTCGACGACACGCGCGTCCTCGCGCGGCGCCGTGGCCCGAAGCCGCTCCAGCTCCCTCTCGAGCCGGGCCTGCTCGCGCTGTGCAGTCGCCAGCGCCGCGGCGAGCGACGTGAGGCGCGCCGCATCCCGCTCCGCCGCCGACGCGGTCCGCGCCGGCCGGACGCCCGCCGCGTCGGGCACGTCGGGCGGAGGCTCCGCATCGCCCTCGGCCGCCAGCGCGGAGACGGCGCTGCGGGCCGAGGCCGCCTCGCTCGCCTGCCGCCGAACCGCCTCGATCAGCTTCCCGAGCTCCCGGAGCGGCTGCTCGAGCGCACGGATTTCGCCTTCCCCGAAGGGCCGCACCGCGACCGTAACGAGCACGAGGCTCCCAGCGGGGACCGAGCCGCTGTAGAGCGGGAGACAGGCCACGGCACGGACCGGCTTTGCCGAGTCGACCAGCGCAGGGACATAGCGGTTTTGCGCGGCGTTCCCGATGAGATAGGCGCGGCGATTGAGCAAGCTGTGCAGCGGCATGTCCCATCCCGAGACGCCTCCGCGCCGCACGGTCCGCAGCCGTTGACAGCCCTCGTCGGAGAGCCCCACTTCGGCCGCGAGTCGCAGGAGCTCGTAACGCGGGTCGTACAGGCACACCGCGGCGGCCGTCACGCCCGTCGCCTCGAGGATCGCGCTTAGCGCGGGCTCGAGCGCTTCCACCGGCGCCGCCGCAGCTGCACCGAGCTCACGGAGGCGCGCGGCCACCGCCTCGCCATCGACGGCTGGCGCACCCACGGCCGCAGTCCCGGGTACGTCCGGACGCCGTGCCCCCGGGAGGGTTGCCATGCGTTCGCACTATGCAACGGCTGTGCCGTCGAGGGGACGGGCAACGGGACCGGCTGCCCTTTGGCGAGCAGGCCAAAAACGGACGGTACGGCAAACCCGCGTCACTCGGGCGGCAAGGCCGAGCCTGCTTGGTCGGCGGATTCGACTTCGTCTGCCATTCGTTCGCGCGCGCAAAGAGGGCGCCGAGACTCGGAGAAGAGGCCCTCGCGTTGGCCGCGGATTTGCGACTCAGGCCTCCTGGCGATTTCCATTGGAGGACCGCAATGAACTCGACATCGCAGGTGATCATCAAGGCGCGGGCGACACCGTGGCTCCTGCTGGCCATGACGCTCACGGCGACGGCGTTCGCTCTGGTGGATTCTCGACGGAGGGCATTCGCGTCTCCCCGGCTCCTGGAGCTGTCCGCCAAGATCCATGACCGCGGGCGCGACTACGTGAGAGGCCTCGAGCTGACCGTATCCGGCGATCCGGTCATGGGGAACAACCTGCTCGCATCGGCCACGGACCGGATGACCGTCCTCGCCGAGGAGTGCGTGCGGACAGACGGTTGCGATATCGATATCTTCATCCGGGCGCTGCGCGCCGCCATCGACGAGAGACGCCTCGCGGCGGCGAGCCCACCCTCGGTCCCGGCGGTTCGCGAGCAGCTCGTCGACCAGGCGGTGACCACGGGGCCCGCGCCGACGGCAAGCGCCGACTCCCCGCGGCGCGGCCTGCAGCTCGAGGACGCGATCCCCCTCAACGGACCGGTGAAGCGGGCGCTCAACGACTGGCTCACCTGGAATCGCCCCCAACTCGCAGACGCTTACGAGAACTACCTCTTCCTGCGGGAACAGATCGCACCGATCTACGAGAAGGCCAATCTCCCCGAGGCGCTGCTGTTCGCGGTGATGGCCCAGGAAACCGGGGCCAAGGTTCACTCGTACTCGAGCGCGGGGGCGGCCGGACCGCTCCAGTTCATGCCCACCACGGGCCGACGGTACGGCCTGGGCAGCGTCGACGGTTTCGACATGCGGCTCGATCCCGTCGCGGCGACCAAGGCGAGCGCCAGGTACCTGACCGCACTGCTTCGCAGATTCGGCAACGATCTCCCGAAGGCGCTCGCGGCGTACAACGCGGGCGAGAGCAAACTCGCTACGCTCCACAAGCAGATCTCGGGGCTGAGCTTCTGGGACGCGAAGCTGTCCGAGGCAATTCCGATGGAGACACGGAGCTACGTCCCAGGCGTCCTCGCGGCTGCCTGGATCTTCTTGCATGCGCAGGACTACGGCCTCGTATCGTCAGGGCTGGAGCTCGGCACGACCACGATCGCGCTCAGGGAGTCCGCCTCGATCGGCGAGCTGACGATCTGTCTCGGACCGGGCCAGAACCGCAACGGGTGGTTCCGCACCCTCCGCAACCTCAACCCTCGCGTGAGCGGCAACCAGCGGATCGACGCGGGCGAGAAGCTGCGGATCCCGTCCATGCTGGTACCGCGCTACGTGGAGCACTGCGCCAGCGATTCTCCGCTGCTCGCACGCGCCCGCCAGCTGCACGAGGCCACGGACGAGAAGGAGGGGCGATTCGATTATGCGCTGCAGGAGGGCGGCACCTGATCTAGCGTCACGAGGGGAACGCAGGAATTTCCGGAACTCGTTCACGATGAAGCCGGGGAGACCACTGCCGTCGGTCTGCGCGTCCACGGCGGCGAGGAACTCGGTAAGGTGCGCGCGCACGACGCGGTGGAGCACGCCCGTCGTCGGCGATCGGGGCGCGTAGACGGCCGCCACGCGATCGTCCGTAGCGGGCCACGGGCGAGCCACGCGCGCGCGATTTCAACCCTTCCGACATTTGACGCGTAGCGTACCGAAACGACCCGTTGCCGGCATGGATGCCATGATGGCGCCCGCGGTGCGCCATCGAAATCCGGAGCGCCCCTCCGCTCCGGGCCGGCACGATGGTTCGGTACGAGGAAGGGCTTGTGGGACGCAAGCGATAAGTGCCATACGGGCCCTATACGAGATGGTCATCACGCCCGAGGCGTGAGATGAACTGCGCCGGCAGCCGCGCACGCAGCGCCGGCACGAGCCGCGTCGAGGGCGGGAACGCCGTGCCCGGCTCCTGCACGGCGACGCTCCGCCGGAGCGCCAGCCCGAGCTGGAGGAAGAACAGCTCGTCGAAGATCAGCGAGCAGTGCGCGAGCATGCGCCGGCGGTTTGCCGCCGACGCGATCGCTGCGCGCGCCCTGGCGGTGATCGGCGAGGAGCGCTTCTTCGACTGAGCACGATGGCGAGCGTCGAGTTCGAGCACGTCGACAAGGTCTTCCCCGACGGGACGCGCGCTGTCGCCGACTGCACCCTGCGGGTCGAGGATGGCGAGCTGGTGGTCGTGGTCGGTCCGTCGGGTTGCGGCAAGTCGACGCTGCTCCGGCTGGTGGCCGGGCTCGAGGAGGTCAGCGCCGGGACGGTCCGCATCGGCGAGCGGGTCGTGAACGAGCTCAGCCCGCAGGAGCGCAACGTCGCCATGGTCTTCCAGGACTACGCCCTCTACCCGCACCTCTCGGCGCGCGGCAACCTCGAGTTCCCGCTCCGCATGCGCCGGCTGCCGCGCGCCGACAGGCGCCGGCGGGTCGAGCGGGCGGCGGAGCTGCTCAGCATCGGCGATCTCCTCGACCGCCTGCCGAGGCACCTCTCGGGCGGGCAGCGGCAGCGCGTCGCGATGGGCCGCGCGCTCGTGCGGGAGCCGAGCGTCTTCCTCCTCGACGAGCCCCTCTCCAACCTCGACGCCAGGCTCCGCGTGCAGGTGCGGGCGGAGATCGGGGAGCTGCAGGCGCGCACCGGCACGACGATGATCTACGTCACCCACGACCAGGTGGAGGCGATGACGCTCGGCGACCGGGTCGCCGTCCTCGACCGGGGCCGCCTGCAGCAGGTCGCCCCCCCGCGCGACCTCTACGACCGCCCCGCCAACGCCTTCGTCGCGGGCTTCATCGGCAACCCGCCGATGAACCTCTTCCCCACCCGCCTCTCGGTGGACGACCGGGGCCGGGTCGTGATGGACCTGGGCGGCCAGCCGGTGCCCGTGTCCGGCGCGCCGGCGCACGCGGCGGCCGTCACCGCCGGCGTCCGCCCGGAGTCGCTGCGGCTGGTGCCCGCCGGCGCCGCCGAGGGCGCCGTGCGCGCCGTCGTCGAGCACCTCGAGTGCCTGGGCCACGAGACGCAGGCCCACCTGCGCGTCGCCACCGGCGGCGACGGCGGCGTCCGCCTCGTCGCCCGCGTGCAGGGGATGCCGGGGCTCGCCAAGGGCGAGCCCGTCGGCGTGCAGGTGGATCCCGCCCGGGTGCACCTCTTCGGGGAGGACGGGCGCGCGCTCGGGGATTGAGCCGGGGGTGCGCCGCGTATCGCAGATTCGATATTGACAGCCGCAAACCGGCGGCGAGATCATCGCGTCCGTGTCCTCCCGGCTAGCCGTTCACGGCGTCTTGACATGCACCCTTCTCCTCGCGGGTGCTGAGCCCGCCTCTACGCGCCTCCACGACCCCATCCAGTGCTGCCATGCGGGCGGGAGCGGTGTCCCGAAGTGCCGCGCGAAGAGCCGGCGTGCCTGCCAGAAGAATGTGCAGCTCGTTCACGCGCCCACCCGTGGGGACCTTCGAGGCCCGCGGGGATCACCGCCGCACTTCCCGCCCGCTCCCGTGCGCAGTCGGCCCGCACGATCGACACCGCTGGAAACCGCCCCCTCGGCGTGGCGACCGACGGGATGACCTCACGGCGCGAGCGAGTGCGATCGGCCGAATGCGCGGGCCGTCTCGTCAGTACTCCAGCAGGATGTCGGCGGGGAACTCCCGGACGGTGGCGGTGTCGGCGGTGTGTGCCGCGAGCGGCCGGCCGTTCACGCTGACCGCGCGCAGGGGCCGGGCGAGGGGCGAGCAGACCACGATGCCCCCCGGCGGCACGGCGAGGTCCCCGGACACGCGCAGGCGCACCGCGTCGGCGCCCTCGGCGCGCAGGCTCAGGTCGAGCACCCCGTGGTACGTCGGCAGACGCTTCACGCTGACGCCCGGCTCGGCCGTGACCCAGGCGGCCGGCACACCCGCCGCCAAGACGAGCGCCTGGTCCGACTCGCGCTCGTAGGCGAGCAGCGCGCGCACCGAGCGGACGAAGGTCGAGCCCACCCAGGTGTGCGGCATGTCCCCGATGAACCGGGGCGCCTCCCGGTCCCGCCACACGATCTCGGCCCACTCGTTCCAGCCGCGCGGCCGCTGGTCGGCCAGGAGCTGGTCGAGGAGATCGAGCGCGCGCTGCTTCTCGCCGAGGCGCACGAAGGCGCCCACGTTGCGCACCTCGTAGGGGGAGTACTCGTCCGAGTCCGTGTCGCCCCGTCGTCGCGCCACGAGCTCCTCCCAGTACCGCTCGAAGGTCCGCGTCAGCGCGGGCTCGGGCAAATGCCCGAGCTCGCCGCCGGGCGCGAGCGCGATGCTCGTCGAGGTCGGGTCGAAGTCGCCGAGCTCGGCCGAGCCCGGGAGGAAGTCGATCCCGTGCTGCGCCATGGCGCGGCCGATCGAGGCGTAGAGCGCCTCGCGGAAGGAATCGCGCAACGCCGCGAGCTTGGCGGTGCGCCCCTCGTCGCCGACCACCCGGGCCATGTCGGCCGCGTCCTTCAAGCCCCGCAGCGCGAAGAAGTCGTCCCAGTAGGAGTGGACCGGGTACCCCGAGTAGCCCTCGTGGCTGATCGAGGCGGGCAGGATGCCGTGGAACACGGCCTTGTCCGGCGCCTTGAAGTCGTCGCCCGTGCTCTGCCCCCGCAGCGCCGCCAGGTAGTCGACGGCGCGCAGCACGTGCGGCCACATGTCGTGGAGGAAGCCCACGTCGCGGGTGTAGCGGTAGTACTCCGCGACGGCGTACACGAACGCTCCCGGGCTGTCGTGCTCGGAGACGCGCTCGGCGCCGCGCCGGTCGACACAGCACGGCACCTTGCCGTCGGGGCCCTGGTAGCGCGCGTACCAGCGCAGGAACTCGCGCACCTCGGGCGTGAAGCCCATCTCGAGCAGCGCGGAGGAGGTGATGGCCCCGTCCCTGATCCACGAGCGGGCGTAGTTGCGCGATCCGGGCTGGATGGCGGGGCCGTCGCGGTTGATCTGGATGTAGGCGAGGGTCGTCTTGAGCGTTTGCTCGAGCTTGCGCGCCTCGGGGGGCAGGTCGATGGCCACCCGCCCGAGCACCGTCTCCCAGTCGCGCCGCGTCCGCTCCTGCTGCTCGGCGACGTAGGCCGCACCGTCGGCGGCGATCAGGCGCGCGGCGGTGGGTGCCACGTCGTGGAAGGGGACGGCGAGGTCGACCTCCGCACGCCCCTTGGGCTCGAGGTAGAGGTTGTACTGGAGCGCGCCCGAGGCGAAGCCGAGCGGATCGGTGACCTCGGTGTGCGGCGGCACGCGGTCCGCAGCGAGGAAGCGGGTGACCGAACCCGCCTCGAAGGGCGCGGCGCCGAAGTGATCGGGCAGCGTGAGCGAAACCACGGCGCGGTCGCGGTCCACCCAGACCACGCGCCCGTCGAAGCGCATGCTGCGGATGTGCGTGACCCCCCCCGATACGTTGAGCGTCTGCCAGGGCGGGTTCACCTGGAAGGGACGGATCGCCACGTAGAGCCGCACCGGCTCACCCCGGTCAGCACGGTTGGATATCTGGTAGCGCGCGTAGAGCGTGGACGCGCCGGGCTCCCCACCCGCGAACGCCGTGACGGTGAGCGTCAGCCGCTCGTGCTGCCAGGTGACCGAGGGAATGGGGAGGTAGCCGTCCTGCAGCTCCTGCCCGGTGGTAACCGAGTGCCAGGTGATGAGCTCGCCACCGGCGTAGAGGAAGGGCTCGATCGAGAACGCCGCCTTGTCGACCTCGAGCATCCCCTCCTCGTTCAGGAGTGCTTCCTTCTCGTCCCCGGCCGCGCCGACGAGCGTCCAGTACGTCTGGCGCCCGTAGAGGTACTTGGGGTACGTCCCCTCGGGCGCGTCCCGCGCGATCGCCGCGAAGAAGTCGCTCGGCGAGGCGGAGAACGAGAACGGCTTCACCGTGAGCGTGGCGATGCCATAGCCCTGCGCCCGGCTGCTGTGCCGGAGGTCGAGGCGGATGAACCGGGACTCGGCGTCCGGGAGGTAGATGTAGTCGCGGCCTCCGTGGCCGGTCACGGTCGAGAAGCCGGTCGTCCACTGCGTGCCGTCGTTGGAGACCTGCACCTCGAACGACGTCGCGTAGTCGTCCGGGTCCCAATCGATGACGAGGCCGCCGTACTCCCGGTTCTTGCGGAAGTCGAGGAGCACCGACTGGGCGCGCGGGACCGGCTCGCTCTTCCAGCCCGTTGCCGCGTCCTCGTCGAGCATCAGCGGCGGCTCGTGGCCGGGCAGCGAGGTCGAGGCCTGGATGTCGGGGGGGACGCCGTCCGGGGTCACGGGCTCGCGCTCCTCGAAGCGGAGGTCGTCGATCCAGATCGATCCGCTCCCCCCCTCCCCGGCCGAGATCGCGAACTCGATGGTGCCCACCTGCTTCGGCTCCCGGGCTCGGGACGGGCCCCAGGCGAGGGAGAGGCGGGACTTGCGGATCGTGATGCCCTGCCAGTCGGTGGGAAAGGAGAAGTCGCGCTGATTCTCCCACCAAACGTTCTTCCCGGCCGGGTCGACCAGCTTGAACTCGAAGTTGTTGCCGCGCCCTTCCCCGCGCAGGGAGAAGGTGAACGCGTAGTTCTCGGGCAGCGTGAGCGGGAACTGCTTGCGCACGATGACGTACCCGCCGCCGCTGCCGAGGTCGAACCCGACGCGCATCCCCATGCCCGAGTGCCCGGGCTCCTGGAGCGTCCACGCGCGCGCGCCCTCGGAGGCGACGGTGGTCCAGCCGGTGAACGTCTCGAAGTCGTCGAGGACGACGCTCGCAGCGCGTGCGCGGGCGCCGCCCAGTTGGAGCGCGAGGAGGAGAGCGGCCGGCCAGGTCGCTCGGCGTGCGGTCGTCACCCGGCGCGCTACTCCTTCACGCTCCCGGCCATGATGCCGGCGAGGTAGTAGCGCTGCAGGCAGACGAAGAGCACGAGGACGGGCAGCACGGTCAGCACCGCCCCGGCCATCATCAGCTCCACGTCCTGCACGTGCTCGCCCGCCAGGTTCGCGAGCGCCACCGGCAAGGTGTAGCGGCGGGCGTCGGCGAGCACGACGAGCGGCCACATGAAGTCGTTCCACGTCCCCATGAACGTGAAGACGGCGAGCGTCACCAGGATGGGCGCGCACAGGTACAGCACCAGCGAGCGGTAGATACGGAGCTCGCCGGCGCCGTCGATGCGGGCGGCGTCGAGCACGCTCTCCGGAATGGAGAGGGCGTACTGACGGACGAGGAAGATGCCGAAGACGCTCGCCATCCCCGGGACGATCACGCCCGCGTACGTGTTCACCAGGCGGAGCTCGCGGAGCATCAGGAAGAGCGGCAGCATGCCGACCTGGGCCGGGATCACGAGGCCTGCCAGGAGGACGCGGAAGATGTGCTCGCGCCCGGCGAAGCGGAGCTTGGCAAAGGCGTAGCCCGCCATGGAGTTCACGAGGAGCGCGATCACCGTGACCGACGCGGCGAGCCCGGCGCTGTTGCGCAAGGAGCGCGCCAGGTCGAGGCGCGTGAAGAGCCCGCGATAATGCTCGAACGTGATGGCGCTCGGCACGAGGCGCGGCGGGACGGCGGTGGCCTCGCCGGCGGGCATCAGCGACGCCGAGACCATCCAGAGGAGCGGGGCGAGGACGAGCACGGCGCCCCCGACGAGGGCCGCGTGCAGCAGGACCGCCTCGGCCGCACGCCTCATGCGCCCGCCTCCTCCGCCCCCCGCCGCCCCGCCGGTGCCGTCGCCATCTCCCGCTCTCCAACCATTAGCCCGCGCAGCCGAAGTTGCAAGGCCGTGCCGGCGAGGATGACGGCGAAGAGCACGAAGGCGATCGCCGCGCCGCGGCCCATGGTCCACCAGCGGAAGCCCTCCTCGTACATGAGCAGCACGACGCTGAGGGTGCTGTCCGCCGGCCCTCCCTGGGTCATGACGTAGGGTTCGGCGAAGAGCTGGAAGTAGCCGATCATCGTGACCACGCCGACGAAGACGAAGGTCGGCGCGAGCATCGGCAGCGTGACCCGCCGGAACTGCTGCCAGGCGCCCGCGCCGTCGATCCGGGCGGCCTCGTAGAGGCGCTCCGGGACGTTCTCGAGCCCGGCGACGAAGATGATCATGTTGAAGCCGAAGTTCTTCCACACCGCGAGCAGGATGATGGCGGGCATGGCCCAGGCGGGATCGCCGAGCCAGTCGATCGGACCGAGCCCGACCAGCGCGAGCCCCCGGTTCAAGAGGCCGAAGCGGGGGTGGTAGAGGTAGCGCCAGACGACCGCGACCGCGACCAGCGTGGTCACCACGGGCAGGAAGAAGACCGTCCGGAAGAAGCCGCGGAGGCGCGCCAGCCTGGCGTTCACGAGGAGCGCCGCGCCGAGCGAGACGGCGACGGAGAGCGGGCCGCCGACGAGGACGAAGTAGAGCGTGTTGCGGAGCGCGATCCAGAAGCGCGGGTCGCGCAGGAGGGTTGCGTAGTTGTCCCCGCCGACCACCCGCAGGTGGCGCGGGTCGCCGATGGCGTAGACGTCGAAGTCCGTGAAGCTCAAGAGCAGCGCGGCGACGACCGGCGCGAGGAAGAAGACGCCGATCAGGCCGAGCGCCGGCGCCACGAACCAGACGGCGGGACCGATCCGCCGGCGCCGCGTCACCGCGCCTCCGCCTGGCCGAGGAGCCAGCGGCGCTTCGCGAGCATCGCGTCCACCTTCCCATCGAGCGCGGCGAGCGCCTCCTCCGCCGTCATGGTTCCGCGCACCGCCGCCTCCGCGTGCCGGGCGATCTCGGTGGCGATCCGCTCCCACTCGGGGATCTTCGGCGTCGCGCGCACGGCCTCGAGCTGCGTCCAGAACGCGCCCGTGTACGGCTCACGGTCGAGCGCCGCCTCGGTCCACGCGCTCCGCCGCGCCGGAAGGTCACCCGTCAGCCGGTAGAAGCGCGTCTGCTGGGCCGGCTCGGAGAGGTACTCGATCAGCTGCCAGGCAGCCTCCTTGCGGGGCGAGCTCCGGTAGAGGGCGAGGCTCGCGCCGCCGGCGAGCGAGACACCCGGGTAGCCGGCGTCGGGCGCCGGCAGGGGTGCGGTCGCCCAACGCCCCTCCAGGCCGGGCGGCAGCCGCTGCCGGAACTCGCCGATGTTCCACGGGCCGCTCATATACAGGGCGAAGTACCCGGCCGCGAAATCCTGGTACACGTTGGTCACGGCGGCCTCCCCGGTGCCGGGCGCGAAGCCGCGCCGGAAGAGGTCGAGGTAGAAGTCGAACGCCTGGCGGAAGGGCGGGCTGCGGAAGTCGCCGTAGCGCTCGCCGTCGCGCAGGAGCCCCGCTCCGAGCTGCAGCGCCAGGACGACCGGCGGCTGCCACTCGTGGAGGGGGAGCAGGATCGCATAGCGCTCCGGGCCCGCTCGCGCCTTCACCCGCACCATCGCGTCGGTCCACGTCGCCCACGTGCGCGGGGGGTCGGGACAGCCGACCTCCGCGAGCAGGTCGCGGCGGTAGAAGAGGACGCGCGTGTCCACGTACCACGGCACGCCGCGGGTGACGCCGTCGACGACGTTGGTATCGAGGATGCCGGGGAAGTAGTCTCCGCCCGCGAGGACCGGAGAGCGCGCGATCCGGCCGTCGAGCGGTTCGAGCGCGCCCAGGGCGGCGAGCTCCGGGAGCCAGGTGTTGCCCGCCTGGAAGACGTCGGGCATCGCCCCGCCCACGTAGGCCGTCACCAGCTTCTCATGCGCGGCGCTCCACGGAATCTGCTGCACGCGTACGCGGCGGCCCGGATGGCGGCGCTCGAACCCCGGCATCAGCTCCGCCACCACCTCTCCCTCGCGCCCCATAGCCCACAGCTCGATCACCACGCTGTCGTGCGCGTCACGGCTGCAGCCGAGCCAGGCGCCGAGCAGCAGCAGGGCGAGGCGCGGGCCGACGTGGGAGGGGCGGCGCGCGGGACGGGACGGACGCGGCGGGCTCAAGGCGAGGGCGGCGGCCCCGGGTGCGGGGCCCGCCCGGGACGGCCCCAGCGCGCGGCCCGCTCGCGCTCGGGCAGGCCCCAGACGCGCCGGTGGAGCCCATCGGTCAGGTCGGGATCCCGGAGCAGGATGCGGCGCTCGCGCGCCGTCAGGCTCGCGGGCCCGTCGGCGAGCGCGCGCTCGAGCAGCGCCTCGCGCGCCGCCCGGAGCCGCGGCTCGAGCGAGCGCCTGCGGCCGAGCAGCGCCCGGTGCAGCGCGTTCACATAGGGGTCGACGGCGGCACGGACGAAGCCGTCCCGCTCGCGCTCGGGCAACGCGGACGTCTTGCGGCGGGCGATGCGCGCCAGCTCGAGCAGGTCGTGCAGCTCCGGGGGTGGCGCCGTCTCCTCGGGGATCACGAACAGCCCCCACCGCCGCGCGCGCTCGCCCAGGCTCGAGCGGCTCGTGTACACCGAGAGCGGCACCGACAGGATGAGCGCGCCGATGACCGGCGTCACCCACCAGAAGTAGCCCGGGCTCAGCCAGAAGAGGGCCGCGCCGCACGCGCTCGCGAACAGCGAGTCGAGCCCGTGGTGCCGGAGCGCCTCCCGCCAGCTGGTGGTGATCTCCTCCCGGCCCTGCGAGCGCCAGCCCACGGTGCGCCCGAGCAGGTTCGTCAGTACGAACCGGCTGTGGAACACCATGCGGATGGGGGCGAGCAGGCTCGAGAGCAGTATCTCGAGAAGCACGCCGAGCGACAGCTTCACGACGCCGCCGAAGGCCCGCGCGCTGCGCCGCCTGAGCACGATCAGGAGCACGCTCAGGATCTTGGGGAGGAAGAGGATCATGGCGATCACCGCCAGCAGCCAGAGCGCCCAGTCGAGTCTCCAGATCGGCCACTCGGGGAACAGGCTCGCCCCGTGCGGGAAGTACTCGGGCTCCCGGAGCGCGGTCTCGACCGCCTCCACCGTGCTGAGCGTCAAGAAGACGAACCAGAGGAGGGCCGAGACGTACGACAGCGCGCCGTTCAGGAAGAGCGCGCGGTGCGCGCCGAACAGGCCCTCGGTGAAGAGGAGCCGCAGGTGCTGCAGGTTCCCCTGGCACCAGCGGCGGTCGCGCTTCATCTCCTCGAGCAGCGTCGACGGCGTCTCCTCGTAGCTGCCCCCGAGGTCGTAGGCGAGCCACAGGCTCCACCCGGCCCGCCCCATGAGGGCGGCCTCGACGAAGTCGTGGCTCAGGATCTCGCCGCCGAGCGGCTCCCGGCCGGGGAGGCGGGGCAGCGCGCAGTGATCCATGAAGGGCTCGACGCGAACGATCGTGTTGTGCCCCCAGTACTGCCCGTCGCCCAGCTGCCAGTAGTGGAGGCCGGCCGCGAACATCGGGCCGTACACCCGGCTCGCGAACTGCTGCACGCGCGCGAACAGCGAGCTGCGGTTCACGGCCGCGGGTGCGGTCTGGATCATGCCGACGCCCGGGTGGCGCTCCATGAGCTCGACGAGACGGACGAGCGTCTCGCCGGTCATCAGGCTGTCGGCGTCGAGTACGACCATGTAGCGGTAGCGCCGGCCCCAACGCCGGCAGAAGTCGGCGACGTTGCCGCTCTTGCGCTCCACGCGCGCCTTGCGGCGGCGATAGAAGATACGGCCGAAGCCGTCGACGGCGCGACACCAGTCGAACCATGCCTCCTCCTCCTTCACGGCCGCGCTCGGGTCGGCCGAGTCGCTGAGCACGAAGAAGTGGAAGCGGTCGAGCGCGCCGGCGCGCTCGAGGGAGCGATGGATCGCCCTGAGCCCCGCGAACACCCGCTCGACCGGCTCCTCGCAGACGGGCATCACGATGGCCGCGAGGACGCCCTCGGCCGGGGCCGCCGGCGCCTCGTCGCCCGACGGCTCGAGGCTGGTGATCGCGAAGCGATCGCGGCGGCGGACGAGGGTGAGGAAGCCGAGCACGGCGGTCCAGAAGCCGATCGATATCCAGCCGAAGAGGGCGCCGAAGAAGGCCGCGATCGTGACCTCGAGCCAGGTGCGCCCCTGGTGGGGCAGGACGCCGACCATGAACTCGCTCGCGATGATGGTGGGGACGAGCACCAGCAGACCGAGCAGGAGCCGGCGTCGGAACGCGACGCGCGCCCACGGGAGCCGGCGGCGCATCCGGCGGAGCTGGCCGCCATAGAGCGCCCGGTCGGCCGGGGCGGCCGGCGCCCGCTTCCGGCGCCGGCGGCGCAGGAAGCGGCGCTCGATCGGCTCCGAGACCATCGCCCGGCGGCTGAGCTCGGGCATCGAGCGCAGGAGACCGTCCCCGGCGGCGATCCCCGCCGGCCGGCCCGGGTTGTCGCTCCGTGGCGAGCGTCCTCCGAACGCCCGCTCGAGGCGCCAGGGGAGGAAGCCTTCGGGGGCGCCCTCCGGCGGACGCGCGGCTCCCGGACGCTCCTCCTGCACGAGCTGGCGCAGCGCGCGCATCGTCTCCGACACCGCGTCGCCCCCGGTCTCCCACGGCTGCGTCAGGGCGCGTTCGACCGCCCGGGCCGCGAGGGCGCCGTGGTCGTGCGCGTCGAGCCCGAGGGCAGCAAGGTAGGCGCGCGCGCGCGTGTGGGCCTCCTTCCAGTCGTGGAGGATCCGGCCCGCGGGCACCTCGAGCCGGCGGTCGCACGCCGGGCCGACCTGTCGCAGCGGAGCCGGATCGCCATCCATCGCGGGAGAACGCGAGCGGGGTGCCTGCTCGCTCACGGCAGGATCACGTAGGACCACGTCTCCGTCAACGTGTCGCCCCCCTGCTCCAGGAACGCCCGCAGCTCGAGCGGCTCCCGCCTCTTCGGCCGCACCTGGAACGTGAGCCGCCAGCCGCCGGTGAAGGGATTCTTCACCACGTGCTCCTCGAGGAGCTCGCCGGCCTCGGCCCCGCCGGCCACGGTGACCACGCCGTGCAGCACCCGGTCGGCCGGTATCGCCGCCAGCTTCTTGCCGGCGAAGTCGATCACGAAGCGCTGGGCATCCTTGGCGGTGCCGCCGTCGCGACGGGTGGCCACGGCGCGACCGCCGGGCGGCCGTGCCGGGTCGTCGCCGTACCAGTACAGGGTGTACGAGAAGGCGGCCGGCTCGCCGGGCTTCGGCGCGCTCTCCGGCACCCAGTAGGCGACCACGTTGTCGTTCGTGTCCGAGGGGCTCGGGATCTCGACCAGCTCCACGGAGCCCGCTCCCCAGTCGCCGCCCGCCTCGACCCAGGCGCTCACCCGGCGCTCCGGGTACGTCTCCAGATCCTGGTAGTGATCGAACTCGCGATCTCGCTGCAGCAGCCCGAACCCCCGAGGCCTCTCCATCCGGAAGCGGCTCACGTTCAGCGTGCGGCGGTTCTCGAGCGGGCGCCACAGCCACTCGCCGCTCGCGAAGCCGATGAGCAGCCCGTCGGAGTCGTGCACCTCGGGGCGGAAGTCGTCGAAGGGCCGGTTGGTGTTCTCGCCGTGGAAGAACATGCTGGTGAGCGGCGCGATCCCGAGCTTGCGCACCTCCTTGCGCAGGAAGAGGCGGCACTCGACGTCGACCGCCGTCTGCTCGCCCGGGCGGACCACGAAGCGATAGGCGCCGCTGAGCCTCGGGCTGTCGAGCAGGGCGTAGACCGTCAGGCGGTCCGCCTGCGGAGCGGGGCTGACCAGCCAGAACTCCTTGAAGAAGGGGAACTCCTCGCCCCAGGACTCCGCCGTGTCGATGCCGAGCCCGCGCGCCGACAGCCCGAACCCCTCGTCCTTCCCGACCGCTCGAAAGTAGGTCGCGCCGAGGAACACGATGACCTCGTCGAAGTAGTCCCGCGTCTTGATCGGATAGTGGGCACGAAGGCCGGCATAGCCGAGGTTCTGCGGCACCCGGCTCGCGAAGTCGTTCTTGCCGTAGTCGAACTGATCGGGCGAGAAGTCGACGGGGTGGATCCCTTTCGCCTCGACGACGTTCACCCGCACGGTCCGGTTGTAGTATAGCCCGGGGTGGAAGAACTGGACCTGAAAGGGCACCTTCCGGTCACGCCAGAGCGCCCGCTCGGGCCGGAAGCGAATTTCGCGCCACTGGTCGTAACTGATCTTCAGGAGCCAGTCGGGCACTCGTCCCTTCGCGTCGAGGAAGGGCTTCTCGGCGAGCCGGTGGGCCCTCTCGGCCACGTCGTCGAGACCGAACGCCGCGGCGCGGGCGGGGAGCGCCGCCACGGCGAGCGCCGCGAGCGCATGGAGCAGCGCTGACCGGCGCGCGCCCTCCGCCCCCCGGCGACCACATGCTGCGCAAGGTCATGCAGGGAATGGCTCGTTTCATACCAGGCTCGAGAGGGTCAAGCCCGCGGCCCGGGCGACGCGCGCCGCGGCGACACGCGCCGCGGCGACGCGTTGACGCGCCCTCTCTCCACGGCGTAGTAGTCGGACGTTCGGGCAACCGGCACGAGGAGAGGACCCGAGTTGCAAGCCCAGGATCGGACCCATCCGCGCATCGTCATCATCGGGTCGGGCTTCGGCGGCCTTTGCACGGCGATCCAGCTGAAGCGGACCGGGATCCACTCCTTCACCATCCTCGAGAAGACCGACCGGCTGGGCGGCACCTGGCGCGACAACACCTACCCCGGCGCCGCGTGCGACTCGCCCTCGTTCGTGTACTGCTTCTCCTTCGAGCTGAAGACCGACTGGTCGCGGAAGTGGGCGCCGCAGGCGGAGATCCTCGCCTACATGGAGCACTGCACCCGCAAGTACGACCTCCTCCCCCACATCCGCTTCGGGACCGAGGTCGCGGGCGCGCGCTTCGACGCGGACGCCGGCATCTGGCGCATCCGCACCGCCGCCGGCGAGACGATCGAGGCCGAGGTGCTGGTGAGCGCCGTCGGGCAGCTGAATCGCCCGTCGCACCCTGCCATCCCCGGGCTCGCTCGCTTCCGGGGCGTGTCCTTCCACTCCGCGCGCTGGCGGCCCGACGTGGACCTCGGCGGCAAGACCGTGGCCGTGATCGGCAACGCCGCGAGCGCCATCCAGTTCATCCCCCAGATCGCGCCCGTGGTGAAGCGTCTCCACGTCTTCCAGCGCAGCGCCAACTGGATGATCGCGAAGAACGACCGGGTCTACGGCGAGCGGGAGAAGCGACTCTTCGCACGCGTGCCCGGCCTCGCCCGGCTATACCGCTGGTGGCTCTGGTTCCAGTACGAGCAGCGCTTCCCGATCTTCCGCCGGAACCGCTTCATGAGCCGCATGATCACCCGCATGGCCGAGGAGAACATCCGCGCGACGGTGTCCGATCCGGCGCTGCAGCGCACGCTCGTGCCCGACTACCCGATCGGCGGCAAGCGCATCCTCATCTCCGACGACTACTACCAGGCGCTCAACCGGGACGACGTCGAGGTCGTGACGAGCCCGATCGAGCGCGTGACCGAGGACGCGATCGTGACCCGCGACGGCCGCGCCCGCCCCGCGGACGTCGTCATCGTCGCGACCGGCTTCGAGAGCACGTCGTTCCTCGTGCCGATGAAGATCGCGGGACCCGACGGCCGCCTGCTGGAGGAGGTCTGGCAGGACGGCGCGGAGGCGTACCTCGGCATCAGCGTCGCGGGCTTCCCGAACTTCTTCATGCTCTACGGCCCCAACACGAACCTCGGCCACAACTCGATCATCTTCATGATCGAGTGCCAGGTGCGCTACATCATGGACTGCATCCGGGCGCTCGCGGCGCGCGACCTCGCGTGGCTCGACGTCCGCGCCGACGTGATGCGGGCGTACAACGAGCGTCTGCGGGCCGTGCTCGCGCGCTCGGTGTGGGCGACGACCGACCACAGCTGGTACAAACGGGCCGACGGGCGCATCACCAACAACTGGTCCGGCACCACGGTCGCGTACTGGTGGCGGACCCGCCGCGCCGACCTCCGCCTCTACCGGCAGCGGGCGCGCACGCGGGCGGCCGAGGCCGCGGTCGCGCAGGTCGCCTGAGCCGGCTCGCCCGCTTCACCACCGCCGGGCGGCGAGGGGACGTGTTCTTCCTCGAGGCGCTGTACGCGAAGGAAGGCAGGGCGCGGGCCAGGCTCCGTAGCCGCGATTTCCGTGTCGGGATTTCCGTTGCCCTCGCGCCCGGATCCGGGCTACAGTCCCGCGCCCGGCCGGCGGGTGAGCTGAACACCATGATGTCCAGGCCAGGGCTCGTCGTGGTCGCTCTCGTCCTCTTCGCGACCGTCGCCGCGCGCGCGGCTGAGGGGCCGAAGCCCGGCGAGACGCTCGATCAGAGCACCTGGCGGGAGGCGGAGACCCTGCTGCCCCCGGAGATCCTGCGGCACTACCGCGAGGGCGAGTACAGCAACCCCATCGTCGACTGGCCGGAGAGCAAGTACAGCTGGCCGCCGGACTTCCTCGCCGCGACGAAGGCCAACGCGGGCAGGTTCACCGTAGGCCCGCGCGGGGAGATCCTGAGCAAGGAGACCGGCAAGCAGCCGCCGTACGTCCTCGGCCTGCCGTTTCCGACCATCGACCCGAGCGATCCGGCGGCCGGCGTGAAGGTGGTGTGGAACCAGTTCTACCGCTTCTGGTACTTCGGGAACCTGCTCGCCGAGTCGCAGGTGAACTGGATCAGCCCCCGGGGCCTCGACCGCCGCACCGACCTGGACGTCCGCTTCGCCTACTACGACGGCGTCCCGGCGGACGAGCGCCTGCCGAACCCGCAGAACTTCCTGACCCAGGCCCTGATCCTCGTGAAGGCGCCCGCCGACCTGCACGGCACCGCCGCCCTCACCTGGCGGTACCGGGATCCCGACCGGCGGGACTCCACCTGGTCCTACGTCCCCGCGCTCCGCCGCGTGCGGGCCGTGAGCCCGGCCAACCGGTCCGACGGCTTCCTCGGCTCGGACATGAGCCAGGACGACGGTCCCTTCTTCGACGGCAAGCCGGAGGACTTCGAGTGGCATTTGAAGGGCGAGGCGGAGGGGCTCCGCTTCGCCGAGGACCTCAATCTGAAGGACGTCTCCAAGGCCCGCTGGGTGCCGGAGGTCGGGGCCTGGGACGCGGACTGGCCCGACACGAAGTTCCTCGGCTACATGGATCCCGCGTGGAAGGGCCTCGCGTGGGCGCCGACCGGCCCCTCGGTGCTCGCCCGGCGGCCGTTCTGGGTGGTCGAGGGCGTGCCGCGCGACCGCTACTACCTCTACGGCAAGCTCGAGCTCTGGATCGACAAGCTCACCTACCAGGGCGCCTGGCACCGCAAGTACGGTTGGAAGGGCGAGCAGCTGAACACCATGCAGGTGATGGCGTGGAACCCGATCCCGTTCACGCGGCCGAACGGCAAGGTCGACTACATGCAGGGCTCGAACATGGCCTACCAGTGCGCGGAGAACCTGAAGCTCAACCGTGCCACGGTCGCCGGGATCAAATCGAGCCCGACGTCCCATTTCTATGGCCGGATCAAGTTCAACCCCGACGTCTTCGACGTCGAGGCCCTCGTGCGCTCCGGCAAGTAGCGGGGCCGCGGGCCCGGTGCACGGCTTCCCGGCCCTCGACTTCGACGACTACCACCGCCGCGTGCTGCCCGCCCGCTGCGTGTCGGAGGCCGGGCGAGCGGCCGCGCGCGACTTGCGGGGGGCCGCCCCGATCGCATTCCTCCTGACCGACGGCCGCGCCTACCGGCTGACGCCCGCAGCCGACGCGATCGCCGTCGAGCCGGTCGCCGAGGCCCCGACCATCGTCGAGCTCGACCCGTCGGCGTGGTCGGATTTCGTGCACGAGCTGCACACGGCGGCCGGTCTCCTCTACGGAGGCCGGGTCCGGTTCGTGCGCGGTGAGCCCGCCGACCTCGAGCGCTGGGAGCCGGCGCTGCGCGCCCTGTTCTCCGGGCGGCCGATCTTCGACCCCCATGGCTGCGACTTCCGCGATCCGGCCGGCGCGCCACTCGACCTCCACCGGCGCTTCCGGCTCCACGATTCGGCCGAGGAGCTGCGCCACTTCCTCGGCCAGACGGGCTACCTGCTCGTCGGGCACGTCTTCGCGCCGGAGGAGATCGCGCACATCGCGGCTGCGGTGGACCGGGCCCAGGCGAGGGCGCGACCGGGCGACGGCCGCTCGTGGTGGGCGAGGCGGGCCGACGGGGCGCCGGTCCTCTGCCGCCTCGTCTACCTCGGCCTCGGGCTCCCGGAGATCGCCGCGCTGAGCGACGACCCGCGGCTCCGCCGCCTGGCGGCGCTCGCGGGAGAGCCGCTCCGCCCCACGCTCGACCGCTCGGACGGGCATTCGCTCGTGATCAAGAACCCGGCCGTCGCCGAGGGCCTCTCCGATCTGCCGTGGCATCGCGACTGCGGCCTCGGCGGGCACCCCATCACGTGTCCCGCGGTCAACGTCGGCGTGCAACTCGACGCGGCGACCGCGGAGACCGGGCGCCTCCTCTTCCTGACGGGCTCCTGGCGCGGATCCTGCCACCGGCGCGACCTGGAGCGTCCGGACCTGCCGGTCGTCGCCGTCGACACGGAGCCCGGCGACTGCACGGTCCACCTGGGCGACACCCTGCACGCTGCGCCGCCGCCGAGCGGCTGCGGCCCGGGCCGCCGGACCCTCTACGTCACGTTCATGCCCGCGCGCGCGTTCGACGTGATCCCGCCGGGCCAGAGCTACAACGACGTGATCCGCGCGCGGGTGGGCGGCTGATGCCCGCGCCGCGGCTCCGACCGCGCACGGGCGCGCGTCGTCCCATCCATCTAGCTCGCTAGCAGAAGTCTCCGCGCATAGACCCGCTTCGGGGCGGAGCCGGCGGCGTGGGCCGCCGGCGTCACCTTTCGCTGGGCGTGGTCTCCCCCCTTTTCGGCGCTGCTGCTCAGGTCTCATTCGATTACCCTCCTCGCCGGCGCATGGTACCCGCAGGCGAGCTGACCAGATCACGAGGAGGTCGCATGCCCGCCGTCTCGCGTCCCCGCTCGCTCCGGCTTCTCGCCGCGCTCTGTCTCGTCGCCCCGCTTGCCGCACCTGCGCCCGCGGCCGCCCAGAGCGGCACCTGCAACCTCCCCGCCTACCCGAACGACCCCGACTACGCGCCCGCCGAGCGGGGCGATCGGACGAAGACGTGGAACGAGGAGCAGTGGTACCTCTACTCCTGTCTGCCGAGCGACGCGCCGGCCGCCACCGATCCCGAGGGCGCGAGCGGCATGAGCGTCGAGCGCGTCTGGAACGAGCTCGGCGACCGCGGGCGCGACGACGTCATCGTCGCCTACATGGAGGGCGGCGTGAACTGGCGCCTGGACGACAGCCCCGAGCTGCGCCGGCGCGCCTACCTGAACACAGGCGAGCTGCCGCTCCCGGAGGACGCCGGCGGCGTGACACACGGCGCCTACGACCTGAACGGCGACGGCGTGGTCAACGTCGACGACTGGGCCGACGACCCGCGCGTGCGGCGGCCGTTCCTCCACACCCAGGCGAGCGGGATCACCGCCGAGGACCTGATCGTCGCGTTCTCGGACGGCCGCGACGACGACGGCAACGGCTACGTGGACGACATCTCGGGCTGGAACTTCCACCGCGACACGAACGATCCGCAGACCGACAACAGCGTCTACGGCCACGCGAACGGCGAGTCGCGGCAGGTGCTCGGCGAGACCGACAACGCGCTCCGCACGGCGGGCATGTGTCCCAGGTGCCGCCTCCTCACCGTCAAGGCGGGCGACGAGGCGATCGACCGACCCGACCGGGTGGCCGAGGCGATCACGTTCGCGGTCGACTCGGGTGCGAAGGTGATCACGGGCGTGATCGCGTCGACCGGGCTCATCCCCGAGGTCGCCCAGGCGCTGCGCTACGCCTACGACCGCGGCGTGGTGGTCGCGTGGGCCTCGAACGACTTCGACTCGGGCGACCACACCGACGGCATGTTCTACCCGCACCTCTGGCCCGGGAACTCGATCGTCGGCGATCAGTCCACGCGCGGCCAGCAGTCGCCGAGCGTGCTCCTGAACCGGACCTACCGCAGCCGCTCGACGCTCACATCATTCGGTCCGCACGCGCTCTTCAGCGTGCCCAACAACGACGGCTCGACCTCGACCGGCACACCCACCCAGGCGGGCGTGGCCGCCCTGGTCATCAGCGCCGGACTCGACGCCGCGGCGGCGCTCGAGATCGCCCGGCCGCTCAGCGCCGACGAGGTGAAGCAGGTCGTGCGCTCGACGGTGTCCCCCATCGACGATCCGACGCTGCCGTTCCCGGGCCTTCCAGGTGCGACCTTCAACATCCAGTACGGCTACGGGCGGCCGAACGTCTACCGGGCGGTCCGGGCCGTCCACGCCGGGAGGATCCCCCCGACCGCGGACATCCTGCAGCCCGACTGGTATCAGGAGGTCGACCCGACCGTGCGCTCGGCCCTCAATATCTGCGCCGCCGTCGCGGCGCGGAATCCCGGTCCCTACACCTGGACCATCGGGTACGCACTCGGGCCGGAGCCCCTGGAGTCCGAGTTCGTGCCCATCGGCTCGGGACGGGGGAGGCGGTCCGGCACCGCGTGCGCCTCGCTCGGGCTCACGAACATCCCGTCATCGTTCTGGAGCGGGGACTTCGCCATCACGCCCGACCGCCTCTCGATCGAGCGCTACGACGTGACCGTGCGCGTGCGCGTGACGGACGCGGCGGGCCTCGTCGGCGAGGACCGGCGCGCCTTCCACCTGCGTCACGACGCGAGCGAGATGCCCGGCTTCCCGGTCCGCCTCGGCAGCTCGGGCGAGTCCTCGCCGACGATCGCCGGCCTCGAGGGGCGTCGCACGCTCGACGTCGTGGTCGCGACCGCCGGCGGCACGGTGCACGTGCTCCGTGCCAATGGCCGCGAGGCCCCGGGCTTCCCGGTCTTCACCGGTCCCGCGCCCGGCATGGACCCGGCCTCGGACGTGAACTACCTCGCCGTCCCGCGCTGGGGTAACGACCCGAGCGCTCGCCCGCGCGACGGGATCGCGGCGCCGACGGCGGTCGGGGACGTCGATGGCGATGGCCAGCTCGACATCGTCGCCACCACGGTGAGCGGCCGCACGTACGCGTGGCGGAGCGACGGCACGCTGCTCTCCGGCTTCCCGGTCGAGACCGACCGTGCCTTCGCCCACCAGCCCGTTCCGACCCCCGACACGCCGTATCACCGCAACCGCTCCACCGGCGCGTTCGCGGCACCGGTGCTCGTCGACCTCGACGGCGACGGCGCGCTCGACATCGTGCAGGCGGCCTGGGACGGGCACGTGTACGCCTGGCACGGCGACGGGAGCGCGGTCGCCGGCTGGCCCGTCGACACCGACTACCCGGCGCTCCGCCCCTCGGGCCAGACCTACGCGCGCGACGACAAGGTCGTCGCCACGCCCGCGGTCGCGGACATCGACGGCGACGGCACGCCGGACCTGGTCGTCTCCCTCCAGGACACGTCGTGGCCCAGCGACTCACCCGCCGGGGCCCCGATCGCCGGCTATCTCCTCGCCTTCTACGGCCAGGGCACGGCGCGCGGCAACGCCGGCCTCATCGAGGGCTGGCCGGTCGCGCTTCAGGGCCTCGTGCAGGGCTACGGCTCCGCGCAGGACTTCGTCACCGAGGGCCTCACCTCGCCCGTCGTCTACGACCTGCCGACGGGGCCGGTCGCGGTCGTGACGGTCAACCTGTTCGGGCAGTACCTGGTCGACCTCCGCACCCGCGCGACGCGGCAGTTCGCCGACGCCTCGCTCGCCGACGGCGGCGCGATCGTGCCGTTCACCACCTCGCCGTCGGCGGGCGTCCTGCTCGGGGGCGGCGCCCCGCTGATCGCCCAGTCGGGGTCCTCCGCCTCGGACGTCGCGACCGGCGTCGTCGAGACGCCGGGCATGGGAATCCGCGTGCACTCGGGCGTGGGCGTCTGGGATCCGTCGACCGGCCAGAGCCTGTCGCAGTTCTCGCAGCCGATCCAGGGCCTCGCCTTCTTCAGCGCGCCCGCGCTGGCCGACGTCTCGGGCGACGGCGTCCCGGACGTCATCCTGGCGACGGACTCCGCCGCGCTCCACGCCTGGGACGGCCGCACCGGCCAGCCCGTCGCCGGCTTCCCCAAGTGGACCGGCGGCTTCTCGCTCTTCACGCCCGCGGTGGCGGACCTCGACTGCGACGGGCGGCTGGACGTCGCCCTCATGACACGGGAGGGCTACCTGCACGTCTTCCGCACCCGCGGGCTCGCCTCGGCGGTGAGGCAGGCGTGGCACTGGCATCAGGACAATCGGAACAGCGGGCACTGGGGCCCCGACTCGGGAGCGGGGGAGGGACGGTGCGGCGTCGGGGGAAGGTGACTCGGCCCCCTCTCGAGTGGGGACGACGACGGATCGAGCGCGGGCCTTGTCGATCGTCGTCGAATCCTCTACTAACAGGAACCCGCATCCCCCAGTCCTTCGATCTTGACCAGGCCGGAGAGCACGAGAGAGCCCGGGCCCGCATCCAGGCGACCCGAAGAAGCCGTTCGCTGGCTCGAGGCGGTCACCGACACCGCGCTCGGGCGCCTGTCGCTCGAGGAGCTGCTGAGCGAGCTCCTCGTCCGCGTGCGCTCGATCCTCGGGGTCGACACCGCCGCCATTCTGCTGCGGGAGGGCGAGGAGCTCGTGGCGCGCGTGGCCAAGGGGCTGGAGGAGGAGGTCGAGGCGGGTGTCCGGATTCCGATCGGGCGCGGCTTCGCGGGACTCGTGGCCTCCGAGAAGCGACCGATCTTCATCGAGGACGTCGACCACTCCCAGGTGCTGAACCCGATCCTGCGCGAGAAGGGAGTCCGCTCGCTCCTCGGCGTCCCGCTTCTCTTCGAGGGCGGGGTGATCGGTGTGCTCCACGTGGGCACGCGCCGGCGCCGGCAGTTCGATCGACAGGACGCGCAGTTGCTCCAGGTCGTCGCCGACCGGATCGCCCTCGGGATCGAATACGAGCGGCTGTACCGGGAAGCCGAGGAGACCAGCCGCCTGAAGGATGAGTTCCTCGCGACCATCTCCCACGAGCTCCGCACCCCGCTCACGCCGATCCTCGTCTGGGTGAGTCAGCTGCGGCAGCGGACGTTCGATCCCGCCCACGCCGCGCGCGCGCTCGACGCGATCGAGCGCAGTGCGAGGATGCAGGCCCGGCTGGTCGACGACCTCCTCGACGTCTCGCGCATCATCGGCGGGAAGCTGCGCCTCGACCTCCGCCCGACGGAGCTCGCCTGGGTGATCGAGGCGGCAATCGAAGCGGTGCGACCGGCGGCTGCGGCCAGGGACATCCGCATCGAGACAAAGCTCGAGCCACGGGTCGACGTGATCCGGGGCGATCCGGAGCGGCTGCAGCAGGTGGTGTGGAACCTGCTCTCCAACGCGATCAAGTTCACGCCCGAGGGCGGGCGCGTCGATGTCACGCTCCAACGCGTGGACGCCCACCTCGAGCTGACGGTCAGCGACACGGGCCGGGGGGTCGCGCCCGGGTTCCTGCCCCATCTCTTCGAGCGGTTCCGGCAGGCCGACGCGTCCACCACGCGCGCGCACGGCGGCCTGGGCCTCGGTCTCGCAATCGTCCGTCACATCACCGAGCTCCACGGCGGCACCGTCCAGGCCGAGAGCGAGGGCGAGGGGAAGGGAACCACCTTCAGGGTGCGGTTCCCGCGCGGGGTCGCGATTCGGGGCGCGAGCGAGCAGGAGCGCGCGCCGCGAGGGGAGACCTTCGCCCGCGCGGCGCCCGCGCCACTCGGCGGCCTGCGCCTCCTGGTGGTCGACGACGAGCCGGATACGTGCGACGTCCTCGAAGCGGTCTTGCGCGGGGCGGGCGCCGAGGTCCGCGCCTGCCGGTCGGCCGCCGAGGCGTTCGCTCAGCTCGAGATCTGGTGGCCGGACGTGCTCCTGTGCGACATCGCGATGCCCGGCGAGGACGGATACTCGCTCATGCGGAGGATCCGGGCCGCGCAGGGCCGGTACGGACGCGCGCTCGCTGCCGTCGCGCTCACGGCCCGCACCCGGGCCGAGGACCGGGAGAAAGCGCTCTCGGCCGGTTTTCAGTTGCACGTCCCCAAGCCGATCGACGGCGACGACCTCCTCGCGGTGCTCGCGAGAGTCGCCCGGGTTGCGGCTTCGTGAGCGGCGGGCCGGGCGCCGCAGCCGCCGTGCTTGCCCCGACAGCCTCCTACCTTAACTAGCTAGTTCGCCTGCTGGCGACTGGTCTCGATGAGCACAGGCGGGAAGTTGAACTCCTCGTCGGGCGGCCGGCGGCCCACCTTCGCGCTCACCTGGAGGCGATCGCCGACGGCGGGTGCGGGCGCGTGGCTCACCACGTTGATGCGGCGGTCGTCGCCGAGGAGCGTGTAGAAGCTCTCCCCGAGGTGGCCGAGGCTCGGAGCAACCACGGTGCCGACCACCGTGACCTGCTGGTTCGCATAGTCGTCGGGGTGCTCCACGATGGCCCGGATCGACGTGTCGGCCGAGGCGGGTTCGGCGATCGCGACCAGCAGGCCAACCACGACGACAGCGATCACGGCGCGCGAGATGGCGACCATTCGAGCGAACTCTACCGCCACGACCGCGCCTCGTGCAATACGGAATTCCGACCGAGTGCGATTTTCCGCGTTGACGACCTCGGGATCGATCGGCTAAGGCAGGAAGGCCTGGAGGCCAGCCGGATGAGAGGACGCGTGCGCTTGAAGCTGGCGGTCGGCATCGCGGTGCTCGGCGTGGGGGTCCCGGCCGCCGCCGATCCCGTCAACAGCGATCTCGCCGCCGCCCAGGCGGGCGGCGGCTGCTACCCGACGGGCATTCAGCCCTCGCTGTTCGACATGCTCGTGCTCGTCAACCCCGAGTGGGCCCCGCTGCTGAACGGCATGACGGTCGCCTCCACGCCCGTCCTGGTGCACGGCACCGTCCTGGGCATGCACGGCGACACCAGCGGTGACTTCCCCGCCACGCACGTCCGGGCCGACGTCAACCACTTCGTGATGCCCGATCCGGAGGACGCCGGCCGGCTCGCGACCGGGAACGGTGACGGCGAGGTTCACTTCGAATGGGAGGCCGGCACCTACCCCGCCTGGGCCTGGGCCGGCACCGGAGACCGCATCGTCGGCCTGGGGCGCTGGATCTTCGACTGTGGGCATCCGGACCCGACGCCCGGGAACTGCTCCGTGACTACGGCCTCGCAGTGCGTGCTCGACGGCGACTGCCAGCCGCCCACGTGCCCGAGTTGCGGCTCGGGGGAGACCTGTGTGGGCGCGCACTTCGGGTACAGCTCCGAGCTCCATCCCCCGCAGGCGACGGCCGCGATCCGGACCGGGCGCGGGGCCGTCGTCTCGAGCCTGACCGGCGCCACGCCGGTACCCGCCACCAGGGTCGACATCTTCGTGAGCCCCTACGCCGGCGGGGCCAGCGACGAGTGCATCCTGACGCACCGGGAGACGCCCCTCGACCTCCTGAGCGTCGAGTGCTTCCCGCTCGCGCAGCCGGTGGCGCCGATCAACGGCCAGGACTTCGAGTTCGACGTGCCGCTGCCGCCGCGCCCCGCGGTGGGCGGCAGGCTCAAGCGGCGCATCGTCCCCCAGCAGGGACCGGCCGGCGCCGCGGCGCGCATTCGCGTGGTCCGGCGCCACGGGGACCGGGAGCACCTGCATGTGAGGGTCAGGATGACGAAACGAGTCCACGGCGTCCTCCCCACCGGGTACGCCGGGACGTTGCTGGCGGGATGGGTGAAGGATCCCACCCCGCTCACCCACGTCCGGGTGACGGTGAGCGACCTCGTCATCAACAACGCGCTCCAGCTGGCCACGCCCGTGGCCCCGAAGACGTGCTCCACCAGCCACGGCCCGTGCAGCACGAGTGCCGACTGCTCGAGCGGGGAGTCCTGCCTCGGCGCCGGGCCCGTGAAGAGCTGGGTCATGCAGGCCGCGATCAACGGCGAATGGCAGGAGCTCAGCGGCCTCGACGTGGTGAACACCGGCGACGTCATCCCGCAGACGCTGGTCTACGATCAGTACCTGCCGGCGAGCGGGGAGGTGCATCTGGAGGTCAACGGCGCGGCGCACGAGTGCGTCGACACGATGTACGCCAAGTCGCTGGCCACCGAAGTCGCCGAGCTCGGGTTCAACAAGGGTATCGCCTGCCTGGCTTCGACCGCGCACCCCCCCGGGACGATCAACCTCGCCTACGCCGGGCCGGACTTCGGCGCCGGCGGCTCCGGCTCGATGGACTACGAGACCGTGAGCTCGGGCGGCGAGGGTGGAAACTGCTCGACGAGCACGACGCTCACCTGCGTGGTCGACGACGACTGCCCGTCCGGGGAGATGTGCCAGACGACGGGCGGCGCCTTCTCCCTGCGCTACCGGATCGAGCGATTGCCGTAAGCGACGGGGGTCCGGCAACATGCTCTTCGCCGCGGCCAGCGGGCCCGCCCTCGTCCCCTTCGGCCCCGTCGCCCCGAGGCGGGCGCCGGGGCTGCCCGTCTCAGCGGGAGCCGCCGCTTGACCCGGGTCCACGACGCGACCACACTCGGTTCGTGAAGCTCGCGGCGATGCATGGGCCGCCGGCTCTCTGCTTCGCGGTCCTGCTGACGCTCTCGCTGCCCGCCGGCGCGGCGTGCATGGGCCATGGCGGCGGCCACTCCGGTGGGGGCGGCTTCGCCGGCGGCGGGCACTTCGGTGGCGGCGCGCACTTCGGCGGTGGGCACTTCGGCGGTGGGCACTTCGGCGGTGGGCACTTCGGCGGTGGTGGGGGCTTCGCCGGCGGCGGGCACTTCGGTGGCGGCGCGCACTTCGGCGGTGGTGGGCACTTCGGCGGTGGTGGGCACTTCGGCGGCGGCGGGCACTTCGGCGGCGGCGGGCACTTCGGCGGCGGCGGGCACTTCGGCGGTGGTCGCTTCGGAGGCCACTTCCCCGGAGGCTTCCATGGCTTTCGCTCCGGGTCCTTCTTCCACTCCAATCACGGCTTCCACCACGGACCCTTCTTCTTTGGCAACGGCTTCGTCGTCTTCGGCGTCCCGTGGGTCTTCCCACATTACTACTACCCGTACACGCCCTACCCGTATTACTCTCCCTACTGCGATCCCTACTCGCCTTACTACGACCCGAACTACTGCTACTGGCTGACCGGCTCCTAGACGTGCATCGGACGGCCCGGGTCCTCACCTCACCCGATGCCGGTCGACCAGCTCCAGCAACTCGTCCGGATCGGCGGGCTTCTGCAGCACGGCGGCGGCCCCCATGCGCGTCGCCCGGGCTGCGAGCGGATCGGCGGAGACCACGACCACCGGGATCGAGTCGAGCCTCTCGTCGCGCCGCTGCACCGCTCGGAAGTCCCAGCCGTTCATCCGCGGCATCATCAGGTCGAGCAGGATCAGGCAGGGCAGATCCTCGGCGGCGCGGAGCAGGCGCAGGGCCTCCAGCCCGTCCGCCGCCTCCAGCACGCGGTAGCCCTCGCTCGCGAGCAGGGCGGCGAACGCGCCGCGCACACCCGCGTCGTCCTCGACGATGAGCACGGGAGCCGCGGAACGCTTGGACGTCATCCTTGCTCTGCCCTCAGCATTCGCCCGTGCGGCCTCGGAGGCCGCCGCCGGCAAGACCGCGGCGCGCCGCTCTCGAGGACGCGGCCCAGCGAGGCGCCCAGGTTGGGAACGCCCGTCGCATGCGGATCGTCGGGGTTGTCCGGGAAGACCTCGAAGAGCTTGCGGCCGAGGATCCTCGCGCTTGGTCATGGTCGCGTGCAGGTAGGCGTCGCTGGCCGCGACGATGGTCAGGTCCGCGGTCAGGACGAGGCCGCCGCGGCGCGGACCCGAACAGCGCGCGAAAGTCCGGAGCCGGAGCCCTATCTGATCCGTGTGGCATGGTCGATCTCCTCGCCAGCCCACCCTCCGCACACACCTGGGCACGACCGGCACGGTCACGCGGACGCGACGCCCGATCCAACACGGTCCGGGACACGAGCCGGCGATCCCGTTTGGATCGGCAGTGTTCGGCATGATGCGCGATACGCACGGGGAACGTCAAGGTGGGAGACGTTGCCTCCCGATGTGGCACGCGCGGGGGACACACGCTGACGCCGAGCGTGACCCACGCGTTGCGCCGGCTCGGAGCTCTTGTCCCCGCAACTCCCACCCGCTGAAGGGTTGCTGGTCACGACGCGGTCAGCGGCTGCGCCCGCAGCGTCTGGCGCCGTACGAACTCGGGCGCGAGGCTCTTCACGAGGGGGGTGAGCCCCGTGAACCAGGGCAGGTAGATGCGGAACTTCCTGCTCTCGAGCGCCTCCAGGACGCCCGCCGCGACCCGCGCGGCGTCCATGCACACGAACCTGGGCGGCATGGGCTGGCCCTTGAACTGCTCGAGGGTGAGCGGCGTGATCACGTGGCCGGGGTACACGATCGACACGCGCAGGCCCTGCTCGCGCACCTCGAGCAGCAGGGCCTCGGAGAAGGCGTCGAGCGCGGCCTTCGAGGCGGCGTAGGCCGTCTGCCCGGGCGGCGGCGAGAAGGCCGAGGGTGAGGAGACGTTGACGATGTGGCCGCTCCGCCGGCCGAGCATCCCGGGGAGGACCGCGAGGGCGCAGGCGACGGCGCCCAGGTAGTTGGTGCGCATGATCGACTCGAACTCGACCGCCGACGTCCGCACCGCGGGCTTGTAGGCCCCGGTCCCCGCGTTGTTCACCAGGACGTCCACGCGGCCGTGCGCCCGCTCCAGGCGGCGCAGCGTCGCGGTGATGGCCTCGGCGTCGCTCACGTCGGCCTGGGCGGTCTCGACCGTTCCGGAGAGGCCGCGGGCGCTCTCCTGCAGGCGCGCCAGGTTCTCGGCGCCGCGGGCGATGCCGATCACGGTGGCGCCGCGCCGCGCGAGCGCGATGGCGGTCTCCCGGCCGATGCCGGTCGAGGCACCCGTGACCACGGTAATCAGACCCCGGTAGTCCATGACAGCGACCTCCTCCTGGACGAGGGCATCACGGCGCTGCCGGGCACCACGCGCGTCAGCCCGCGCGGCCCGGGAGATCGACCGCGTAGCCGCACTCCGGATCGGCGAGCGGCATCTCGCGCGGCGCCTGGCCGTACCAGGGGTAGCCGCGGCAGACGAGCGGTCGTTCCTCGTACACGGTGCAGCGGCCGTCCGCGCCGAGCCGATCGCAGGTGTAGAGCTGCGCGTCCGCGGGGAGCCGGCTCGTGTAGAACGGGTTCAGCGCCGTCGCCTCCGCACGCGTCAGCGGATGCCAGTGCTCGGCGGCGAAGACGTGGTCGGAGGGAATGCCGAGCACGCGGGTCAGGGCGGCCATCTGCCGCACCTCCTCGGGCGACTGTTCGAGGACCAGGACCTTGCAACAGGCGCCGCAGCCGTTGCAGCTGCCCCGGAGCTCCATCGCCGGGGACCGTAGCGCAGCGCCATCGCGGAGTTCAACGGGGCTGGCGTCACTGCACGCCGCCGGCAGTTCTCCTTCACCGCGAGGGGACGATCCAGCTAGAACAGCCGCTCGAACCGCTGTCTCAGGTCGTCGATCCCGTCCGCGATCCGCGCGAAGGTCCGCGTGAAGAACGCCCCCAGGTCGTCGCCCTCGCTGTCGCCGATCACGCCGAAGGGCACCTCGCCCGCGGGACGGAAGCGGCTGTGAGCGAGCGGGTCGTGCGCCGCCACCCGCGCGACGTCCACGTGCGGGATCGACTCGCCGAAGCGGGCGTTGATCGCCTCGATGAACGTGTTGGCGATGAGGGCGTTGCCGGTCCGCGTCGGGTGGATGCCGTCCAGGCTGAAGATGCCGCCCAGATAGCGCGTGGTGAGATCCGGTGTGCCGTCGGCGTTCAGGTCGACGCCGCTCGCGCCCAGCTGATCGAAGCCCGTGAACAGGTCGACCGGCGCGATCACGACGCCGCGGGTCCGCTCCGTGTCCGCGATGGCCGCCGCGATCTCGTCGTTGAAAGCGCTCACCCTGGCCCGCACCTGCACACGCTCGGCCGCATCCAGCACCTTGGCGCACGGGGGAGTGGGCAGCCGGTCGGGGGAGAGATCGATCGAGAGGAGGTCGTCCGCGGCGACCGGCTCGGTCGTGCCGTCCGTCGCGCGACAGCTCGTCACGTCCCCGGCGGCGCGGCGCAGGGCCGCGATGGCCGTCGGATCGGGGAGGTTGGCGACCGCCATGTCCGCCTGCGTGTCGGCCAGCGCGTCGAGCAAGGCGCGGAAGCGGCCCCCGAACTCGTCCGCCGTGAGCGTCACCGCGCCGGGGCTGGTGTCGGTCGCCATGTCGAGCACGTCGTTGTTCCCGATCCAGACCAGGAGGAAGCTCGGACGCAGGTCGCGCGCGCGGCTCACCTGCGACACGGGCTCGGGCCGGAGCGGGAGGCCGAGGATCAGGAACTTGAGCACGTCACGCCCGTTCACGTCGCCCGTGACGAGCTCGCCGGCGATGTCCTCCGCGGCGATCTTCTGAAAGACGCTCCGGGTGTCCTCGCCCGGGACGGCGAGGTTGCGCGCGGTCTTGCCCGGGTGGGCGCGGAAGCCGAGGCCGTCTTGCGTGCGCCGCACCTCGCCTCGGTCGAGGCGGCCATTGCCGTTGGCGTCCACGATCCCGAGCGGCGGCGGCACGCCGGGCGCGCTCAAGAAGGGCAAGGGCAGCCGCACCTGCGCCCGCCGGGCGACGAAGGCCGGGGCGCTGTCCACCTGCCCCGGACGCCCAACGCCGACGAAGCCGCCCGAGCCGAAGCCCGCGAGCAGGCTGTCGCCGACAACCACCATGCGCCGCAGCCGGGAGACGCCGGCGTCCGCGTCCCCGGCCAGCAGTGCGTTCACGAGGAGCGCCGCACAGAGAGACCGATGGCAGGTCGCAGTGGTACGCATGTGTCGCGAGATGGCCGGAGTCAACACCCGAACCCCGCCCCCAGCTACTCACCCGGGCGGGTGAGCCACCGCGACAACAACAGGGGAGCCCCCGTCAGCTGATGCAGCGGCCGATCGTGCTGCGCGGCAATCCGGCGTTCATCGCCCGGCCGGCGGAGGAAGGTGCTCGCGCTGCTGGTCCGACAACCCGGTGTGGCGCTCTCAGGGGACCACGTCTGGCTCATGTGCGCCTGGAGGTCCGAGCCCCCGCCCCGTCACGAGCGGCAGGTCGAGCGCCGACAGGAGTCCCGGGTTCGCCCGGCACACCGCGGGGATCGCATTCACGATCCGCGTCGCCGCGAGCAGCACCCCGCCCACGGCGCGGTCGCCCTTCTCGTCCTCGAACTCGAGCTCGCAGCGCATCGCGGGCGTGCCCTTGATCAGCACGCGATAGCTTCCCTTCCCCTGCGGCCACTCCGGCGCGAGCTCGTCGTCGAGCCGGGTCACGTGCTCGACCACGATCGCCGGCCGCCCGCCCACGATCCCCTGCACCTCGAAGCGGAGCGCGGCCATGGTGCCGGGCTCGACCGTGTGCGCACCGACCCGGATCGGGCGCACGGCCGGCCGCCGCTCGTAGACGGAGCGGATGTCCTCCAGCTCGACCGCCAGCCCCTCGGCGAGGAGCCGGACCGTCCCGCCCCACGCGAAGGTCAAGGAGCCCGGTGCGAGCAGGAGCGGCGTGTGATCGAGCGGCTTGCCGAACCCCATCGTCTCGAACAGCACCTGCGGCTGGTCGTAGGTCGCATAGTTGATGATCTCGAGGATGCGCACTTCCTCCCAGCGCTCGCACAGGCCCGAGAGCGTCAGCGGCAGCAGATCGTTCGCGAACCCCGGGTCGATCCCCGACGTGAAGAAGGACGTCCCGCCCTTGC
>Ga0209470_1000443_pt1 | contig 32954 bp, 29 predicted proteins | sample GraSoiAngelo_125_FD_185882 | JGI IMG/M metagenome (GOLD analysis project Ga0209470, IMG submission 185882) | Grasslands soil microbial communities from the Angelo Coastal Reserve, California, USA - 14_0927_05_40cm (SPAdes) (version 2) | ecosystem: Environmental > Terrestrial > Soil > Grasslands ... | reverse complement strand
AAACCACGCAACACGGATGGCTACCGAAAGCGGTTTCAGTAGGGGTTGGAAACAGTTCGTGGATCATAAATGGATCAAGAAACTCACCTCTTACCATCCGACGGCTAGACTCGATTCTGCAGCGGGTGCGTGCAAACTGCCACGGCTCAGCGTTTGTTCTGGGTGGGTCCTTCCGAAGCTTGTGGGCTATTGGCATTGCGGGCGGAATTCACCGTTACCCAAAAGGATTTGCGAATCCTTGTTTGGATTGCGGCTTTGCTGAGTTCGTGGTTCCGAAGAATGAGTTGCACGCCTTGGTGGAAGGACTTACGCGCCTACAAACCAAGAGGGCGTAAATGCAGAAAAGCCGGGTCGTTGCAAAGGTAATCTTGAATGTGGAGGATATCTGCCCGTTCAAGGCGTGCTGTGGTCCCCACCGAGGGTGTAACGTGACCTTTCGCGAAAGAAAAAGTCCCCTCACCACGAAAGAACGCGGGAGTGTTCCGCGCAGATTCTCTCGAATGTATAGCTCCCGGTTCCACCCTGAAAACTACCCAGTGGATATCCACAGAAAACTTGCACTCCGTATGATCTGGCTATCTCGTCCCACAACCGTTCCAGCCGAACTGCTCCCTCTGTGTTGCCGCGCTCCCAAAGTAGAGGAGCACATTCTCCACAAGCCGCAACGCGAGCATGCTCTCCTTCCACGCTCTTTGCCGTTCTCGCAATCAGATCGTCTGTGACTTTGGAGAATTGGGCCGGATCAGGCAAATCGTTGACCATGAATGTGGCAACCGTCTCATCGTTGTCCAACGCTATATATCGGCCCTGCTCAATCGCGGCACTCATATGTGTCCCACTGAGACATTTTCGAGTCGCACGAGCCCGCGCACTCACCTCGCCCTGCCCCGCACGCTACTCGTTTCCCAACCAGTAACGGGGTGCAACTTTGAAACGCTCTATCTCCTATCCCGTGACGACGCGCACGGGATAGGAGGTAAAGCGATCTGAAACCGGTCTCGTTACCAGTTGGTTGACACTTTGGGCGGTTGTAGGCCCCCCCGGCTTCATAGCTCCGTTCGATAAGCATTTCAGCGGGAATAAACCGCTGAATGCTCCTCACAGATTCTTTGGAAAACGTGGCTGTCCATCCCGCCCTGAACGGTACCCATACAATAGTCGCATAAAATATCCACGTCGTATGCCTTGGCTATCCGATTCGTGAGCCTTTCGACCCGAATCGCCGCCTCTGCGTTACCTTGTGCCCACAGGAGTTGAACACCTTCTCCGAAAACTGCAACGCGGGCTTGCTCTCCCTTCGCAGCCTTTGCTACTGTCACGATGAGATCACCAAAGAGCTTCAAAAATCGAGCTGGATCAGGCATCCGATTGATCATGAATGCCGAGAGCGCGTCGGCAGCATCCACCGAGATGTATCTCCCCTGCTCAATAGCGGCGGCAATATCCACGGCATGTGTCTGCAATCTCGGAAGAAGGCTGTTTTGGTGTGACTCGGTCGCGACAACGATAGCCCCATGTCCGGCCTGGAGAGCAGTCCCGATGAACTGCGTGACATCAACTAGCAGACTTGCGTCGTCAGGATAGAACCCCACCTCGTGGCGACGGGCTATTTTCATATTCAGCCGGAGTGGTTCAAAAGCACTCTGCGTTCGGAACTCTAGGGAGGCTACCGCATCCGAAGCTCCAACGAAATCATGACCCGCAAACCTTCTGCTGACAAACTGGTCGCCTCGAAGAACACTGCTCACCCCAATCAGCAGTTCACCTCCCGCGTCAGTCTTGACGACGTAGCCATGTGCCCCCGTACCAAGGGCTTCCCGCACCACATCGGTAGAAGATTCTTGGCTTACAAATAGTATTTTGGATTTGGGTGAGAGCTTGAGGATTTGTCGAGCGACTTCAATTCCGTTTAGCGATGGAAGCCTGATGTCGAGCAGAATCAAGTCCGGTTGCAATTCGTCCGCTCTCTGAAGCGCTTGTAGTCCGTCAGTGTCCTCGCCGACGATCTGCAATTCCGGTCTTTCTCCAAGCGTTGAACAAATAAATTTACGAAATTCCTCCGAATCCTCGACCACGAGAACCCGGATTGATGATGTTTCCAAGGAGTCCCCCTTTTAACAACGTCAACCCGACTCTGAAACTCGAGTTGCCGGTTGTATCCAGAATCCTACATTCCGCAATTCAGGTCGTTGCGCAAGCGCATAGATAAATTCATGGAGTGCTTATCCGGCCATTGCGCGATATTCGTCAGTTTTCAACGGAACGCGAGCGCGAATCGTAGTGCCAGCTCCAGGTTGCGATTTCACTGAAAGCTCGCCGTGCACCAATTGCAACCTTTCGCGCATGCTGATCAAGCCCAGACCGTGGCCAGTGCAAGCTTCTTGTTCTGCAAAGCCATTTCCAAAGTCCGCCACTGTGAGTTCGATCGACTCTTCTGTGCCCTGGAGATCCACGGTAAAGCTCCGAACACCGCTGTGCTTCACGGCGTTCTGCAGCCCCTCTTGTAAAACTCGGAACAAACACAGCGAGACTTCCTTCGAGAGAGTGTGTGGTATACCTGCATGTTCGAACACAATCTCAACCTTAGTTTTTTCGGAGAGCTCTCTGCAGAGGCTCTTAGCCGCGGTGGCCAGGCCAAGGTAATCGAGTTTCGAAGAATGTAAGCGGTGGGATAGTCCCTGCACATCCTCGGCAATTTCTGTGATACGCGCCCGGGCATGGCGAACTAGCTCAGTGAGTTCATTGGTCAAAGCATGCTGACTCCATCGATCTAGTTCGATCGCTAACAACGCGAGGCGCTGATTGATGTCATCGTGAAGCTCTCTTCCAATCCAGGTGCGCTCCGCTTCATGCGCCTCAATCAATCTGCGCCCAATGGTGGCGAGACTCTCCTCGGCGTGCTTCCGTTCCGTGATGTCTACGCAAGAGCCGATGTAGCCAGCGAAAGTACCATCCGAGTTGAATCTTGGCACACCGTAGCCGAGAACCCAGCGATACTCTCCGTCTCTTCGCCGCACCCGGTAATGCATTTCAAACGACTCTCTTCGGTTAAATGCTTCGGTGTAGGTTTGCAGACAGCGGTTCGAATCGTCCGGATGAACTCCTTCCACCCAACCGTCGCCAAGTTCCGCCTCAAGTGGGCGGCCTGTGAAGTCCAGCCACGTCTTGTTGACGTAGCTGCAGTTGCGGTCCGTCCCGGCCGTCCAGATCATTACAGGTGCGGTATTTGCGACCAGACGGAAACGCCCCTCGCTCTCGCGCAGCTGGGTTTCTGCACGTTTTGCCCTTGCCTTCTGCCATACCAGCCCGAAAATTAGTAGGGTTTCAGCCAAGATCAGAACAACGCCGCCGATCATGTACCCCTTGTAGGATTCCCAGGCGCTGGGATCGCGAAACCGCACGACGGTTCCCGCAGGCAACCGCTTCTCGTCGAGTTTCCAGCGCCGCAGTTGCCTCCAGTCGACCATAGGAACTATTGACTTGCTCTCTTGGATAGGAAGGTCCTGAACGCGTTCTCCCCGCAAAAGGCGGAGCGTAAGTTGGGCGGTCTCGCGGCCTAGAATCTCGGGATCGAAAACAACGCCACCAACAATTCCCAAACCAACATGGGTGGCAGTCTGGTTGTAGACGGGAACCCGTGCCTCTTTTGCAATCCGAGCGAGCACCTCATGGCTAAGTAATTTGTTTCCCGCTGAATCTTGGTACATGGTAAGAAAAAAAATCACCGTTCCGTCGGGAACCTGCGCCACGGTTCTCACGAAATCCTGCACGCTACCGGCGTCCATATACGTCAACTTCACCCTTTTCTCAAGCCGATCGAGCTGGCGTCGAGCATCGGACTGGCGCCATCGGTCGCTGTCAGAGGCGCCGGAAATAACGAGAATTTCTCGAGTCCCAGGTTGCAAGCGGAGTATAAGTTCTACGGTTGCGCTTAGCTCAATCTTGGCGAGCGAGCCCGTAATGGGTCGCCCTGGTTCCCAATTGCGCAGGACATCCGAGTCTCCGTAGGCGACGATTGGAACACCTGGAAACAGTTCATCACCATAAATGCGCATGAAATTGATTGCCGGCCGGGCGACTGCAATGATCACGCTGAGTTTTCTTTGCGCATACTTACGGCGAATAAATTCGTGAACTGCAACTTGGGCCTCACCTTCCGGCCATCTCGCCGTATCAAGAAACTCTGCGTAGAAGTCCAGACGCGGGCCTAATTCTCGTTCTAAAGTTGATCGTATGATCTCATCTACTATGACATTGGAAGGTAAGTCTGGCCTGCTGCCATACAGAGCCAATACTGCCCTTTGGGGTTCAGCGGCAGGCCCATCCGCCGCAAAACCGGAAACAGACAAGACAATCACCAGGGGAACGAGCGACCGAATGTAAAGCTTCCTTTGTTTTTGATGAAGACACATGCTAGAACTCCACACGTGAGGCAACTTGGAAAGCTCTCGGACCGCCGGTCCCGAATGCCTGTCCGGCACGTGCACTTGGCTGAGCGTAATTTGGTTGATTCAGCACACTGCTATAGCCAGTCAGATTTGCGACGTTAAAAAGATTGAAGACCTCGCCAATCAGGGACAGCGTCACCTTTTCTTTAATATTAAACTTTTTAGTCAAGCGGACGTCCTGCGAGATGAAGCTGTCGCCTGCCCAAATCTTTCCAGGCAGCACGATCGGGCTGATGATCTGATTAAATGGCGTACGCGGCCTGATCACGCTTTGCGTGCCATCGGGATTAGTAATAATTCTCGTACGCGCTTCAATCCACGCGTTAAATTGCGCCACCAAAGCTCGCAATCTGGATTGGCTGAGACCCTGTCCAAGCAGGTTGTGACCGTTGATTCCGGGTAGCAAGGTCGTGCTGATGCCGTCACCGTCAAGGTCCAGTCCCGATAGCGTGGTGTCGAGCGGAGGCGCACTGTCGGTCTCAGAAATAAACGCTACCGTCCACGCGTTCAACAAACCGCGCAGAATGCGCGATTGAGCAGAAACGTCCGGGATTTCGTAGACGCCACTGACGATCAGCGTGTGCCGTGGCGTGCCGACATTTCCGTAATCGAGCGCAGGATTGTTGTATTGCGTGACCGCAACGAAACCGGTGTTCTTAGCTAACGCATAACTGCCGGTGAACTGCAGTCGTGAAGAGAATCGCTTGTCCAGTTTTACCTGGAGTGCTTGATAACGGGAGTTTGCATCACCACCATAGACAGTGATGGCCCCAGTAGAACATTGGTCTAGGGGGTTAAGTGCCGCAGCTTGCGCCGGTGTGCAGAGCGGAATTACGGGATCGCGGACAAAAGAGACAACGCCAGTATTCGGATCCACTCCGGTGACATGCGGACGATTGAATTGATTGCGATCAACGGAGAATATCCCCTGAAATCCGCCCAGGTGCACGTAACGCCGCATGACGTAGTCAGCACTCAAAGTTAGACTTGGCGTCAGTTCCTGTTGGATCCCCGCATTTGCGTGGATTGCGTAGGCCGTCGTGTGATCAGGACCGAATAGCTGATCAGCCTGTTTGATGACTTGGACCGTGCTCACCGTTGGGTCGGTTCCATTGCCCAGCTTGGACGCGAGCGTGGAACGGATGGTCGGGAGGATTGGAAGCAGATCTTGCCCGCGGAAAGTCGTAGGCTGGCTCAGAAAACTAAGGCCGACGACTGAACCGTCGACCGGAACGCGTTCGTTGCCGGACGGTCCGAGCGCGCCACGCTCGAGAAGGGGCACAAAAAAAGAGACTTCGTCGTGATAGATTCCGCCGCCGCCACGTACGACCGTTTTGCCCTTGTTTTGCACATTCCAGGCCAGACCGGCCGAGGGATCGATCACACTGGCGCCGCGATGCGGCGGTCGCACGTCCCCACCGAATATGGGACTGAGATAAGCAGGTCGTTTCAGATCCTGGTTATAGATGTTTGTCTGATACGAATACGCAGCCCCAAAGGTGAGAGTCAAGCCACGACGCATAGACCACGAATCCTGCGCATGAAATCGCCACAAATCGCTGTGAGATGTGCTATCCGAGTGGTATGGTCCTGGGAAACTAACGTTTCCAATTCCCGTTATGAAGCTGCGTAATGGCAGTTGCAGAATGTCTTCCAGCGTGGGGGGAGGCGCTGTGGGATCTCTCAAGCTAGCAGGCAAAGCGTTGTAAAGCGATGGTGATTGCAGCAGATTTGTCGGTCCCCACAAGATGATTTGCGCCGGTTCATAGATCCCTCGGTAGCCGTGCAGAGAAACATGTTCCCAGTCCCCACCAAGGCGAAGCAAATGCCCGTTATGTTGCCAGGTCAGTACATCGAGCAGCTGGTTCGTAGTCGGGAATATGGCGAGCGGAACGCTTGGGCGATTCCCAATATGAAATGCGGGATCGTCAAAGGGCAGGATCTCAGGTCCTCCCACACCAATGCAAACTACTGGATCCGAACAGTTCTGTGACGTAACCGGATCAGCACGGCTGTGCAGGTAACTGTGGGCATAGCGCAGATCATTCACGATCTTGGAGTTGAGGACTGACGTTTCCCCGGCTTCAATCTGAAGAGCGGAATTGTGACTTGACACCCAATTCGAAGGCATGAAAATGCCTACGGAAGCCGGAGCTACGTTGTTGTTCTTGTCTTGGCTGACGCGGACGAAGGCGCTGTTGGCGTTGTCGAGCTTGCCATCAACTCGTAGATTGAACTGGTTGAACGTAAGCGGGCTGGGATAGACTACGTCGAGCTTGGAAAAGATAGGGTGATTGTTCTGTACTGCAAGTGCGGCGGTTTGCCAGTCGTGCTCAAAGTTCGTGAACCAGAAGACTCGGTCTTTTCTTAGAGGGCCACCAAGTCTGAAACCCGACTGCTTCCGCGCAAAAAATGGGTCTGGATGCTTGAGGTCTCGACGAAGGGCAGGATAGGCGGCCATATTGTGATCGCGATAGAAGAAGAACGCGGCGCCGTGGAGATTATTGGTGCCATGGCGAGTAACGATGTTGATTCCGCCAGCGCCACTCATCGCTGATGCAGGATCGAAGCTAAATCGCTCGACCTGAAACTCCTGCACGGTTTCTTGCGAGAAGTTCTGAGACGTTCCCCCATTCATGCGATCATTCACTGTGACCCCATCGACCGAAACCTGGGTCAGCAGGTACTGAGCTCCCGCTATGGAAACACGCGAATAGTTGTTGGCGAAGGCTCCGGGATTTGACACTAATGTCACGCTTACGCCGGGCTCGAGGCGCGCTAGCTCAAGAAAGTTGCGACCATTAAGCGGCAGGTTCTGAATCTGAACCTGACTCACACTGCCGTTTACGGCAAACTCGCTGGTGTTAATGCCAGATGTTTGACCGCTTACCAGGACTCGTTCGTGGACCGATCCCGGATGCAGCTGAAAATTGACCGTCAACTGGTCCCCGACAAGCAGCCTGACAAGCTTCACTTCTTTATCGAAGCCGGGGGCAAACGCCTCGATCTCGTAATCCCCTGGCTCGAGATTAGTTATGTAGTACCGGCCGGAAGCATCCGTCCCCGCGACCCGGCCGCCCCCAAACTGCGGCTGGCTGACTCGGAGACTCGCTTTCGTCACGACCGCGCCGCTAACGTCGTTAACTACTCCTCGGATGCCTCCCGCTGGGGCTTGCGCCAGAAGAGTGTTCTGGAGCAGAACGAATAATGTAAAAACAATGGGAAGCGCGGGAACGTAAAACGTTGAATGCGGGTAGCCGCATCCATCTTGGAAAAATCGCAACTGAATCGAATTGGACATACGCGACTGTTAAGGGGACGTCACGCTACGGTTCGTCCTGTAGACCCTGTCAATTAGCTCACGCTTTTTAGGGAGATTGCCATTCTCTGGTAAAACAGCGATTCTAGGCTAGCTAGTAAGAGTCCTAGCGTGACACTGTCAGAACTACCAGTCTCGGCAACTTTCAGTGACTTGCAGGAAGTGGGCGTTTTCCGGAATGCGTTGGTGGTGGCCAATCGGTTCTGCGACACTCGGGTCCGGGAGAGAACTCGAGACGCGGCATTCGGCGCAACCCTGCACTCCATCCAAATGTCGATAATGCAGGTCGGCTCGCCCGGCCCACGCCCGCTTGGCACAAGCCTCTGCCATTCTCGCAAACTCGATGGCGCTGCAGAGGACAGTTCCCAGAATGGACGAAAGTCAGCGAAGTAAAGCTACCATCCCCCTGGATGCCTACCAATTTGGCCAGATCCTGCCAGTGTCTCGGATGCGGGCGGCGTCGGCCTGCGCGGATCACCACACAAACTCTCAACCGTCGACGTGTGTTAGAAGTGCGCCATCCGTACTAGAACTTGATACTGGCCGTGATCTGAAGTGAATATCCCTGAAATGTTGACCTGTCCTCAAATTCCTTGAAGTACTTGACGCCTACACTCACTTTCCGTGCCGGCAACATCAAACTCGATCCGAAACCAAGAGCGTTGACCCTATAATGCGCAGAAGACTGGGCGGGAGTGATACTCGGTCCAGTCTTGTCGGTAAGCTGCCACTGCTCGTAGCCCACCAACCCCACTTGAAGATTCAAGTCGTGTTGCAATGACAGCACATGTGTCAACGAATAGTCGAGGTTTAAGGTGTCGCCCGGATGGATCTGCGTACCCTGCTGAGTCGTGTGGATCTCGTACATCTGGAACGTAGAGATTGCGGTTCTTCTGTTCGCGTTGAGGTAGAAGGTCTGGCCAGATGAGAAGGCATGAGTCCAGTAGCCAGAGCCGACATTGTTGCTTTCGCCGACATGGAATCTCCCGGAAGGAGCAAGAAATCCGTAGACGGCCCGAATATCAGCGCGCTCTTTGCGCCAGCCGAGAATGAACGGCTGATAATACGAGTCGGCCAGCCCACCACCACCGCCGATTCCTCCCTCAATGTCCGAGGTGAGCGAGTTGTTGGCGATCGGGATGGTGGCTGACATGGAAAACAGCGGACCGCCAAGAAAGTCTATCTTTCTTTTACTGACCCAGACCAGGCTGTTCATGTCCATCATCACCGAGTTCTGACCTGTGGCTAGGACCTCTCCATTCGGCCCCTTTGCCTGATCTCGCGAGTAGAACAAAAATTGATTAACGTAAGAGATGCCGGTTTCGGGCGTAACCCCGGAGTTGGTTGCGCTCATACCAAGCGGGTAAACACCCCTGACTTGGGACAGGGCGGGCAGAGCAGTTATGCAGATGGCAGCCAACAAACGAAGTGGCACGGTACTCAGACTGGAAAAACTTCGCGTCACAAGCCGCGTCGAGCTCCATCGGCTGCGGATTGCTCCAAGGACTGAAGTTTCGAGGCGTTGCTACTCCGGTTACTTGCGAGCTGAGACCGCTTCGCCAGATAGCGTGCTAATGGCATTAGCAAGAGTAGTCCGACAATCGCAACCACAACGACCATAACGATAACTTTTGGATCGTTGAAGTTCTGGCCGCCTACCACCAGCGCTGCTGCGATGTTCCGTTGTGCGGTACCGAGCGCCATCACCCCTCGAGTGTCTGACTGAGGCCCGCCCAGCACCCATCCGACTCCAGAGCCTGCGGCGACGAAGAAGATGCTAGCCAAAACCCCCCGCGTCCCATATAGGCTCAGTACGTTCTGCATGTTCGTGATCAACAAGAGCGCAATCAGAACAATCAGGCTCAGAATAGAAACTCGGCTGAGCGAAGGTTGTACCTTTGCAGCTAGTCTCCCCAAACGCGCTCTTACCAGAAGCCCTATTGCCAAAGGGAGCATCATCAGGAAAACCAACGAGCGCCCTATTTTCATCGGATCGACGGAAACCCCTTCGAGCAACAGCGGCAACACCAGCGGCATGTATCCAACTGTCACAACCATGAGCAACACCATTAAACCCACGGCGAAGGCGAGGTTCCCCTTGCTGATTCGGGCCAAGAGTGGGAGGAACGGCGCGCCAGCCGCTGTGCCTAGCAACAGCAGAGCAATGCCGAGGGGTTGGTCAAGCCGCAGCAGCTTTGTGATGACATGAGCTGCTAACGGCATCAAAGCGAAGTTCGCCAAGAGCGCAAGAACAATCAACCTATAGTTGCGCAGCGGAGCAAGGATCTCTCTCACGGTGAGACTCAAACCAACTGCCAGCATGCTTGACAGCACGAAGGTTAACATCGTGATTGGGACTGCCTTGCTCAAGATCCCCCTTTTGACCTCCCCCGTCGCGCTCCGCCTTCGGATTAGGCGACAGCCTGAGGTTGTTTGGCGCGTACTGCGCTGGCCAGCGGCAGCATCGCAAGATTCTTCCAAAACGTCTCCAACGACTCGACGCCACCAAACAACGTAGTGAAGATCGTGGAGTCCGCCAGTAGGATGTGCCCTGCGCGCTGGGTATTAGGTGGCATCCAGATACACGAGTTGAATTCGGTGTTGCCCGCTTCGACGAAAGGATGCGGCCGTTCAAGATCAATGGGTTGTCGCGTGAGGACGTGGACCGATTTTGCGTCTGCCCCGGTCATCGCATAGTGTGGCAAGTGAGGATGAAAGTTAAACGTGGTAACGCCGTTAAGCAGTCCTAGCTCATCCAGGTCTCGATTGACTGTGAGCGGAGCGATCTGTCTTGTGCCTTTGACGAGGGCCGGACGAAGTCCAAACTGATTCATCACTGGCACCCCGAGTCCCTTCATCATCGAACGTGTGTATTGTCCAAAGCGCTGCTGACGAGGCACAAGCGCATCCCCATGGTGCAAATACTCCTGTTGCCGCTGCTTCAGATCTTCTGTAAATCCCACATCGTGGTGGGGGCCAAGCAACAAGCAAGTTCCTTCTCGCTCCAGCCATTTGCGGACCGCCGAAATCTCCTCCTGATCCGCCTCTTGTTCCGAAAGAAGGTGGTCGAGTCCAAACACCATCAGCGTGTCTGTATCCGCCAGAATTCGGTCATCAATGGGAAGCTTGTACCCTGCTTGATCGATTCTCTGGAATACCGCGACCGGATATCCGGTCGCCTCACCCACCACTTTCTGAAACGCGAGCGTGGAGCGGTGGAACAATTCCAGGGTCCCGGCAATCCCTTGCAGGAAGTGCTTCTCGTCCCATTCCGCTCCCTCGTACGCTGGCCACGCAACTCTGCGAACCTCGGTCATAGTTGAAAATCGATTGTCTAATTCTGTCGTATCCCTGTTGACTTCCCACGGATAACTCCACGTCCAATAGATAGAGATCCTTCGTGTGCCAGGGCTGTACTTTCGTGGAACATGGTTCTGGTTGTATGTACGCGGTGGTTGATGAACGGTGCTCATGCTGTCCCGCTTTCTGCCTAGGAAGAGAAGTCTTCTCAGGAGTTAAGTTAGCGATGCGAGGTATCGAAGTGCCTTTATCCCGGGCAAAAAGAAATAAGCGCCGCCGCGGATGGTAGTGAACGCTGGCAGCCCTTTGATCTTTTTTCGAATGGGTCGCTTTGGGATCGTCATGTCAAACGTGCCGTCTTGTGTACCGAAAATCGGGTCCCGCTCGTTACCTAGTTCGTGAAAATTGGGATCGTTCGCCCAAACATTCATCGCAAACTCGAACTGGCGCACGAGACTCGCGCAGCCGACAAAAGCCGCGATACCTCTTTCCCGGCCATCTTCTGGAGCGCCCTCCGGGAGGGGCGGACCGTAGGTTCCACCGCGGCGGATCATCTTTCGGCGATTCATATTCGCCGCTGTATCACGCGGGTTCATTCGTCTGATGTGCGCGCCGAGCGGGCAGGCGTAACCGTGTGGGTCCATCTTCCCAAAATCGAAATCATTCGTGCTCTGATAGTCACCTGCGAGTTTGGGATCGTCCTTCTCTGGAGTGAGGACAAGTGGAGCACCGCTTCTCCATCGCCCCATGAGCTTCGCTGCGACCAGCTCTTGTTCGTCTTGTGTCTCGCCATGCTGCCGAAGAAAATCGCGAAATGCTCCTACGTGTTCTTCCATCATCAAGTAGGCGAGATAACTGCCATTGCGCGAAAGGATTTCGGGTTTCGGACCTTCGGCACTCGGGCCTTCTTCGTCCGGATAACCCAGAAAAAATTCGCCTGCCTTGATAGCTGGGCCAGAGCCGGACATTGGTTCCTCTCCCGTACCTTCAATCACCGGCTGCGAGAGGCGATCACGGTATCCGAAGTGTTCATGTGCATAGTCGAAGGGTGGGATCGCTTCCAGGTCCAGCGAAGACAGCACTTCTACGCCCTGACACTGCGATAAAAACTTTTCGTGCTCTACCCGGCATCGCTCGCGTTCCGGGACGTCGCGAGCAAAAAGAATGACGATGGCATGAAGATCGGCGCTCGCCAGCCCACCCTTCCAGTGCTCAGGGTGGTTTGCACCCATCATGCCCAGGACCTCCGCTCGGGTAGCCATGCCCTGGCGAAATTCTTCCGGAAAACTGGCGAGGGAATGATCGTCCAACCCAAGCGCTCGTATTCCATTCCAGCTGAGAGCCACCGTGACCCATCTTGTATCCAACTGGCCCGATCGGACTGCTGCTGCCGTTGTCACCTTTTCGGTCATGGCTCTCAACCAGGCACGGCCTGCCGCCGGCTTTCGAAATGTCAAGAACTCATATCGTGCTGCCAGTGCAGGAGAGCGATGGATTAGAAAATGCTGGATATCTTCGAATTCAAGTGACGCGGCGTCAGCTTTTCGCAACTCGCGCCCGACGCTCTTCGGAAGTGGAGGACGGTAGATTGCCATAGGTACTGTGGCTCCCGGACGGAACTCGTCTCTACTGCATCAAGTCAAGCATTTCGGAGAACTTCGCTTTGAGTTGCAGTGCCTTCTTAATTTCGTCTGCTGTCTCGTATGGATACTCACCGTACTCCAAAAAGCTCGGACACTGGTGTTCGCGAACGAACTTGACGAATGCTGGTACGTTCGTCTTCCAGTCCTCGGGAAAACCTTCAAGGTTCTCGAAAACTGTGTTCACTCCGACCTTTTTAAACAGGGCTACTGCATCCTCGGTGTACTTGTCGAAATCTGTATCGAAGATTCCCTGGTACATGAAGTACGTGTCCTTTCCAATATCGAAGAGAACCCATCGCAGGTAGTGGAGCTTGAGCGTCGCAAGTGCATCGGGCATATCCGCAATCGCAGTCTCGATGGTCTTGCCGTAGGCGCGGATCGTTTCTTCTCTTCCCGGCTTGATCTTCGCGATTATGGTGAATCCATGGCAGGCCGGAGTTCGTGGATATATCGGGCCGTATCTTCCATTCTTTAAGCTAAAGTATCCTTCCTTCGGAATTGCCATTGCTGCCGGTTTCGTCCAATCGCGGATTTTCTCTTTGCGTGTCGAGGGCGTTTCAATTACCGTTGCAGCCATGCTGTTCTCCTTGTGCAGCTGATGAGATCTCCGTCAGCGCGAGGTTTTCCTGCTCTTCCTCGTAGCGCCCGACCTTCGGAGTTGACGCGGTTTCCCCCAGCGTGAGTCTTAGTGTAAATGACGACAGGAATTCCTTACACTGGCAGAAGTTACAGTGCAGCGGCTGGACATTCGCGCGGGAGATGCTTTCTAGGAATTGAGGGACATCACGACACAAGCTGAGCGCAGCGCCCGCGCATCCGTCCACTGATGCCGCTAGGTCACTAAACAGCGAGAATCTTTGATCTGGTATTCTTGCTGTGCAAAAAGGCGACGACTGGACGACGTAAGCGTCAAATGACCGCACTCGCCGGATGGGAAAACTTTACGTAATCGTGGGGGCGTCTGCTGGTGCCCTTATCGGAGTGCAAGTCGTCGTGATCACCCTAATCGCCCGCAGACCGATCGTGGCAGGTCAGGCGCGTGCTGGTGCCGCCTTTGCGACCCCAACTATCGTACCCTTCGGATCCGTACCGAACGAATTCGGCATGTAACGCCGCCTGCAACGTCTGAACACAAACGCGGGGTGTCTAGACTCATCGTCAATCCTCAGGGTGCTCGCAGGAAGTACAAACGTTGTGGCGCTCGCGATCGGCGCCGGCACGCTCGCCCTCATACTGCTATTGAAGCGCTGGCCGCGCGTCCCGGGCATTCTGATAGCCGTTGTAGCGGCCACCCTTCTAGTCGCGGTATTCCGCCTTGCAACCCGCGCCGGAGTGTCCGTGCTCGGTTCTCTCCCTCAGGGATTGCCCTTGCCTCGCCTCCCTTTCGTACACGTCGACGACCTGGGACCAATCCTCATGGGTGGTCTCGCGGTTGCCCTCGTTTCATTCGCGGACACGAGCGTGCTTTCTCGACGAATTTAGGTTCGGGCTTCTTCCGCCGGCGGGAGGAAGTTTCCGGAGAACCGGTCACGTGTTTTTTGAGTGTGCAGTAGTCCAGCCGCAGCGAGCGTGCCACCACGTATATGCCGTGGCAACGGGCTAGCTCTGCGGCTGATTGCCATACAGATTCTGGCAGCTTTGTCCGGAGTGGGTGGGTTGAGCGAAACTGCTCGAGCTGAGCCAGAAGCTCTGTGATTGACTCGGGAACCGGAGTCCTTTGCTTGGGCATGGATCAGTCGCGCTAGGCGATGACCTTATCAGCATGCGCCCGCGGAAGTCATGCACGCCTGCCGAAAGCACACGAAGCGCTTCGGGCTCTTCACGCGCTTCGGCGAACAAACCTTCTTCGCGACGGTCGGCGAAGCAGTGAGCGCGTACCGCGCGACTCATCCCGTCGAGTGGGTCGACTGGGAGGATCGGACGCCGTAGCATAAAGTGATTGGCGTCACTCAATCGGCGGAAAACAGAGCAAACCTGCCCGATGCAATCCCAAGTCCGGGTCTGGTCCTCGACCTCCCGCGTTGTGATTCCGGCACGATGGAGGATCACAGTGGCATCCCCGGGGTAGGTTCCACGGTGACGCTTCTTACCATGCTTCGCATGGGGTTTACGCATGACACTCCACCCCTGAAAGGGTACATGTCTGCAAATAGTCGTGTGCGAACGTGAACATAATGCCTACCAATGACTTCGGGCGAGTCGCGTCTTCAAACGCAGACGAGGGCTCACGAAGGCGCACGTGGGGGTGGACAGCAAGACGAAGATCATCCACACGGCGGTGGCCACGGCGGCTCATGTTTCCGATGTGGCGATCTTGCCCGATCTGTTGCACGGAGAAGAGAGGCGGGTGTGGGGCGACGGCGCCTATCAGGGACAAACCCAGGTGATTCGCGAATGCGCCCCGCGAGCGCAAGACTATACGCAACGACGCTGCCGATATAAAGGTCAGATCAGGGATGAAGCGGCGTGGGCGAAGAACCGGAGCAAGTCGAAGGTGCGGGCGAAGGTCGAGAACGTGTTTCAAGTGATGAAGCTGAAGTTCGGATTCGTGAAGGTGCGCTATCGCGGACTGAAGAAGAACGCGCACCGGCTGTTCGTCACCTGCGCGCTAGTCAACTTGTTTGTAAGCCGCAAGAAACTGCTGCTGGCGGCGTAGGCTCCGTCCATCTTCACATGGCCCAAACGCAGTCAGAATGGCGGTACGAAACAAGTTCCAGAATCCGAGAGTCGCACCGGAAGTGGCATTTCCTGAGCTTTGACGTTGCTTGACTTAGAAACAGTGCTTATTCAGAGTGTCCCTAGGGATGAGTAGGCTCCGCGTGTCGTGCGGAACCAGGTCCTGACAGCCACAGAGCGCGATCAGGCTCAGGAAGAGAACCGCGAGCGTCGCTCTGTTGAACCGGCCCATACCAGCTTCCTTAATTCCTCTAGCTCGTGAATCGAAACCTCACCCCGTGCTCCACGTTGCAAGGGCAAGATGCATCGCGGGATACAGAATCTATTGACTTCTACCCCGCTACCTGCTCACGAGTCATCCGAGCTACGAGGTCAGCCTTGCCGGTCTTGAGCGCATCGGCTGGCTTGAGGCGTGCAAAAAGATCGAGTGATCGCGCTATTATCCCGGTCCATCCGGTTTGATGGCTCGCCCCAAGCCCAGCGCCGTTGTCCCCATGGAAATATTCGTAGAACAGAATATAATTTTTCCAGTGCTGATCTTCCTGAAACTTCTTGGTTCCGCCATAGACGGGCCGCCTACCATTGGCATCGCGGAGGAAAATACTCGACAGCCTGCGAGCGAGCTCCTTTGCTACCTCGAACAAGGTCATGTATTTCCCCGAGCCCGTGGGACATTCGACCTTGAAGTCATCGCCGTAGAACTGGTAGAGGTTCAGCAAACCCCGGATCAATAAACCATTCACCGGCATCCAGACCGGACCGCGCCAGTTGGAATTGCCCCCGAACATCCCGGTGTTTGATTCCGCTGGCAGATATTGGACTTTGTATTCGTGCCCACCGAGATTGAATACGAAAGGATGTTCGAAGTGATAGCGGGAAACGGACCGTATGCCGTAGGGGCCGAAGAATTCGTTCTCGTCGAGCATGTAAGCCAGGATCCGCTCGATCTTTTGCTTACTGCAAACCGACAAAAGCCGACGATCAGCGTACCCCTTGAAGATGCCATCAGCCGGTGCTATATGCTTCAGCAAATCAGGGTGACGCTTCTTGAATATCTCCACCAATTCCATCATTCGGGGATTCCGCGCCACAACGCCGGATTCAAATACCGTCGAAGCGCACAGTGGCAGCAACCCCACCAAAGACCGCACCTTCAGGCGCATGGCATCGCCATTTGGCAGGTGGAGCAGGTCGTAGAAAAATCCTTCCTTTGTATCCCACATTTCGTCGTGGTGCTCGCCAATTCTATCCATGGCATACGTGATGCAGAGGAAATGCTCCATAAACCTGAAGGCGATATCCTCATATAAGGAGTCGTACTCTGTCAGAATGAGTGCGATCTCCAACATGTTCTGGCAGTAGAAGGCCATCCATGCCGTGCCATCCGCCTGGTCGAGGTGACCACCCGTCGGAAGGGGAGCACTGCGATCGAAGACGCCAATGTTATCCAGCCCGAGGAATCCCCCGGCGAAGACATTCTTTCCCTGCGGATCTTTCCGGTTGACCCACCAGTTGAAATTCTGCAGCAGGCCTTGAAACGATCGTTCTAGGAAACGTAGATCCGATCGGCCCAGTTCTTTTTCGACGTTATAGAGGAATAATGTCGCCCAAGCGTGCACCGGCGGGTTCACGTCACTGAAGTTCCACTCGTAAGCTGGGATCTGTCCGTTGGGATGCGTATACAAATTCCTCAGCATCAGCAGGAGCTGGTCCTTGGCAAAGTCGAAGTCCACGAGCGAAAGCGCGATTGTGTGGAAAGCTAGATCCCATGCGGCATACCATGGATACTCCCACTTGTCGGGCATTGAGATGATGTCGCTGTTCAGCATGTGGAACCACTCGGTATTCCGGATATTGCGATGAGTAGTGCCCGTCAGAGGGTGAGCCTCATGCTCCTCCAGCCACTTGTCCAAATCGAAGTAGTAATACTGCTTGCTCCAGAGCATCCCGGCCAGCGCCTGGCGGTGTACGCGGCTTTCATCCTCGGTGAAAGAACGCGGGGTGATCCGATCATAGAACTCGTTCGCATCCGCGAGGCGGGTGACGAATGTCTCGTCAAAAGTGTTGAAAGGGTCGGCCGGAGGTTTCAAACTCAGGCGCAACCGTACGACCTTGCTGCCGCCTGCGGGTACGTCCAGACGATAATGCGCAGCAGCTTTCGTGCCCGTCTTGAACGGATTCACAGTCTCTGCCTTGCCTGAGACTACGTAGTCGTGAAATGCGTCTTTCACGTATGGCGATGGATTTGGTTGCCCCCACAGCCGGGTGGCATTGGACTCATTTTCGGTGAAGAGAACTTCATGATCGCCTTCGCAGTGAAGCGTGCGGTCGCCAAGCTCGGCCTGTGAGGCCAGTACTGTCCCTTCTTTAACCTGCCGCAACGTGGGCTTGGTCGCGCCCTTGTCCCACGACCAAGTGTTGCGAAACCAGAGTGTGGGAAGCAGATGAAGCTCCGCCGTCTCCGGACCCCGGTTGTGCACTGAGATTCGGATCAGGATGTCTTCTGGATTTGCCTTGGCGTATTCGACGAACACATCGAAATATCGGTCGGCATCAAACACCCCGGTATCGAGTAGTTCATACTCGAAGTCTTCACGAGACCGGCTCCGATTCGTTTCCACCAGATTGTGGTATGGGAATTCCTGCTGCGGATACTTGTACAGATACTTCATGTAGGAGTGCGTCGGCGTGCTGTCGAGATAGAAGTAGTATTCCTTTACGTCCTCACCGTGGTTGCCCTCGCTGTTCGTCAAACCGAACAAGCGTTCTTTCAGGATCGGGTCACGGCCGTTCCATAGGGCGATCGCAAAACACAGTTGCTGTTTGTCATCGGAAATGCCCGCCAGACCGTCTTCTCCCCAGCGGTAAGCACGGGAGCGGGCGTGATCATGACTGAAGTAGTCCCACGCATTGCCGTCTTGGCTGTAATCTTCGCGAACTGTGCCCCACTGCCTTTCACTGAGATACGGCCCCCATTTCTTCCATGGAACTCCCGTCTCGCGGGCATCATTCAGCCTGCGCTGCTCGTTGGTTTCAACGTAGGCAATGTGAGCTTTCTGGCCGGATTTCATTGGTTTATCCTTTCTTGTGCGAATCGATCCTAGCTCTTGCTCGTGCGCAGAGCCTGAAAAAAGTGATAGTTCCAGGGTGCCAGTTCCACGTAGAGGCCCGGCGACAGCATTCCATGTCCATCGCGTTCGTAGGTCGCACCTGATAAGACGTCAATCAAATGCCACTTTCCGCCACCGGCGTCAGCCCACCGCACTTGAACCTGGGCTTGCACGGGACAGTCGCTGAGGTTGACCACGATCAGATATCGCTCGTCATCGTGCACCCAACTCCAGGCCACCAGATTCTGAAAACTCGCGTTATCCGGCCAACCCGTTCGCTCGCACAGGCTCCATTGGCCTTCACGGAAGGCTTTGCGATTGACGGCTTCCAGAAGCTTCCCGTAGAACCCGCGCAGATCCTCATTCACTGGTTCATCCGGACGCCTGCCTAGAAATACGGGCGGCCTTACCTTGCGACCTTCAAACTGCCCTTCATGGAATAGCTTTATTCCCGGCAGGGTAGTTGTGGTCAGGGCGGCGGCTCTATGCTTCACGGGTGAAAATGTCGCCGCTGCCTGGGGCTCGTCGTGGTTCTCGATGAACCGAAGTAGTTTTCCTTGGTACGCAAGATCGGCACACAGATGAAGGCGGGTGTTCTCTGCATTGCTGTGTTCCAGCCGATCGTAGAGTTTTTTGTCGTAGCAGAAGTCGAAGCCCTGTTGCTGGAGTTCCCATTCCAGGTCCCAATAGGCCTCGGCGATAAACAGAAATCCGGGATACCTGCTCTTGATGGCCGAGATCACATCCAACCAATACTCCGTTGCCGGGCGTGGCCCAGCATGGTCGCCCCAAGTGCGTTCGAAAATGGGGTTCAGCATGACCATCGCCATGTCACAGCGCACGCCATCACACTGTTGCGCAATGGTAGAGATGGTCTCAATCACCGCTTGTCGAAGGCCCGGCTCAAATGCGCTAAGCTGCAAACCGTCGGGCCAAGCTGGAAAGTAAGGGTCCCTTCCGCACGCGCATACTCTTCCGCAGACCCCAATATAGGAGGAGGGACCGTTCCTAATGTCGTCGGAATTACCTCGTATGAAGTACTCCGGGTGCTCGGTGGCCCACGGATGATCCGGCGCCACACGGTTGGGAACGAAGTCCAAGACCAAGTTCACGCCCCGTTTCGAGAGCTCTCGTCGGGCAATGGCAAGACCTTGGGTACCTCCAAGGTGCTGGTCAACTACATAGCGGCGCACACAATAGGGGGATCCCACGTTGTCCTCAATACGAAAGTCAGGAAGTGCTCGCCGAAAATCCTCAAGCAGGCTCTTATTCTGATTGGCAATGGCAACGCCGGCAGGACTTCGTTCCCAGACTCCCATCAACCAGACCGCATCCAAACCAAACGCAGCAATGGCATCCCATTCGGTTGAGGGTAGCGAGGATAAGTCAAGGTTCTTTCCGTACTTCTGCTTAAGTTCGGAAAGCCAGACCCAGGTGTCTATCTCGTATAACGTGGGATATCGAGGCCAAACGGATACGTCAGCTGGCACTGCTGTCGGCTCAGCAAGTGTTGCACTCATATTGATCTCTCCTCACGCAAACGACCCTCTCAATGTGGTCTAGCAATCGGTGCCTCGCGCGCGCCGGACTCTCGTCTACAGAACAAAACCACCTAGGACTGTCTTCATACGCGATTTTGTTTCCCCTTTTGTATTCAACTAGTTCTTCCTTATTGCTTCTCCCACTGGCGGGATTTCTTGTGAACTGTCATATTTGTCAGTATCCACTCTGGAGATCAGCGGCTAAATACACCTAGGGACTCAAAAAACAGAGGGCACGCGGAAGAGAGGAGATTCTATAAGATCGGTTGTGATGGCTCTTTTGCGCGGCCATCGGGCTAAGGCCGGCGCGGTGCGTGGCAGGCGCCAACAGAAAAAGGCCCGGAAAGAAGCTCAGCAGCAAGCAGCCCAGCAAACCGCTCAGGCACAACAGCAACCCAAGCGGAAGCCAACGCCCAGCATCAAGGAGCATGGGATACATTCAAGAGAGCATTTTCAGCATGCATGGATGCTCGAAGTTATTCGGTCAAGTAACCCATGAATCAATGGCAAGTTGAATCGTCCTGAAAGCTGCCGCTCGCCAACATCTGCGCCAGGAAACGCCCGCAAGTAACGATCTTCTGAGATAGTGGGTCGTCCCGCAGCGCGCTTGCGGAGATAGCATACTGCGCTGCGCCCATCGACTTATGGGCCTCTACCAAGTTGTTACTCCACTGTCGTACCGCCTCGAACTCATTGGTAAGAAGCTGAAGGGCACTTCGATCAGCGTCCGTGGTCGCTGCTACAGACGCTAGCCGGAGGCCGTGCACGGCTGGTTCGCGGTAGTTTGCCACCCAATATTCCGTCACCGGATATCCATTCTGTATAGCGTTTGCAAGCGGACTGGCCCATTCCCTCAATGATGCGATCTCTTCAATTCCTGCCTTCATAAAATCTTTCGACAAGCCGGAATCATCCCCTGGGTCTGTTGGGAGGGTGGGGGTCGGTAGTGTCAAGACAATCCGATTCGCTTTGAAGCTTAATGACCCATTCGCGATGTGCGCCAGTGTTTCCAAGTCGACGTACGCGCGGCCGTCTATCTGCAAGACCGACGCTTGACCGGCTTTTCCATTTATCACCACGGATTGCTGCTTCTGCGCCAAAGTGATTCCTGAGACGAACAGCATCGCCAGCAACACCAGCGACGTGCCCCGCCAGTTATCTGGCATAAGTGTATCCTCCAAGGGCGCCTTAGATGTGAATCTGCAGTCACATCACCAATTCTTCGCCTGCGCTGCTCGATCGAGTGAAAAGACTTTTCCACCACTAGCGGCGGGGCAACAATGACGATTACGTTAAACATCCTATGGAACGGTTCAACTGTCAAAAGTGATGGTCCCGCCGACAAATTCGGGAGATGCGCCCTTGCGGCGATGAGTGATGCGTGCAGCCCACTCGAATAGTCGGAAGCTGTTCGCTCAGTGACTATTGCCGCGCGGGGCTGGTATTTTTGCCAGTTCATGTCACCCTCATCTGGCTGCAGCATTGGAGCATATTTTTTCTCGTGCTAGCGAAAGGACGATCGTTAGCAGGTACGACTTGTCGAGATGTGCGTATGAAATGCCAAAGATGGGCGCTCCCGCTTGTTTTCGGATACTTGCTTTCCAGCATGCCAATGCTAGTAGCGCAGGTAGACGATACCAACACCCCGCAAGCTCACGAGGTTCGAGGGGCGAAACACACTGGCGGCAAAGATGACATACAAGCTATCGGCAACCGTAAGATGGGAGGAAGGGGCCTGGGCAACTGGTATTCGCTGCAACACGAAATAAGTGTTGGCCAGGGGTACTCTCAGGCGGTAGAACACAGCGTAAAACTGGTTGGGGATCCGGTGGTCACAGAGTACGTGAATCGAATTGGACAAAATCTGGTTCGTCATTCCGATGCTAAAGTGCCTTTCACAATTAAAGTTATCGACTCCGACGAGATCAACGCTTTCGCTCTTCCGGGCGGCTTCTTGTACGTGAGCAGCGGTCTCCTTCTAGCCGCACAAAACGAAGCGGAACTGGCCGGAGTTATGGCACACGAGATTGCCCACGTCGCCGCCAGGCACGCCACCAGACAGATGACTCGTTCGCAAATGTTGAACTTAGCATCTATTCCTTTGATCTTTGTCGGCGGTGGCATAGGCGTTGCGGTGCGGGAGGCAGCTGGGCTTGCGGCACCGCTGGCCTTAACTAAGTTTTCAAGAGGTTTTGAGGCAGAGGCTGATTACCTTGGAGTGCAATACCTGTACAAAGATGGACACGATCCTCAGGCGTTCATCGCGTTCTTTGAGCGGGTTCAGGCGCAAGAGAAGCAGAACCCCGGATTTATCACCAAAGCCTTCTCCAACCACCCACAAACCACCGATCGCATAAGAAAAACACGACTGGAGATCACGAGAATACTTCCCGCGCGAGAGACTTATGTCGTATCCACTTCGGAGTTTGACGACGTGAAATCACGCCTGACCGCCATGGAGAGCCGGCGACGGTCAACTGAAGGGGGGACAAATCGCCCAACTTTGCGACGCAAAACTGCCGATGATGGTGAATCCAACGACGATTATCGCCCAACGTTAAAGCGGCGCCCTAATTGATACAGGCGGCATGAAATAGCATATCTCATTATTCCCCAGGGTAGGTGTGTGCAAAAACTGTCAGGGTTTATGGCCTTACCACCGCGAAGCTACCGCCAGACTGGCCTGTGTGAGTCCAGAATGTAAAGTGCAACGCGCCTCCTGCTCGTTCACTTCTGGCCTCGTCTCTACTGCTTGCGCGTTGTAGCGGATTCTTCATCGGTTTCATTTCTAATCCGGGCGGCACCATAAGTGTCAGCGGCACGTTACTACTATTGTGCAACTCGGGTTTATCCAGAAAACAACTGGCTCCACAGATACCTTCACAGCAGTCACATTCGTGAATCCGGGAACCGCCATCACATCAACTTCTGTGGAGACCGGTGCAGCCATTTTCCCGATGAATCACTTTGTACAGGCGGATTGCAACACGGAAGTCTCTTGTTCAGCGTTGCTAGTGGTGGTGATCAGTCCATGAATGCCTCAGTGTTCCATGCAAATGTGCCACATTTCCGCGCCACTAGCAGCGTTCGATCCGAGGGCAAACATTATAACGAGACGAACCTATTCATACTGCTAGTTTTTTCGTTGAGGCAGCTCAGAAGATAATTCTGTTTCGACGACAATGGTCGTGATCAGAGAGATGTCATGGTTACTAAATGTGCGAATCCGTTATGTGATAGTTCTTTCGTTTATCTGCGGGGCGGACGTCTCTACCTGATTGAGCGGCCCCTGTTCAAAGCGGCGCCAGATTCAGAATTTCAAAGGAGCTGCCCGAGGACCGAGTACTTTTGGCTGTGCGAACGATGCGCTGCGACAATGACGATCACTTCGGATCGGGAAGGCCACGCGGTAATAGCGTCGCGCTTTCAGTCAGCTTGACTCTGTTGGGAATAGCAGTGCCAGGTTATGACAGCACATCTTACGTTTGACTCCGAGCGTTCGCGATCAGCAGGTAGTTACCACTCCTCGTCATAGAACTGTCAATTTTGGCAGTCGTATCCTGCCTAGCGGTGAGTGATTATCGGTTGAAAGGTTTCGCCACAATGCGAGCCTGGTCGGAGAAACGCTCTGCTCAAAGCGGCAGCTTCAGAAGAGCAGCGTGACAACACTGAGCTGAGCCCAGAGAATCCGGAAGCGCGGAGGAATTGCAATGAAACTCACCGCAGTTTATGCCGGACGTTGTGTGCAGGTTGCTCGCATCTGTTTGGCGCGACCGGGGAAGGCCCGTTGCGGTCAATAGGGAGGTACAGTGACCATAAAATCGAGAACCTCTCGATCAACGCACATCATGCGAGATGTCTCGGCTATCATTTGCGCGATAGTGCTTGTCCCGGGAGACATGAGTTTGTTGGCAGGGCAAGTGCCCACCCCGGCAGCCGACGAAGAGGCGGCGAGAATCCCGAACGATCAATTGGATTCCCTTGTGGCACCGATCGCGCTCTATCCAGATCCACTCTTGAGCCAAACTCTCGTGGCTTCCACTTATCCTCTGCAGATTATCCAGCTCCAGCAGTGGTTGGAGAAGAACAAGAATCTCAAAGACCAGGCCCTAGCGGACGCCGTGAAAAAGCAGGATTGGGATCCAAGCATCCAGGCCATGGCAGCGCTTCCGGATGTGGTCGAACAAATGGCCGACAACATCAAGTGGACGACGGATCTGGGCAACGCTTTTCTGGCGCAGCAGAGCGATGTCATGGACGCGGTACAACAGATGCGCAAGAAGGCCAAGGACGCGGGGAACTTGAAATCAAGTGAGCAGCAGAAAGTGGAAACCCAGCTGGTCGAAAGCAAGCAGGTCATCGTGATCCAGCAGGCCAGTCCGGAAGTTGTTTATGTTCCCAGTTATAACCCGACCGTGGTGTACGGCGCACCAGCTTATCCGTATCCGCCTATTGCTTATCCGCCCCCCGGTTATTACGCCGCGGGGATGGCGATTTCGTTTGGCATCGGCGTCGCAATGGGAGCGGCTTGGGGTGGCGGATGGGGCTACAACAGCGGGTGGGGCGGCAACAACAATATCAACATCAATAACAACAACAACTTCGTAAGAAACTCCAACAGACAGAACGTCGCGAATCGGCCGGCTGGCGGCAACAGTAACTGGCAACATAATCCGCAGCACCGCGGAGGAGCTCCTTACTCGAACAGAGCAACGGCAAACAAATATAGTGGCTCAGCTCGCGGAGATTCCATGGCCACGCGCCAGGACAGGGCGCGCCAGAACCAGGGTCAGCGTGGGGGCCGGCAGCAGGCAAGCGCTCGCGACCGCGGTGCTGGCGGCAGAGACGTCGGTAACCCTGGCGCGGGAGCTGGCAATATGAGTTCGAATCGAGGCGGCGGAGACCGCGTCGGCAATCGGAGCGTTTCTAGTGGCGGTGGCTCCCGTAACTCCAGCGCCTTTGCTGGCGGAGGTGGGCTTAATGGAAGCAGCGCACGAAGCAGCAGTGCACGTGGCTCATCCAGCATGGGAGGTTCCGGTGGTGGCATGAGAAGAGGTGGAGGCGGTGGACGGCGGCGGTGAGCAATCCGCTTACGGGGAAAAACATATGAGATCAAAAACAGCTAACATCGTTGGACGCAGCACTCTGGTCGTGCTGTTGCTCACCACCTTCTCCTATGTCATCGCTGCCACTATGCACACCCAGTCACAATCCGCAAAACAAGCATCCGTGACGTCGCCTGACGTACAGAAGTCGTTTGCAACGCCTCAACAGGCTGCCGAGGCATTGATCCAGGCAGCGGCAAATTATGATGTTCCTGCCTTGCTGGAAATCTTCGGTCCGGATGGCAAAGATTTTGTTTCCTCGGCAGACCCGGTGCAGGATAAGAAATATGCTGTGGCATTTGCCGCAAAGGCTCGTGAAAAGAATTTGGTGACCATAGAAAGTCGGGCCCGCGCCATCGTTTTAGTTGGCAATGATGGCTGGCCGCTTCCGATTCCGATAATAAAGAAAGGCAGAAAGTGGTATTTCGATTCCCAAAAAGGCCGCGATGAGATTCTCTTGCGGCGCATCGGAGCCAATGAACTGGATGCAATCCAAATTTGCCGTGGCTTTGTTGAGGCGCAGAAAGAATATGCCTCCGAGGTTCACGACAACTCCGGAGTCAATCAGTACGCGCAAAGGATCATCAGCACTCCAGGGAAGCGCGATGGTCTGTACTGGCAGAACGAAGATGGTACGCCGGGGGGGCCGATCAGCGAGGCTATTGCCCGAGCCATCGAGGAAGGTTACTCACCCAGCAGACCGTCTGGATACCATGGCTACTACTTCAAGGTTTTAAAGCGGCAGGGCCCTGCAGCGCCGTTAGGACAACTTGATTACGTAATCGAGGGAGTGATGATCGGTGGTTTCGCACTGGTTGCGGTACCGGCTGAATATCGCGTCACGGGAGTCAAGACTTTTACGGTCAGCTACGACGGAATCGTCTACGAAAAGGACTTGGGGCCTGATTCACTCAGCATCGTCAAGAACATGGATCGATACAACCCGAACAAGACTTGGCATCGCACCGAAGACGAATGGGCGAATGCTTCGCCTGCCAGGGATTGAGACATTGAGAAATGAAACCAGGAACGGCATGGCTCAGGGCATTGCAAGTTCTCTGCCTCACACTTGAGCGATTATTTTGACGTGTCCTGCTGGATTGTCGCCCACTCGTAGAAGACACTGAGCTGCCGCTGTATAAGATTTAGAGAGAGACCGATGCAATGTGTTATGGTTTACACTTTCAGGCGTCGGCGACCTGCAATCCAAAAATACCCTGGAAGTGCCCGCAAAATTCAATGGGAACATCACCACAGACTGGACAGACTGGTTCAGTTACGGGCTTTGGAGAATGGATGGAAATAAATGAGTTGCACACCTCACACCGCCACAGCGTAGCCTGCAACAGTGGAGTTGTGGCACCGTAATTCGAAGCCCTCACATTTGGTTTCATAAATTACCTGCGTTCCGACGCGCCACGGTGAATTATCAGCTCCTTTGCCATTTTTAGAACTGTCAGTTGTTACAGGACCGGGTAATCGCGCCTCGCGCCGAGACTGATCAATCAAGGCTTTCACCTGAATCTTTTTCACCAAGATGACTCGATCCCTGCCACAGGTCCCGTCTGTGTCGAGAGCACGCCGATTTCGTTAGCTTGTAATGTCCAGCAATCGGACTACGGCTCACTATAGGGACCAGGCAATCCTAGTCTAATATTAACTTTTGTCGCTCGAGGGACTCACAAGGTAATTTGGTCTGGCACAGTCACGCAAAAGCTCGACATGGAAAAGAGGAAACAGTCTGTGGAAATGGTCGATAAGGCTGTTGTCAAGTTGCTCAAAAACTTCCCGCCCAAGAAGAGGTGAATGCTCCCTTCCACTTGTCAGATGTTCTTATCAAGACAACTTTGGCCCCTAAACGTCATTGATGGCGTCAATTGAGAACTGTCATGGGTGACAGTGACTTGTGATTGGGAGAATCGGATTTCTGCACTGAGAAATAATCCGGCAGTCATTACATAACATTGCTGGAAGTCGCTCATTCTTAAAAAACGACGACCCATCGACACTTTGGCCAAAAGGTGGTGCAGCGTTTAAGGCAGCTAATGAAAGAGGGTAGTCGGCACCTGCTAGTTCTAACGGTTCACATGTCTGTCCTTAGCTGCTGAGATAGTTGTAGCGGCGCCTCCTGAAGCTTAAGCAGCTCAGATTGATTCACATGCGAATGATGGTATGTCGAGTTGTTTTCGGGGTTTTCGGTAGTGATGGCCGGTATTCCCGCACGCAAAGTGCGGTACCGGCCAAACCCGCGGCAGCCATAAGACTCAACTGAAGGGAGAAGCAAATGCGACCAACTGGTACCGTACCAGTGGCGTTACTCGAAGACACAAAGGTTGGCGACGTAGCCGCATTTGCGAGCTTATACTCCCTGTACAAACGCGGTGTGCATGCCCTATGCCTTCGCATGACAGGAGACGTCCTAGACGCGGAAGACCTCACTCAGGAAGTCTTTCTGCAAATACACCGCAAAATCAAGACGTTTCGGGGCGATGCCGCATTCGGAACGTGGCTGTACAGAGTGGCCACCAATATTGTCTTGATGCATCTTCGGAAGCGACACATACAGACATTGCTCCTAGACTATGTTCAAGAGCTACAGGAACGCCCAAATAGAGTTGCAGCCCTACCCAATACCTTTGCGCGTTGGGCACCGGTTGAACGTATTGCGCTGGCTCGAGCACTTGGTGCTCTACCCCAACGCCGACGAACGGTCGTTCTTCTTCATGACATAAAAGGGCTGAGCCACGCGGAAGTCGCCGCGTGTTTGGGGATAAAGGCGAATACCAGCAAGTCCCAACTTCATCATGCGCATCGAAGCCTTCGAGATCTTATCCGTGGCCCTTCAACATCGGCCAAAGACTTGGAACGTGCTCCAAAACGAGATGACGTACAGGAGATGGTTAGATCATGATCCATAGAGTCATTATAAAGTGTGAGGCACGCAACAGTTCTCCCGGCCTTGTTAGTCGATAGAACCGATACAAATCTCGCACCACACTCGGGAGATTGAGATTGTCCGGGCGGATGTGAGGACCACCTAGCACCACAATCATCCGGCGATTGCCTGAAAGTGTTGAGTTTATTGGCCTCACCGCAAGGTCTGATACACGACGACACGCGAGAGCCTGTTCTGGCCAGTTCAAGCATAAACAGTTGGCTGGCGAATCGCTTACTGGGTTTGGGAGCCACGGTCGCTAACCGCATAAGCATTACGGAACGAAGAGACAGCGTGGAAAACGAAGTATGATCTTACCCCTGCTCTTCACGACAGCGCCCCTTCGTTGCCACTCACTCACGAGCCGGCTTGCCGTGAATACAGTGGTGTTTGCCGCATTGGCCAACTGCTCGTTGGTAATGTCGAGGTGAACTCCACCAGGACATTTCTGGCCGATACCACTGGCAAGGCTGATCAGCACATGGGCAAGCCTTTGGCGAGCGGTGTGGCAGACCAAACCAAGATGAGTGGCTACATACCAGGTCAAGTAATCGGATGCAATGGACAGTGCATTGTCCAACAACCTGGGGAATCGCACAGCCAGAGCCCGGATCGCGCTTCGATGCCAAACCAGCACATAGCTGTCTTTTATCACTTCTGTGCTAACCAGATAATTGGATGGCTCCGATAAGAGCGCTGCACCTCCACATATCTGCCCCGCCGTTAACCAAAAAAAGGCGATCTTCTTGCCCTCCGACGTGATATAGAAATATCGGGCACAACCCTTTGTTAGCAGGAACAAATAGTCGGCAGGTTCGCCCTGGTTCGCTACCACGGAACTGGCTAATACTCGGCGTTGGGAAGCAGCCGCTAGAATTGTTGCTCGATCCGAACTTGCAAGCCCCGTCAAGAATCGCGACTTCACCTTGTCGGCCGGAGGTGAGGCAATCGACGAGGCAGTCATTGATTCGTCCTTTGACGTTGAAGAACCGGGCGATGACTCTCCAAGCTTGAAGACTCAATACCACCAGCTTGCAATCATGACTGGGATGTTATCGAACTGAACGGGCAGCTTTACACTGGTAGTAATAACAGTTCCGGCGGAATATCAAGTCGGTCACCCTGAACCGAGTTCGTGTCCTCGGGAAAAACATTGGGTTCACCTGTACACATTGGCTCTGGCTCATCCCCACCAAAGACTGCGCTTGTGGTCGGACCCGACAGTGCGCTCGCCGCCGGTATCGCAACCATTCTGCCGGATTGGAAGATCGAGCGGGCAGAGGACAACGCGGCAGCATTTGCCGTGATCGAATCAAAGCCGTTCGAACTGGTTCTTACCGGTGAGAATACGACAGGAGAAGATGACGTCGAGCTGCTCCGCCAGCTTCGACTGGTCCGGCCCCATACTCGACTGATCATTCTCACCAACGAAAGTACACCGGCTGATGTTATCGCCTCCATGCGGGAACGGGCCTTCAGCTACTTCTCGAAACCGCTTTCGTGGACCATCTTCGCTGAAATGGTGCGACTGGCGGCCGAAGGACCGTGCTGGGATGATGGCATCGAGGTTCTTTCTGCGACTCCGGCTTGGATCCGCCTTGCCGCTCGTTGCGACACAGGAACGGCAAATCGATTGCTGCAATTTTTCCATGAAATTGCTGCTTTGCCAGAACCAGAAAAGAGCGATGTCGCCGCGGCCTTTCGTGAAATGCTGCTGAATGCAATTGAGCATGGCGGGCGCTTCGATCCTAGCCAGTATGTCGAGATCTCCTATCTACATGCTCGCCACGTGGTCATGTGTCGCGTGAAAGATCCCGGTGAAGGTTTCTCGCTAGACGAAATCCGCCATGCTGCCATTGCGAATCCACCCGACGATCCCATTCGGCATCAGGTATATCGGGACGCTCTGGGGCTTCGTCCAGGTGGCTTTGGTGTGCTTCTTACCCAGAGCCTTGCCGACGAGGTCATCTATGGGGAAAAAGGCAATGAGGTTCTGTTGATCAAGTATATGAACTCTGAGGGGCCATACACGCCGATTCAGAAGAGGCTGCGGTGACAGTTCCCAACCGTGATGTCCCCTGTCATTGTTGACAGTTTTCCAGGGCGAATACTGCCCGTAAGCTTATCATCAGCGAATAGAAATCGAGGACGTCCATCCGGGGCAGGAATCTCCCCGAAAATGACAAACGCATGATCGCTGTAGCTGAGCGGAGGTATTTGTGGGCCGACAACTCTGTGTGCTTCTGGTGTGCGTGGCAACGCTTCCACTTTTCTGTCAAACGTCTTCACCCAAGCCTCAAGTCGGCACAATCACCGCTGTGAACGTTCACCGGAGCATCGCTCAAACTCATGATAGTGACGCGCTGCAGTATGACGTCTCTCTAAAGGTCGGTAACACGATCTACATGGTTTTGTATACACCGCCCAGCAGTTCCAAAGGTGTGGAGTATGCGCTCGGACAAAATGTGATCGTGCTGATCGGAAGCAAATCGATCACATTCACGAAGTTTGGCAAGACATTCGAAGTACCGATCCTGAGCCGCGAAATCCTACCAATCAAGACCGGGATCGACTGGTCCCGGGCCCCCGGCGAGTACTTCAGCCAAAAGCTACAGCACCTTTCTGAAATCTTGGATCTCACGGCAGATCAGCAGACAAGAATTAGACCAATTCTGGAACAAGAGGCAGGCGAAGCAGGACAAATTACGACTAACCCCGTGCTTTCGAGCGAGGAGAAGCTGAACAAGCTTGAAAAGATCGTGCGCGCATCGGACCAGAAGTTAAAACCCATCCTGTCCGCCGATCAGCGGCAGACACTTCAAAATATGCGTAAAGAACAAAAGCGGGAAATGAGGGACTTGGTCGAAGCGAAAGCGCAAGCGCAATGACGATTCTTCTGAACATACGATTCACGATGGGGAACGATGTCGTTAGTCTGCAAACTCAATGACCGGAAACCTACTTGTTTTTCGTGTCCATGTGATGGCCTAACTTCATCAATTCTAAGACCCGGCTTCGATCCATCACCAACCTCATCCGCAGATGGCCAAGAATGCGAGTCGTTGGTTTATCTTGCTCCCTCTCTGCCTAGGTCCGCCCAGAAAGGAGGCCAAGGATCGCACCGTTTTAACCCGGGTGGATGAAAAACGGCTTCTTATTTAAGGTGCTTGCTCTATCAGGTCTTCAGCTCGGCCCGATCGAGCAATCTGTCGATCAGTAAGCCATTAGTCCCTCTGCACGAAACTGTGCGCAAGCGTGTTCCACCGCTTCTTTAGCCGGAGCCTTGACGGTGTTAAGTGTGTAATTAAGTTTGAGTTCCTTCCACTTGAATCGGCCCATTTGATGGAAGGGCAGGACGTCCACTCGTTCTACGTTCCCGAGACTGGCGGTGAATCTTGCAAGCTGGGCAATATTGTCAGCATCGTCGGTCAATCCGGGCACCAATACGAAGCGCAACCAAACAGGCCTCTCACGGGCGGCCAGACGACGCGCGAAATTCAGGACGGGGTCAACCTCCATTCCGGTAAGCTTGCGGTGGCGTCCCGCGTCCCAACACTTGATATCCAGCAGCACCAACTCGATTTTCTCCAGCTCTGCATCAGTGAGGCGGTTCCCCAGGCTGCCGTTGGTGTCGAGAGTGGTATGAATGCCCATTGCTTGCGCCGCGGTAAACAGCTTTACGGCGAACCGATCCTGCATGAGTGGCTCGCCACCGCTCAAGGTGAATCCGCCCGACATGACCTTCAGGCCGTGTCGATACTTGCGAAGTTCTTCGGTTGCCTTCCCGAGCGTTATTGGGATGCCGTTGCTCATATTCCACGTGTCCGGGTTGTGACAATACAGGCATCGAAACTGGCAACCGCTTGTCCATGCAACGAGGCGAACACCCGGGCCATCGACGGTCGAGCCGGTAGTGAACGAATGGAGGAAGCCCATCTCCCCGGTGGCCAATGCAGTCCGAACGTCGGATTCCGGGACGCCACGGCCCAGGTTCACGCGCAGTTCGAAAGGGCTAGCTGCCTGCAGCGGAACATTCTTCAGTTGCTCTTTCTCACTCATAGGCGCCTAGTTTCCGTGAAAAGTGCGGTTGATCACATCCATCTGCTGCTCGCGAGTCAGCCGCACGAAGTTCACGGCATATCCTGAGACTCGGATCGTCAGGTGCGGATACTTCTCCGGATGGTCCATCGCCTCCAGAAGCGTGTCGCGATTCAGCACATTCACATTCATGTGATAACCCGTGGCGCCGAAGAAGGCGTCGAGCATGCTTCGCAGATTCGTGATTCGATCTTCCCCCACTCTTCCCAAGCCTTCGGGGATCAGCGTGGTTGTAAGCGAAATGCCGTCGGCGGCGTCGCGATAGGGAATCTTGGCGACCGATGCGGCCGAGGCGTGGATGCCGTGTGAGTCCCGCCCGTGCATTGGATTGGCGCCCGGGGCAAACGGTTCCCCGCGCGGCCGTCCGTCTGGGGTGTTGCCGGTGCTCTTGCCGTACACCACGAATTCCGAGAGTCACGATCGGCGGTGAGTTTCAGTTTGGAAGACGGACGAACTTTAGTGACGGCTTCAATGCAAACGATTATCGCATGCAGTTCTCGATATTCTCCATCGAATAACCAATCGAACTGCTGAAGCGGTCGCTCCAGTTGTGATCTAGAAATGACACGACGCCCAACACTGGCAAGGCAACACCTTTGATTGGCGCGCTCGGGTTCCCGAAATTGTGTTTGACACCAACATCAACCGGCGCGGTCCAGCTGTTGGAGCTTGTCCTTGAGTTGCTGCAGGTCTGGCGTCTGTGTGTCCTGCGATTGTGCCTGCGTCCAAATTGCGCAAAAAGCGAGCGTCACCAGGGTCAAGCTTGCGATTCTTATCCA
>Ga0209470_1000437_pt1 | contig 33099 bp, 27 predicted proteins | sample GraSoiAngelo_125_FD_185882 | JGI IMG/M metagenome (GOLD analysis project Ga0209470, IMG submission 185882) | Grasslands soil microbial communities from the Angelo Coastal Reserve, California, USA - 14_0927_05_40cm (SPAdes) (version 2) | ecosystem: Environmental > Terrestrial > Soil > Grasslands ... | reverse complement strand
GAAAGTGCGTCATTGATTGCGGCGCCGAGCTCCTTCATCAGCTGCTTCAGATTGTCATCCAATTGCATTCAAGACCATCCTACGCACAATGCTTCAATTTGGTCAATTCACAATTTAACGCTTCGTTGGTGACTTGATGATACTCTACGGCCTTCTCTAAGAGTGGTCTTCCAAGTCACAGCTCATTTATGAGCACGTTTGTAGCCGTTAAATGTCGGACACCCTCCATGGCGGGAAAGCTCAAACTGATTTTTGGCGATTTTCTCAGAACTCTGCGTCAGTTGTGGTTGGAATTTATCGGGGGGATTTTTCTCGCATTGGGAGTTCTCTTTATTTTAGCGGCGATACAGGAATACCGAAAATACGTGCGGAGTCCCGAACTGGGCACCGGCCGCTTTCTCGTGGTGCTTTTCTCCTCCGTCATTATGCTCTTGTTCGCTCTCGAAAGCTTCTGGAAGTCGAGGAAGTCGCGGTAGTGTCCACTTCCTTATACAAAGGTCGGCCAGACCCGGAATTGGTTGCGATGTGTCTCACTGGGGACGCCACGGCCTGGGAGACACTGGTCCGCCGCTATCGGCGTTTCATCTATTCCATTCCGGTCAAGTTTGGCTTACAGCCCCAGGACGCTGCGGATATCTTTCAGACCGTGTGTGTCAAATGGATCGAGCATCTTCATGAACTTAGGGACGAAAAGAAGCTCAAGCCGTGGCTGTTCACTACAACGACGCGCCAGTGCCTCACTTTGGGTTTTGCCAAACAGCGGGAAGTCGGAGCTACCGACGAGCAGTTTGAAGAGCTTTTTGGGCCGGCAAACGATCTGGATGAAATGAAAATCTTTGTCGAGAGGCAACAGGCGATCCGGGATAGCGTCGAGAGGCTGCCGGAGCGCTGCAGGTCGTTGATTGAGATGCTCTACTTCGACGGGAGTTTTCGGACTTATCAAGAAATCAGTCAGCTCGTAGGAATGCCCGCCGCCAGCGTGGGACCAAATCGAGCACGTTGTCTTGAGAAACTCAAAAAAATCCTTCAAAAGCGCGGCTTGGAGTGAAATTTTTTTTTACAAAAAAAGTTCACGATTTTTGTATTTTTGACCCCATCTCGCCAGTCTTATAGATAGAGGGACTTTTTAAATTGAGAGAGAAGTGGTCTGGAGGATGTAGACCACAAGGAGGCAGGGAATGCGACACGTAACCGTTGAAAATTTAATCGATTACATCGAAGGTCAGGCTTCCGATGTCGAAAAATCGACATTGGAGCACCATATGACAGGATGTCATGAGTGCGAAGAGCTAAAGCAGGAATTTCAGATTGTCATCGCTCGACTCCGGGAAGACGCTTCTTTCGAACCCCCCGCTGAGCTCCTTCAGTGGGGCATTAATCTATTCCAGCCTGTGGCACAACCCCAGGGTGCGTCGGGTCTCCGGAAATTTATTGCATCTTTGGTGTTCGACACCTACGATCAGCCGATGATGGCCGGCGTACGCCGCGTCGGAGCTCCACCGCGGCAGTTGTTGTTCCGCGCCGGTGACGTGGATGTGGATGTGAAGATCGAATCGATGGAAGCCAACAATCGCATCACACTTGTCGGACAGGTCTTGTCGAGCAATGCCAAATTCTTCGATAATACTCCGGTGAAACTGGAGTCCCACGGTATCATCCGTTACCGCACCCGAACGAATGTGGTCGGTGAGTTCTCGTTCGATGAAGTGCCGAAGGATACGTACCATCTTTCGGTGGATTTGCCCGAAGGGCAGATCACGCTCTTTTGCGTCCACCGCGGCAACTCCTGATTCACGGGCGCGTCAAGTCGCCCCGCGAAGAGTAACCGCCACAAAAAGGCACAAAAACACATTTGTGCTTTTGTGCCTCTTTGTGGCTAGAAGGGTTTTCCCAGTACCTGCAGGAAGCGAGCCCGCGTAGGAAGCGTTGGAGTCGTGACCGTTACGAATCCCGAGGATTCTCTGGCCCGTTTGGTCCAGATTCGGGATGCTGCCCAGCAACGGGCTTTCATCTCGAATGCCGCAAGTTTGCCTACCCAGGCATTCGTGGAATCCATCTCGACAAAAATCCGCGAACTGCTGCCGCGAGACCCGGAACTGGCGCAGGTTCTTGCCGAAACCAACCTCTATATTGCCTCACAGTTGGATCAACCCTTAGCGTGGGCTCACGCAAATCGCTCGCTGGCTCAGGTTCTCTATACGATGCGGAGGTCGGCCGAGGCGGATGCCTATTTTGAAAAAGCTGCCGACTTTTTCGAAAGAGTCGGACTCCGCGGGGAACTCGGACGCACACTCGTCGGGCAGATGGATAATTTGATGTACCTGAGCCGGTACAGCGAAGCGCTCGATCTGGCCGAACGGGCACGCGTCGCGCTTGAAGAAGCGCAAGACGTCTCGTATCTGTCGACATTGGAGATCGCGCTCGGTAACGTCTATTACCGGCTTAATCGGTATCCCGAATCTCTGAGCCATTACGATCGCGCTCAAGAATTGCTCGAGAATACGGACAACACACAGGCGCACGCGTCGCTCGCCTCGATCGGTCTGAACCGCGCATACGTATTAACCGAGATGAATCGGTTTGACGAAGCCGTTCAATCTTTCCAGATAACGAAAAACCATTGCGAACGCCACGGCCTTTCGTTGTGGGCCGCGATTGCGGACCGCGGTGTATCGCAGATGCACTTCCGCCGCGGTAATTATTCAACCGCGTTGCGCATTCTCGAACAGGTGAGGCGGCGCCACGAGCAACTCGATGACGCACGTCGCGTCGGTTTGTGCGACATGGATCGCGCCGAAATTTATCTCGAACTGAACCTGTTCGATGACGCAGCCGACATAGCTGCACGCGCCTACAACATCTTCCAGAGGCTCGGTAATCGGTACGAAGCGGCAAAGTGCTTGACCTATCAAGGGATCGCATATTTCAAGACACTCGAGGACAAGGATGCCGAAAAAGCCTTATCTGCCGCGCGCGAAATTTTCGTCAACGAGGGAAACGATTTGTGGGTCGCTGTCGTCGACTTGTGGCGTGCGCAGCTTCTCACCCGGCAGCAGCAATTTTCAATAGCTCAGGAATTGGCCCAACGCTCTGCTGAAATTTTCGAAAGGCAGCAGGCACCAGCACGCGCGGCGAATGCTCGTGTGCTTTCAGCTCAAAGCTTTCTGGAGTTGGAGGAGAGGACCCCGGCTCTACGGGAGGCGCAAAGGGCGCTGGACGGGATCGAAGGATATCACGCGCCCTGGGTATCCTATCAGTGCTACAACACGCTGGGTCGTTTGAAGGAACTCAACGGATCCATCGATGAAGCCGAACAGCTTTACATGAAAGCGATCGATCAAATGGAATCCTTGCGGGGCAATATCCGGCTGGACGAAATGCGAATGTCCTTCGGGCGGGACAAATATCAGGTCTACGAAAATATCGTCAATCTGAAACTGACCAAAAACGATGGCCGTGCGGCATTCCAGTTTGTCGAACGCTCGAAGTCGCGAACGTTGATCGACCTGCTGGAGAGGAACCTCGAAACCGTATGGGACACTGGTGTGGATGACTCTCCCAGGCTCCAACGTATCCGGAAAATTCGCGAAGAACTCAACATTTTTTATAGCCGGCTCAACGAAATCGGCTCGGCTCGGCCGGTCGGCGACACGGCCACACAAGAAGAAATTGCCAGGCGTGAACAGGAACTCGTGGAATTGCTCAGGGAAGTCGGATCGGAAAAGTCAGGTTGGGCGACACTGCAAAGCATGAAGATTCCCGACATCGAAGAAGTGCAGGCCATGCTTCAACCGGATGAAGTGTTAGTGGAATATTTCACGATCGGGGATCGCTTTCAGGCTTTCATCATCAACCGCAACAAATTCGAGATCGTCCGGAACTTGACGACAACGAGCACCGTGCGAACGGCGCTGAAAGGTTTTACGTTTCAGCTCTCGAAGTTTCATCTGCAACCTGCGTATTTGCAATCGCACGCGCCGCTTCTGCTGAAAGCAATTCAGCATCATCTTCGCGAGCTTCACCGTCACCTGATCGAACCCATTCAAGACAAGCTTGACCGGTCATTGTTGATTTTTGTGCCTCATGGCGTTCTTCACTATGTCCCGTTTCACGCGTTGTATGACGGCACAAACTACCTCGTCGATGCATACGCCGTCAGCCGCGGCGCCAGCGCCTCGGTACTAAAGATTTGCCGCGAGAAGAAAATCCAGAGAACCGAACAGGACCTTGTGTTGGCTGCTGCCGACGAGATGACGCCCTATATCAATGAAGAGGTCGCTGCACTTCGCTCCCTTCTCCCAAAGGGCCTCTTTTTTGTCGGGCGTGAAGCCCGGGAAGATAAGCTGCGTCGATATGGTCCCACAGCCGGCAAACTGCATATCGCAGCACACGGAATTTTTCGCGCCGACAATCCGATGTTTTCTTCACTGAAGTTGGGTGATAGCTGGCTGAACCTATTTGATATATTCAACCTGCAGCTGGGCGCGGAACTGACGGTCTTGAGCGCGTGCGAAACCGGAATGAGCGCGGTCTGGGAAGGGGATGAACTGCTCGGGCTGGCCCGCGGATTCCTTTATGCGGGAACTCCCTCGCTTGTTGTGAGCCTGTGGACCGTTAACGATCGCTCGACAGCTCAACTGATGCGCCGTTTCTATGAGGCCCTCCAACACGGCGCTTCCAAAGCGCGCGCGCTTCAGGAGGCCACCCTGGAGATCAAAGCCGCGTTCCCTCATCCTTACCATTGGGCTCCCTTCATCTTGATGGGAAAGTCCTGACATCTCAGATCCGAAATCCGAAATCTTAAATTGGACGGTCAAGTGCGAAGTCCAATTCGAAATTTCGAAATTTCGGGTTTGCGATGCAGGATTTGTCCAATTTCAAAATGTCTTGCTAACTGGGATAATCTAGTCTCATGCGTGATTTGAAATCCCGGTGGCAGACCGATTCCGGTATCGAGCTGAAGGGGTTCTGCAGACCTGATGGCGAAGCCCGTACTGATTTGCCGGGCGACTATCCCTACACCCGTGGAATCCAGCCGACTATGTACCGCGGCCGGCTGTGGACAATGCGTCAATATGCCGGATTTGGATCCGCTGCCGAAACAAATCGACGGTTCAAATACCTTCTTGCCCACGGACAAACTGGACTTTCCGTCGCTTTCGATCTGCCGACACAGATGGGATTGGATTCGGATCACCCGCTTGCGGCTGGTGAAGTTGGAAAAGTAGGTGTAGCCATCGACACACTGCGCGACATGGAAACGGTCTTTGAGGGCATTCCGCTGGACAGAGTCTCCACGTCAATGACTATCAACGCGACCGCCGCGATCCTGCTTGCGATGTACATCGCTGTGGCAAAGAAGCAAGAGGTGTCCCCGCTGGTCATCAACGGCACGGTTCAAAACGACATTCTGAAGGAATATATCGCGCGCGGTTTATACATCTACCCGCCACGTTTCTCGTTGCGGCTCGTCACTGATGTTTTCGGCTATTGCCAGGAAAACGCCCCCGATTGGAATACGATTTCCATCAGCGGTTATCACATCCGAGAGGCAGGCGCCACGGCGGTCCAGGAACTCGCCTTCACCTTTGCTAACGCGATCACGTATGTCGAAGCGGCACTCGATTCGGGTTTGAACATTGACTCTTTTGCGCCGCGGCTGTCGTTTTTCTTCGATACCCACAATGATTTTCTCGAAGAGATCTCCAAGTTTCGTGCCGCCCGCCGCATTTGGGCGAAGATTGCCAGAGAACGGTTCGGCGCTAACAACCCAAGGTCGTGGATGCTGCGTTTTCACGCACAGACTGCCGGCTCGTCCCTTACTGCCCAACAACCCGACAACAATGTCGTTCGTGTGGCGATACAGGCCCTCGCCGCAGTCCTCGGAGGAGCGCAATCCTTACACACGAATTCGAAGGACGAGGCCTTGGCGATCCCGACTGAAGAGGCGGCGCGGCTGGCTCTTCGGACCCAGCAGATTATCGCGTACGAATCTGGCGTCACGAACACGGTTGATCCGGTTGGCGGATCTTACGCCATTGAGACGCTGACCCAAGAGATCGAATCCAAAGTCGGACAATTACTGGAAAAGATCGACGCCTTTGGCGGCATGCTGCCGGCAATCGAGAGCGGTTGGGTACAGAGCCAGATTCAAGAAGTCGCATACCGGTATCAGCGATCGGTTGAGGAGAAAGAGCGCATCATCGTAGGAGTCAACCAGTTTCAAACCGGTGAGGAACAGAAAATTTCCATTCACACTTCCGACCCTGCGCTTGAGACAGCTCAAGTTGAAAATCTTTCCAAAACCCGAGCCGGCCGCAACGTGTCTGCCGCCCGCGGAGCGCTCGAACATCTGGAAAATGCCGCAAGAACGTCGGAAAACCTCGTGCCGTACATTCTTGACGCCGTTGAAGCCTACGCCACCGTGGGAGAAATTTCGGACGTTTTCCGCCGAGTCCACGGCGAGTACCGGGAGGCTTTGACCATTTGACCAGCGTTCTCGAAGTCAAAAATCTCAAAACCTATTTTTACACGGAAGAAGGAATCATCAAGGCCGTCGACGACGTTTCCTTCAATCTTCCGAAAGGGACAACGCTCGGTCTGGTCGGAGAGAGCGGCTGTGGAAAAACCGTGACGGCGATGTCGATTACTCGTCTCCTCAGCGCTCCGGGGCGAATCGTCGGCGGCGAAATTCTGTTTAACGGTTGCGATCTTCTTTCGAAGTCCGCAAAGGAGATGAGGCAGGTTCGAGGCGCGCAGATTGCGATGGTCTTCCAAGAGCCGATGACTGCGTTGAATCCGGTTCTTCAGGTAGGCTTTCAGATTGCCGAGGTCGTCCTCGCCCACCAAAACGTCTCCAAGCGTGAAGCTTGGGCGCGCGCAGTGGAGGCGATGAAAGCCGTTTCGATTCCGGATGCGGAAAACCGCGCTAAGGATTATCCGCATCTGCTCTCCGGAGGTATGCGCCAGCGCATCATGATTGCGATGGCGCTCGTGTGCCATCCGGCTCTCATCATTGCCGACGAACCCACGACCGCTCTCGACGTTACGATTCAGGCACAGATTCTCGAGTTACTGGACAGTCTCCGTGAACAATATCAGCTATCACTGATTCTGATCTCACACGATTTGGGAGTTGTCGCGGAAGTTGCCGAAACCGTTGCTGTGATGTATGCAGGCAGGATCGTCGAAATCGGTCCTGTGATGGACATTTTTCACAACCCGAAACATCCATATACAGAGGGGCTTCTTCGATCCGTTCCTCGTCTTGGTTCCAGCGCTCAAAAAAAAGACCGGCTCGAGGTGATCGAGGGTATGGTTCCAAACTTATTGCGCCTTCCCGATGGATGCTCGTTCGCGCCACGCTGCTACAAAAGAACCGTCGAATGCACGCTCTCTCCAATTCCACTCGAGCACGTATCCAAGAGCCACGAGGCTCGTTGCATTCATGCCTGATCGAGCCAAGCCTCTGCTGAGCGTTCGAAATCTCAAGAAGTATTTTCCAATCCGCCGGGGCGTTTTCTCACGAATTGCTGCTTACGTAAAGGCGGTTGACGACATCGGTTTCGACATCAATCAAGGAGAAACGTTCGGCCTGGTCGGTGAATCTGGCTGCGGCAAGACCACTGCCGGACGCGCAATTCTGCGTCTCATTGAGCCCGACGCCGGGACCATTCGGTTCGATGGTGTGAATCTTCTCCAATTGCGAAAGCATGAATTGCGCCGCAAACGGCGCGATATGCAGCTCATTTTTCAGGATCCCTACGCATCATTGAACCCTCGCATGACAATACGGTCGATCGTCGGAGAGCCATTTGCGATTCACAGGCTGGCCGGCGGCTTGGAGCGAGAGCACCGGGTCGCCGACCTTTTGAATATTGTTGGCTTGGATCCCACCATGATGAACCGGTATCCGCACGAGTTCAGCGGAGGGCAGCGGCAGAGAATCGGTATCGCGCGAGCGCTGGCGCTTAAACCAAAACTCATTGTTGCAGACGAACCGGTTTCCGCACTGGACGTCTCGATCCAGGCGCAGATCATCAATTTGTTGGCTGATCTCCAACAACAGTTTGGATTGACCTACCTGTTCATTTCGCATGCAATTCCGGTCATCGAACACATCTCAACTCGTATTGGAGTCATGTATCTCGGTAAGTTGGTCGAGGTCGGGACAAGCGCGCAAATCTGTTTGGCACCGAAGCATCCTTACACGCAGGCGCTGCTCAGCGCCGTACCGACACCTGATCCTGCAGCAAAGAAACAGCGTATCGTACTACGTGGTGAGGTGCCGACTCCGATTAATCCGCCCAGCGGATGCCGTTTCCACACACGGTGTCCCATTGCGGTGGAACGCTGCAAGACGGAAGAACCACCGTTGCGGCAGATCGAAGCCGGCCGGGATGTCTCCTGTCATCTGGTCTGATGTGTGGACGCCATGATTTTCGAGGTGCTCACGAAAGATCCAAAGACGCGCGCGCGGCGTGGCCGTCTGCAGACCGCGCATGGCTTTGTGGAGACACCGGTTTTCATGCCTGTCGGCACGCAAGCGACGGTCAAGTCGATGACGGGCGATCAGCTCCAGGCTCTTAACGTCGAGATTCTATTGTGCAATGCGTATCACCTCCTTTTGAGACCCGGACATGAGACGATCCAGCAATTGGGAGGACTGCATCGGTTCATGTCATGGGACCGCCCGATCTTGACCGACAGCGGTGGCTACCAGGTATTCAGCTTGAGTAGCTTGCGCGATCTCGATGAAGACGGCGTCTGCTTCCAGTCACACCTGGATGGGAGCACGCACTTCTTGAGTCCAGAAAAGGCCATTGACGTTCAGGCCGCGCTTGGTTCGGATATCATGATGATCCTCGACGATTGTCTCGCATATCCCGCAAGCCGCTTCGAAACCGAAAAATCGATGCACCGCTCCCTTGTTTGGGCTGAACGCTGCAAGAAGCATTGGGAGGAGATTTGGGGACAGACTCCGAATTCCTTGGACTTCAGGAATTCGGAGTCTGTCCCCAAATCTCCCCCCGCTCTGTTCGGCATCGTTCAGGGCGGTACCTATCACGACTTACGCCGGGAGAGCGCAGTACGGCTCGCCGCAATGGACTTTCCCGGTTACGCGATAGGCGGTCTCGCGGTAGGAGAGCCGAAGCCACTGATGTACGAGATTATCAATCAGGTTGAGCCGCATCTGCCCGCAGTAAAGCCACGCTATCTGATGGGAGTCGGAACCCCGGCAGATTTGGCCGAAGCGATAGCACTCGGCGTCGATATGTTTGACTGCGTAATGCCGACGCGACACGCCCGCAACGGATGGCTGTTCACGAAGCACGGACATATTGTCATCAAGCATGCCAAATACAAAGATGATCCGGATCCGGTCGACTCGACCTGTAGCTGTATGGTGTGCCGCAAATATTCCAGAGCATACTTACGGCACCTTTTTATCGCCAACGAGATCCTTTCATCAGTGTTAAATACTATCCATAACCTGCACTTCTACCTTGACACAATGTCTAGAATCAGGCAGTTTATCGAACTTCACCACTTTGACGAATTCCTGGCAGAAGTAAGGAAGGCTGGGTTTACGCCCAGTTGATAAATACCGTGCTCTTTCAGCAGCAGACGCAGGCCCCGGGCGGCATTATTTCTTTCCTACCGCTCCTCTTGATACTGGGGATCTTTTATCTCATCGTGTTTCTTCCGGCGCGCCGGCGCCAGAAGAAGGTCCAGATGATGATTGATAATCTCAAGGCAGGCGATAAGGTCATCACTTCGGGCGGAATTTACGGTACGATAGTGGGATTCAAAGACGATCGCATTCAACTCCGGGTAGCGGAAAACGTCAAGATCGAGCTTTCCCGCAGCGCCGTCACTGCGTTGCAGGGATCGGAACAAGAGTGAGGCTATGAGTCAACGAACAAGATTTTTGATCATTCTTGGTGTTACGGCGCTGTCGATCGCATTGTTTGCGGGAATCCCGCCGAGTGTCGCCAAGATGAAAGAAAAGGTCCACCTGGGCTTAGACCTCAGAGGCGGTACCCATTTGGTGCTGCAGGTCGTTACCGACGATGCGATACGCGCGGAGGCCGACCAGGCGATCGAGGGGCTTCGGCAGCAACTCCAACGCGAGAATATAATTTTCCGGCAACTGACTCGCACCCAGAACAACACATTTCAAGCTGTCGGTGTTGATCCCGCGAAAGATTCGGATTTCCGTCGGGTTTTGAATGAACGTTTTACGGAATGGGATCTGATCTCGACAGCAGGTGAAGTCCCGAACACCTACACGATGCGACTCAAACCTAATCAGGAACAGGTCTATCGTGATCAATCCGTCGATCAGGCAATCAATACGATCCGCAATCGAATCGATCAACTCGGTGTCGGTGAAACTATCATTCAAAAGCACGGCGGTCCCGGCGAGAACGAAATCCTTGTGCAGCTCCCCGGTGTTGATGATCCAGCGCGCGTCAAGAACATCATGCAGTCGACAGCACTGCTCGAACTGAAACTCGTCGACAACGGGCCGTTTCCGAGCGCGGCCGCAGCGGCGCAAAATTATGGCGGCATTGTTCCGGCAAACCTGGAAGTGCTTCCGTCGGTCGAACGCGGGGTCCCATCGGGCGGTGAAGGATCGTATTACGTCGTGCAGCGGGTCGCTTCGATTTCCGGGCGCGATCTCAAAGGCGCGTATCCTTCGCGTGACGAGAATGGCCGTCCTGCCGTCAGCTTCAATCTTAATGCGGATGGGGCACAGCGCTTTGGGCGAGTGACGGAGGAAAATATCGGAAAAATGCTGGCTATCGTGCTGGACGGACGAATCCAGTCCGCGCCTCGCATCAACGGACGAATCACGGATTCTGGAATCATCACCGGCGGCGCTACGGGGTTTGCGCCTCAAGCCGCGCAGGATCTTTCTTTGGTCCTGCGCTCCGGCGCGCTGCCCGCATCGATCAAATATCTGGATGAGGAAGTTGTCGGGCCGACGCTAGGTGCGGACTCGATCCGCGCTGGGCTGACGGCCGCGATTGTGGCTCTGATGTCGGTCGTCGTGTTCATGCTCTTTTACTACAGATTGTCCGGCCTGAACGCGACGGTAGCGATGGTTTTGAATCTTGTTATCCTTTTTGGGGCTCTGGCGTATTTTGGCGCCGCATTGACCTTGCCCGGGATTGCAGGTGTCATTCTCACCATCGGTGTCGGTATCGATTCGAATGTTCTTATCTTCGAGCGCATTCGCGAGGAGCTGCGCGCCGGCAAGACTGCCGTATCTGCCGTCGTCACAAGCTTCAAAAGAGTCTTTGTTACCCTAATCGATACCCATCTGGCGGCGCTGATTTCGGCCATCTTCCTGTTTCTGTTCGGAACAGGTCCTGTAAAAGGCTTCGCAGTGACATTGGTGATCGGCCTAGTCTCCAATATGTTCACCGCCGTTTTTGTGTCGCGGACCTTGTTCGAATGGGTATTGAATCGAAGACAGCGCTCGGAAACAGCGCTTAGTATTTGAGATTTTAACTGTACCGGCGGTCCGCGGAGCGCAAGCGCGGCAGCCCGCAGCCTCAAGAAATGACTGCCGCGACAGTAAGAAAAGATTGGAACAACGGGCAACGCCCGGTGTCTAAAAGGTATCTCCCGATGATTGAAATTTTCAGAGACGTCAAGGTTAACTGGCTGGGTAAGCGCAAGCTGTATCTGGCAATTTCCGGCTCGGTCATGCTGTTGGGGCTGGTTTCACTGGTGGTCAAGCACGGGTTTCGATACGGAGTCGATTTCAGGGGTGGCACGATCGTCACCGTCCGATTCCAGGAGAAACCCGATATTGAAAAAATTCGCCAGTTGCTGCGTGAGAATGGGGCACCGGACAGCCAGCCGCAGGAACTTGCTGGGCGCAACGATGTTTTGATTGAGTTCCAGGGTGCGAAAGAGGAAGATGCAAGCGCTGGCCGAAGTACCATTATCAACGCGCTAAACAAAGGATTTCAGGGAAAGTTCGAAGTGTTGAGTGCCACCTCGATCGGCCCCAAGGTGGGCGACGACCTGAAACGTCAGGCCGTGCTGGCGACATTGTACGCCCTGGCGGGGATGCTCATTTATATCGGTTTCCGGTTCGATTCGTGGATCTACGGTGCGGCCGCAGTCTTTGCAGCCTTTCATGACACGCTGGTGACGCTCGGGTTATTTTCGATCTTCAACCGCGAGATCAACTTGACAGTGATTGCGGCCCTCCTGACGCTGGTCGGCTATTCCATGAACGACACGATCGTGGTCTTCGACCGGATCCGCGAGAATTTGAAGATCCGGCGCCGCGACACGCTCGAGACGGTTATGAATGACAGCATCAACCAGACCTTGAGCCGAACGATTCTTACTTCGGGATTGACGTTTTTGACAGTCGTCGCGCTGTTCCTGTTTGGGGGCGAAATCATCAATCATTTTGCATTCGCCATGGTCATAGGAATCATCATAGGAACGTACTCATCGATCGCAATCGCGGCACCATTGGTTCTGGTTTACACGAATATTCATGGACGGGCTCTTGCGCCGTTTGCCGCACCGGTTCGTCCGGCCGCTGCGACGAAGATGATGAAGGGAGCGAAGCCGGCAAAGGTGAAGTAGAAGCGCCGCTGTTTTGTGGAGGTTGACGTATCGCAATGTCGATTCGAGCGGGTTGACAGGTTAGGGAGTGCACTGATATAAGTCTCCATCCTGTTACAGATACCTGCCTCAGCTTAACCGCCGCCGGCGTTCGTAGTGTAAAGCGCGGAAGAGTTTCAGGAGTTTAGAAAGGGAGGTTGTATGTTCGAGGATTCCTTGATCGAATCCGGCGGACAGGAAAAGGCCAGGAAAGGCACTACGGTGCTGATCTCGACAGTCGTCCACGTTCTGCTGATCGCGGTCCTTATCCTGATCCCGCTGATTTCCTATTCAGAGCTGCCGAAGCAACAGCTGATGACGTTGCTGATTGCTCCGCCGCCGCCACCACCGCCGCCACCACCGCCGCCGCAACAAGTCGCGCCAGCGCCTGTGGTCCAAAAGGTCGTTCAAATTGATCCCGGCACCATCGTTGCGCCGACGGAGATTCCCAAGGAAATTGCACGGATCGTCGATTCCGGTCCCCCGCCCACAGTCGGAGTCGTGGGTGGCACCCGTTCCGGAGCGTTGTCCGGCGTTCTCGGAGGAGTGCTGAAAGCTACAGAAGAAGCGGCACCGCCGCCGCCACCGCCACCGCCGCCGCCACCGCCACCGCCGCCGCCACCACCGCAACGCATTCGCGTGGGTGGAAACGTCCAGGCAGCTAATTTGCTTTCACAGGTCAAACCTGTTTATCCGCCTCTGGCAAAGCAGGCTCGAATTCAGGGTGTCGTGGTTCTGGAAGCGGAAATCAGTAAGGAAGGAACAATCGACAACCTTAAAGTCGTTACGGGGCACCCGCTGCTGATTCAGTCCGCGATCGATGCGGTCAAGCAGTGGCGCTACAAGCCGACGCTGCTGAACGGCGAACCGGTGCCCGTGGTGACCACGATTACCGTAAACTTCGCTTTCTCACAATAGATAAGCGAGTCTAAATATTTTTTGAGAAAATTCAGCCTGCTAAGACAGGATTGAGGAGGATTTTAATTCTATGCTTTTTGTCAAGCTTAACTTTCTTGCACTGATGCTGCTGCAGGGCAGCGAGGTCAGCTTTGATCTCCGTTCGATGTGGGGCAATATGGGTTTCGCTGCCAAGGCCGTCGTCGTGCTGCTCGCCATCATGTCGGCCTGGTCGATCGGCGTCATGATTGATCGTTACATCGCGTTCAGCCAGGCTCGGAAGCAGTCGCGCGAATTTGCTCCCGCCGTTGCCGGTTGCTTGAGAGAACGAAAGATTGAAGAGGCTATCAGCGTTGCCGAGCAGAATAAGCGCAGCCATCTGGCCAAAGTTGTGGAAGCCGGCCTTCAGGAATTCCGCGCCCATGCTGAATCCCGCGAAATTTCCGGTGAACAAATCGAGTCTTCCCGGCGTGCTTGCGAGCGCGCGGAAGCCATCGTGAATGCCGAACTCAAACGCGGGCTTTCAGGTCTTGCAACCATTGGTGCAACTGCTCCTTTCGTGGGACTCTTTGGAACCACCGTCGGTATCATCAACGCCTTCCGCGGCATGTCGTCGGAAAAAACTGCGGGTCTATCGGCTGTTGCAGGTGGCATTTCCGAAGCGCTGGTCACCACGGCTTTCGGTCTTTTCGTGGCCGTGCCGGCCGTATGGGCATACAACTGGTTCACCAACAAAGTTGAAGCATTCGGCATCGAGATGACGAACTCCTCATCCGAATTGATCGACTACTTCATCAAGCAGAGCGCAGGAAAGAGGTAAGCCATGGGAATGGGAGGCGGCGGAGGGCGAGGAGAAGTTACCTCCGATATCAACGTCACGCCGATGGCGGACGTGATGCTTGTTCTTCTGATCATTTTCATGGTTATTACGCCAATGTTGCAGAAGGGCGTTAGCGTCGAACTCGCGAAGACAAAAAATCCCATCGACATGAAAGAAGCCGATCGGGATGACGCAGTTCTCGTCGCTGTGACGCGCGACGGGAAGTTCTATCTTGGACAGAACAAAGTCAGCATCGACGAACTTGCCAGCAAGGTGAATGACCTTCTGGCAACCAAACTCGAAAAGAAGGTCTTCGTCAAGAGCGATCTCCGTGCCAAGTATGGCGATGTCGTTCAGGTCGTCGACAACATCCGGAATGCAGGTGTCGATCAAGTTGGCTTATTGACCGAGCGGCTCGACGACCAGGTCCGCAGGTAGGAGGTACCAGCGATGAAGAAGAAACGCAAAAAAATAGAGGCAAAGGCGGATATCAACGTTACCCCGTTCATCGACATTCTGCTCGTGCTGTTGGTGATTTTTATGACGATCACGCCGTTGACACCGAAGGGCCTTGATGCGGCAGTTCCGCAACCGCCTCCGCCAGGTACACCTCCACCGCCACAGGATGAGCTCAATAAGACGATCGTCTTATCGATCGATAAAGCGGGAAACCTGAAGATCAACCAGGACAACGTGGAGCTTCGTTATCTGGGAGATCAGCTTCAGGAGATCTTCAAAACCCGCAACGAGCGTACGGCTTTCGTTAACGCCGATCCGGAGTTGCTCTACAAAGACGTGGTTGAGGTCATCGATGTCGCGAAGGGCGCCGGTGTCGACAAGATCGGCCTTATGACCGAGCAAATCCAGGCTGGCGGCAGATAGGAGGCATACCATGATGCGAGAGACGAAATGGATGCTCGCCACCGTGGCCATGCTGGTCCTGGCGTTGACGGGCTGCGCAAAGCTGCAGGCGCGCGACAACCTGAATAAGGGCGTCCGCGCATTTCGAGAGTCGCACTATGAGAACGCTGTGAATTATTTCAAGCAGGCTGTGGAGTTAGATCCCGATCTCACGACCGCCCAGATATACCTCGCAACAGCCTACTCGCAGCAGTACATTCCCGGCGGCCGTTCCGAAGAGAACGATAAGAACGCGAAATTGGCGATTCAAACGTTCGAAAGTGTGCTTCAGCGTGATCCGAACAACGTCAATGCCATCGCCGGACTGGCCAGCATGTACCAATCACTCGGCCAGACAGACACGAGCCAGTTCCAAAAAGCGCACGATTACTACATGAAGTACGCACAGTTGGATTCGAGCAATCCGGTCCCCTACTATGCGATCGGCAGCGTGGACTGGATCATGGTCTACAACAAGAACAATCCGTTAGCGGAAGAGGAACAGGCGAAGTTCATCGAGGAGGGTCTGGCCAACCTCGACAAATCTCTCGGACTGGATCCGAATTACGAAGACGCGATGACCTACAAAAATCTCCTGTACCGGGAAAAAGCGCGTCTGTCGGAAAGCGAAGACGAAAAGAAACAGCTTATCGCTCAAGCCGACGAATGGTTTAACAAGGCCCTGGAAACCCGGAAGAAAAATGCAGAAAAGAAAAAGCTTCCGGGCGGCGAGGCTTCCAGATAGCCGATAGAAGTTTAAAAGAGCCTTCGGCCTTGACTATGGCGCGGCGGTGCATATACCCGCCCGCTAGAGTTAAGGCGAAGGCTTTTTTCATATAATTTGGTTACATGATTCGTTTGGAAGAAATTCTCGACAAGGTCGAGAAGCATCATCCTGGAGACAAATTGGACCTCATTCGCCGGGCCTACATTTTCTCGGCGAAGGAACATAAAGGACAGGTCCGCGCTTCCGGCGAACCTTATCTGACCCACCCCTTGGAAGTGGCCAACCTGCTGGCGGAAATGAAGATGGATGCCGTTACCGTCGGTGTCGGCCTGTTACACGATGTCGTCGAGGACACGCTCACCACGCTCGACAAGATCGAGGAGTTGTTTGGGCCCGAAGTCGCCCACATCGTCGACGGCGTTACGAAAATCAGCCAGGTTCAATTCACTTCGAAGGAAGAGAAGCAGGCAGAAAACTTCCGGAAGATGCTTCTGGCGATGACGGATGACATCCGCGTCATCATGGTCAAGTTCGCCGACCGTCTTCACAACATGCGTACACTCGCGTATCTCCACTCGGAACGGCGTGAAGCGATCGCGCGAGAGACTTTGGAGATCTACGCTCCGTTGGCCAACCGGCTCGGCATGGGGAAAATCCGCGGAGAACTGGAGGATCTTGCCTTCAGCTATCTCGACCCGAAGGCATATGACGAACTGAAGGATCTTGTCGAGAAGAACCGAAAAAGGCACGAAGCCTTTCTCGCGGAAGTGACGGGAATGGTTCAACAGAAGATGCGCGAGCACGAGATTCCGTGTTTCACCCAATCGCGCATCAAGCGGCTCTACTCGATCCATCTGAAGTTGAAAAAGCAGCGCATAGCCATTGATCAGGTTTATGACCTGCTGGCGCTTCGTCTCATCACCGATAGCGTGAAGAACTGCTATGCTGCGCTCGGCGTGATTCACAATACGTGGCGACCCGTTCCCGGACGCATCAAAGATTTCATTGCCATGCCCCGCCCGAACATGTACCAGTCTCTGCATACTTCTGTTATTGCGGGCGGGCAGCCGTTCGAGGTGCAGATTCGAACGGCGGAAATGCATCAAATTGCCGAAGAAGGTATTGCGGCGCACTGGAAGTACAAAGACGGGAAGCTGGTCGCGGATGACCGGGAAGACCAGCGCGTATCCTGGCTCAGGCACCTTGTGGAGCTGCAGCAGGAGATGAAGGACCCGGCCGATTTTCTGAGCACGCTGAAAATCGATCTCTATCCCTTAGAAGTCTATGCCTTCACGCCGAAAGGCAAGGTCATCACGCTTCCGCGCGACGCGACGCCCGTGGATTTTGCTTATGCGATCCACACGGAGGTCGGCCACACCTGCGTGGGCGCCAAGATCAACAATCGGATGACGCCGCTCCGAACGAAACTTCGAAACGGCGACATCGTGGAGATCATTACTCAACCAGGACACAAGCCGAGCCGCGATTGGCTTTCATTCGTCAAGACGTCGCGCGCCCGAAACAAAATCCGCCATTGGCTCACGGAACAGGAAAGCGAGAAAGCGATTGACCTCGGCCGCAAGATGGTCGAAAAGGAAGCTCGGAAATATAAACAAAGCGTCAAAGAACTGCTCGATGGCGGCAAGCTCGATGCCATTCTGCCGGAATACGGCTCGAGCAAAATCGAGGATTTGCTCTCGGCGATCGGCTACGGGAAGATTTCGGCGAAGCAGATTATTGCTCGGCTGGTTCCCGACGGGCTGAAGGAAACCGTACCCGAAGAAGAGTCGAAGATCACATCGGTCGTCAAACGTGTTCTCGGATTGGGAACTGACGCCAAACTTCAGGTGAAAGGTTTTGACGATCTGCTGGTGTATCGAGCGAAGTGCTGCAATCCGATCCGCGGCGAAGAAGTGATCGGTTACATCACGCGCGGCAAAGGCGTCGCGGTCCATTCCAAAAATTGTCCGAACGTCCGAAATCTCTTGTACGATGCGGATCGCAAAGTCGATGTGGTATGGGCAGGGGCCGCGCCGGCCGCAGAATCCTACGCGGTTCCGCTGACGATCGTGACTGAGGACCGTCCATGGATGCTGGCTGAAATTGCGGCGGCGATTTCCGACGTCAAAGCCAATATTTTAAATGTGGAAGCAAGGACGGCCGACGAGCGCGGAACGATTGATATCACCGTTGAAATTCCCGACCTGAAACACCTCGAAAGGGTCATCACGTCGATCAAGAAAATTGATGGGGTTTACGACGTGAGCCGATCCACGAAAACTTTAAATATTGCGCGATAGGCGTGGGTTAATCTCTCATGAACAAAGAAGTCATCTCAACGCCTCTGGGTCCGTTGGCGATTGGACCTTATTCCCAAGCAATACGGGTTGGTAACCTGTTATTTGTTTCCGGCCAAATTCCGCTTGATCCGTCGACCGGACAGATCATCCCGGATAAGACCATTCAGGCGCAAACGCGCCGCGTACTTCAGAACCTCCTCGTCATCGTCAGCGCGGCTGGCGGTTCTGTTGAGAACATCGTAAAGACAACCGTATTTCTTCGAAACATGGGCGACTTTGGGGACATGAATGCGGTATACGGCGAATTCTTTCGCCTGAGGCCGCCTGCCCGCTCCACGATCGAAGCCGCTCGACTGCCTCGCGACGTCTCGATCGAGATCGACTGTATCGCGGTTATTTGATACGTTTCCGTAACTTCACGTCCAGACCAAAGTTTCCCAGTTCGTCTCGCGACGCTAGGATCGACGTGTTACCCGTGACGAAATACTCAATCAGGATGACCTGCTGGCGGTTCGAGGAAAGATCCTGAGAATACGTAATCGATAATTCCTTCGTCACCTGCCGCGATACAGAAATTCGCGTGCTGGAGTTATTCTCGGCACCGACCTGGAATGGCTCCAGCCGGACACCCGTCCCGGGCCCAAGTACTCCTAGACGATTCCCCACGCGTTGCTGCAAGAGATCGAAGAGAATAGACGCCGCACCACTCTGGAAAAGCTGCTCACTTGTGGGGACACCTGTGGTGGTGCTGCTGGATCTGGTGTTGGCAATCTCTTCGCGCGTTCGGCCGCCGGCGATCAAGCTGACGATTTCCAGTTCCGGCAGCGGCGGATCGGAGCGCATGTTCAGGCGCAGCCGATCACCGCGACCGGCAATCGTCAAAATCACGCGATAATCCCGCACCTGCGACTCCGCCTCGATATCGACGACCGGCTCTATTCGCAAAGGATCTACAAAATCGATGTTGCCGCGCGTGACCGTATAGCGATTTCCCTGAAAGACCAACGTTCCACCGCTTGCCTCCACATGGCCGGTCAAAGACGGCTCGGCAAGCGTACCCTTCAGGTCGACATCGACTCTCGCCTCGACATCCGCCTGTGGATTTTGAATCGTGATATTGCGGCTGCCCTCAATATGCAAGCTCAGTTGCAATCTGCCGGCGGGAGAAAGCCCCAGACTCAGATTACGTTCCGTCAAGAGCGCAAGAAAATCTTCGAAGCCGCTGCGGTATGAGAGGCTTTCAATCTGAACCCTCCCTTCAAGACGCGGGGATGTCCAGTTGCCCCGCAGGTCCAAGCTGCCGTCGACGACCGTCCGCAAACCTTCGGGATACCGGAAACGCACGTTGTCTGCGTCGACGTGAATGTTCATCGATTGCAACCCGCCCCGTTCGAGTACGCCTGTGCCTTGCGCCCGGACTGTCCCCCCGCTGACCTGGCCGGTAACATTGGAAACGTTGACTTGATCGCGGTTGAAGAATACGTCGCCGTTGACATTCGTTAAGCTGGTGAAGAAACTCTCGCGCCGGAAAGAACCGTTATTGATGTGCGCAACTCCACGAAGGTCCGGCATCTGTGCCGTTCCAGTCAGTGCAACCTGAACATTTACCGATCCGCCCGGCTTCCATTCCCGAGAGGCGACTCCAAGCAGGGCCAAATCCAGTTGCCCGCTCACGTCGAGGTTGACCGGCGCGTGTTCGGTAAAAGCAATTGTGCCTGCAACGTTGACTTGAGTTGCCTCACCCTTCAGCGTGACTCCGATGAGGGTCAACCGGTCGGAGTTGAACTCGATAGTAAACGGTTTGGTCGTCTGAAGCGGCACATCAGGCACATCCTGAAGACGCAAATCGGCCGCTTCAATCTGTCCTTGCCCCCTCAAACGCGTGCGGTCTGTCAATAACCCAGACAAAGTCACGCTTCCGGTCGCAGTAACGGTACCTGGAATCCTGGCGAGCCTCTCGACGGGATATTGTTTGAATCTTGCTTGCGCTGTGAACGGATAACCGGTCGTCGCCGTGTCCAGTTGTGCCGTGAGGTCTATGTTCTTGCCGGTGTTCAGCCTTAGATCCAACTTCGATCCCACCGAAGCCAGCTCGACCTGAGCCTGTGGGAAAACCTCGCCCGGAATAGACAGATTTTGGATTGTTCCGCTGCCGCTGATATTCGGCTGTTTTGTAGTCCCCTCACCGCGAACGTTCGCCTGCCGGATGACACCTTGAATAACATCAGGCAAGCCGGCTGGGTAGAATGTTGCCAGATCAACCGAATTTACACGCGCAGAGAATTTCAAAGCGTCGTTGGCGCGATTGAGTGTGACGTTGCCCGTGAGCGTCGAATCATTTCGCTGAATCGCGAGCTGGTCGATCTCGATGACCGGTTCCGAATACCGGACGTACCCGTGAGCGTTTCCAATGGCGTGGTTATCGATGGACAAGTTCTCTGCTCGAATGTCGCCCTCGAGTTTTACTGTAGGCGAAAGTGAAGAGACATGAACGTCGCCGGCAAACCTTCCGTCGAAAGTGCGATTAATGAATGATCGAAGATCTTGAGCCGCCAGACGGCTCGATTGCACTCGCAGATCCGCCGTTGAACCCGAAAGTGCTGTGCTCCCGTTGACCTGCAGTTCCGATTCGCCGTAGTTAACCCGGACGTTTCGTAAATCGGCGGCTTCCGAAACGGTGTCGAGGCGCACACCCCCGGACGCCTCCTGGATTTTCCATTGGCGAAATACGTGATTCGCGAGCCGGAATTCGCCATCGAGCACGGGTTTTGAAATTCGGCCGGTCAATTGCCCGCTAAAAGCTCCTTCCCCGTTGGCATCTGCGTAAATGAAAGCGATGTCCTTCAAGTTGGATGAAGCGGCATTCAGCTTCAAATCGGACATCGTGGGGTGAATCAGCCCCTCAGCTTTTGCAGACGTCGAAAACAGCCGCAAGTCCGCATTGGCAACGCGTGCCTGCCCCGGGCTGAGTTGGTAATCGGTACTGCCGTCCAGCGGTAGAGGAACAACGCCGGCTGCGACGGGTGGAGTGTAACTCGCCAGGTCCGCATGTCCGCCGAATTCAAATCGGGCGAGTCTTCCCTCGAACCAGCCGTTCAACGCTCCCTTCAGATTCGAGAAGACTCGATACTTGGGATCCCATGGGTACACACGTACCAGAGCCGCTGAATCGATCTGCTCGTAGCGCAAATCAAGAATGGTTCGGGAGGGTCCTGGAAGATTTTCAACAACAAGATCGCCACTCACGGACCCGCCGGCAACCGTGGTCTTCATGTTGTGAACCGAGAGACGTTTTTCCGGATAGCCGTAGGCATATTCGCCCTCGGTTTGGCCTGCATGCCATCCATTGAAATCGACTGCAACAGCCGACGTACGACCTTGCGTCAATAAATGGTCAGAAGAAAATTCGATAAACCCGGCGACATCGGCCTTGCCTCCAAAGGTTTCCGCCGGAAAGAAATAGCTCAGGAACGGGACCTGTACGTTGCCGGTATACTCGAGCTTACCCGAAATGTTTCGGCTCAGCACTTGGTTGATTCTGCCTTGAAGCCGTATTGCTGTGGGGCCCGACGTGATGGCAATTTTATGAGCAACCAGAGTGGCGCGGGTGTAATCCGCCTCTGCAGCAAGAGTATAGGGAATCGAGCGATGACCTTGGGATGACCGGTCGAGAATTCCGTCGTAACGAATGCGGCTTTCAAGAACTTCGCGCGCTCTGTTGTAATTCAGGACGGCTGCCACATTTTGCGTCGAAAAATTGAGATTAATTCGCCGTTCGTTCACCAGTGCCACACCGCCGATGAAATTAAAGTTATTGATGGAGATTTCTAAACCGAAAGGGTTTCGGCCGGGTTGCGATGGTGGAGATGGAATGTTGGTCCTTCCGTCCGGTCCGACAATGATGTGAAATTCCGGGCCGCTAAAGGTCAGTTCGAAGAGGTCGATCTTCTTCTCGGCCAGCATTTGCAGGTTCACACCAACATCGATACGCCTGAAGTGAGCCAACGGCACTTCCTCCGCGGGTTCGAGACCGCGCAGGGTAAGATCATCGAGCCAGAAACGCCTATGCCAGAAGCTCCACTCGAGGTTTTTGAGTGTGACAGCGGCGCCGGTTCTCCGCTCGATTTCATGCACGACATACTGATGCACGCGGTTCTTGAAAGCCGGTGAGTTCAGATACACAACAATCGCGCCCACCAGCGCTCCCACGATGAGCGTCAGGACAACAAAAAGCAGAACAATGCTGCGCCTATTTAAAAATCTCAATCTTGCTCTTTCTGCGAATCGCTTCCAGCCAGATATCGATCTCGTGGTTCAAAGCTTCCTGAAAAACGTTCTTACGAACCGAGTCCGCGATACTTTCCAGCGGCGGGATGGACGTCACGGCGCGTTCTTTGGCCGCCGGAACAAAGACGGTCTCGTAATAACGACGGATATCTTCATCTGTGGGATGAATGGATTCTCCCCAACGCTTGTCGAAATACTTTCGCATCCGAATACGCAGGCGGACTGCTTCGCGGACTCTCGCTGGCGGCAAGTCGGAACCAGGGCCGAAGTTCCGCAATTCGGTGTCGACCTCGGTATCCGTAACGTCGACGGTAATATCCGTCATATTCGTTTCGATGAGGTAATCATCGATCATCTGCCGGAGAAGCGCGGCTTCGTCCTCAATCGGCTTGTCGCCAAGTCTCATTAATATCTCACGCTGCTGATGCACATCACTCGCCGTAATAATGTGTCCGTCAACGACGGCCATAATGCGGTCGATGACCTCCGTATGAATGGCGACCGGAAACGACAAACAATACAAAAGCAGCAGCATACGTTTCATAAGCTAAAAAGGATTTCCCAGCGTGAAGAATACTTTGAAACGATCCTCCCTAAAATATAAGTATTCACCGGGCGCGAGCGTGGTTGGATCTCTCGCTCTAAGCTTTGGATTCAAATTGATTCCGATGTCTATGCGCACGGGACCGAGCGGAGTCTGGTAGCGCAGACCGAATCCAGCCGTGTGCGTAAACTCACTGAGATGAATATCCGATAATGTTGGAAATACATTACCGGTATCGTAAAAAAGCGCTGCGCCCAAACCCTTAATGGGAAAGATGCCCAGGGGGGTCCGGTATTCGAAATTACCGATCGTCATCGCGTAGCCCCCTTCGGGTACGGCATCGTCGAATGAAAAACCCCTGAGCGTTGTGGATCCACCTGCGAAGTAACGCTCCGTGGGGGGTAGGGATGTCGTACCGCCAAACGGATGATTCCAGCCGAACCGGAACGATGTCGCCAACACTCCCCGAGGGACCGGCGTATAGACACTGTACAGGTTGTACAGTGACGTGAAATTCAATTGTGAACCAAAGGCGCGGCTTGCGACCTGAAATGTCGTCGTATTAAAAGAACCCGTACTCGGATTCAACGGGTCGTTGCGGCGGTCTTGAATGTATGACGTCCCAAGACGTGCGATATGGAAAATACCTCGTTCGGCTGGCAGTTTGTTCGCAAGGATGTTGACTCGAATGTCCTCCAGATTGACGGTCTGATATCCCATCGTGAACAACAGGTTTTGCGTAGGCGAGAAACGCTTCAGCGTCTGCAACGAGAGATCGACTCGATTCGCTGTGAAAGAGGGGAGTTCTGTATGTTCGATAAACGCGGAGGCGAAACCATCGAGGTCGTGATTGAACAGCCGCGGTTCACGAAATGTCGATTGAGCAAGCCACTCCTTGACGCTGCCTCGAACTCGAAAGCTGATTGAACGATCAAGGCCCCACAAATTGTTGTGAGAGATTTCGACCGTGCCCCGCGCGCGGTACCACTCCTGATAACCGATACCGTAAGTGAGTAAAATCGGTTTTGCATCTTCGACCTGGATCAATATATCTCGTGTATGCGGTTCCATTTCCGACAATGTTACAATGTCGACCCTAGTGAACAAGCCGGTGGCATACAGACGCCGTTGACCTTCGAGAACCACTTCCGGATTGTACGGAGTATTCGGATAGAGACCGCTATTTCGATGGATGATTTTGTCCTTCGTTAAGGTATTTCCTTCCACGAAAATCCTGCCGATTTGATAAGACTCCCCTTCCGTTATCACAAATGCGACGCGCATCCCGTGATTCGATTCGTCATCCATCACGCTACGCTCGACGCGAGCATCCGCGTAACCGCGCGCGTAGTAGTACTGGGTAACGGCGGCACGCGCCCGGTCCACCACCAACGGTGTGTAGAGATCTCCTTCCTTCAGTTGCATCGTTTTGCGCAATTCGGGTTCGGAGATGGCGGAATTCCCCACGATCGCAATAGAATCGATCGGCACCTGGCGCCCTTCCTGAATTTCGATCATTATGTTGATGCCATGATCGACCTCTGCGTAATTACCTTTGACGTTCGTGCCTTCGAAACCGGCGTTGCGGTACATTGTCTCAATCGTCCGGACATCCTCATTAAGCGCTTCTGGGCTGAAGAAGCTTGGATTCAAAAGCTGTCCTTTTCGAACCCTCATGCGTGCCCGAAGGTCGTCGGTGCTGAAATGTTGATTGCCTTCGATTGCTACGGATAGGATTTCGTGTTTCACACCGGGCTCGATCGGATAGTTGATCTGAATGGCATTGTCCAGAGGCGCCGAGATCAACTCCTTCCCAACCATGGCTTCGAAGTAGCCTTCCTGTTGCATATAGCGGAGAATCTGCGCGCGGCCTTCTTCGACGAGGTCCTCATCGACCGTGCCCTCTTCGAAAACGGGCACGAGCTCCCGCAATTGCTTTTTTGAAATTTTGAATCCCGGCGTCTCGACAAGCGTGAATTGCCCCGGCTCGATCACCACATCAATGTCGACTGTATTCGTCGAGGACTGGTACATACGATTTTCTGTGACTTTCGTATTCAAAAAGCCTAGCTCCGAGAACTTGGCGCGGACATTGGCCTGACCTTTTTCAGCTCGACTCTCGGAATATTCATCGCCGCTTTTGAAGTTGAACGCATCGAGCAGTTCTTTTTGGGAGAACGTCTGCAATCCGCCCTGCACTCGCACATTGCCTACTTTTGCTTTATCTCCGGGAGTGACGCTCAGCGTCACGAACGCGAGGTGCGTGGCTTCCTCGAGTTGATATTTGGGCATGATCGTGGCCCCAAAATATCCTGCAGCTTTCAGCAAGTCGAGAGTGTCTCGGACAATCGCATCCACCGCGGAACTCGTGAATTTTTCGCCGTACGGCAAACGGAAATAGGCGGATAGTGAACGCTCCAGAAGATTTTCGGGTTCCATCCGAATCGTGCTGAAGAAAAAATTGGACTGCACCCGGAATGTAAGATCTGTGGCGCCGCCGGCTGCCGGAGTGGCGTCGACTTCGACGTAGCTGTAATGTCCGGTGTTGTAGAGGACCTGTATGGATGTACGGATGTTGTCCGTAGTAATGACGTCCCCGGGACGAATTGGTAGAAGCTCGAGGTTGGTCTGCGAGTCCGTTCCTGAAAGCGTAAGGCTGCCGACGCGAGTACCGTAGTACTGCTGTTCCGCATTGAGCCAATATGGTACCAGCAGTACCAACATGAGGATCGGCACCTTCATATAACCTACGCTGCTCCAATACCTTAGACGCGACTTGTTAAGAAGGTAGCAATCTGAGGAGAAATTTAGGCTTTAGTCACCCGGCCGGAGCGGATGCAATTAGTACAAACCCGCATGCTCTTGTGGGTTTTACCGACAATGACCCGAACGCGCTGAAGATTCGGATTCCAACGCCTCTTCGTCAGATTATGGGCGTGGCTTACCCGATGGCCGTACACCGGGCCTTTGTTACAAATTTCGCAGCGCGCCATGAAGGCAATCTCCTTATGAAATAACGGAGAAGTATACCATAGGTACTTTGGCCAGCACTTTACGTGTCAACTGTGAGCAGTGGGGTCAGTTTAACGCCGTTACAGTGTGCTAGAATGGCAGGTACTTCTCGGATGATGGAGCCTTCCTAATGAGATGTTTGTCCGTTTTGGCCCTGATTACCGCTTCGTTATTCATAGCATCGTGCGGTTCGGCCTCTAAAGCGTCTGCCGACGTGGTTGCGCGCGTGAACGGCAAAGATATAATGACTGCGCAATTGGAAAAACAGTTTCAGAATCGGTTGAACGGAGCCGAACAGCCGCCGTCGGCCGAAGAAGCGCAAGATCTTAAACTTCAAGTCCTCAATCAATTAATCAACGACCAAATTCTGCTCGAGATGGCCTCCACCGCCGGCTTGAGTGCGACGGATGCGGAAGTTGACGTCAAGTTCAATGAATTCAAAAACCAATACACTGAGGAAAAGTTTAAGGACCTGCTCAAAGAACAGAAGATGACGATCGATGATATCCGGAACGAACTCCGGAAAAGTATCACGATCGATAAGCTCGTGAACAAAGAAATCACATCGAAGATCTCAGTAACGGATGCGGAGATCAAAAATTTCTACGAGAAAAATAAAGAGAGCTTCAATCTTCCCGAGAGTTATCACATTGCGCATATCCTCGTAACTCCGGTCGCCGATCCCGATCTCCGTAACGGAAAAAGCGACGATGCGAAGAGCCCGGACGAAGCCAGGCAAAAGGCGGCGCGCTTACTGAGGGAGGTCCAGGGCGGAAGAGATTTCGCAACTGTGGCGAAGGAGTCCTCTGAAGATCCGAGCTCGGGTCCGAACGGTGGGGATCTGAATTTTCAGCCGCTGCAAGCGATTGAAAACATTGATCCAAGACTGGCGCAGGCCGTTCAAAAAATGAGAGCTGGGGAAACTTTCCCACAGGTAATCGAAACCCGCTTCGGTTTCCACATCCTGAAATTAATGGAGAAGGACGCCGGGGGACAGAAAGATCTCTCCGATCCTCGGGTCCAGGCGCAGGTGCGCCAGGTCATTTTCAATCGAAAAGACCAGACGTTGAAGAATGCCTTCTCGGAAGCCGCCCGGAATAAAGCAACTGTGATGAATTATCTCGCCGAGCGGATTCTCGCCTCGGCGGGTAAGAGCCAATAACATTTCAAATCCGGAACTGCAAATTGGACCGTGCAATCTGAGATTTCGAAATATCGGATTTGAGATTTCGCTTCGTCCAATTTCAAGATTATCTGAGCGACCGTCTCCGTCCGTCAACCTTCCACGCACTGGTTTGTTGCGCGGTCGAGTCCGACGGCCCTCGAGACTGCTCGGAGCGGAACAGCGCAACCGCCACTGCCGCAACAGCCCGCTCGTCTTCAGTTATTTTCGTTTCACGCGCTCGGCTCGCCAGCCAGCGATCGATGAAGCCGGTATCGAAATCACCTTTCAAAAAATCCGGATACTGGAGAATCTCGACAAAAAAACCAATGTTTGTCTTGATTCCTTCGACATGGTATTCGCGTAATGCCCGTTGCATCCGTCGAATGGCTTCCTCGCGCGTAGCGCCCCATGTCGCGAGCTTTGAAATAAGCGGATCGTACTCGATCGGCACGCTCCAGCCTTCATAAACTCCGCTGTCATCACGGACTCCTGGTCCCGATGGTGTCTGCAACATGACGATTTCACCGGGAGATGGAAAGAAATTGTTGTCCGGATCCTCCGCATAAATCCGGCATTCGATAGCCGCCCCCCGCATGGCCACATCATCTTGGACGATCGGCAGTTTCTCACCGGCAGCCAGACGAATCTGAAGTTTGACCAGGTCTAAACCTGTTACCAATTCCGTTACGGGGTGTTCGACTTGAAGCCTGGTGTTCATTTCCAGAAAGTAAAACCGGCGCTCCGGATCCACGAGGAATTCGACGGTCCCAGCATTGTGGTAGTTGGCCGCTTTTGCAACCTTGAGCGCGGCCTCGCCCATGCGACGCCGAAGATCAGGATTCATAATTGGTGAGGGGCATTCTTCGATCACCTTCTGATGCCTGCGCTGAATCGTGCATTCACGTTCGCCGCAATAAATGGCGTTTCCGTACCGATCCGCAATGACCTGGATTTCGACATGCCGCGGCCTGTCCACGAATTTCTCGATATAGATAGAATCGTCGCCAAATGCGGCTAACGCTTCGGACCGTGTATTCCTCAAGGCGCTTTCCAATTCCAGTTCGTCACGGACCAGGCGAAGACCCTTTCCGCCGCCACCGCCCGAAGCCTTGATCATGATCGGATATCCCACCGCCGCGGCAATCGACCGCGCTCCTGCATCCGATTTGACGGGATCAAGTGTGCCCGGAACCGATTCCACACCGTATTTTGCGACTGCGCGGCGCGACTCTATTTTGGATCCCATCAATGCGATCGAAGCCGGCGAAGGACCGATGAACGTGATCTCCGCCTCTTCGCAAGCCTGAGCGAACGCAGCATTCTCGGCGAGAAATCCATAGCCGGGATGGATGGCGTCGGCATTTGCCCGCTTGGCGGCATCGATCATCTTGCCTATGACAAGATAACTTTCACGGGAAGGTGCGGGGCCAATCGCGTACGCCTCATCGGCCAGACGCGCATGCAACCCGCCCCGATCTGCTTCGGAATACACGGCAACAGTGGCGATACCCATCTCTCTACACGCGCGAATCACACGAACTGCAATCTCACCGCGATTCGCTATGAGAATCTTTTTAAACATCCACCGCCTCTTCCGTCCTTACTCCATAGGGAATGGATACGATGAATAAAAACAACAATAAGACCTCGGAATCCCCAAAGTTGTACTCAAATAGACCCGCAACCATGAAGCCCGTCAGGGCGGCCAACGCCGAGAGGACGATCCATCGTTTGCTTTCGCCTGTTGTCCTTAGCATCGCGACTAAACTGGCATAAAGTTCAAAAATAAACCAAAAGAAGGCAGCCAGGCACAACAAGCCCCGCTCGGCCCCGATTTGAAGGATATTATTCTCCAGGTGCCCGTAATAGAAATTGGCCTCTGCAAGGTCCGGGCCGCTGTAGTAGCGAGGAAACTCGGAATGGATCCGCTCAGGACCGACACCGAAGAACGGATGATCCCGAATCATCTGTAAGCCCCCGAACAACAGGGCGACACGGCCGGCGTCGGGAGCGAATTCCTGTTCCTGAAAACTCATCATTACACGGTGCTGGATGAGTCCGGACGCGCTGACCGCCACAAGACCCACCGGCAGTGCCGCCCCGATCAAAGTCCTTCGCGGAAGATTCATTGCTGCAGCGAGCAGACCGGCAATCGCCCCGAGCCACACACTGCGGGTGAAGCTGAGAACCAGCGCCGATCCCGTTAATGCGGCGGGTACAACCCAGCCTCGGCTCAAAATCATTAAGGCAGGAATCGCCGCACACCACACGAGCAGTTGTTCGGCGCTAAATGTGATCCAATGACCCATAAATCCGGTCATGCGTGTCAAGACCGTCGGGTCGTCCGCGAGGTCGTGAGTGGTACGAAATCTGATGTAAGCGTTCGTGAACTGAACCAGCGCCAGGATCGATGCTCCTGCGCTCATTGCAAGCAAAACCCTGTATGAGAGCCGAGCGCGGGATGTCGTGCTGACGAAATTAGCGGCAAGGAATGCCATGACGAATAAAACAAATTTCCGTACTGATGCCATCCCGAGCTCCGGCTGGGGTGACATGGCCAGTGAGATCACGGTCGTAGCCATGAACGCGCAGAGCGGCAGAGTGTAGCTCGGCCAGATGATTCGTCCGGGACGGAATAGGAGCCAACCGAGAAAGGCAAGCGCAAGTAGCGTTTCCGCTGCAGCAATCGAGACCAGCGCCGAGGCGGCCGACGCGAGTGTAAGCGCAAAGAGCCAGAAGTCGCGTGATCCGCGCATAATTGCGGATTCTATTCGATATTGTGGTTTGTTTGAGATATAAAACCAGGTCCTGTGTTTGTTTTTCATTTGCAAAATCTGCACTTCGGTTACACGTCGATCCCCGTGCTCAGCGACGTTTCATTCGATATTGGGCCCGGCGAGTTCGTTGTACTGCTCGGCCCAAATGGGGCCGGTAAATCGACATTGCTGAAGATCCTTGCGGGCCTCATCCATCAATACACTGGATCAGCCGAGTTGTGCGGCCAGCCCCTGGCTCGCCTGAGACCGATTGACATCGCAAAGCGTATCGCTTTTGTACCTCAGGAAACGCATATGGTGTTTCCGTTTACCGTACAAGAAATCGTCATGATGGGGCGCCTCCCACACCGAGCCTTCGGCGCTCTGCTTGACAGCCGGATGGACACAGAACGGATCCTAGAGGCCATGGCATTGACGGATACTGTGATGCTGTCGGGAAAACGATTCAATGAGATCAGCGGGGGCGAGCGCCAGCGCGTTGTGCTCGCCGGCGCGCTCGCGCAGGATCCCGACATTTTGCTTCTCGACGAGCCAACGGTTTACCTCGATCTAAAACATCAAATCCAGTTTTACGATATTCTCGAGCGCCTCAATGCCGAGCGGGGGTTGACGATCATCAGCGTTACGCATGACGTCAATCTGGCGGCGAGATACGCACGCCGGGTAATCGCGATTCGTGCCGGAAGTCTCGTGGTGGATGGACCTCCGGATGAGGTCCTCACGTCTCAGCTTTTTTATGACATCTTCGAAATCACCGCGGCTGTTTTCAAGCGGCCTGACGGCCGCGGCAATTACGTCATTCCGATCGGGTGAAGGTGGGCTTTCAGCCAGGCGCTTCCTGATGATCGTTGGCCCTTGCGCTGTATTCTCGTTGTTGGTCGTGGTTGTCGCCCCCTGGATCGGTTCGACGGGCGTGAGCTGGCGTCATGTGCTGGCGGGAATCAGTCCAGACCGTGAGATTTTTGTGGTGGCGCGCCTGCCTCGAACTCTGTTCGCCGCTGTCGTCGGCGGCGCATTGGCAATGGCGGGTGTCTTGTTTCAGGCCCTCTTACGGAATTCCTTGGCCGATCCATTTACCCTGGGCGTATCGGCAGGCAGTTCGTTCGGCGCGGTCGTGGCGATTTGGTTCGGATTGGAAACGGCGATTTGGGGGATTCCCTGGATTTCTGTCGCAGCATTCACGGGAGCGTTTGTCACCATACTTCTTGTGTTTTTCATTGCGCGAACCGGCAACGCATTACCGGCATTCACGTTGCTTCTGGCAGGCATTACGCTGAATTTTGTATTCGGCGCCCTGATCATGTTCATTCACTACGCGGCGAATTTCAGTCAGGGTTATCTTATGACGCGGTGGACCATGGGAGCAGTGGATACCGCCGACATGCAGACCGTTGCTCGATCGGCACCGTTCGTTATCGCTTGTTTCGCCGGCCTGCTTTGGCTCAGTCCGCATCTCAATCCGCTTAGCGCTGGAGAAGAGTGGGCTGCTTCTCGCGGGGTCCATGTGCGCCGCGTTAAGCACCTTACATATTTCATGGGCTCGATCCTCACGGGCGCGGTGACCGCCTTCAGCGGCCCCATCGGGTTCGTCGGCCTTATTGTTCCACATACGGTTCGCCTTGTTGCGGGTCCCGATCACCGCACGCTGATCCCCGCGTCTTTTTTCCTCGGTTCCGCTTTTCTCGTGATCTGCGACACCCTCGCGCGCACGCTCTTCGCTCCCGCTGAAATCCCTGTCGGAGTGATCACGGCTCTCGTTGGCGGGCCATTTTTTATCCTGCTGCTCAAGCGAAAACGCGGCGAATTGTGGTGACATCGGCATTCGCCTATAATGAATAGGTTGCGCCTCGGCGGCGCGACTCTATCGACCACGGAGAGGTGCTGGAGTGGCCGAACAGGGCTGCCTGCTAAGCAGTTGCACGGGCAAAACCCGTGCCGGGGGTTCGAATCCCCCCCTCTCCGCTCCCTTATTTTGTGTAAGATGCAGAGCGCTCAAACTTTTTCAGGGCACGACTAAGCCAGTTTTGCGGAGTGTAGGAAACCCATGCTTGCCGTATGCACTTGTCACGCACCCAGCGTTCGCCGGTTCGTGGTAGTTCCAAACAATGGCCAGTTTACGTCTGTGTTCTGAACGCGCGAGAGCAGAGCAGACGCCGGCCGCGCCGCCACTTGATCGTCAGCCACGTAACGAGTCGTTTCAATTCCAACCTTGGGCTGTTTCCGCGCGACCAGTCCCGATGGGCGTTTGTGTTCCTCCAGCTCCAACCGAGGCCGCTAAAAAACCCCATAAAGGAATGAGGCTTTTTCGACAGAAAATCTGTCAACGTAAAATAGTGTGTATTCCAAAGCGCTCCGCGCCATGAACTTTACTGAAGGGAGTCTTCCCTTCGGATGCGCCAATGCCCCGGTTGTCGAAGACAATGACACGGCGTCTCGTGGCGATGCCGTCGAGGACCGAGGATCACATCGGTCAAGACCCGCCGCCAGATGGTTGAGGAATATTAATCAATGAGCAGGAAGACCAGCTCGTAGCGTTTCTTAAAACTCTCACGGACGGATATAGGCCTAAGCGGACGGTTCAGAAAAGATGAAATGAACAGAAATAACCTGAAGACCGGGGTTCTGTCCCGGCAACTTTTTTCGGGCCGATGAGTTTAGGACCGGTATGTGCATCGACGCTAGGTGCAGGGAGATGCAAGACTTGGATGCCAAGCCAGCAAACGGACAGCCAGACCAAAGAGCGTTTGACGAAAAGAATTCTGGCAGACTCTAGAATTCTGTGTTTTGTATCCGCTGTATTTCCTCTCTTGGCTCTCCTGGGTTGGATTTTCAATATCCACGTATTCAGACAGGTTTATCCCGGGCTGCCTGTGATGCATCCCAATACGGCATTCGGGTTGCTCCCGGTTACGATTGCCATTCTTCTTACAGGAAGTGAAGGGCGATCGCGAAAAACAACTTTAACGGCGTGTGGACTCGGAGGCGTCGTTTTGCTGCTGGGTTTGCTCACGTTGAGCGAGTATTTCTCCGG
>Ga0209470_1000436_pt1 | contig 33108 bp, 31 predicted proteins | sample GraSoiAngelo_125_FD_185882 | JGI IMG/M metagenome (GOLD analysis project Ga0209470, IMG submission 185882) | Grasslands soil microbial communities from the Angelo Coastal Reserve, California, USA - 14_0927_05_40cm (SPAdes) (version 2) | ecosystem: Environmental > Terrestrial > Soil > Grasslands ... | reverse complement strand
CGTTTGAAGTACCAGACGCGTGGTCGCGGTGTGATCGTCCTTGCCCGCGTCGAATTCAACGGACGCGCCCATCGCAATCCGCCGGATTCACCATACCGGCCCAGCGAACGCATGGAGTGCCCGCACATCCACATTTATCGCGAAGGCTTCGACGATCGGATCGCCTACGATGTGGCTGACGTGCCAGCGCTGGCTTTGCGCGACCCTGGAAACGGATCGTACTGTCTGGAAGATTTTCTGCGGTTCTGCAACATCCAGAAGTGGCCACAGATTCAGTTCGGCATATGAATCGCGCGGAGTGCGAAAAACTGATTAATGATTACCTTCGGTGGCTCAAGGAGGGGCTGCGGGTGAGCGAATTGGAGTCGAGTTGCCAGATCGCCACACCATTTTTGGATCGTCATAACGATGAGATCGAAATTTACGTCGAGCGGTCTAATGGCGGGCTACTGTTGACCGACGACGGCTATACCATTGCCGACCTCGAGTCGACCGGAATGAGCTTCAACACACCCCACCGGCAGGCGCATCTCAAAGCGATTTTGAGTGGTTTCGGCGTGCGGGAGAAAGACCGCGAGCTTCAGCTAACTGCGACGGAACGTGACTTTCCGCAAAAGAAACACAGCCTCGTGCAAGCGATTCTTGCCGTGAACGACATGTTCGTGATGGCAAGCGCGCATGTATATTCCCTCTTTAAAGAGGATGTTGCTTCCTTTCTCGAACAGAGAAACATCCCAATATTTCCGGAGTTTAAGCTCGCGGGGAAGAGCGGTTTCGATCACCGATTCGATTTCGGCCTACCCAAAACTGCCGAACGGCCGCAGCGAGTGCTTCAAGCAATTAATAATCTGACGAGAGATCAGGCCCTGTCGTTCGCGTTCGCAATCGCGGACGTAAAGGCAGTGCGCGCTGATCCGCTCGATGCTTACACGTTCATCAATGACGTGGAACATCCTCCCGGATCGGAGACAGTGTCGGCCTTGCGAGCGTACGACATTGAGCCACTTTACTGGTCGCGCCGGGAAGAAAATTACCAGCTCCTCAATGGTGCCTCGACCGGCTGAGCCGCTTCGCATTAGCGCGATCTTGATTTCGCCGGTGTTGCCGAAGGCGGCGCACGGAATTTTTGATCAACTGAATTGGAAAATGGAGTTAAGGGGAAAGGAAGAACGGTTCTCACTTGCTGAGGCGGGGTGGGGGAAATTGCCGGACGGCCATGTGGTCGGCAAACCAGTGCCGTTATTTCCACGAATTGAGTCCTGATTTCCGGGGAGCGCGCGCGTCTCGCGTGCTGGTTTCGGCGTCGCGCCGAAACAGGCTTTCTCCAAGGCGAGAATTTTCACCGGGTGCGTCGCAGTAAGAAAGTTCGCGACCGCGAGGACGCGTTCGCCAGCACGCGAGACGCGCGCGCCCCCAGACCGGCGCGGTCGCGCGATTCACTGCGCGCATTCTTCAAATGCGGCCGGTTCACCGCGCAGATGGGCGAGAACTTCGCCGGCGAAATGGAGTGAGCCTGTGATCAAAATCGGATTCGGTCTTGCGCATGCAACATTGAGGGCTTCGCCGACCGTTGGAGCGATGGAGTAGGGGAGTGGTGGAGTGATGGTGGATATGACTTTTGCTAACTCTTCTGGAGCGGCCGCGCGTTCGCTGCGAATTCTGGGCAGGATCACGGAGTCTGCAATCGGCGCCAGTGCTTCGCAGATCCCGCGCAAATCTTTGTCGGAGAGAACTGCGAGGATAAGCGTGGCGCGCTGATCGCCAAAAAATCCACGCCACGTTTCGGCGAGCGCGCATGCTGCGGCTGGGTTATGCGCGCCATCGATGATTGTACGCTCATCCCACTTCTGAAAACGAGCGGGCCAATTGATACTGGCAAGTCCACGCGCAATCGTGGACTTGTCGACCTCAATCCTTGCCGCGCTTAATGCAGCGATTGCCACCGCGGCGTTCTGTTTCTGATGATGGCCAGGCAAGGCGATTGGCGAGCGGTCATAAGATTCATTTACAAATTGCAGTGGCGCTTCGCAGTCAGCGGCTCGTGCGCGAATCACCTTTTCGGCCTCGGGTCGCTGGGCGGCAGCAACAACGGGAATTTGGGGTTTAATGATTCCAGCTTTTTCAGTAGCGATTTCAGCGAGCGTGTTTCCCAGCCATTCTTTATGATCAAACTCGATTTGTGTAATAACTGAGACATCAGATTGAATTGCGTTGGTGGCATCGAGGCGTCCGCCTATACCGGTCTCGAGAATGACAACGTCGAGCTTATCGCGGTCAGGCGAGTCACCCCTTACCTTAATCCTCTCCCCTCGACGCGAGGGGAGAGGGGAGGATGAGGGGAGCTGCTTACTATCACGTTTGGCTCCGCGTCCTGCGGGATCGGAAAAATGTTTTAGCGCGAGCGCAGTCGTTACTTCGAAAAATGTGGGGTGCGGATCCCAATCGGCGACAAGGTTGCGAATTAGCGTTAAACCGCTGGCGACTACGTCCCCGGAAATCATTTCGCCGTTGACACGAATCCGTTCGCGGAATGTGACGAGGTGAGGGGATGTGAAAAGGCCTGTGCGATATCCTTGCGCGCGACAGATCGAATCGATCATGGCGCAAACTGAGCCTTTGCCGTTTGTGCCGGCGACGTGGATAACTTTCCAAGGAAGGGCGATCTCCAGATCGCCCACGGCGGCTTGGAAGCCGCCGCTCCTTGATAATTCGTCCAACAAACGCCGAGTATTCTCCAGCCCGAGTTTGATTCCGAAGCGCTGGAGGCTGTAAAGCCAGGCGAGCGCCTCTCGATAATTGATCGGCGCATCTCCCGATGCGCCAACCGTCGCGAGCCTGCCCGTCCATCTCGCTTGGCTCCCGCCAGTTCGGTTCACGGCGTAACAGCAAAGTAACCGAGCAACTGACTGATCTGCTCTCGCATTTTTTTGCGGTGCACGATCATATCGATCAAGCCATGTTCCTGGAGAAATTCAGCGGTCTGAAATCTTTCCGGCAATTCTTGATGGGTAGTCTCTTTGATCACCCGCGGCCCGGCGAAACCGATCATGCTTTTGGGTTCAGCAATAATTACGTCGCCTAGCGAAGCAAAGCTGGCCATGACTCCTGCAGTGGTCGGGTTTGTGAGAACAGAAATATATGGAAGCCGTTCCTGGGCGTGTTGCGCAAGCGCGCCGCTTGTTTTTGCCATCTGCATCAAGCTCAACATTCCTTCGTACATGCGCGCGCCGCCGGAAGCAGCGACGATTATGACCGCGCAGCGCTGTGCAGTGCCATATTCAATCATGCGCGTGATTTTCTCGCCAACGACTGATCCCATCGTCGCAGCGAGAAAACCGAAATCCATCGCTGCGATCGCGACCTTGTAGCCGTCGAGAATTCCATACCCACTGATCACAGCGTCGAGCAGTCCCGTGCTCTCGTGATATTTTTTGAGTCGATCTTTATAGGTGGCCATTCCTTGAAACCGCAAGACGTCCACGGATTTCAAGTTGGCATCCATTTCCACAAATGTGTCCGGGTCGAGCAGGTTCTGAATCCGCTCCTTAGCAGGCTCCGCAAAGTGATAGTCGCAGCGGGGACAGACACGTTGATTTTGCGCCAACTCGATTTCTGGCACGACTTCTGAGCAGCTGGGGCACTTCTGAAAAAGGCCGCGCGGAATTTCCCGCTTTTTGCCGGCCTCCGCCTTGATTGCTGGCTTTTTGAAAATTGCCATGAAATTTATGCGCGTGCTGCCGTGGCCGCGTGAACGGAGAACGCGCCGCTGCGTTTCAAAATCCGCGCGCACTCGTTCAACGTGGAGCCTGTGGTTAGAACATCGTCGACTAATAACACGCGCAAACCTCGCACGTTCGCGTTTTTTCGTAAACGGAATGCGTTATGCAAATTTTCCATGCGCTCGGACCGATCAAGCGCGGTTTGTGTGGTCGTGTACCGAGTGCGTTCAAGCAGCGGTTTGCAACGAATCGAGGTCTGCGCGCTTAGCAATTCTGCTAACAGGCCAGCCTGATTAAATCCGCGTTCCCGTTGCCGCGTCGGATGAAGCGGCACCGGCACGATTACATCGAAGTGGCTTTGGCGAAGTCGTTCATCGTCCAGCGCAGAGTTGAGCCAACGCTCTACAAGATGGCGCAGATGAATTTGGCGACCGTATTTAAATTCGTGGATGATCTGGCGAACGATACCGCGACCGCGGTATGCGGACACGGCTGCGTCGAAGTAAATCGTGCGATGGGCACAGTTGGCACAGGCAAAGGTGTTGGTGATAGAACCCTCGAACGGTTCCGAGCATTTCTGGCAAAGTGGCGCGACGATCCGGACGGCTTTTGTTTCGCATTGATCGCATAGGTACTCGTCAGCTCGAATGTTTCTCCCGCAGATTGTGCAAACCGGTGGATAGAGAAGCGAAACGGCCGCTTTCAGTAGGTCAAACTTTTGAAGCGCGATCATATTTCAGCCAGATTCGCATTACTACACAAGTGAATGTGGCTACGCCAAGCGGAATAATTCCAACAAGCAGATTCTTCCCTAGCCATGGGAGGGCAAGCGCTTTCTGATGCGCCAGCAAGCTGAAGGTCCCGCTCCCGAAGATCCATCCAGCATGAAGACCAATCGACAGCCATAAGGAACGCGTCAGCACGCGCGCATCCCCGAGAATGCAGCCGATAACAAACAACGTAACAAACGCCGACGCCACCATCATTGGGTCGCCAACTCGCCCAAGTGAATGGGCAATCGAATTCAAGCCTGAGCTCCATGTCACGACGGCCGTTGTTTGTTCCGGGGCTTTCAAAAAGTGCACCGCTGCAAAGAGCGCGGAAACGGCAAGGATCGGCATGTACTTTCGACCTGTCCTAAGTAAAACGCCCAAGACGATTCCGCGAAAGAACCACTCTTCAATGAATGGAACGGCGATTGAAGCAGCAAGCACCTTACCGAAGCGCGACCAGGCAAAGACGTGCCGAAATGAATAAACATGAAATGCAATGAGGAGCGCACCACAACAGAGCAGGGGAATCACCGACAGAAAGGCGCCAGCGCAGAGATCGCGGTCCCAACGCCGATTAGGCGCAAGAGCCAGATCAGACATGCCGCGCACCTGGCTGATGCGCAGAAAGGGCCAGAGTAAGAGGGCGGCAGCGATGAGAAGGGCGCGATGAAAGAACGTTTCGAAATCGTACCTTGCCAGAAACGACAACACGCCGTGCACTGCAACAGATTGCGCGGACCAAAACAGAAATGGAGCAAAGAGCGCTCCAACGATGACGACGAAGATGAAATAGAGAGCCAGTTTAGCTACGTCTTTCAAGCCTGCTAATGTAAGGTCTTACCGCAATGTCGAGTCAACATATATGGACCGACAGAAATGAGGATGGGAGAAAACGCGAAGTACGGGTCACGAAGTTTGGCGGCGCGTGGCGGTTCCAAGCAAAGGCTGGGGGCGATCTTGACTGGACCTATTACGAGCGACCGTTGCTGGAGGACTTGTTAGCGTTAAAAGAAATTCTCGTGCGAAAATATCAGCGACGGCGGGCTTCGGCCGAAGACGTTGCGTCGATTGAGAAACTAATCCAAGAGCAACGCGGCGATGAGTGAATGTCGACATAACATCCGTGATAGAGGCCTGATCTTGTGGAGTGCGCAGACATGTCTGCGCTTTGAAAGCGGCGACATGTCGCCGCACTCCAAAAGCAATTATGACTAAGTGGAATACGGAAGAGCTAATCGAGGCGGACCCGCCTTTGCCAAGGCTATGGGGTGGTTTTTCCTGCAGGGAGAAACTAATCCGACCTAGACGCTATGAGTGACTGGAATACTAAAGAGCTAATTGAGGCAGATAAGCAGTTCGTCTGGCATCCGTTTACCGACATGCGGGAATGGTGCGCTGCCGAGCATGAACCACTGGTTTTGGTTGAGGGCCGTGGCGCATTGCTGTGTGATAGCAGAGGCCGCGAATACATAGATGGCAATTCGTCGATATGGACAAACATCCACGGCCATAATCACCCGCATATCAACGCAGCCATCTGCCGCCAACTCGACCTGGTGGCACATACCTCGTTTTTGGGATTCACGAATCCGGCGGCCATCGAGCTCGCGCGCGCGATCCTGGCGCTTTTCTCGAGCACGCCCTTGTACAGAGTTTTTTTCTCTGATGATGGCTCAACCGGAATCGAGGTCGCTTTGCGGGTCGCCGATCAATACTGGCAGCTGCGCCGCTCGAAAAGGCATCGGTTTATCGCTTTTCGAAGCGGCTATCATGGCGATACTGCAGGTGCAGCGAGTCTGGGTGCCGCGGCGATGTTTCAAACTAGATCGCCTCGCTGGGACTTTCCTACCATGCAAGTTCCGGATATCAACGCGCTGGAGGCGCTTGCCCCAGGCGAGATCGCAAAGATTGCTGCCGTCGTTATCGAGCCGCTTATTCAGGGGGCCGCCGGGATGCGCCTTTGGCCCTCCGGCACATTACGAGCCGTTCGCGACTGGTGCAGTCGGACTGATACGCTGTTGATCGTTGACGAGGTCATGACCGGCTTTGGCCGAACAGGCCGAATGTTTGCCTGTGAACATGAAGGTGTAACTCCGGATATGATGGTTTTAGGTAAAGGTTTGACGGGCGGGTATCTTCCGCTTGCTATTACTTTGATCTCTGAAAAACTGTTTTCCGCTTTCGATGGCTCCGTGGCCGACGGTAAAGCGCTTGCCTACGGCCATAGCTACACGGGAAATGCCCTCGGCTGCGCGGCAGCCAAAGCCAGTCTGGAGGTGTTTGAAAACGAGGGCGTTCTGGAAGCCTTGCAGTCGAAAATCCGGTATCTGAGCTCGGCACTTGCCAGCTTAAAGGGGCTTCCTGGCGTGAAGGAGGTTCGCCAATGCGGATTTATTGCCGGAATAGAGACAGTGCGAACCGAAATGGCCGCGGCCGTTTGCATCGAAGCGCGGCGTCATGGCCTGCTAACCAGACCAATTAGGAATGTGGTCGTTCTGATGCCGCCCTTGTGCATCACCATGGCTCAGTTAAGCAAAGCCGTGGAAGCCCTTCGCGCTTCGATCACGGAGGTCTCGCGCTCCAGCAATGGCTTCGCTAGGAAAAATGTCGAAGAAATTACGGCTTGATCAGCTTCTCGTGGGAAAGGGGCTGTTCGCAAGTCGCGAACAAGCGCAGCGAGCAATAATGGCCGGCGACGTGATGATCGGCACTCGGAGTGCGGCAAAGCCATCAGAGCTTGTCGATGAACAAGCGGCGATCACACTCAAGCCCACACGAAAATACGTCGGCCGAGGTGCGCTGAAGCTGGAAGCCGCTCTCGAGCATTTTAACATCGACGTACGCCGCAAGACGGCGCTGGATATTGGCGCCTCGACCGGCGGGTTTACCGACTGCATGTTACAGCGTGGCGCCCACAAAGTTTATGCGGTTGACGTCGGCCACGGCCAATTGGATTGGAAGCTTCGCAACGATCCACGCGTGGTTGTTCTCGAAAAAATCAATGCACGGTCTCTTTCACGTGAGCACATTCCGGAGCTCGTAGATGTTTGCGTGATCGACGTTTCGTTCATTTCGTTGACCTTAATCCTGCCGAATGCATTCGAGCTGATAACCTCGACTGGAGTGATTCTGGCGCTGATCAAACCGCAGTTCGAGCTGCAACGCGCTGAAGTGGGAAAAGGCGGAATCGTCCGCGATCAGGACTTGCACCAAAAGGCGCAAGACAAGATTGTCGCTTTTGTGACGAAGCTGGGCCATGTGGTGACTGGAATTGTTCCGTCTGCCGTTAAAGGCGCGGACGGAAATCAGGAATTTTTTGCATGCATGCGAAAACGATTGGGTTAATTGCACACACGGGAAAACCAGGCGTTGCCAAGCTGACCAACGCAATTGCCCAGGAGTTCGCCCGGTATTCAATCTCGATCCTGTTCGAAAAGGAGACAGCTCAATTTGCTGGAAAGAAATTAGGGTATTCGTTGGCCGAATTGGGAGCCGCGGCAGATCTCCTGGTGGTAGCGGGAGGCGACGGAAGCATTCTACGCGTCGTAGGCCAACTTGGTGAGAATATTAAGCCGATCTTCGGCATCAACGTTGGCTCGCTAGGCTTTCTAACTTGTGCAAGTTCATCGACGTATCGGGAAGCCGTGGAATGCATCGCCCGAGACCGGATCAATTTCAGTCAGCGGGCGCTACTCGAAGCGCGCGTTAGCCTGGGCGACAAAAGAACGGGCAAAATGATCGCGTTGAACGATGCCGTGTTAAGTCGCGGCGAACTTTCCCGCCTTGTCCTCTTGTGCACACGAGTCAATGGCGAACCGCTCACTGAGTTCAATGCTGACGGGTTGATCGTCGCGACGCCGACCGGTTCGACGGCGTACTCGTTGTCGGCTGGTGGACCGATTCTCGATCCCGAGTCCGGGGTTTTCGTGATCACGCCGATTTGCCCGCACGTTCTCACCAACCGATCGATCATTGTTGCGCAACAGTCGATAATCGAGATCGAGGCAAGCGATCCCGATTATCCAGTTTTCCTTACCATGGATGGGCGAAAACCGATCCACGTTGAGCGAGGATCAATAGTGACAATTCGCAAAGCCAGGAAAACGCTGCCGCTGGCCTCGTTGCCCGAAGCCTCATTCTTCAGCGTAGTTCGCCAAAAGCTGAAGTGGAGCGGGAGCAACGTCTGAATCAGCCGTCACAAGGCCGCAGACGTTTTTACGATCGCAGCAGTGCCGTCTTCACAGCCAAAACTGTACTCGTAAGGAAGCTGGATCGACTCGGTGATGTTCGGTTATTGTCAGTTCGAGTGCCACCTCTTCGGTCGCCTCTCCCCTTGGCGGAAGAGGAGAGAATTAAGGTGAGGGGTACTCGTTACGAGCGTCAACCGGGTTGAAATCAACCCTCCCCCTCTCTCTTGCAAAGGGCGAGGCGACCCGGACGGCCAACCGACAACCGGTCAGCACTACCGATCGACTCGGACAGAAATTCTTTTTCCGTTGTGTGTTTATCCGAGACCTGATAGTCACTACTCACGATGAATCTTGTGAGCACGCCGGACGGTCGCATCATAAATCTTGATCACCTCACATACGCAGAGCGCACAGGCGAGTATCTGGTTTTGCATTTCAGCGGCGTCGGCACTGATGGCGGGTCGGGGTCGATTATCAGGATCAAGCAAGGCGAAGGTGCAAGGCGGGTTTGGGCCTATCTTGCCGACAAGCGCACCGCGAAGATTGAAACGCTTTAGTGTAGGTTGGCGGGAAATCTGGCCCACTTAGCCCATTCCAAAGTTCCACGTCGTGAATACGCGCAAGAACCGCCCGGTACAACTACAATTGCGTTTCATCGCTTGGGTCGAAGCGGACGACCGCAAAAACCCATGACACATATTGATGATTCTGAATTGCGCAGTGCAGTCGCTGCTCGCTTTTATGCCGTAAACGGCACTCATCCTATGACCCCTGAGGACGATATCTACGTGAATAAGTGGTACGTTCCATTAGAAGCTTTGGCGGAACAAACGGGTATCCACGCATCCGAGCTCCGTCGGCTGATGCTTGCTAACCGATTACCGCTGCCAAGCTACATACGCAGTGACGGAACGCAGATGGTCGCGCGCGATCTTCTTGAGCTGCCTCGCCGAGCAGGTGGTTACGACCAGCTGCCCGAATGGTTCGGTCACCAGTTTAGATCAGGCGGGGATGCGATTCGAGAATGGGACGGGTATCTCCGGGGACACTTTGTATGTCTGCGTGACGTCTTGCCTGAAACAATGCAACGCAAAGACGAGCTTGTAAAAGCAATCACCGCAGCAGTCTCAAAACCGGAACCGCAGAACGATGACTGGTTGGAATTACTTCACTGTCTGGTAGACGAGCTTGATCAGCTTGAGCCGCCTTTTACGCGATACGATCGATTACGATTTGGCGGACCAATATCGCGCGATACGTGTATAGATGCGGTGCGAGCACGTTTCCCTGGTAAAAAGCCTTCGATCGTTGCGGCTCAAACGTCGTCGCAATCGCCGCGGCACGGCCACATGACGAAGATGGATAAGCTGGAATGAGGTAGTGGTAATCACTGCGGGTGCGGCAGTTCGTACGCGTATCTGAGCAGGCCGACTACTGGCAGCCGTGCCAAACAATCAACACGACACCTCGCGACCTTACATGACATAAAGAGCTTTGCGGACGGATCAAAGCAATCCCAAAGAGGAATGACGCCTGCGGGTATCTGCGACTAGAGACGATGCAAACTCAATTTTTTGATATTATCAATTGTTTACGACGGTCCTGGGACTCAACTCGTTCGAACCTGCACCCTAGACGCGAGAGCAAGAACGGCGCAAACTGGGCTCATTAACCGACCCTACATCGCAACATTTTTGCTTTTTCTTGTCGTCCTTCTCCTTGCATGTACCAAGGGCAAGGAGGGGCCATCCGCCTCTGTTCCAGCCGACTGTCAACAGTTTCTCGACAAGTATTTTGACGCGTGGAAATCAAAAGATATCGCTACACTGCAGGCTCTATCCTTCTACCTATCACCTCAAGACCAGTCGAGACTTCCGGAGGGCAGTCTGGAAATGTGGCGCGAATCGAAAAACAAACTGGTGACTCAGAACTTCGAACATGTGACCAGGGACTTTGGCGATTTTAAAGGTTACGAGGTACTGAGGGCGAAGACCACCACGATATCTCCCCAAGATCAGCTTGCAGCCAACACAATAGGCTCAGGAATTCATACCGAGCTGGTTTGCAAAGCCAGGTTCTCCAAGAAACGTAACGCGCACGTCGGGCTCCACCTCATAAAGCAATCAGAAGGCTCGCAGTACATTGTCGCAGCCTGGAATTTCCAAGCAGAGCCATGAAGTTCGGGTGCCACGCTGGGAACATGAAACTTGGCATTCTTCTTCTCGTTACGGGTTGGTTAGTTACCAACGCCTTTGCCGGATCCGATGGCTTCAGCGGTATTCAATGTGGTTCTGAAATTGCGAAGGCGCTCACCGGTAAACGCATCTCCAATGAAAGAATTGTCGATCTTGAGAAAAGACAGGCGGATCTAGCTCTTAAGGATCTCGGCGCAAGCGAGATTTCTCAAAGTCACGAGCGTTGACTACGCGCCGGAAGACGTTTACGCGTAAACGCCATTTAGCGCGCCATTATGAGTTCACGATTCGTCTTAATCGCAGTGTTATATGCGTGTTTAGGGTTGTGTGCGCAAATGCACGCGCAATCGCCGCCGCCGTCCGAGTTAAAGAACCTGTCACCAGACAAGAAGTGGGAATATGACTGCCCTCAATCCATCGAGTACGAATGCGCACCGGAAGTGGTGAAGGCCGGCACCAATGAAACCGTGGTGGACCTCGATGGTGACTTGAACGTTTACGGCAAATATTCAAAACGCTCGAACATCGCATGGGCACCGGATTCGAAGCGTTTCGCTTTCAATTTCTCTCAGCCGGCAGCGCATGCGTTCTACGAGACGCTCGCATTCTATGAACTACACGATGACAAATGGGAAATGTTGGAATCGCTCGCGAAAGCCAATCCGATTTCAAAGGCTATCTCGAAAGCCGTCAGCGGCGGTTTGGCGGTAGAACGAACAAAAAAACACATAAAGGCAAAGGCGACTGCCGCGACAGAGATCGTGGCAAAAGTGCATGAGTGGACCGATCCCGATACAGTTATTGTCTACGCTTACGAAGAAGATGGGGAGGAAACTGGGAAGACTATTCGCGTCGACTTTCTCTTTACTTTGAAATTCGACGAAGCTGGGAAGTTGAAAATTGTTAAGACTCAGCAACTTTCGGAAGAGGAAAGCCAAAAGTACCAGCAGGATTCTCAGAACTGAATGAAACGATTACCCAAAATCCTCGCGTTTCTCTTCCTGCCCGTTCTTATTTGATCTTAGCACAGATCCTAAGACCCAACTTACGTTCGTATGGGTAGTTGACGGTGAAGAGAGCCTGAATCTGGAGTTAGTTCGTAAGGGGTGCATTCATCCCGCGACCCAGACAAGTGGCGACGGCCAAAAGTTGGAAGTATCACAAACCGATGACGACGCTTTTGTGAACAAGGTCACTCAGGCTGCAAAGTACGCGCAGGAGCACAAACTAGGAGGCTGGGTGAGCCACCGGAGTTTGATGATTCAGATGATTGAGGAGGCCTAACCAATCGATGGAAGCCGCACTGCGCAGGGACTCGATATGACATATAGTTTTTTACGGAATCGTGGTTGACCGCGTGCAGTGTTTTACGGCAAGCTGCCTCGAATGGAGGTAGGAGTAGATGATTGGAAGGAACAGTCGCGGCCGGTGCTGATGCAGATTCTCCGGCAGTTTTGCATCGCGCTTTGGTTGGTCGACTACCCAGATGATGCAGAGCCGGGCAAGGTCGACTTCAAAGTTTGCGGGGGGTCAGCCTTCTTGTGGCAGACTGATAGCGGCAAATTCCTCGTGACTGCGCATCACGTGTGGGCTGCGTTTCAAGAGCGGCTACGCGAGCGACCTGGTCGCTGCCTCATTTTCTACCTAGATCGCAATCATGCGATTCCCATCTTTGGAGCAAAGCCTGTGTCCCTAGACCAAGACTTGGATTTGGCGGTATTCGGTGGTCTTGGAATCGAGAACCTCAAGCCTGATGAGAAAGAATTTTTTCCACAGCCGCCTTATCCACGATCAGCAGTGGTCACTGGCGACCGGCTGGCGCTCTGTGGGTATCCAAAAGACTTACGAATTGACGATGAACGCTACAACATTATAGGCATGGTTTACATGCAGGGGGCCGCAATTGTAGGATCGGCCGGAGTCACGATTCGGATCCCCGGTAATCCGCCTGATAAATTCCGCACCGCTGCCGTACCATCTCTGGCGAGTTTCGAGTTGCCTGGTGCCAGCGGTGGTCCGGTGTTCGCGTTTAGGGATTGGGGAATAGAATGGGTGGGAATTGTAAGCGCTGGTGGTGGACCACCCCATTATGACGTGATAATTGCGCCCAGCAGATTCATTGGTGAGGACGGAACTATCACGCGTCCGCCGACGATGCTTTAGCCGCCAGTCCCAGAATTTTGAGCTTTAGAGCGTCAGGCCTTGCCCTCAGAGGTAGGCTAAGAACTGTTCCCCCTAGAGGAAAGGGGTTTGGGGGAAAACGTGGTTTCCCCCAACTAAGGGCGCTTCTTATGGCAATCCGACCCTGCCTCGAATGTCGGCTTTCGCACGGAAAAAATCAATTCCTGTGGTTCTGATGTAGCGCGAAATATGTGTAAAAATATGGATAAATACTTGACAAACAGCTATTTATGTGCTATACTGTTGCGTTGGGGTACGATGATCGAACTGGTATTGGAAGAAACCACGGTATGGCGGGGGATCCGCGACGGAATGGCTGCTCAAGCTAATTGTGTGGGAGTTTTTCTGCACGCTGACGTGGAGCGGTCGGGCGCGTAGTTGTGCACGTAAAAGGCGGACTCATGTGACCCGTTGGCTTCGGCATTGGGCGCGAACGGTGCGGCCAGGGGTTGCAGATCCGCTCGAGCAGTTGGCGTTCGTGGTTCGGTGGGAGCGCGGCGAGATCGGAGGGTTGCCACATTGCCATATCTTAATTTCACGATTTCCGGAGCGATCGATCAATCCGAGTACGTGCTTTGCAATGATAAACACGTGGAAACACGGGATCGCACACGTTCGTCTGTATGACCCTTACGCGCCGGGCGATGTGAGCAGATATCTTTCGAAGGGGCGTTTCTCGTCAGCGGCAGATTGCGAGGGCGCGAATACATACGAGTTGCGCAAGTTCAATCGGGCGGACTGGATCTACATCAGTCCAGGCGCCTGGGCGGAAATGCGAGAAACTCGAACGGTGGCCAGGAGAATGTCGCCGCTTTCGTCGTAAACTCATTATACGCGGAAGCGCTTTGGTCACCGCGAGGGATCCCGGCGAGCGGAGCGAGCCGGGTTCCTTCAGGTGAACTATGCCTTCATCCGAAGGATTTTTGATTGTGTTGGCTGCGCAATTTTCTTCTGCGGTTTCTGTTCCGCCTCGGGGCTGTGCTTGGCGAATGCGCGCTGGCCTTCGCGGTGTAATGCGAGAAGATACCGGAGGTTTTCTCGTAGGTTCCAGAGCGCATCAACGGCAATGTTAATATCGAAGTGTGTTTGGTGCGGATGGGCAATGGAAATATCCAGAACTAATTCGCGGCAGCGGTCCAGTTCGCGTAGGAGCGACTCGCTATCAAATAGCCAGGGATCGGGAAGTTTCTCCGGTGGTCGTTTGTCGAGTTTGTTCATTCTGCGGAAGGCTTTCTAAGCGGCATCGCGCAGTGTTCATCCGAGGATGTCGCCAGGTATGGATGAACCGGTTGGGATCTAACCCGAACCTGGCGAGGACTATAGGCGTCCACCAGCAGGCTGTCAAGGCGAAAGCGAACATGTTCATGGCCTGTAATGTAACATTACAGATTTTATATGACATATATTGTCTGATGTTATAGGGATAGCCCAGGTCTAAGCCGGTCTTCCCGTTCCGTCCGGAAATCTCGTCAAGCACGCGCCTGGTGACCGTCGGGCGCCGCTATCGCCCCGGCCTTGACGCTGCCATCGCCGGTGCTAGCATCGGCAAGTTTCTACCATGACCAGATCTCCCGATCATCTAATCCAGTGCCTGATGCTTGCGGCTTGTGTGATTTTTGGTTGCGCCAAACCCGCTGGTGCAGCCCGCGAGGAAATGTCTGGCAGCATTCAGCAGATGATGACTCCGGACGAATTCAGGGCCGCCGGTTTGGACAAACTCTCGCCCGATGAGCTGCAAAAGCTTGATGCTTGGCTGCAAGGCTATCGGCAAGTCACCGAACAAACCGCCGAAAAGAAAGCTACAGCGAAAGCTTCCGCAGAGTCCCACGCCAAGATGGATCTGCTTGTAAGTCGCGTGGATGGCACCTTCAACGGATTGACCGGCAGGACGGTGATTCGTTTGGAAGATGGAACTGCATGGAAACAGGCAAACGCGGACGACCGGTATCGGCCGAAAGTCACTGATCATCCAGCGGCTGCGGTCATTCACGGCATCTTTGGCTACAAGATGCGGATTGAAGGGACCCAGGAATTTTACGTCGATCCGGTCCGGCATCCGTAGCCGATCAGGCAAGCGGCTGCGTTGCGGAGGTGGCCGGCAACAATCGACCCAGGCCGAATTCGGCGTGGATCAATTGCGCAGCGTGTTCTGCGTCTTTTTCATCGACGATGACCGCGATCTTAATCTCCGAGGTTGATACTAATTGAATGTTGATCCCATTTCGCCCCAGGCACTTGAACAGTCGTGCCGCGACGCCCGAGTGTGATCGCATTCCAATTCCGACCACGCTGAGCTTGGCTACGCCACTCGCAGTATTCAGGCGTATTGCGCCGATCTCACCTATGACCGGCATCAGGATCTTGCGGGCGTTTTCCAGTTCATCCTCGTGAATCGTGAATGAAATATCAGTCGTGCCGGCGATCGACGCATTTTGGACAATCATGTCAACGATGATGTGCGCCGCGGCAATATTGGAAAAAATCCGGCCGGCGATTCCCGGTTCGTCACGAATTCCAGCAATACTCAGTTTTGCCTGACGCCGGTCGAGACTGATCCCGCGAACCACCACATCTTCCATACTCGGCGTCTCTTCCCTGGCGATTGTCCCGGTGGTTTTCTTGAAACTCGACCGCACTTCGAATTCGACACCGAATTTTTTTGCGAATTCCACGGCGCGCGACTGCATCACCTTGGCGCCGCCGCCAGCCATTTCGAGCAACTCATCATACGAAATTTCCTTGAGTTTTTTCGCATCGAGAACGATCCGCGGATCGCAGGTGAAAACTCCATCCACGTCGGTAAAAATCTGGCAAGCGTCTGCATTCAACGCGCCCGCCAGCGCAATTGCAGTCAAATCCGAGCCGCCGCGTCCCAGCGTGGTGATTTCTCCTTCCGGTGTCTGACCCTGAAAACCAGCGACAATCACGATGTAATCGTCCGAGAGCAGTTCGTGAATTTGTTTCGGACTGATATTGGCGATATGCGCCTTTGTATGGTTGTGGTCGGTTAAAATTCCCGCCTGCGCACCCGTTAACGAAATAGCTCGTCCACCGAGTGCGTTCACGGCCATTGCAGTTAAAGCCGCGGCGCCTTGCTCGCCGGTCGATAAAACAACATCCAACTCGCGCTGTGTCGGCTGCGGTGATATCGCATGGGCGAGCTTGAGCAAGTTATCGGTCACACCGGCCATGGCAGAGATGACCGCCACAACCTGACATCCCTCGCGGTGTGTTTCGACAAGTCGGCGCGCAACGTTACATATGCGGTCAGACGTCCCAACGGAAGTCCCGCCATATTTTTGAACGATCAGACGCATTTCAGATAAAGTTTAAATCGGCATTTTCATAACCGTCATTCCGAGCAGAGTCGAGGCTGCAACGCAGCGGACGAAGTCCGCGAGGCCAGGCTTTCCATCCCGTAGCCTAGCTCACCGGTAGCTTCGCGGGATGTCTCGACTTCGCTCGACATGACAGGCGGTCGGCGCGTTATAGTCCACTAGCGCGTCTCACGTCGGTCACACTCGCGGCGACCGGTTTCAATTCTTTCATTCGCTGCGTAATCGGATCGGGATCTTTCAAGCCGTGTCCTGTGACTGTGCAAACTATCCGACTTGCCTCGGGAATGTTTTGAAATGAGTACGCCGCTTGATCTGACTCACAGCATTTGAACAGCCCGGCGACCGCCGCCGCGCTTGCAGGTTCGACAAAAATTCCTTCGTGTTTTGCCAGCCAACTTTGCGCTTCGAGAATCTCTTCGTCGCTTACTATGTCAATTGCGCCATGCGATCCGGCGACTGCTGCACAGGCTTGTTTCCAGCTCGCCGGATTCCCGATTCGAATTGCAGATGCAATCGTTTCCGGTTTTTCGACGATCCGGTTGTGAAAAATTGGTGCCGCGCCAGCCGCCTGAAAACCAATCATTGTCGGCAATCTTGTGGATCTTTGATGCGATTTGTAATCCCGATATCCCGCCCAATAGGCAGTGATGTTTCCCGCATTGCCCACGGGCAGTAAATGAAAATCTGGCGCATCTTCTAAAACATCGACAATTTCAAATGCGGCGGTCTTTTGTCCCGCAATTCGGTCAGGGTTAATCGAATTCACGATAACAAACCGGTGACCATCGCCTAACTCACGCACGATGCGGAGCGCGTCGTCAAAATTGCCATCGATCGCGACGATTCTGGCTCCGTAAGCAAAGGCTTGCACCAATTTTCCGCTTGCGATTTTTCCTGCAGGCAAAACAACAATGCACGGAATTCCCGCGCGCGCTGCGTAAGCAGCCGCTGAAGCGGAAGTATTGCCCGTGGAAGCGCAAATGAGAGCCTTTGCGCAGTGCTCCATAGCTTTCGACACCGCCACCGTCATCCCACGGTCCTTAAAGGAACCTGTGGGGTTGACTCCTTCATTCTTAACAAAAACCTCGCACCCGCGCCCAACCCGGCTGCTTAGTTGCGAACAATAAACCAGCGGCGTGTTTCCTTCGGCCAACGAAACAATCGGTGTCGAGGCACGAACCGGAAGATATTCGCGGTAATGCTCGATCACTCCCCCACTCTGCCGCAATTTTGATGTCATCATTCCATTTACGTTTCTACTCGAAAGAAAATCCGTGTGATTGTATCGATCCGTAAGTGCGGTGTAAGATCATGCCGTATGCCCGCGCTAAGCAAGGAAGATAAGCTGCGACTGCTGACGACGATGCTGGAAAGTCGCCATGCAGACTTGCGCGAACAGAATCTGAATCGTCAGGGCAAAGGACACTTTCACGTTTCGGGAATGGGTCACGAGGCTCTGGCAGCGGTCTCGATCCAGACGGAGCCGGACGATTATATCGTGCCTTATTATCGCGATCGGGGTCTGATTTTGGGACGCGGCATGACAACGCGTCAGCTCGGCCTGGAATATTTCGCAAAGCGCAATACCGGCAGTGGCGGACGCCAGATGCCATCACATTACAGTAACGCCGACTTGCATATCTGGAGTGTGCCAACACCCACTGGCTCACAACTCCTTCCTGCGTGCGGCATCGCGTGGGGCATCAAACTCGATGGCAAAAGGAACCTTGTTGTAACGACAGTAGGCGATGCGGCGACCCGTCAGGGAGATTTTTTCGAGGCGGTTTGTTTCGCCAAAGAAAAGAGGCTACCCGTGCTCTTGCTAGTCGAAGACAACGCCTACGGCATCAGCATGCCGACGCGCAAAACCAATCCGCTCGCGTTGAATGTCCTTGTGTCTAACAACTGGCGACAGATTGAAGGACAAAACGTGCAGCAGGTTTATGAGGCTACCGCAGAAGCATTCGAAAAAATTCGCGGCGGCGGCGGACCATTCTTTTTCTGGATCAAGATGGAACGGCTCTCGAGTCACACGAGTTCCGATGATCAAAAACTTTACCGCAGCGAAGAGGAACTGCGTGTCCTCGAAAAATTCGATCCGCTCAAATGTTGGAAGGACCAACTGATCGGGGAAGGCATGATCACCGCCGAGGAATACGCGAAGCTGGATGAGGAAATTAAGGAGCGCGTTCGGCGGGAGTACGGTGAAGCGGAAAAAGCTGACGATCCGTCGCCTAACGAGCTTCTCGCGAACGTCACCAAACCACCGCCAAAGATCGACAAGGAAATCCTGCCGCCCGGAAAATATCGGATCGGCGATACAGTAAACAAAACGTTGCGTGCCGGACTCGAGGAAGATCCGCGAAGAATTCTCTTTGGCGAAGACATCGAAGATCCCAAGGGCGGCGTGTTTCGCCTTACTCAGAAGCTTTCAACTGAGTTCCCGAAGCAAGTTTTTAATTCGCCTCTGGCTGAGTCAACTATTCTTGGTGTTGCCTGCGGTCTGGCTGCTTACGGGAGGCGTCCCGTGTTTGAGCTGCAGTTCATCGATTTCATTTATCCCGGCTTCAATCAGCTCGTTACTAATATCTCAAACCTGCGCTGGCGATCGTTTGGCAATTGGAAATGTCCAACCGTCATTTATGCGCCGTATGGCGCCTACCTACCCGGCGGAAGTTTGTGGCACAGCCAGGCGAATGAGTCCGCACTCGCGCATTATCCCGGTCTAAACGTTGTGATTCCGAGCAGCCCGGCGGATGCCGCGGGATTGCTCTGGACCGCCATGCACGGTGAGGATCCGGTGATTTTCTTAATTCCGAAACATTTGCTTTGGGCCGAACACAAATACGCGGAGCCGATCCGGGCGGTCCCGCTCGGGCGGGCGCGTCAATGCACAAGCGGCTCGGACGTGACAGTGGTCGCGTGGGGAAACACAATTGAGAAATCTCTCGAGGCGATCGCAAAAATTGATAATGAAACAAGCGTCGAACTGATCGATCTGCGATCAATTGTTCCGTGGGACAAGGCTACGATTGAGAATTCCGTGGGTAAAACTCGCCGGCTCGTTGTTGTCCAAGAAGACACTGAGAACTGCAGCGTTGGACAGATGATTATCTCCCACGTCACGAGCACGCCTGAGCTGTGGGATGAGATGATCAGTCCGCCGATTCTCGTCAGTAAAGCGAATGTTATGATTGGTTACAATCCGATCTACGAATACGCCGCGTTGCCAGATGTGGAGCGCATTGTTGCTGCGATCCGACACTCGGTTATAACCAAACATGAAAGGGCAGCTGTAGCCGGAATCGGTGATTCCGGCCGCCCTGCAAAACAACCCGAATACGTTCAGCCCGGATCAACGATCCCGGCTACAGTGGAAATCGGAAAACGGCGTGTGCAAAGCATTACTGTGCCTGTGATGGGCGAAGGAATTCGCAATGCAAAAGTCGTTTCGCTTTTGAAAAAACCAGGTGATCCCGTCGCGCTGGACGATGAATTGTGTGAAGTCGAAACGGACAAGGCTGTTTATCCAATTCAATCATCGTTCACTGGAGTCATGGGCGAATGGAAAACAAAGATTGGCGACACGGTCGACATTGGCCAAGAGCTTGGGACCCTTTTTACGGAGGACGAATTATTAGCGGATCAGTTCGAGGCTGCGGCTGAGGTTTCGGCGAAGGGTGGATCTGTAGTCCCGACTCGTCGGGATGACCGCGGCCGCGGATCACCCGAAACGGTATTGAAAAAGCCGGGATCAGCGATCCCGGCGACTGCAATCGAGCCGGCGCTTTCGCCCACGGTGACTCGCAAACTTAGCCGCGTCATTCCTGCTAACCTGCAAATCGGTGCGCGCTGGGACGCAATTCGGGATGCTCGCGAGTTAGCGAAAAAGGAAGATCCCGAGGATGCCCCCTCCCCTTCCGTAATGATTGCGTGGTCGGTCGTACGCGCGATGGAAAAGCATGCACCATTTCGCCGGTTAATTCTCGAAGACGACCAGATTGTGCAGAATGATGATTTCGATTTGGGCATTGCAGTCGCGCTGGGGGGGGATCGTCTCGCCACTGCGGTAATCACAAACGCAAATCGAAAGAACTGGCCGGAATTCGTAAAAATTTACAATGAGACAGTCATCGCGACACGCGGCGGCCGCGTTGACGCCATGAATGCGCCGGTCGTGATCACAAGCCTGGGGGCTTTTGGAGTGAAAGCGGCCGCACCCATCGTTGTTCCACCCTCAGTAGGCACACTTTTCGTCGGTACCGCGCACCGCGAATTGATTTCCAACAAGAACAAGAACGAGACTGCAGAGGTCATTACGCTTTCGCTTACTTTCGATCATCGGGTCGTAAACGGTGCGGGCGCAGCGGCTTTCGCTAACGAAATCAAAAAACAGATCGAAGGATTTACGATTCCGACAGGAAAGACGCGCGCGATTTCGCGCTGAACGGTACTTAGGAACGCTTCCGAAATCTGCGGCGTCTCTGGCCATTGAGCAGAGAAGCGCGGTCAATCAACAGAGCGTTCAAGTGATGTGGACGTTCTTTCGCGTCGATAACAATTACAAACGAGCCCTTTGGAGAAATGGAGACAAAATCAGGGTATGGCACTTCGTAACTTTCGCCTCCCGCCGCGGCAGCTGCTGCGGCGTAAATGTAATTTGCGCCAAGCTGGATTCGCAGCGCGGAAACAGCCCAGGCTGATTGTAGGGCGTCTGTGTCAGCTCCGAAAGCTTTCGGAGTTCAGAGAATCGCCCTACAATTGTTTGCGCTCCCGCGCGTTATGACCACGGCCAACAAAATCACCATTGTTCGGATTCTGATGATTCCGGCCTTCGTGACAATGGCGATCTATTACGGCCAAAGCGTTCAGCGCGGCGCGCCTGCAGAGTGGGAACGTTTCACTGCCATCGCTATCTTCCTGATTGCCTCATTGAGTGACGGCTTGGACGGATACGTCGCGCGTCACTACCATCAGCGCAGTTCGCTGGGAGTCGTTCTCGATCCAATTGCCGATAAAGGGTTGCTGCTTAGCGGGATCATCACCTTGAGCATTAGTAACTGGAGCGAGCTCGACCCTGAGTACGGCAGTTTTCCGACCTGGTTCCCGGTGCTTGTGATTTCGCGCGACGCTATTCTTTTCGTAGGCGCGGCCGTCTTGTATTTTCTCATTGGGAAAGTGCAGGTGAAACCTAAGTGGACCGGAAAAGTCGCGACCGTTTTACAAATGGTCGCCATCGGGTGGGTCATGCTGCAGCTGCGCCTGCTTCCCCTGATCTACGTTGTAATCGCAGCCGGCTTTTTTACTGCAGTCTCCGGAATCGTTTATGTGACCGACGGCGTTCGGCAGTTGCAGGCCGCCGGCCATGCGCATCCGGCGAAATCCTAGATGCCGAATAGACCGCCGAATGTCGCAATTGTTGGCCGTCCAAACGTAGGCAAGTCAGCGCTGTTCAATCGCCTTGTGGGCCGAAAGATTGCCATCGTTCATGATCAGCCCGGAATTACACGCGACCGGATTTCGGCGATTTGCGACCGCGGTGCGCGCCCGTTCACCATATGGGACACAGGCGGAATCTTCGGGGCGGGTGAATCTGAATTGAGCGTGCAAGTGCACCGCGCCGCGGAAGAAGCCCTGCGCGAGAGCGATCTTCTGCTTTTGGTTGTCGACGCAAAGGAAGGCTTGTCACCTGTCGATGAGGAGCTCGCGCGCAGACTGCGCAAATCGGAAAAACCGGTCCTGCTTGTGATCAACAAAATCGACGATGAGAAGCATGAGCCACTGGCGGCAGAATTCGATGCGTTAGGTTTCGAACCGAGCTTTTCGATCAGCGCAGAACATGATCGCGGGATTTCCGACTTGTTAGGAGAAATCGAACGACGCCTCCCCTCGCCTCCTCACGATTCGCGAGTCACGAGTCATGAGTCACTTGCAGTGGCGATCGTTGGCCGGCCAAATGTCGGTAAATCCTCGCTCATCAATTCCATTGTGCGCGGAGAGCGCGCGATCGTGAGCGAGTTGTCCGGCACGACCCGCGATGCAGTTGACATTCTTTACGAGCGCGACGCGCGAAAGTTCGTTTTCATCGACACGGCGGGAATCCGCCGGCGCGGCAAACATTCTAGTTCGGTGGAAGTGTTCAGCGTGATGCGCGCAGCGCGCAGCATTCGCCGCGCCGATCTGTGTGTTCTCATTGTCGATCTCACGATGGGCATAACCGCTCAGGACAAACGGATCGCGGGATTGATTCAAAAGGCCCGGAAACCAGCGATTATTGTCTTGAACAAATGGGACTTGGTTAAGCCGAGACGCAGAGAAAAAGACGCGGCAAGGCAACTTTTTCAGGAAGCACGCGAAATAATTTTCTTCCTTGAATATGCACCGGCGTTGATCACGTCTGCGCTGACCGGAGAAAATATTGAGAAGTTGTTTTCATTGATCGAGACAATCCAACGTGCAGCGCGGCAGCGCATCGGCACCGGTATCCTGAACCGATTATTGCGAGCGGCATTTGAAGCAAATCCGCCGCCAATGGTAAAAGGGCGACGGCTCAAACTGTTTTACGCTACTCAAACCAGCCGGAAACAACGTCACGTACTTGAGGGCGGAGCTCCAGCGACGTCTCAATTTTCGGGCGCAACCGCAATGTTGGAGCGGAATCGCAGGAGCTCGCCCCTCCAGCCTCCGGAGTTCGTTCTCTTTGTCAACGAGCCTCGGTTGATGGATGAAACATATCGGCGTTATCTGGAAGCTCGCGTTCGCAAAACGGAACCCTATCCCGGACTGCCGATCATGTTGACGCTACGCCCACGCACCGGAAATGTGCGGCGAGCGACATCACGCACGCCGCGCTCGCGAGCGAAATAAGCAGTTAGCCGGAGGGATTGAGCGACGTGAATTCTCACACTGGGCTCTTGATCGATTTATTCTGGTTCTTCACGGTAGGGAAGATTCCCCCGAAGTGATGCAAGAATCCTTTCGCTTAGCTTAATGGCGTCACTATCACCGGAGGAGCGAGCGAGGTTGAGTGCTTCTTCGATAGTGCTGACGGCGCGCGTAAAGTCTCCCGCCTCAGCGTAAGCGACAGCCAGCGTGTCGAGAAGAGCCGGGATTCGGCGGTCAGTCAGAGCGCAAGCGCGCTCGGCAAGCTGAACTGCCTCAGTCCCGTCGCGTGATTTGGAATCGGGATACGTCGCGAGCAACCACGCCAACTCGTCCAGCATTCGTGGCGAATCCGGTGCATTTACAGCAATTTCCCGAAGCCGCTGCAACGCATCCGGCTCCCTGGCCAGAGACAGCAGGATTTGCCGCAGTCGTGCATGCGCTTGTTCAGCTTCTGGCCGCAACATCATTACGTAACCGAGGTGCCAGGCCGCCTTTGTGAGATCACCGTTTTCCGCCATAGCTGTACCTAGAACGGCATGAGCAGTTGCGTCGTATGGCGACACCGCCAGCCATTCGCGTCCGAGATCGCTCACTTCGTTGTAGCGCCGCAATTCGAGGAGACAATTCGTCAGGAATTGGTAAGCCGAAGAATTTTCCGGACCGAGCTCGATGGCCCGGCGCGCTTCCACGATGGCGCGCTCTGTGTCACTACGTTTTAGCGAAATGGCCAGTTGCAGGTGGACAGCAGAATCAGACGGGTTCAATTCAATCGCGCGCTCGGCTTCCTTGATCGCCTCCTCGTCACGGCCTAGCTCGCTCAAGCTTAATGCATGAAACCCTCGCGCAGCTGCGTTCGAGGAATCGGCTTCGACTGCCTTGGCTGCCTCGGCAACGGCGCGGTCGATATTTCCCTGGGCGCCTAAACCTTTTACTGCATACAAATGTTGCGGCACCGAGGGGACTATCCAGTGCGTGGCTAAACTGTTCATCGCCCAAACCAGGACGAGTGCGCCAAGAATAAACCGCAACCATACGCGCGCGTGCGTTACCGTTTCCCAACCAAGCGCACCAAAGAAACAAAGCGGCATGAGCGCCGACAAACCGTAGAACGCTTTCGCTTGCGCATAGGAAGGAACTTTTAGCGTCATGAAAATCAGACCGAGTATTAGGACTGTGCAGAAACCGAGTAGAAGAAACAATTCGCTCGAAGGTTTTCGAATAAATTGAAAAATCGCAATGCCCATGCCTGCGATAATCAGCATCGTCGGAAGTAGCGCCCACAAATAACCGGCAGCCATCGGTTGCTGGTTCCAAGCGACGCTTAAGCTGGACGCACCCCCGCACAAGCCGTCGCCCCAAAGCGTGGAATAGATTCCGTCGGCAAATCCGGCAAAACCGCTGAAAACTGGATTGATTAACGACCGGCCAAAACGGACGTAGTCAGCCGCGGTGTGATAACCAGGATCCTGCCACCACGTGAACCCGCTTATCACATCCCAATTCCCGAGCAGCGGCGTGCCGAACCTCAGCCAGATGCGCGTATAATGCCAGCCGCACACGGCAAAACAAATCGCGAGCAGCAGCCCCAGATTGCGCAACGAGATAGCGATTGGTGCTCGCGCGTAAGCGAGCTCGCCTGCAATCGCCGCGATTACGATTGGCAGCAATAGAATTCCAGTCGCTTTCGTTAGCATTGCGGCACCGATGGCCAGTCCGAGCCAGGCAAATTGCGATGCGCTCGGTTTGTCGCTCCTCAGCAGACGCAAGCAAAGATAAAGCGCCATTGTCGCTAGAGTCGCGGCCAAAATTTCGTTTGTTACATAATGCGCGACATACAAATGCATTGGCAGAGACACCGCCAACAAAAGTCCGACGAGCGCGGCTCGCGCGGGTAGCAGGAGCCGCAAACTCAAAAAGGCAAAAACAAATTGAGCGATACCAAAGAATGCGCCGAGCAAGCGCAGAACGAACACCGACATCGGATCGTTGATTGAGAGTCTGCCCACCGCAAGGCTTGCGGCGGCGACCAAATAGTAAAGCGGCGGCTGGTACATCTCCCAGCCTTCAGTTGGCAACGGGAAGGCCCGGTGTTCCTGGATGTAGTTGATGTATTTGAGGTGCTCCTTCGAATCGAAGCCGACGTGGAAGGGCAATAGTCGCGTGTTATTCCAGAACAAGACCAACCACAGCACCGCGAAGATGAGCAGGAGTGTCTTTCCCAGCCGCAGCGTTGTGGATCGGTTGAAGGTGACGTAGCAGAGAAAGGTCGCTGCAGCGCTAATCCCAACTAAAACAATCCAGAAGGGCCAGCTCTTCTTCAACGCATCGAACGTACGCGCGCCCCCGGCTATGGAATTACCGGGCCCGGGAGTCTTCGCTGCTACGGCCGACACGGCATGACGCCAGGAAGAACCTGCAAATGAGGCTTCCCAACTTTGATCGCTGCGCAAGCTCAGTTGATCACTAGTCAAAGTAAGCCAGAGCGCCGGTGGTCCATTGTGATTAAAGACGCGCGCCTCTATAAGGTTCGTGTCAGCGTGCAATTGTTCGGCCACATCGATGCTCGCAATCTCTTTCCAATTGCGATTCTGTTGAAGGCGGATCGGAACGCCGTTGATTTTCACTTCGGCACGTCGCATTCCGCGAAAACTCAAACGTGCTCTGGACGGCTGGTTCACCAGAACAAACTCGCGCCGGAAGCTTGCATCGAGGCTGGCAAACCGATGCGCGCGCGCATCCACCGCGCCAGGAAAAACAATCCACTCCGCCCGGCGATCATGCGGCAAAAAATTGATTGCCGGATCATACCACGCAATCCGCGCCAGTATTGACATTGTCACGCCGGCCAATACGACCATCAAAATCACTAGGTGTCGCGGCTTGAAAACTGGCATTGTCGACCCAACTTTTAGCATGTTTCTCTCGGGTCACAGGAACTTAGGGGCTTTGATCGAACATTCCCCTTACCGTACGTGTCTGACAAAAACCGTATGAAATCTACGCAGGAAATTACGCAGGAAGTGCGGGAGTTGGGCCAATGGATCCCAGCGCTCCGCCAGCAGGTCGCTCACGTTGTCGTCGGCCAAAAGTATTTAGTGGATCGGCTGCTCCTAGGGCTGCTCGCCAACGGTCATCTCCTGCTCGAAGGCGTTCCGGGTCTGGCCAAAACGCTCACGGTCAAAACAATGGCCTCATGTATCCAGACTGGGTTTCAAAGATTGCAGTTCACGCCCGATCTTTTGCCCGCCGATTTGGTTGGCACGCTGATATACAATCCGCGCACCGGCGAATTTACGACTAAACTCGGCCCGATTTTTTCCAATCTGATTCTGGCCGACGAAATCAACCGCGCGCCGGCAAAAGTTCAAAGCGCATTGCTGGAGGCGATGCAGGAACGCCAAGTCACGATTGGCGAGCAAACCTACCCCTTATCCGATCCGTTCCTTGTTCTGGCGACGCAAAACCCCATTGAACAAGAAGGGACTTACCAATTGCCCGAGGCGCAGCTCGATCGCTTCATGTTCAAATTGAATATTGGTTATCCGCAAAAATCCGAGGAGCGAAACATTCTCGATTTGATGGCCACCTCGGCGCCGGATTTGCGGGTAAATCCAGTGATTGACCCCAAGCAAATCATCGCGGCACGCGACGTGGTTAACACCATCTATATCGATGACCGCGTGAAGGACTACATCGTCGACGTTGTCTGGGCGACGCGAGAGCCGGCTGCGTACAACCTGCGCCTTGAAGGTCTTATTCGCTACGGCGCTTCGCCGCGCGCGACCATTTATCTTGCTCTCGGCGCGCGTGCGCACGCGTTTCTGAACGGGCGCGGTTACGTTACACCGCAGGACGTCAAGAGCATCGGGCCCGATGTGTTGCGGCACCGCATCATTGTCAGCTACGAGGCCGAGGCGGAAGCAGTCACCAGCGAGACGATTATCGAGCGGATTTTTGCCGGGCTTCCGGTGCCGTGATTTTGCGTCATTCCGAGCGAAGTCGAGGAATCCCGCAGCGCGACCCAAGACTTACAAATGCAATATCAAAATTACTTCGTTTACATGTTGACGAATGCTGATCGCCATAGCGTCTTGTATATTGGTGTTACGAACAGTCTTGAACGGCGGGCGAGCGAACACTCGCTCGGACTCGGAAGCGCATTTGCTCGGCAGTACAACGCCCACAAGCTCATTTATTTCGAGGCGTACCGGGATCCAACCAGCGCGATAGCGAGAGAAAAACAACTCAAGCGCTGGAGCCGCGCGAAAAACGAAGCGCTCATTGCAAGAAGAAATCCTGAGTGACGCGACCTGTTTACGGAAATGTACGCCTTGCGCCCAGTCAGGGCTTCTCGGTAATGGAACGGGCTCCCTCGACTTCGCTTCGCTCCGCTCGGGATGACGAGCGCGCAAAGACCACAACCGAAATTCTAAAAAAGATTCGAACCCTCGAAATCAAAACCCGCGGTCTGGTCGAGGCTGCCTTCGCAGGCGATTACCACAGCGTCTTTAAGGGCCGCGGCATGAATTTTGAAGACGTGCGCGAATATCAGCCGGGTGACGAAATCCGCTCGATCGACTGGAACGTGACGGCCCGGATGGGCAACGCGTTTGTGAAAAAATTCACCGAGGAGCGCGAGCTAAGCGTGATGCTGGTCGTGGATGTCAGTGCTTCAGGGAATTTTGGGAGCACAACACAATCCAAACGCGAGCTGGCCGCAGAAGTCGCCTGCCTGCTCGCCTTCAGCGCGATCAGGAATAACGATAAGGTCGGGCTCATTCTTTTCACTGATCGCGTCGAGCTTTTTATTCCACCAAAAAAAGGCCGCTCTCACACGCTGCGACTCATTCGCGAGATCCTGTTTTTCCAACCGCAGGGACGGGGCACAGAACCTGCCCTGGCCCTTGATTACCTGAACAAGATCGTGACGCGACGCGCGGTAGTTTTCTTCATCTCCGATTTTCAGGCGCCTGATTTTTCACGAGCGCTCGCAGTGAGCGGACGGCGACACGATTTCGTAGCCATTCAAATTCACGACGAACGAGAGAAAGTGTTGCCGAACATTGGTATCATCACATTGGAGGACGCCGAGACCGGGGAACAGGTCGAGATCAACACAGCCGATCGAAAAACGCGGGCTTTGTTCACGGGCGTTGTCGACGGGCACGAAGCAGAACTTTCCCGTACCCTTCGGCGGAATAATATTGATGCGATCACACTACAAACCGGGAAGGATTATTTGCCGTCGCTCCGCTCGTTCTTTAAACAACGCGGGCGCCGCCTTGGTGTTCGATGAGGGGAACCACAGGGCATGGAGCAATGAGTGATGGAGTAATGAAATGAATTTGCCTTCCACTACTCCGTTACGCCACTACTCCATTACCCCAGCGCTCTTGGTGCTCGCTGCCGAGGAATTCCACGACATTGCGCCCCCGGTAGATTATTCACTGATTCCGCCCTGGCTGGTTTTTGTCATCGCATTTGTTGCACTTTCGCTTCTCGGCCTCGTGGTGTGGTTGTTCGCAAAGCGCCGCAAACCGCAGATGCCGCCGAAGCTGCCGCGCGAGCTTGCGCTCGAACAGCTCGAACAAATTAGCCGCGAAATTGAAAACACGAGCCCGTATCAATTCAGCATTCGCGTGTCCAACATTTTGCGAAAATACGTGACGCAGCAATACGGGTTGCCGGCAACGCGACAAACTTCGATTGAGTTTCTGACTGCGCTGGCAAACACGTCCTCGTTCTCGACCGACGAAAAATCGTTGCTCGAGGATTTTTTAAACCGCTGCGACCTGATCAAGTTCGCGCGGTACGAAGCGACAACCTCGGACAGCGAATTATTACTCCAGGAAGCGATCCGCTTTGTGAAAGGAGGTCAACTTGCAACTGTTTGATTGGTGGCCGGCAAATAGCGCGTTGACGTTCGCTCGTCCATGGCTGCTTTTGTTGCTCCTGGCGATTCCATTGCTGGCATATTTACGTGGCAAACGCGGGCCGGCGGCCGCGCTGACTTATTCATCCACAGCGAGGCTTCGGGCAATCGGAAAACAAAGTGCCGCGCGCGCAGGGAAAATTCTGCGAACACTGCTGCTGGCTTCGCTTGCCATTTTCGTGGTTGGGCTCGCACGTCCGCAGCTCGGCAAGAGCCTTACCCAAATTGAAGCCAGTGGGATCGACATCATCCTCGTACTCGATGTCTCCGGGTCGATGCTTACGAAAGATTTTACGATCGGCGGACAAGAAGCGACCCGGGTGGACGCGATCCGCGAAGTCACACGTAAATTTATCGAAGGACGGCCGAATGATCGCATCGGCATTATTGCATTCGCCGGTCGTCCGTATGTCGTGAGCCCGATGACGCTGGATCACGATTGGCTCTTACAAAATCTCGATCGAGTGCGGATAGGACTCGTTGAAGACGGTACTGCGATTGGATCGGCCATCGCAGCGGCCGCCAATCGGCTAAATGATAAACATTCAAAGAGTCGGGTGCTCGTCCTCTTGACCGACGGCGAAAATAATGCCGGTAAAATTCCACCGAACACTGCCGCCGAGGCAGTGAAAGCTTTAAAGATTCACTTCTATGCCATTGGAGCTGGCATCAACGGAATTGCACCGGCACCGATCTTTACTACCCGAGGCCCGCTTACCGATGCATTGGGCAATATTCTCTACGAAAATCAGCGCGTAGAGTTTAACGAAAGCGGACTCAGGGAGGTTGCGAAAATTGCGGACGGTAAATTCTTTCGAGCGACTGACACGAAATCGCTCGAACAAATTTATGGTGACATAGACAAGTTGGAGAAATCTACGGTCAGCGTAAAGAAGTATCAGCAATATCGCGACCTATTCCCGTTGTGTCTTATGAGCGGCTGCGGGCTGTTGCTGGCCCAGATTTTGTTATCCCAAACGATCTGGAAAAAGTTGCCATGAGAAAAAGGTTGAAGCGTTCAAGCGTTGAAGGGTTGAAGCGTTCACCCTGTCACGTTGAGCAAAGCGAAACATCTCCGATTACCATTTTAGCGCGCTGCCGGAAGAATAATCAGAGATTCTTCTCCCGCGACTGCGGGATCAGAATGACAATGATGTTCACTGCCGCTTTAACTCTTCAAGGTTTCAACCTCCTAGCGAACGTATGAGTTTTGGCGCACCAGAATGGCTTTGGGGATTACTGCTGGTTCCCCTCTTGGTTACTCTTTTTGTCCACGCGGAGCGTCTTGGTCATCGGCGGCTGCAGGAGTTCGTTTCGGCGCGTTTGCTGCTGCAGCTTGCGGGAACGGTAAATCGGCCGCGGCGCATAACGAGATTTGCACTGCAGTTGCTCGGATTTTCCCTGGTGCTTGTCAGTCTCGCACAGCCGCGCTGGGGCTATACCTTCCAGGATGTAAAACGTAAAGGGCTCGATTTGCTAATCGCTGTGGACACATCGCGCAGCATGCTTTCCAATGACGTCCAGCCGAACCGTCTCGATCGCGTCAAGCTTGCGGTCCAGGATTTGCTCAACGAACTCCAAGGCGACCGTGTCGGTCTAATTGCTTTTGCGGGCCGTGCTTTTTTGCAAGCCCCCCTTACGATTGATTACGATGCCGTGGTTGAGGCAATCAATGATCTGGACACGAAGACTATTCCTGAAGGGGGAACCAATATCTCCAGCGCCATCGCTCTTGCCACGCAGAGCTTCGGTAAAAGCGCGACGGGAAACCGCGCGCTCATCATCTTTACCGACGGCGAGGAATTAAGCGGTGATGCCGTAAAAACTGCAAAAGAAGCGGCTGACGCGGGCGTGCGGATCTTTACGGTGGGCGTCGGAACACCGCAGGGCTCGCTTATTCCCGTAACTGGTGACGATGGGCAAACGGACTTTGTGAAGGATTCAGCCGGTCAAGTCGTCAAATCAAAGCTGGACGACAAACGTTTGCGCGAAATCGCCCAGGCCACAGGCGGGTTTTACGTTCATTTGGAAAGTGGGCTCCGCACGATGCAGCAACTCCAGAGTGAAGGATTAGCAAAAATGAAGGCTGCTGAAATGGACGTGCGTTTGTCGCGCCAGCCGATTGAGCGCTACGAATGGCCGCTGAGCGCGGCATTGATTGCTCTTGCGTTGTCGATCCTTATTCCTGAGCGGAAACGCGCGCGCGAACGACGCTCCGTTCCTGCGCCTACCCGCACTGCTGCGCATGGCGTTGGAGGCGGGCCTGTCAGGACTGTGGGCGCGACTGTCGTTCTTCTAATTTTGCTTTCATCATTTGGGTTTGCGGCTGCTCCGGGAATTGACGCGTACCATGAGGGGAAATTCGAAGACGCGTACAGCCAATTTCAGCAGACATTGAAATCGCACCCACAATCGCCCGCTGACGATAGGCTCCAATTCGATTCGGGCGCGGCCGCTTACAAATTAAAAGATTACAATAAAGCGCTGGAATCGTTCAGCCAGGCGCTGCTCACGCGTGATACTGGTCTACAGAGCAAGGGCCATTACAACCTCGGCAACACGCTTTATCAGCACGGCGAAACAGAGAAAAGCGACGACAAGAAGCTCAGCGATTGGACGAATGCCCTCGACCATTATGAGCAAACGCTCAAGCTCGATCCGCAAAATAAGGAGGCCAAAGACAACTACGATTACGTCAAAAGAAAAATCGAGGAGTTAAAAAACAAGAAATCGCAACAACAGCCCTCCCCTTCCCCATCCCCGCCGCAAAAGAACAAGCAGAATCAACAGGACAAGCAAGATCAGCAGCAAAAGCAAAATCAGAACCAACAGCAGCAGCAAGATCAACAGAAACAGCAGGACCAACAGAAAAAGCAGGACCAGCAGCAGCAACAACAACAGCAGCAGGACCAACAACAACAGCAGCAGCAAGGGCAGGGTCAGCAGCAGCAAAAAGATCAAAAGGAATCGCAAGATCAGCAGTCCCAAGGCACGTCTGGGAACCAGAAAGACCAACAGGGAAAGAACGACCAATCCCAGGCAAAGAACGAGCAACAAAAGAAACAGCAACAACAGCCCAGCGAGAGCCCTTCTCCGTCGCCAAACGCGGAAAAGCAGCAGGCCAACCAGCCTTCACCGTCGCCTGGGCAACGGCAAGCTGAAGAATCACCAAGCCCGGGCGAAGGAGAAAATGAAGCGCCGTCGCCCTCGCCGGGAGAAGGTGAGGATGAAAACTCGACACCTTCTGCAAGTCCATCGGAGTCTCCACAGAAAAAATTCGCAGGCGATGTGAAAGGTGCGGGAGGAGAAGAAAAATCGCAGAAGCCGCCCGATAAGAACGCTGAGGTTGCCGAAGCCGAATCAGAAAAAGAGGGCCAGATGAGCGAACGCCAAGCCCTGGCGCTCCTTGAATCGATGAAAGACGAAGAGGCGCGAGTTCAACTTGATGAACGCAGAGTTAAGCGCCATGTCTATAACGACTGGTAAGCTACGTTTGTCATGTCGAGCGAAGTCGAGACATCCCGTGAATTTACCCGTGGGTTGTGCCGCGGGATTGAAAGCCTGGCCTCGCGGACTCCGTCCGCTGCGTTGCAGCCTCGACTCCGCTCGGAACGACGCTGCGAAGTTGGCTTGAATACGTTGCAACGAATCTTCATCACGGCGTTCGCCTTGGTCGCAGCTGCGCAGTTTGCGCGCGCCGATTCGCCCAGCGTCACGGCAGTGCTGAGCAATTCGGAGACTGTTGTCGGTGGAACGCTTGAGCTGCAAATCAAGGTGACCGGCCCTGGAGATGCGCAGCCACCGGAAGAAATTTCAGTCGACGGTTTGGAAATTCACGCGACGGGACAATCGCGACAGTTCGAAATACACAATTTCGCGACTAGTTCGAGCGTCA
>Ga0209470_1000434_pt1 | contig 33123 bp, 18 predicted proteins | sample GraSoiAngelo_125_FD_185882 | JGI IMG/M metagenome (GOLD analysis project Ga0209470, IMG submission 185882) | Grasslands soil microbial communities from the Angelo Coastal Reserve, California, USA - 14_0927_05_40cm (SPAdes) (version 2) | ecosystem: Environmental > Terrestrial > Soil > Grasslands ... | reverse complement strand
TGGGTTGATAAACGACTCCGAGAACCGGCGTCCGGTCCACAACCAGTCCAATCTGAACGGCGAACTCGTCGCGATGCTCGATGAATTCCCGCGTGCCGTCCATCGGATCAATCATCCAAACGTGAGCTCGCTGCAATCGGCTGAGATCGTCCGGTTCTTCTTCGCACAGAACACCGTGATCCGGAAATTCACGCGTGACGCCGCTCACGATGAGTTCGCTTGCTTCGCGGTCCGCCGCTGTCACCGGATCTCCGGGAGCCTTCCAATCAATCGATATGCTGCGCTTGTAGTAATCCATCAGGATGTTGCCGGCGCCCAGGGCGAGGTTTTTCGCAACCTCGAGTTCTCTGTGCATAGATCAAATTTACTTCATCTGTTCCTACATGGGAATCGGGATACACCGCCATAGCATTCCCTGCCGCAAAGCACGTTGTTATTTTGCAGCGGATCGATTGAAGGAAGACCGCGTGCATAAAGTCGAGAGCATGAAACGAATGTCATCTCTCGCATTGCGGTGGATCTTGGTTGCCAGTTTAGCTGCATCGCCCTTGATGGCATATCCGCCCCAAGAAGGCGCTGTCGTGGCTGCAGACGGCGGAATGGTGCAGGTTCTGGATGAAAACAAAAATCCGCTGGTCGGAAGCTCGATTCTCTCAACGGTCCTGATGGACTCACCAGGAAGAGTGTCCGCGCTTAGTCTGCAAGACACAAACGCAGCCGCCATGGGCCAGATCAGCACGGGAAGAACAGCACGAGAACTTGGAAAACCGGCGGCGCCTCCGGCTCCGGATGACAAGCGGGCGAAGCCGGGAGGAAAGACATGGTCGCAACTCATCGTCGCCGCCTTAATTGCGGGAGGCGTGGTTGCACTCATCCTTCTTCTACGAGGACATAAGGAATCGCCGGGAGTGGCTACCGCTCCGGCTGCTCCTCGCGTCCAAAGTCCGCCTCCCACAACGGGAACGATTCTAACGCCTGGAACACCGACGGTGAGTTCACCACGTTGAGGTGCAGTGATGTCCAAGATCGTTTTTCGAATTCTCTTCGTAATCTGTATCGCCGTTACATCGAGCCTAATCTACGCACAACAAGCGCAACAGCCGGTTTTTACGATCGTGAACGGCGCGGATCGTAACTCGAGCCGCAATCAAGTCAACGCGTCGGTGAACCTGCCGGTTCTGGGTTTCGTGACCGACGGAGCCGGCGGTCTTCGTCCGCTGATCGGAATCGCGGGGTCTGCTTCGGTTGGGGCGCCACTCAATCTCGGATTTGAAATTGTTGGAGCGGCCATACCTCCCGATCACGATTACATTCTCGCCATGACCCGGGATGGAAATTGGCCGAGATTGCTGCACGTCCGCGGGAATACGATAGCCGTTCAATCCAACGTTTCGTTTTTCAACAATCTTGAAGCACAGCAGGACGAATGTATTGGCCTGGACTCGCTGGAGCGCAAGCAGTCCCGTTGCACGAGGCGGGCGTCGGCAAGCGTGCTCAAGATCGATCGCATCGCATTAAGTCCAACCGGTTCGGCCGCTGCTTTCTTCAGCCAGACGCAAGGCCGCGTCTATGTATACGGCAATCTCGCCCAATCGCCGGTGCTCCTGGCGACGTTTGAATTAGGCCGGTCCAGTTCCGTGAACACGCTTGCGATAAGCGATGATGGCAGAACCGTTCTTGTTGGAATTTCCGACGGCGATCCGAGTGCGGTGTTTCTCGTCACCCCACAACAAGCGCCGCGTCTTATCGCTTCCTTGAGCCACCTGGCGGCTATCCAATTCCTGCGCCATAGTGGGGACGCCATCATTGCCGATGACATCGAAAACAGGATTTATGAGTTATCGGATGGCCAAGTCTATTCCATTGCGGCTTCTGAGGACGGTATCGCTGCGCCGGTGGGAGTCGCCGTTTCGAATGACAACCGGAAAGTTTTCGTCGGGAATTCTCAATCGTCATCGGTGACGACGATTGGGCTGGACGGAACAGGCATCACGTCTACGCCATGCCAATGCGCTCTGACGGCGTTTGAATCAACCAGCGCCGATTCGGTTTTCCGGCTTACGGATTTTTCCGGCGGTCCAGTGTTGTTATTTGACGGAAAGGCCGCAACGCCTCGGATGCTCTTTGTTCGAGCCGGTGCGCAATTTTGAATATGAAGCTTCGCATTTATGCCATCTCTGTCCTTCTTGCACTGAGTGTTTTCGCCGGCCGCGCTCTGGCGCAGATCAACGTCATTTCTACGGCAGCGGGTAACGGAACCGGCGGCTACAGCGGTGACGGCGGAGGGGCAACAGCTGCGCAACTGAGCGCCCCTTTCGGCACTGCCGTGGATTCGGCCGGCAACTTCTATATCGCAGAGTGGTTAAACCACCGCGTACGGAAGGTGGATACTTCCGGCAGCATCACGACAGTGGCAGGGATCGGCGTGGGAGGATACGGCGGCGATGGCGGACCGGCGACGGAGGCCGCTCTGAATAGCCCCGAAGGGGTCGCGGTCGACGCAGCAGGAAATATTTACATCGCCGATTCTTTCAATAATCGTATCCGGAAAGTCGATACCTCCGGGGTGATTACGACCATCGCTGGAAACGGAAGCCCACAGTACACTGGTGAAGGAGTAGCGACACAAGTCAGTCTCAACGATCCATCAGGTGTGGCCGCCGACAAAAGCGGCAACCTCTACATTGCGGATAACTCCAGCCACCGCATTCGCAAACTCAACCTGTCGAGGGGCATCATCAGCACGATTGCGGGAACCGGAATCGGAGGCTTCAGCGGGGACGGCGGACCTGCTTCAGCGGCGCAGGTTTTCAATCCAACGCACCTCGCTACGGACCAGGCAGGCAATCTTTACATCGCCGACTACAACAACCATCGCATTCGCAAGATCAGCGCCGGCACGGGCATCATCACAACAGTTGCCGGCTCCGCAACACGAGATGACCATAGTGGCTACAGTGGCGACGGTGGACCCGCAACGTCTGCGCAATTCAACAATCCTGCCGGCGTCGCGATCGATGCAGCGGGCAATCTCTACATTGCCGACGCGCAGAATAAACGGGTCCGCAAGGTCGATACGAGCGGAATCGTTTCAACTATCGCCGGCGGCGGGACCAACGGCGACGGCTGCAACTCGGAAACGGCCGCGCTCAAGTTTCCCATCGATGTCGCTCTGACGCCAGACGGCACCCATATCTATATTGCCGATTACTCTGATAACCGCATTCGACTGATCACGACCGGAGAGAATATCTCGCTGCCAAAACTGACGTCGATCTCGCCAACCAGTGGCGCGGTCGGAAGAAGTTATCAAGTGACATTGACCGGGAACGGATTTGTGGTGAGCGGCGGGGGCGCATCCTGCGCCTCAGGTGTAACCACTGTTGATATCACCGGTAGCGGTGTCACCATCAGCGATGTTTCGATGGCGAGCGGCACCATCACCATGAAGTTCGCCGTCGAGGAGAATGCGCCCACCGGTCCACGCGATGTGACAGTGACAAACTCGCGCGGCAAGAGCAATGCCTTGCAGTTCTCCGTCGGCATCGCCATCCCGACCCTCACCTCGATATCGCCGTCGAGCTTCGAGAAAGGAACGACGGTAACAGTCACTTTTACCGGAACGAATTTCGTTTCGGATGCAACAAATGTCAAGGTGACCGACGGAGGCGTAACCGCCAGCGATGTTAAAGTGCTGAGCGATACGTCGCTAACGGCGACTTTCACCATTCCTGCCAATGCAGTCTCAGGGAAGTACTTCACGGCCGTGTCCGTACCGCGAGCCGGCGACAGCAATGCGCTGTCATTTCAGGTTGCCGCACGTGTACCGACGTTGACGTCGATATCTCCGGCGAGCGGAGTGAGAGGATCGAGCACGACCGTCACATTGACAGGTACGAATCTCAACTCGGCTTCGGGCCCCACGACTGTGAGGGTGAACGCGCCCGGCATTACCGCCTCAAATGTGAAGGTCGTGAGTGATACGACTCTCACAGCCACTATTACCGTCGCGCCCGGCACTTCGCTAGGTGATTACAACGTAACCGTGAACACGCCCGCCGGCGGGGCGAGTAACGCCGTCACATTCAGCGTAAATCCTCCAGGTCCGTCGTTCAGCTATGGACTGCCACAGTTGTTGAATCCAACGCAGCAGGTACCGTTGCAGCTCAAATTGGACAATCCATCCGTGGATGCAGTCACCGGCCAGGTCACAATGACGTTCACGCCCAACGCGAAGAACAATGCGGACGATCCGAACGTGGTATTCGTCGGGACCGAGGCCAGCGACAGGACCGTGCGTTTTACGTTTGCTCCAAACGCGACCACCGCCGGCTTCTCTCTTTCGAACGCCGTGCTTCAGGCAGGAACGGTGGCGGGAACGGTCCGTTTGACGTTGAGCGATGTCGAGGTCGGAGGGCAAAGCGTGACGCCCTCCAACGGCACATTCGACATTACAATCCCGCTCGGTCCTCCAGTCATAACAGGCGTGAGAATACTCAACCGCAGATCTGCAGGATTCGATGTGGAAGTCACGGGCTATTCGACTTCCCGAGAGATCACCCAGGCGACCTTTCAATTTGTTGCGGGCTCGGGCGGGAATTTGCTGACCGCGCAACTACAACCCGACGTCGCTGGAACGTTCACGACCTACTATCAATCGCCCAGTTCGCCGGAAGTCGGGAGCGCCTTCGTTTATTTGCAGCCGTTCATCACCCAGCAGGGTGACGCAAACATCGTGACATCGATAACCGTGACACTGGCAAACGCGCAGGGGACCTCGGATCCGAAATCCGCGCCTTGAAAGTGGCAGCTGTAGCGGCGCTCATAGAAAGTGTGAATGAATTGAAGAAATGTTGAATGTGGAGTAGTCCCCTCCTCGCAGAGGAGGGGACTAGTCTGCGCGAGTTCAATTCATTCACACCGTCATAGACACACCGCTGTAGTTCCTGATGCGTAATTGACACGCGCCCGTCCTCCAATGTATCCTTTCATCCGGCTATACGGATGAATAGTTCGCCTCCCGTTGTCGATCAGCTTGCGATCCTCTCCGATCCGATTCGTGTGCGCATGCTCTCGGTCTTGGAAAGTCGCGAGTTGACGGTCTCCGAGCTCTGCGACGTCGTGCAATTGCCGCAGTCGACAGTGAGCCGCCATCTGAAAACGCTTGCCGAGGGTGACTGGGTCAGTTCGCGCCGGGACGGCACGTCCCGTCTCTACACATTGCCGCTGGAGGAGCTGGATTCGCCGGCGAAACAGCTATGGCAGGTTGTGAGGGAGCAGGTGTCATCCTCAGCTGCTGCGGCCGAGGACGACCGCCGGCTGAAGCACGTTCTGGCGAGGCGGCGAACCCAATCGGAGGCGTTTTTTTCATCTGCTGCCGGACAATGGGACCGCTTGCGTGAAGAGCTTTTCGGTTCCACCAGTCATTTACAGGCTCTCGGCGCGTTATTGGATCCCGATCTCGTGATTGGGGACCTTGGATGCGGTACGGGACTTGTGAGCGGCTGGCTCGGCTTATTTTGCGACCGTATCATCGCAGTCGATGCTTCAAAAGAGATGCTCGCTGCGGCACGCCAAAATTTGGCGGGTCAGAAACACGTCCAGTTGAGGCGAGGATCTCTGGACAAGCTTCCCATCGAGAGTGGGGAATTGGATGTCGCGTTGATGATGCTGGTGCTGCACCATCAGCCTGAACCGAAGAGGGTTCTCGCCGAAGCGGCCCGCGTTTTGAGGCAGGGCGGGCGGCTGCTGGTTCTGGACATGATGCCGCACGACCGGGAGGAGTATCGCCAGACGATGGGTCATGTCTGGCTAGGCTTCAGTGAAAAACAGATAATGCAATTGTTGCACGCCGGGGGATTCGAAGAGATCCGCTGGCGCCCGATACCGCCGGAATCGAAGGCGAAAGGGCCTTCTTTATTCGTCGCGGCGGCGCGCCGGACGAAATAAAATCCAAAGAAAAGGAGTCGTTTATGTCCGTTACTGTCGAACGAACCCACGCTTTTGATGAAGCTCGCAAAGCCGGACGCGAGCCTTTCAAAGTCAAAGATCTTTCTCTCGCGGAATTTGGACGCAAGGAAATCCGGCTCGCTGAACAGGAAATGCCGGGCTTAATGGCGGTCCGCCAGCGTTATGCGGCTCGAAAACCGCTTGCCGGAATGCAGATCATGGGCAGCTTGCACATGACCATTCAAACGGCCGTGCTCATCGAGACGCTCGCCGACCTTGGCGCGGACGTTCGCTGGGTATCGTGCAATATCTTTTCTACTCAGGACCATGCGGCAGCCGCCGTTGTTGTTGGCCGGCCTGAGACTAACGGCACTTCTGCGAATCCGCGCGGAATCCCGGTGTTCGCGTGGAAGGGTGAAAACCTTGACGAATATTGGTGGTGCACCGCCGAGGCGCTCCGCTGGCCTGACGGTTCCGGCCCTAAACAGATTGTCGATGACGGTGGCGACGCGACGCTGTTTGTGCACAAAGCCGTCCAGTTTGAGGCGGCGGGGAGAGTTCCGGCGTTCAATCCAAATGCGGATCCGGAAGAATGGAGCATCATTCTCAGCACGATTTCACGAGAATTGAAAGAGCGGCCCGGCGTATGGACCAAAATTGCAAACGGGATTCAAGGCGTTTCGGAAGAGACCACTACGGGCGTGCATCGTCTGTATCAGATGGAAGAAGCAGGCAAGCTTCTGTTCCCGGCAATCAACGTCAACGACTCGGTCACGAAAAGTAAATTCGACAACATTTATGGCTGTCGTCACTCGCTCCCCGATGGTTTGATGCGCGCGACCGATGTCATGCTTGGGGGAAAGGTTGCCGTCGTCCTCGGATTTGGCGAAGTGGGGAAAGGTTGCGCACAAGCGCTACGCGGGCAAGGCTGCCGCGTGATCGTCACGGAAATCGATCCGATCTGCGCGCTTCAGGCGGCCATGGAAGGTTACGAAGTCAAGACGATGGACGATGTGGTCGAAACCGCCGACATCTTCGTAACGGCCACCGGGAATAAAGACGTCGTCACGGTTGGACACATGTCCAGGATGAAAGACAAAGCAATCGTGGGCAACATCGGGCATTTCGACAACGAAATCGATATGGCCGGTTTGAAGAAGCTCAAGGGAGTCCAGCGCATCAATATCAAACCGCAGTATGACGAGTGGCGTTTTCCGGATGGCCACAGTGTCATGATTCTGGCAGAGGGCCGGCTATTGAATCTTGGGTGCGCGACCGGACACCCGAGCTTCGTCATGTCGGCATCGTTTACCAACCAGGTTCTGGCACAGCTCGATCTGAAAGACAACGCAGGCAAGTACCAGAAGAAGGTCTATATGCTGCCGAAAAGGCTGGATGAAGAGGTAGCGCGGCTGCATCTGGACCATCTTGGAGTGAAATTGACCAAGCTGACGCCCGAGCAGGCGGCTTACATCGGCGTTCCTGCCGAAGGGCCTTACAAAGCATCCCACTACCGATACTGAGAAATTAGCCACAAAAAGGCACAAAAATCACAAAAAATGATGTGTATTTTGTGCTTTTTGTGGCTAATTCCTATTTCACGGAAGGGACACAGAGCCGATCGAACGCATCCGTCAGATCGTTCGCGATCGCTCGAGGGTCACGGCCTTCGATCTGATGGCGCTCCAGCATATAGGCGATCTTGCCGTCTTGAAGAATTCCGACCGATGGCGAAGACGGAAAGTATCCCTTGAAATAGCTGCGGGCGCGTTCGGTTGCGGCAATATCGCCGCCGGCAAAAACCGTAACGACTCTGTCCGGTTTTACCGGATGGGCGAGCGCCATGCCGATAGCGGGCCGCGCGAGTCCGGCCGCGCACCCGCAGACGGAGTTCACCACGACCATCACGGTGCCCTTCGTATTGCGAATCACTTCGTCCAATTCTTCCGGTGTACGAGTCTCCTCCACGCCAAAGCGCGTCAGATCCTCTCTCATGGGCTTAATCAAAATTTCTGGATATGGCATAACCAAAGTTTAGCACACCAGAATTTCTTATACCGCCGGCCCTGAAATAGTGCAGAATTGTGCCACCCCTGCTGAGAACGAAGGTCCCCTTAATCCTTGGAGGTTGGCATGATCAGACGTTTTTCCGTATGTTTGGCAATCGTGTTCGTTTGTTCCGCAGCAATTCCCGCGCTGGCTCAAAACGCCGCATTAGTTGGTACCGTGCGGGATGCACAACAGGCACTGATTCCAGGTGTGATGGTCACGCTTCAGAATCTGGATACAGGCGTCGAGTTGACGACGATGACCAACGAGTTAGGTAATTACGAATTTCCTACCGTGCGGCCCGGCAATTATTCGGTCCGCGTTGAACTTTCCGGCTTCCGAAGGTTCGTCCAGAACCTCGTGCTGGCGGTAAACCAGCGCAGCCGCGTTGACGCCACGTTGCAGGTTGGGGACGTTTCTGCCGAGGTCACCGTGCAGGAGACCACAGCCGTAGTGCAGACGGAATCGTCGGCTCTAGGAGATGTCGTTCAGAGCAGGGATTTGGTCAACATTCCGCTCAACGGCAGGTTCTTCCTCGATCTGGCGTTAATGACGGCGGGCACCGTCGTTCCGTCCACGAACAATCGCACGTTCCTGGCAACACCGAGCGGCATTGGTATCTCCGGCATCAACGCTTCCGGCACTCGCGAAGATTCCACGAACTATCTCTTCGATGGGATCAATCTGAGCGACATGGTGCAGAACCAGATTACATTTCAGCCGAACATCGAGAGCATTCAGGAATTCAAGGTCCAAACTAACGCGTTTAGCTCCGAATACGGTCGTAATGCCGGGATCATCGTCAATGGGATTTCCAAGCAAGGTACCAATTCGTTCCACGGATCAGCTTTCGAATACCTCCGGAACGAAAAGCTCGACGCCAAGAACTTTTTCGACCGTCCGGATCTTCCGATTCCCGCCTTCAAGCGAAACGTCTTTGGCTATTCCATTGGCGGGCCTATCGTCAAAGGGAAAACGTTTTTCTTCCACAGCTATGAAGGCCGCCAGGGGCGCGAGGTGACGACTATCAACACGCAGGTTCCGACGGCGGCGGAACGCGCAACTGTCACAAATCCGGTAATTCAAAAGTTGCTGGCGTTAGTACCCGCCGCGAATTTGGGCAATCGGTTTGCAGGTACGGCTCCACGGAAACGTGGTTTGAATCAGTTTACGGGACGCGTCGATCATAACTTCAGTTCGCGCGATATCTTCTTTGGCAATTTCATATCCAATCGTGACAGCCGTACGGAGCCGACATTGCAGCAACAGACTCTGCCTTTGCCCGGTTATGGCGATTATCGGCCAGCGGAGCGGTATCTTCTCTCGCTGGGCGAGACGCATATATTCAGCCCAACTCTCACCAACGAGTTGCGAGCCGGGGCGAACCGCGTACACATCCAGTTCGTTCCAGACGTTCTCGGCAAATTGAATCCTCTGGACTTCGGGCTCACAACGGGCTCGCCTGTCTTCCCAAACATTCTGGTTTCCGGCGTCATGAATTTTGGAGGGATCGAACCATTTCCGCAGGGCCGCGGCGACACGGCATTCCAGTACAACGACACGCTCTCGTGGATTCATGGCCGGCATTCGCTGAAATTCGGTGGGGAATTCCGCCGTTTCCGGAATAACAACTTCAGCACTGCAACGGGCGGCCGCATCACGTTTCCATCGCTCGCCGCATTTCTGTCCGGCAATCCCAATTCGGCAATACAGACGCAACTTCCTGTGACAAACAGTCTCCGGGTGAGCGCCTTCGACACTTTCGTTCAAGATGATTTCAAGATGACGAACCGCTTGACCTGGAATCTAGGCTTGCGATGGGAGTACAACGGTGTTCCCAGCGAGGTTCACAACCGCCTTGCCAATTTTGACTTTACTCAGAACAAGCTGGTTTCCGTTGGCAGCGGCATTGAGCGCCCGTATGAGCGCCAGTGGACGAACTTTGGTCCGCGCGTCGGCTTCTCGTATGACCCCACCGGCAAAGGTAAGACCGCAGTTCGTGGCGGGGTGGGTTTGTATTTTGATCAACCCGTGACCAATATGGTCAGCGAGTTGAGTATCAACCCGCCCTTCTCGTTTGCCGTAAACTTTACGAGCAATGTCGCCCTCGCCGCGCCCTTCGGTCAACCCGGCGGAGGACCTGTGCTGATTGCCGCTCGGGCGATTGATCCGCATTTCAAGAGCGCCCGTGTCCTTTCTTACAATCTGAACATTCAACAGGAAGTTGCGGGGATGATCGTTCAAGTTGCCTATGTCGGCTCCGAAGGACATCATCTGCGCATGTTCTTCGGCGATTACAATCAGGGCATCAATGGCGTCCGGCCGATCGCCGGTTTCTCGAGCATCAGGATGAATGCGTCCGTGTCGAATTCCAATTACAACGGCATGTGGATCAGCGTGAATCGAAAACTAGCAAGAAACCTGACGTTTTCGTCGTCGTACACCTTCTCGAAGTCCATCGATAACAATTCAGTCGGAAGCGCGGACCCGGAAATACAGGATTTCAGGAATCTGCGGGCGGAGCGAGCGCTGTCGGATTTTGACGCGCGTCAGCGGTTCGTTCTGAGCGGAGTTTATCTTCTTCCGTTCAACGCTGAGACCAGGTTTGCCAAGCGGGTTGTCGAAGGTTGGAGCGTTTCACCCATTGTCAACTTGCAATCGGGGAATCCCTTCAGTCCCATCGTTCCCCTGCTCACAGACGGCAGCGGCAGCCTGGAGGCGTACGATCGTCCGGACCTGGTGCCCGGCCAATCGATCAAGCTCGACCACCCCACGCCTGAACTGTTTTTCAATAAGCTCGCATTCGTCCGCCACGCGCGGGGCTTTGGCAACGCGGGAAGAAACATCATTACGGGGCCTGGATTCTCAGACGTGGATTTCTCCCTGGCCAAATCAACCCCGATTACCGAAGGTATTAATCTTCAATTCAGAGCGGACGCATTCAATGTTTTCAACCACCCGAATTTTGCCCAACCTAATCGCATTGTTACGGCCGGTGATTTTGGCCGAATTACCGCCACACGTAGTGCTCGCGGCGATTTGGGTTCGTCCCGCCAGATTCAGCTTGGCATGAAACTGACCTTCTGATGGCGCGTGGCACCGCAGTTGCACTCTTTTAGGTGGGGAACCGGGGTAAGGAGAAGAAAATGAATGCAATTGATATTTTGAAGAAGGACCACCAGGAAGTGCAGCGGCTGTTCTCGGAATTCATGTCCGCGGATGAAGATGATTTTGACCGCCGCGAAGATCTGTTCCAGCAGATCGACAAGGCTCTGACCACGCACAGCGACGCCGAAGAGCAGATTTTTTACCCGTCGGTGGAGAAGCACGCTTCAGATCTCGTGGAAAAAGCCGAAAGCGAGCATCTGGAGATCAATCAACTTCTGGCAGATATGCTCGATATCGAGGTGGACGACGACGACTTTGACGGTCGCATGATGACTCTCGTGAAGAAGGTTCAGAGGCACGTTACGGAGGAAGAGAGTTCTGGCGGAGTTCTCGATATTGCTCGTCAAAAACTGAGCGAGGCCGAGCTCGACGACCTGGGCCGCCGCATCGAGCAGCTCAAGAGGGATTCCGAAGAAGAGCTGGCCGCATAGCCGGCGAGGCGCTGAATGCGACGACATAGCCGAAGCCGACGGCGAAGACAGCCGTCAGCTTCGGTTTCATCCGGAGGCGTCTACTTCCATTCCCAAGCCTTGCTCTGACTGTTGCCGTCGGCATCGACCTCGTATTCGAAAATGACAGCGATGCCGTTCAGGCGAGAAAGGTTCTTGGATGCGGTTTGATAGTAAACCGCTCCGCGCCAGCTTGTAGCCGACGCTCGCCTCTTTTCCCGGCTGCCCGGCCGATCCAAGTTGCGTTTATCACCCTGTTACGTCGTCAGAATGCCATGCCCTTCGCCATACAGGAATCCGTCGGGCCTTACAAGAGACCAGTGGGTTCCGGTATCGTTCGAACCATGCCCAAGGATCTTTCCGGGAGGGCCAGGCTGTGGGAAACTTCGGCAGATGAGCTTCGTTTCCAATTCCCAGCGCAACCTCGCATTCGAGTACGTGCGCAATACGCGGAAGAATATTTTTCTTACTGGCAAGGCCGGCACAGGCAAGACCACGTTCCTACACCAAATCAAGGAAGAAAGCCCCAAACGGATGGTCGTCACCGCGCCGACGGGTGTCGCCGCTATCAACGCCGGGGGCATGACGCTGCATTCGTTTTTTCAATTGCCTCTGGGGCTGCACCTCCCCGGCACGTCGAGGGAGGTCCACAACCAGCGCCGTTTTTCCCGAGACAAAATTCAATTGCTCCGCACACTCGACCTGATCGTCATCGATGAGATCAGCATGGTGCGGGCAGACCTGCTCGATGCAGTAGACGACGTGCTTCGCCGCTACCGCGACGACTCGCGCGTCTTTGGCGGCGTGCAACTCCTCATGATCGGCGACCTGCACCAATTGCCGCCGGTCGTCAAGCCGGAAGACTGGGAACAGCTGCGGCCGTACTACGAAACGCCGTACTTCTTCAGCAGTCTCGCCCTCCAGAAAACCGACCTGGTAACTATCGAACTGAAGCAAGTCTTCCGGCAATCGGACCGCCGGTTCATTGACTTGCTTGAGAAGATTCGAAACAACCAAATCGACGCGCTGGCGCTCGAAACGCTCAACAGCCGCTACGTTCTTGGTTTCCAGCCGGACCTTGAAGACGCCTATATCACGCTGACGTCTCACAATGCGTCATCATATGACCTGAACGCCAAAAGACTGGAATCCCTGCCCGAACGATTGCGAACGTTCAAAGCTAAAATCGTGGGCGACTTCCCTGAAGCGGCCTATCCAACGGAGGAAACGCTGGAGTTCAAGAAGGGCGCGCAAGTGATGTTTGTTAGGAATGACGTCTCGCCGGAAAAACGCTATTTCAACGGCAAGAGTGGGAAAATCACACGCTTTGCCGGCGACGAAGTCTTCGTCCGCTGCAAGGATGAGCGGGAAGATATCGCCGTCACCCCTGTCGAATGGCAAAACATCAAGTACTCACTCGATGAACAAACAAAAGAAATAAAGGAAGACGTCCTCGGCACGTTTACACAATATCCGCTGAAGCTCGCGTGGGCCATCACGATCCACAAGAGCCAGGGACTGACCTTCGATCATGTCATCATCGATGCGCGATCGGCTTTTGCACACGGGCAGGTATACGTAGCATTGAGCCGCTGCAGAAGTTTTGAAGGAATCGTTCTCAGCTCAAGGATCAACCCCTCGAGCGTGAAAACCGACTTGGTAGTGAAAGCGTATACCGAAGGAACCGTGCGCAACGCTCCGAGCGAAGCGCACCTGCGGCAATCGAAGCGGGAATACCAAGAGACGCTGGTGCGCGAACTGTTCGACTTCCGCGCCATCAACAACCATTTGCAGGGCCTGAGGCGGTTATTTCAGGAGCACTCCAGCGCCCTTGCAGCCGAAGGGCTGTCACAGTTCAATACGTTGGTTGCGAAAACAACCACGGAGGTCTTATTGATTGCTGAAAAATTTGCCCCGCAACTCCACGCTTACTTTTCGCAACCGGAGCTGCCTGAGGAAAACGAAAACCTTCGGGAGCGCCTTCGGAAAGCGGGCGTCTATTTTTCATCCAAACTGAATTCCGTCTCGGCCGCGATGAAGCGTATAGACCTGATCACCGACGATAAAGCAGTGCTGAAACGCGCTCGGGAACATCTCCAGAACCTTGAGAAGGAAGTTCTGATAAAACACGCGTGCTTCGTGGCGTGCCAGACCGGCTTTTCCGCGTCCGCCTACAATCGGGCAAAAACCAATGCGGAACTGGAATGCCGCGAAGGGAAGGATGTCCAATCTACGGCAGTCGAGGTGCCCGAGGATACGCCGCATCCCGAACTCTATGCATGGCTGCTCGAGTGGCGTAATGCCATGGCGAAGGAACTCGATAGAGCACTTCACGAAGTCTTGCCAACCCGGTCTTTGCAGGAACTGGTGCGGCTTCTGCCCGTGGATCGCGCTTCGTTGAAGAAGATACCCGGCATCGGCAAAGGCAAGCTGAAGCGCTTTGGCGCGGATCTTGTCGGCATTGTAGGCAAATACTGCGCCGAAAAAAACATGCTCGCAAAGCCGCTGGAGCCTTCTAAGGCCAATACGAAGCAGGTGAGCTTCGACCTATACAGGTCCGGAAAAACCGTCGCGGAAATTGCAGCGGAACGCAACCTGGCAGTCAGTACGATCGAAGGGCACCTTGCTTATTTCATCGCACGGCGGGAACTCGATATTTCGGAGTTCCTAACAAAGGAACAGGTGGACGAAATAGCCGGGTTCTTTGAGGAAAGAAAAACCGAGTCGCTGGCTGAGGCGAAAACGCATTTTGGGGAGCGGTTTTTGTATGGACAGTTGAAGATGGTGCTCGAACATCTCAAGGCAAAGGCTGTATAGCTTCCTTCAGAACAGGATTTCGAAGTCCGCGCGGTAGCGCCGTTTGAAATGGCCGAAGAAAATTCCCAACAGAGGATCGGCCGTATTCGCATGAACGTCGAGAGGGTTGAAGTGGTTAAAGACGTTCAGGACGTTCACAGAAAGACGAGCCGTGTATTTCGCTAGTAGCTTGATGTCTTTCGACATACGTTCATCCAAGCTGATGTAGTTCCGAAATCGGGTCTCGTCGTTATAAGGAATGCCGACGTAGTGGCGGCGTGCTTCGAGAATCGCATAAGGTTGGCCGGAACGGTACTCGAAGATGGGAGCGAGGCGCGCGTTCCACGGCAGGTTCACGACTCCCCAGGCAATGAAGCGATGCGGGATGTCCCCTCGCGTGTTCGTGTAGTGGTTCGGGCGAAGCGGAGCGGTTGGAAAATCACCGAGATAAGCAGTGAACCTATTCAAGTCACCCAATGCCTTACTCCGCACGTAGGAGAACAACAACTGCTGGCCGCCCTCCCACGATAGCCTCGCCGTAGCCTCAATTTATTCATGTGATCTCCTCCGGCCGTCCTGCCTCGATTCGAGAGGGGGTCTTCGGTCTTGTAACCCGGAACAATATCTCACAATATAAGACAGCCTGATGGAGGTCGTATGAATCGTTTTTTTGGAGCTGGAGTTCTGTCAATGGCGTTTAGCCTGTCTCTGTTCGCGCAGGGATTGGGAACAATTAGTGGGACGGTACTCGATCCTTCCGGCGCGCTTATCCCTGGAGCAAAGATCACGGTTACAGAAGCGGGCACTGGTTTGTCACGGACGGCGACGAGTGATGAGCAGGGGCGCTACGTCATTCCCTCGCTGCGTCCGGCGACATATGCACTGACGGGCGAGAATCCAGGTTTCAGCAAATTCACGCAGCCCGGAATCGCGCTGCTTGCGGACCAGAGCCTGACAGTCAATGTGACGTTGCGAGTCGGTGCAGTTGCTGAAGAAGTTACAGTCGAAGCCGCTCCGCCTGCCGTGAATACCACGACAGCTACCTTGGGCCAGGTCATCGAGCTGGGGCGCGTGGACGCTCTGCCCATGAATGGCCGGAACGCCGCCGCGCTCACGTTGCTTGTTCCGGGAACGGTGGCGACGCCGGATGCGGGCGCCGATCAGGGAACAACCAAAACGATTCCCGGGGCATTGACGATTTCCGCTAATGGCTCACGGCAGAACCAAATCAGCTACATGCTCGACGGTGGAAACAATCTGGATGAATACACAAACGTGAATCAGCCATTTCCGTTTCCTGACGCGCTCCAGGAGTTCAGTGTTCAGACTAGCAATTTCAGCGCGGAGTACGGCCAGAATGCTGGTGGAGTTGTGAATATCGTGACAAAATCAGGTTCGAACAGCGTCCACGGCGATCTATTCGAGTACAACCGGAACGCTGCATATAACGCGAGAAATTTCTTCAGCACGGCGCGCGATCCGCTGAAACGCAATCAGTATGGAGGCACCATCGGCGGCCCCATCATCAAAGATCGAACGTTCTTCTTTGCTGCATATCAGGGGACTCGCCTCCGTAACATTGGGAACACGACTTCTGCGACGGTTCCAACGCAAGCAGACATCAACGCCGCAGGGGCTGCGATCGATCCGGCCGTTCGGAGCATGCTGAAGTTTTTGCCTCAAACCAGTGACCCGAAAGGAGTCGTATTTTTCAGCAGGCCCGACCGCCAGAACTTCGACGAGATTCTAGGCAGAGTGGATCATTCGATCGGCAAGGCGGACCGGCTGACCGGCCGTTATTACTATGTCCGCTTTCACAAAGATCCTGTCTTCAATCCAGCCAACATCCTGACGTATGCCGATGGATCGACGATTCCCTTCCAGAATTTCTTAGTTCACGAGAACCACGTTTTCTCGCCAACCTTCATCAACGACGTTCATGTGAACTACGCTCGTGAAGCAGCCCGTCGCGGTCCCGCCGACGGCGTGCCAAACGTGCGCGATTTCGGCGTGAACATTCCGTTCCAGCCCGCAAGAAAGGCAATCCAGTTGGTCAATGTTTCAGGGGGATTTCGATTCGGAGACAACCCCGACGCCAGCTTCATCAGGAACAACTTTACGGCAAGCGATGACATCAGTTGGGTACGCCGGCAGCACGATCTGCGCTTCGGCGGGACGATTGAGCGCAGTTACGTGGACATCGACAACCTCTTTCAACAGCCCGGCGAGTTTCAGTTCAACTCGATCTCCAATTTTCTTCCAGGACGACTCAGCGGGAACCCAGGATTCCGTCAAGGCAACGGAGAATTCAAAAATAACCGGAACACATTTGCAGGCCTCTATATTCAGGACAATTACCACTTGTCTCGCCGCCTGACACTGAATGCAGGACTGCGTTGGGAGCCTGCACTGCCGTGGCGTGAAATTAAAGGCCGGGTCGAACAGTTCCGGCTGAACGACTTTTATGCGGGCAAGAAGTCGATTGTATTTGCCAACGCCCCTTTCGGACTGTTTTTCCCTGGCGATCCGGGTGTACCTCCCAATGGCACGACCGGCAGCCTGAACCTCTTCTCACCGCGAGCAGGTTTTGCTTATGACGTGTTCGGCAATGGGAAGAGCAGCATTCGCGGCGGAGTGGGGATTTTCTACGACTCCAGGACTGTGGGTATTATCAACAATCGATTTGTGGACGTCACACCGTTCAGTACGCAGTTGACGCTCTCTTCGCCTCCCGGACCGTTCAGCGATCCGCTGTGTCAGACGACGCCGAGTTGCCAGGCACAAAAGATTACCAACCCGTTTCCGGCGGCGTTTCCGCCCTCTTCGAACGTCGTTTTTCCGTCACCAACGCTCGCAGTCACATACGATCCTTCCCGAAAATACCTCGCGCCGGCGATCTACAACTGGAATCTGACCGTTGAGCGCGAGGTATACGCAGGATGGCTGGTGCGCCTGGCCTACGTCGGATCGCATTCGAGTCATCTGAAAGAGGCGGTGGAGCTGAACCCGGCTCCGGCCGGAAGTATTGTGGCAGCAGGACCGAGCAACGTTGATGATCGACGCCGGCTCAACAACGTGTTTTCTGCGTCTGTGTTTCCGGTGAAGTTAGGCAATATTTCACTCGACGCCCACGACATCAATTCGTCATATAACTCAATGCAGGTCTCGCTTGAACGGCGGCTTGCGCGGGGCGTGACCATCCTGGGCAATTACACTTGGTCCAAGAGCATCGATGACCTTCCTTATACTGGGAGCGGCGCGGGAGTGAGTGACCTCGGAGGCGATGCGGTCTCCGCGCGGCCATGGGACGATCCGCTGCGGCATCGATTCGATCGCGGACCGTCGGATTTCGATCACACGCATCGATTCGTCCTTTCCTTCGTCGCTCAACTTCCACAGTTTGCAAATGCAAACCCGATTGCACGCGGCATCCTTGGGCGTTGGTCCCTAAGCGGAATCGTCGCGGCTCAAACCGGCCGGCCGATGACGCCCATGTCCGGTTTGACCGCAGGGGCCGACATGTCTCAGGCCGGAATTGGACGGGATCGCGCTTTCATCGCACCGGGGAATCCGTACGGAAGTGGTGCATGTGGCACGAGCGCTCCGTGTGTGGATTACTTGAATGTGAGCTTGTTTTCGCAGCCAACGGTTGGTACTTTCGGAAATGCAGGAAAGGGATCGCTGCGATGGCCCGGCTATTACAACTGGGATATGGGTTTCTCCAAAGAATTCAAGCTCACTGAACGTTACGGCGTCCAGTTCCGTACCGAGTTCTTCAACATCTTTAACCGCGTAAACTTCCGAGACACGAACAATGGCAGCGGCTTCAATAACACAGTGGAGAATGTCGTGAACCTCAACTCGCGCACGTTCGGCACATTACGAAGCGCGTTGGACCCGCGCATTGGCCAGATGGCGTTGAAGATTCTCTTCTGAGTTTCAAGGGAACCATTCCCCTTGCGGATCCAATCCCGCGCTTTTCCACAATGAAGGCAAAACGTGTGTTCAAGGACGTCACCCGTTCCGCGGGCATCTCCAACGCCAGTTTCGGAACGAGTGCCGCATGGTCAAGGAAAGCTGTCTGGAGCAGATGATTTTCTTTGGTGAAGCTTCCTTGCGAAATGCTGTCCGCAAATTCATTGCCCACTATCATGGAGCGATCATCGGCCTCGGCAACCGGCTGATGGTACCGATGGAGGTGAAGAGTGATTCGTCGGGAGTAGTACAGCAACGCCGGCGATTGGGTGGAGTGCTCAATTATTACTACCGAGACGCGGCATGAGGGGGGCCAGATATGCCCGAATCCAATATTTGGATAGTACGCGGTGAATCCTGATCTGATCACGCGTCCCAGGTTCCAGTAGGCATGTTTGCCCTTGTGGATCGAGAAAATAAGCGCTGATGGGATTTTCAGTAGGGACAATCAACTCAACCGGAAGCTCGCCTCCCGGCGCTAGAACCGCAGGCGCGCGGAGATCTGGAAAGCGCGCGGGCCTCCGGAGCCGAAGACCTGGTTGACTCGATCAGTCGGCTGACCAAAGGCGGGTTGGTTCAGTATCGCGTTATAGTTTGTGAGGTTGGCGACATTGAAGATGTTGAAGCCCTCCACCGCGAGATTGACCAAAATCCCCTCGCGAATTGGGACGGCTTTCGTCACCCGGAGATCCGTGGAGGAGAACATGCCGCCGTTAGAAAAAACGTCGGGCAGCGTGATGACCGGAATGATCTGGTTTTCCGCCGTGCGCTTGCGATAGGTGGGGAAGGTGCCGTCCGGATTGGGGAGCGTCGGATAGGTCGCGTTGTACTTGGCGACGAGCTTTCGGATCTGGTTGGCGTCCACACCACGGCCGAACTCACGAACCTTTAGCCCCGGAAGAAGCGCGGTCGATATACCGTCACCATGGAGATCCACGTTGGCAATGATGACATTCATCGGCGGCGCCGAAACCATTGCCGTGATGCTGGATACGGTCCATCCGTTCAGGACCTGCCGGATCCACCGGTTTCCACCTTTTAAGTCTGGAATCTCGTACAGGATATTGAAGGTGAAACGGTGCGGGCGGTCGGCATCATTGATTCCGTAGGCGCAATTCCGGCAATCCTGGAAGAAGCCTCCGGTGGGATCGGTGGGAGAAGTTGTGGAAGCCTGTGAGGAAGTGAAACGCGAAAAGGCGTAGGAGCCGGTGAACTGCAGCCGCCCGGAAAAGCGCCTGTCCACCTTGATCAGCAGGGCCTGATACCTCGAGTTGTAAGCGGGAATATACTCAATGATTGGACCGGTCGAGCACGGGAATGGAACGATGTCGGCCTGATTTCCGACACAGAGAGGAATGAGGGGATCGCGCACAAAAGAGACGACTCCCGTCGTCGGGTTGATGGCGGTCACCCTGGGTCTATTGAAGTGATTCGCGTCCCACGTATGGGACTGGTTGGAGACCCCGCTCTTCAGGCCGCGCCTCATGACGTAATCCGCTGATACTACCAGGTTCCTTACAATCTCTCTCTGGACGCCGGCGGTGACGTGAATCACGTAAGGCGTCGGGTAGCGGTCACCTGCGAAAACCAAGTTCGCCTGCTTGACGACATCGATACCCCGAGGCCCCGAAAGGTCCTTCTTCGCCGCTTCTTCCGAGCTTCCCCACTTGGCGAGAAGCTGGGATCGGATGGATGGCAGCAGATCCAGCATATTCTGCCCGGTGAAGGGAGTCGGACTGGTAAAATTCAACGTCGCTACCTGGCCGGGCTGGCCGAAGAACGGATTCGGCAGGTTTGTGGTTCTGAAAGTGATCTGGCCGTTTCCCGCGGGGCCGAGAAGGGGCCTTTCGTAGGTCTTCTTCCACTGCGAGGCCTCCTGGGCATAGTAGATCCCGGAGCCTGCACGGATGACGGTCTTTTTGTCCGAGCCCGGAGACCAGCTAAATCCCATGGCTGGGGCAAAGTTCTTCTCGGCCCGCTGAATAAATCCCAGTTTCGAGCCCGGAAGAATGGGACGGAGATATTCAGGCCTATCCAAGTCATAGCTCCACCAATTGGTTTCGATGACGTAGGACAAACCGTAGTTGAGCGTCAAGCTCGGGCGCACGCGCCACGAATCCTGAATGTAACCGCGAAGCAAGTGATTTGGCCTGGTCTGGGGTTCCCGGTAGTTTCCCCACCAATTGGAGTCCCCGACCCCAATCGTCAACGTCCCGTTAACGGGAAGCTGCATCATCTCTGCAAAACTGGGCGCGCCCGCCGTCGTCGTACGAAGAGTCAGCGGGAGAGCGTCATACAGCGCGGGGTTCTGCTGTTGGACTACCGCCGGGCTAAAGAGACTGAAAGCTCCCCGTGCATTCCGTTCCCAATAACCAAGGATGTTGGACTTCTCCCAGTTCCCCCCGAATTTCACGCTATGGTTTCCTGTGCTCCAGTAAACGTTATCCGTGAACTGGTTGGTTCGCTGGATGCGATGCTGCTCAACGTTTCCGGCGATCCCGATGGTCATGCCGAAGCCGGTGATCGTGGGCCCGCCCAGGTTGAAGCAGTACGTCGGATTAGTGCAGTTCTTGTCCCCGTAACGCAGAAAATGCTCGTTCAGGTAGCTGTAGGAGTATCGAAAGTCGTTCACCAGGTGAGGTGTCAGGACGCTGTTGAGACCAATAGCCGCCTGGTTCCTCAAGTTGTCAATCGAGGCCCAGTTCGACTCTATGGCGGTAGCCTGAATGCCGTCGTTATTGTCCTGGCTTAAGCGCAGGAAGCCGGTGTGCCGGGCGTTCAGCTTGTGATCGATGCGCGCGTTGAACAGCCTGAATTTGAACGGGTAGGGCGACAGATGGTTGTAGCCCTGGAAAAGCGGGTCGCTGAAGGCGACACTGTAAGCGCCGACCTGGTTGGTGTACTCGTAGTTGGTGAAGAAAAACGTCTTGTCTTTCTTCAGCGGGCCGCTGAAGGTGAAGCCGCTTTGGCGGCGCACGAACGGCGGCTGTTCGAGGGCAGCGAGAAGTTGCGGGTCACCGCCCCCGCAAGCAACCCGATTGGCAAGCACTGCCGGATCACAGGGGCGCTTCAGGCCTGGGAAGGCGGCCATATGCTGGTCGCGGAAGAAGATGAACCCACTGCCATGAAAGGCATTGCTGCCCGTGCGCGAGATCACGTTGACGGCTCCGACGGAGGCCCCCGAGGTGGAGAGGTCAAAGTTGAAAGTGGAAATCTGGAACTCTTGCACGCTCTCTTGAGAGAAATTCTGCGTGGCTCCCGAGAGCCGTTCCCTGGTCGAAGCGCCGTCGACAGTGACTACGGATTCAGGTGCGCCTGATCCACCAACCGAAATCGTGAAATAGGTGCTCGCCCAGCCCGGAGTCGGGTCGTAGTTCGCAGCGACTCCTGGCTCGAGCAGCGCCAGCGACATGAAGCTGCGGCCGTTGAGCGGCAGGTTTTCGATCCGGTTGCGGGTGATCACGCCGTCAATCTTGTATTCGGTCGTGTTGATCTGCGCCGCCTGCCCGATGACCTCCACGACTTCCGAGCTCGCTCCAACCTTGAGCTTGAAATCGACATTACCGGTCGAACCGGTCACGACCGTGAAGGTCTGAACCTGAGTTTGAAAGCTCGTGAGCTCGGCTTTGACTTCCCACTCACCGGCGTTCAGGTTGGGCAGCAAATACGTTCCGGTGTCGTCGGATAGGGCTTGGCGGGTGATGCCAAGTGTCTTGTGCGTCGCCGTGATCGACGCTCCGGGAATTACGGCGCCGGATTCGTCTTGAATCGTTCCACGGATTCCCCCCGTGGGAGCTTGGCTCATCAGCAATGCCGGGATGAGCCAAGAAACGAAGAGTACCGAACACATACCCAGGAGTTTCATAGGATCGACCCTCTTGACTGCGTTAATCCGGATTGGTGCGCGTTTCTATTGCGTGGTTTTATAACGTGGCAAAGGGTGCCTGTATATCCGGTGTAGGGGGTATTCCTGGCTGAAATTCGGGGTAAGGACGATCAGCTTTATGCCGTACGACGCTACAAAATTGCCTGGTGCTCGTCGTTGGAATGTAGATTCTTCCTCTGTGCCTTCTTTGCATTTTGCGAAGAAGGCGGGACGTCTTGCACCGCGACTTGGCCTGAACACTTCTCACGAGTCATTCATAGGGCGGCGTCGATAGGAATCGGATCCCGATCCTTCAAGACCGCATAGGACAGGCGCGGCTACGAGCTAACTCTTCATGCCTTGCCGGAGAATTACGGGTCTCTCCCATCAGCGCGTCGGCTAAAATTTCAACCGCATCTGAAGCTGCATCATCCGGGCGGGTCCGGTTGCAGTGGCCTTGCCGAAGTCGATCCCGCTCAGGTTGGTCGCAAAGTTGGTGTACGTAGTGTGATTGAAGGCGTTCAGCAGGTCGGCCCTCAATTCAACCTTCACAAGCTCCGTAAGACTGACGCTCTTGCCTAACGAGAGGTCGACGTTCCACATCCCGGGCGCCCGCACAGGCGAGGAATTGATGTTGCCTCGCCGGATCGTAAGCCCGGAAGCGGTAGGAATTGGCAATCTCGCGAAAGCCGCAGGATTGATGTACTGAATGTTTCCAAAGCTGCAGCAATTCTTGTTCAACATGTTGGCGGGATCGATCAGGTCCGGCCGCCCGCCGGTTTGAGTGATACCCGTGAAGATAGGTATTCCCGTTCGGGCTGCGAATATGCCGGTGAGCTGCCAGCCTCCCAGAACCGTCCGAGCTACCGGGGAACCGGCAAACAGTGTAGGCACCGTATACACCCAGTCTGTTGAGAAATTATGGGTGATATCGCCGGTCGACAGGCTGCGCTCGATTTTGACCTCATTGAAGTCTTCGATGGAGTTGCGGGTCCCGTCTCCCACCCAGCCCTCCGCGATATCACCGCCGGTGTAGGACATGCCTTTGCCCCACGTGTAGTGAACATTGAAGCCCATTCCGCGCGCGAACCGTTGCCTCAGCGACGTCTGCCAAGAGTTGTAATTCGTCTGTTGAGAATTGTCGTTGTAAGAGCCCTGGATGTCGTCCGGGTTTGGCCGAAGTCCTGTCACACGGTCGACCCTGTTGAACGTCCTGACCATGACGAACTTGACGCCGCGTGATCCCACGAATGCGCTCTCCAGTACCAGTGAGGGAGTCAGGGCCCGCTGAATCCCCAGGGTGTAATTCATCGCGTAAGGAGACTCATAGTGTGGATTGATCCGGCGGGTTACTCCTATCTTCTTTTCCGCCAACGCGACCAGAGCCAGGTCGTCGTTGTAGGCCGGGAATTTCAAACCGAGAGCGGCGGCTTCCAGCCTGCTCCATGTTTTGGTGGCGGGAAGATCGGGTCTTGCTATCTGGCCGGATCCTTCCTCCTGAGGCCCCGCATCAAACCCTGCAAAATTCACTCCGAATCCGCCACGAACGACGAAGTCGCCCTTGCTACTCGGCGTGTAGGCGAAGCCGAACCGCGGCCCGAAATTCCAAAGATCGTTCTCGTAGGGCTTATTGCGGTCGCGGAGCCCGCCCCAGGTGAAGTTCAGGGGATCGAGCAGCCCATCCAGATTCCACGCCGCGGTGGCGGGTTGGTTGTCATATGCCCTGGATTTCTCATACGCTGAGGCGCCGCCGTAGACGGCGGCCGGTGTTACCTTGATGGCGTAATAGTTATCTTCGCGAAGTCCCAGATTCAGGACCAGCTTCGGAGTGATGCGCCAGTCGTCCTGAATATAGAACGAATAGCTCGGCATGCTCCACCTGGTGCTGGGCACCGACCGGCCCAGGGTTACTGCGTTCGGCGTGTTGTTTTGAATATCGGACAACGTGTTGAAGGCAACATTGCCGGCCTGCTGGTTGTCAAATCCACCGATTTTAAGACGGACCATCGCGCCAAACTTCAAGGCGTGTGGACCGGTGAACAAAGAAAGCTGCTGTTCTGCCGTCCAGGATGGCCACTTATTAACTCTCCGCAGCCCACCCCGCGTCGTTGTCATTCCAGGGTACGAAAATTTGTTAATGATGCCGAAGCCTTTGGCGTATTTTTCATGGCTTGGGTCATATTCGTACCACGTCTTTTCGATTCTCACCTGTGGAACGTGATTCATTCCCATGCGCGTCGACGAAGTCAGCCGACCCTTGCCGATCACATACCCCACGTTCAAGCGTACGACTCTGCTGGTAAACCTTACGGTCTCCAACGGGTCGTCAGCCGCTTCATTCCGGTTGGGATGGCCTCCGGCAAACGTCACCGACAGGTTGCCGGGGCCGAGCACATAGTCCGCTCTTGCATCGACGTGGTCGTCATTCCAGGTACTCTCTCCTGGACCAATCCATCGGCCTAACAGATCCGTCGGACCGTACGGCTGGTTGGGAACAGGCATGTAATTCAAATTAACCTGCGTCTCCCGGTACGGTAAGTACTGGAGCAGAAGGTTGCGAAAGTAGGGAGTCGGAAAGGCGCCATTGACCGGTACCGTTGCGCGGACGCGGTATCCTTCGTAGGCGAAAAGGAAAAAGGCTTTGTCGTGTTTGATCGGTCCCGCCAGTGAGCCGCCGAACTGGTTCCCTACAGAATTCGGTTTCCTGCTCAGAAATGGTGAGCGGGCATCCAGCGCAGATCCGGAATAGCGCTCCATCAAGCTGCCATGCCAATCGTTCGTTCCCGACTTCGTTACCATGCTCACATGGCCACCCATGCCTCCGTATTCAGAGGAGATGACGCCCTTGACTACCTGTACTTCACCGATGGCTTCGGCGCTCATGACCTCGATTTTGGCAAAGTTCCCGTACATGCCCAGCATCTCCGAGCCCGCATCGCCGCTCGCACTACCGCCGTCGACGGTGGCGCTCATCGAGCCGCCGCCCAGCCCGTTCAACTTGTAACGCGTGCCGCCCATTGTGTTGGAAGTGAGGTCGTTTCGACTCAAGCCGGTCCCGGCGGCAGCTATAATCGTCGTCACATTGCGATTGATCATCGGTAGTGAGGTGACTTGCAGCGTATCCAGCGTCAAACGCTGCTCGGGGGAGACAGTGTTCACCTGAGCTGCTTCACCAGTCACCGTCACTTCGTCGGTGAGGCCGCCGACTTCCATCGTGTAGGTACGCCGTACCGACTGCGCGGCGCCGAGCGAATTGCCGCGGCTTTCGAGGTTCTTGAATCCCGGCATGTTCAATTTAAGTGTGTAGATCCCGACAGGCACGAAATCGAAAAAAAATTCTCCACGCTCATTGCTCAGCTGCTCCAGAGTCGCCGAGGTTCCTTCATTGATGAGATTTATTTGTACTCCTGGCAACACGGCGTGTGACTGATCCTCCACCGTTCCGCCAAATGTTGCCGTCGTCCGCTGGGCCAAACTCGGATTTCCGACTGCCAAAATTAGAAGAACCGAGAGGACCATTTTTGTAGTCTTTATAGTCATCTGCCTTCGTCCCTATACATTGCCGCACACACTGACAAGGACCACCGTTGGATGTAAATCTTCCAGCGGCGGTCCGTGCCGCGCGGTCGATATGGACACCGAGAATTTCATGTCCGGATTCCTTTAGCGAAAATGCAATGGAACAATATCTAGGACGTCGCAGAAGATTGTCAAACGAGTTCAGGTCTCACCCCAACCGTCTTCCAGCGGCTGCTTATTGATGCAGCCGTGTGATGCATGGCGGAGCAGCGAAACGGTGATAGCCACGGGCGTGAGCCTGTGGAATGGAATTTGCAACCCTTGCCACTCGACGTACCGCGAGCAAGATCCCGAAAACAGGTTCAAAAAAGGATTAGTGCTATAGCTGCTCGTTGACAAATTTGACGTGGTTCGCCGAGAATCTGACTATATCTCGCTGGGTCTTGGTATAGAGGCTTTTCTTACGGTTTCTCTTCGGAGTAGGGAGGTTTACGATGAGGATTGACGTTTCGTTCGTCCGGTTTTTCAGGGCTGCCGGGTTAGGCCTGCTGGCCACTGCAACGGCTCTCGCGATAGCCGCCATGGCCGCGACCGCGCAAACGGCGCCGACCCAGGCGCAGGTCACGTTCACAAAAGACGTGGCGCCGATTTTCTATCGATCCTGCGTCCGATGCCACCGCCCCGATGAGATCGCACCGATGTCCCTGCTCACTTATAACGACGCGCGGCCGTGGGCTCGGGCGATCAAAGAGCGCGTTTCCAAACGCGAGATGCCGCCATGGTTCCTCGACAAGACGCTCGGCATCCAGAAGTATCAGAACGATCCTTCATTGACGGACGAGGAGATCGCGACGATCGTCAAGTGGGTGGATGGAGGCGCGCTGCAAGGCAACCCGGCCGACATGCCGCCGATGCCGGCGCAAGAAGACATCACCACATGGCGGATCGGGCAGCCGGATCTGGTTATCAAGTACCCGACGTTCAAGGTGCCGGCACGCGGACCCGACCTATACGGCACCCTGGACGCACCGTTCGGGACGGCAGAGGATCGCTACATTAAGGCGATTCAGAGCCGCGTCGTTGATGGCTCCTCACGCAAGATTGTCCATCACGCCCTTTCCTACGCCGTGGAGCCCGGCGACAATGCTGATGGGGGCGACGACAGCGGTGGTGGCAGCGGGTTGTTCTTGGTGGAGTACGCCTCCGGCAAAAACGCAACGTTCTATCCGCCGGACGCCGGTCTGTTGCTGCCGCCCGGCCGGAATGCGCGGGTGAGCTACCATTTCCACTCCATCGGTGAAGAGGTCGAGGCGAAGATCGAGCTTGGCGTCGTTTTCTATCCGAGGGGGTACGTGCCGAAGCACATTCAGTGGTCGAAGCAGCTCGGGCAGGAGGCCGCTACAGATATCGACATTCCGGCGAACTCCATCGTGAGGCGGGACGGGTACACCCGTCTGAACTCGGCGGCGCGCATCATCGCCTGGCAGCCACACATGCATATTCGTGGAAAATATCAGTGTCTTGAACTGATCTACCCGAGCGAGCCGGTCAAAACGGAAACAGTCACGTGCGCCAGGTGGAACTACAACTGGCATACCATCTACAACTATGATCCGAGCGTGGCGCCAATCGTGCCGGCTGGGACGCTGCTGCACGTCATCAGCTGGTGGGATAACACTACCAGCAACAAGTTCAACCCTGATCCGAAGAACTGGGTTGGGGCCGGGACAGGCCGCACCATCGATGAGATGGGCTTTTCCTGGATCGGTTGGTACGACTTGACCGACGAGGAGTACAAGGCGGAGCTGGCGGCTCGCAAGGCAAAGACCGGCCAGCAACTGGAATAGATGCGCCTTGGATGCGGGACGCCCCTAGGCATCGTCGCGGTGGCGTGCCTCTTCCTTTCGGGGGACATCTCTCTAAAAATCCTTCGAGAGTTCTCGAGAGGTATCACGTGGAGCTGTTATGAACGTTTTTGTATCGCATTGGTTGCGACCGTTTTTTGCGGCAGGGGTTTTACTTATCACTCTGGCTGCACCTGATCGCGTTCTCGCCCAGGGCAACCCGGATCCATCAAGTTTCAAGTTCAATTCCGGTCAAAGTATCCAGCCGATTTTCGAGGGGTGGGTGCAGAATCCTGACGGCACCTTCTCGATGTATTTCGGATACCTCAATCGAAACTACGTGGAAACTCCGGTGGTGCCGGTGGGCCCGGACAATAAGTTCGAACCAGGCGACCCGGATCGGGGACAGCCGACGTTTTTCGATACGCGGATTCACCGTAAGGAATTCAGCGTGCGCGTACCAAGTGATTGGGGCAAGAAGGAACTGGTGTGGAGCCTAACGGTTGAAGGCGCAACGGAGAAAGCGATCGCCTGGCTCCAGCCGGAGTGGGAAATCGATCCTATTTATGCGGGAAAAACCCGAAACGCGGAATCGCTCAAAAATAGGGCGCCCGCAATGACGCTGGATGTGCCGTCGGCGGTGATCTTACCCAACACGTTAACATTGACCGCTACTGTCGAGGATGACGGCCTTCCGACACCCAGGAAGGGGCCGCCCACGCGGGCGATCGGGCAGGAGACTCCGCCAACTCTCAAACCCCGACCGGACCAGCCAGAGGTGCCGGTGAACGTCCCGACAGTTGGTAGAGGGCGTGGAGACGCTGCCCAGGGTGCTCAGGGACTACAGGGACTCCGTGTCAATTGGCTTCTCTGGCGCGGGCCTGCCGCGGTCACCTTTGACTCCGCCATGGTTCAGGTGAAAGACGGCAAAGCCGTCGCGACGGCAAAGTTCACCAAGCCAGGAACGTACATAATGAGGGCGCGCGCAAATGACGGAGAGTTGACAGACCAGAAAGAATTCACTGTCACTGTGAGCGGACCTTCTCATTAATTGGACCCCATTCGCCACGGACACAGGTATCCTGGGACTCCAAGCTGACCCAGGATGGTGCGACGTCCGATTCACGGCTTGCTGAGAATCAATCGTTACCAGAATTCGCAACCCCGAAACTTCGGCCGGAACCTCCATGACAGCGAAGGCATTCTTTGATTTATTCAAGTTCTCGTGAGTCATTGCCGCCGGAGATTCGCACATCCTTACCCTGTCTTAAAACTTGAACTGTAAGTTCAGCCGCATCATGCGAGGGTTGAAGACAGCCGTCGGCACGCCTCCGGGCGCGCCTGCCACATATGGTTTGATGCTGGATCCCAGCGTGTAACTTTCCGTCAGTACCGCATTCGAGTTGATGACATTGAAGAACTGAGCTTCGCCCATCATCGTAAACCTTTCACGAATGTGGAAGACTTTGCGGAACCCCAAGTCCAACTGATTCAGCCGCGGCGTGAGCCGGGAACCAGGCGGAACCAGCGTGATCGTCTCTGCGCCCTGTGTCATGCCGGCATCCACCACGCCGCCCGGGTTCGGACAGTTGCAGTCGGCTGGATACCTCACTGATGGCGTGAGTTGCCAGAGCACAGTCTTATACCCCTGCACTTGGCCGGCTAACACAGCTCCAGCCTGCGCGGGGTTGCTGGGACTCAAGGCGTTCACGTTGTAATTCGTGCTGAAAACCGGGTCGGAGTAGAGTGAGGCGTTGACCTCGATGCCCCATTTGACGGGCACATTGGTCTGAAGCTTGAATTCATTGCGGTAAGGTATCCCAACGATCCTGCCCAATTCCTGATACAACTTGCCATTCTGGTCACAGTACCGGAGCGAGTTGGGATCGTTTAGGGCAGTCGACAAAGGATCGGTGTTCATGTCGCAACCCCTATCGCGGGTTCGGTCGATGGTCCAGCCTGCCAGAACGAAGGCGCCGTGCGGCAGCCGGGCATTCACGGAGGACTCGTAGCCATTATAGACGTTCGAGCGGAGGCTCTGAGGTGCGTTGGTCTGACGAAGATTGGGCGGCAGGCTGAAATACGCCGGCTGCAAGTTAAAGACCGTGATGGGAGTGCCATCCAGCGGATTATAAATTGTGAACGGCGTCCACGCCGAGGACGGCACGGCATAGTTGTCGACATGGATCGCTTGATAATTCGCTCCATGGAACCAGATGAAGTTCATGGTGACGCCGCGCCTCAGCTCCCGCTGCACGCCCACGTTGTATTGCCACTGATATTCGCGATGGAAATTGGGGTCGAGGTTGACGCCGTTGATCTGGCCAAACCGGGGATTGGGATTGGGACCGATATCGATGTCGCCGAACCCATTGCCATGCGGGTAGCATCCGATCGGATCGTGAGATTGGCACGCCGTGGTGGGGCGATTGAGCCACTGAATTGTTTGACTCTTCAGGGTCATCGGGTTGAAGTTCGTCACCACTCCGGCAGCGATGGGGGAGTTGAACTTTCCGATGCCGGCCTTCACTGCGGTCTTGTGGTCGCCAAACACATCGTAGACAAAACCGATCCGCGGCGACCAGGTTTTGAAGCAGCTCAACCCTTTAATCACGGAACAGTCAATCTTAGGGAAATTGCGCGGCCCTGTGAACCGCCCTGCAGGCGCGCTTTCCGGATCGACCTGCGCCGACAGATACTCCCACCGCACTCCCGCCGTCACTGACAGCCGGTTGATGTGCCAAGTGTCGGTCGCGTAGATTCCAAGGTCATGATTCAGGCGGTTCTTTATATACGTCGGCGTGTTGTATGCCTGGATGCTTAATGGTACGCCGTTGGTGTACTGATAAATGGCGTCGCCATTGGCGACGTTATCCACTTGGGCGATGCCAAACGTATCCTGGATTCCGAACTTGAACTGGTGCGAACCGGTCACGTAAGTTGCCGAACTGTTCCAAAGGTACCGGTCATACTTGGCGTAGGTGTTTACGGCTCCCGCAATACTTCGTGCGTTTAGGGACTGGTCGAGTTGCTGTGCGTTGGCAAACCATTCGGGCGTAAACGGAACCTTTCCGACACCCGGATGGTAAAGGATGTTGTAATCCAGCTTGGTTAATGTGGCGCCGCTCTGCACCAGCAGTCTCGGCGTGAGTGTGCCGGTCCAGCGGCCCTGCAAAACGTAATACATCTTGGGACGGCGTTCGAGCGAGGAAACCAGAGGGTTGACATCGGCCACCTGGCCTCCGGTGACAACGTCTTGCTCTTTGGTTTTCCAATCCCGCGTCCACATGGCGGCGAACTTGTTCTTGGAATTGATCTGATAGGTCAGGCGAAAACCGCCGCTGTAAATGTAGCTTCGTTCGACTCCCGGTTTCCCATCCAGGTAGAAGGAATTGGCCGCCTGGACGAACGTGAGCTGCTTGCGCCCGCTTAATACGAACCACAGCTTGTCCTTCTTGAACGGTCCATCCAGCACGCCGTCGAAGTCTTCAATTCTTTGCACGGCGGATTGACCGGTGACGCCGCGGTTCCGTAGCGCCTGATCAATGTTGTGGCCCACGAACCGCGAGGGAATCCAGCCGAGGAACAGGTTGCCGTGTGGTTCGTTGCCGCCATCGCGGGGAACGAAGTTGGCGACCACACCGCCGCCGGTGACCTCGACCGAGTTATTGGCGTTGTTATAGGTGACTTCCTGCATCAACGCGTTGTCGATGTAGATCTGGATTTGTCCGTCGTTCTGCGTGGTGTTCACCATCATTCCGTCGAGGAGGTAGGTGTCGCGCGATGACGGGTTACCGTGAGAGATCAGGTAGGTCTGCTCGATCTGCTGCGATCCGCCCACATCGGGCAGGTTGAGATGGACACCCGGAGTGTAGGAGCCCATGGACTGCGGGTTCCGCGCCGTGGGAAGCGCATCCATATCGGTTCGTGTCAGCACCTGAGGGCGCAGCGTGGTGTCAACGTCGACGGTGGCAACGCGGGCCTCCACAGTCACTGTTTCGCCGACCGCCCCTACCGTCATTTCGGCGTCAACAGGGACCGTCACATTGGCCGGCACGGTGACTTCCTGCTTCACCGTACTGAAGCCGGGCAAAGTGAAGGTGATCGTGTAAAGGCCCGGCCGGACGTCAACAATCGTGTAGCGTCCATTTTCGTTGGTGGTCTCGGTGCGCGATCTTTCGATCAGCGCCTCGCTGGCGGCTTCCACCTTCACGCCCGCCATCACCGCGCCTGAGCTATCCCGAACCTGTCCGGAAATCGTGCTCTGGGCCGACGCCAACGACGCGAAGAGCATCACCATTGGCAAAACCACGAAATAATGTCCTGCGGAAAGCTTTGACATCTTTTGCCTCCCTCATGCATGCCCGACAGAGCTTTTGGATTGAAATAACTAGCGGCAATTTATGTTAACTGTCTGACAGTGTCAAGCGGGCATGCGGGGTGTAATTCAAAAGTGCGAGTATCTGAACCCAAAGCCGCCTGACGAGAAGGCCCGCGCGTTGCTCGATTGCCGCCATGGCGTCTGTGCAAACACACGACAATGATCGCCGCGTCAGGACTCGATCCCTCGTTGAGTAAAGACAGGGCAAGGAATCAATACCGACCGTCGACCATCATCACTCGACACACGACGCCAGAACCAGACATGAATGAAATCGCGAATCTGAAAAATCGACATTCCTCATCGAACCATATTTCCACTTCGCGATGTCGAATGGCCCCTGATTGACAGCACCGGGCGGGGCGACATTAAAACGCGTTACTGTCTTTGCCCGCGGGAGCGGCCAGCGGAAATTGAGTCGTTCCGGGAGCGGCGTTATTGGCATACGGGTCCGCATTGGGAGCGTCTTGTTGCGGCCGGTTTTGGGCCTGAAAACCAAACGCGGCCAGTACCAACGCAGCACCTGCGGCCGCTACAAAGAAAAGTTGTTTCATATTCTTCTCCAATTTATCGATCGACACTGGGGACTCCAGACAGCGTCGACGGTTAGTTGACATAACCTGTCGGAGGGCGAGATTTCGCGACCATCTTTCCACCGCTTCTACATTCCGTGCCCCGCTTGTTTGTCTCGAAAGCTGTCGAGAGTTAGCCGTGCATGTCAGGCGCGTAACCCAGTTTGTTTAGCTTCTGTAAGTGATAACGGATCTGGGCTTCGCGACGGTCCTGTTCCAGTTTCTGTAGTTGTTCCGGATAGGGAGTGCCGTTGCGCAGAGCCCAATAAATCGCGATTAATTGAGCATGCGCAATCGCCATGACGGCACGCTGACCTCCGCGGCGGAGCTTCAGGCGTTGGTATCGGAACTGGAAAAGAGATTTTTTGTCGGCAGCTCCAGCCCATCCTGAACTTCAGGCCGAAGCGGAGTGATCTTGGTTTGCACGTTAAATCAGAAGATCAGCTTCAGCGCGAATTGAAACTGCCTCGGACCCAGGGCCAAATTCGATCCCGTGATCTGGCCAAACCCGCCCGCCCCGAGGACCGGCGTGGCACCCGGAGCACCAGTACCAACG